>ENA-OQDW01000349-OQDW01000349.1-human-gut-metagenome-genome-assembly--contig:-NODE-349-length-19813-cov-1.957381_pt1 | contig 19813 bp, 20 predicted proteins | sample MGYA00242784_ERZ504613 | MGnify/ENA primary metagenome ERZ504613 (study PRJEB26092, sample SAMD00036330) | human gut metagenome | host: Homo sapiens | study: EMG produced TPA metagenomics assembly of...
TTATATTATCTTTCCTTACTCCATTTTGGTCAAAATAATATTCTTTTCCTTCTATTGTCTGCCAGCCCGTTACTCTTATCCCCTCACTATTCAAATAATAGTAGGTACTTCCAAACGACAGCCAACCAGTGTGCATATGCCATCCGGCATCATATAATAATAGGTGCTTCCAAACGATAACCAACCATTGCTGTACCTCGTCCCATCTGGCATAAAATAATATCTTTGTCCATCTATCGTCTGCCAGCCCGTTACTCTTATCCCCTCACTATTCAAATAATAGTAGGTACTTCCAAACGATAGCCAACCGGTGTGCATATGGCCATCCGGCATCATATAATAATATCGACTCCCAAACGATAACCAGCCGGTGTGCATATGACCATCTGACATAAAGTAATATTTCTTTCCGGCTATTGTCTGCCATCCTGTTACCCGATATCCATTTCCATCGAAATAGTATGTTTCTCCTGAAATATTCATCCACTGGTTTACTACGTACTTCCCATTCGTTAGATATTTCCACTTATCTCCAACCTGAACCCACTGTCCTTTACTCAGTCCCAAGTACTTTGCGATTCCAGTTGCATCTGCAACACCGAGCTTCTTTAATCCTGCCTCAGTTTTCAAGAACTTGTTCACATCATTTGCATTGCTCAAGAAAGCATGTTCCACAATAATTCCCGGTATTCCAGCTTCTTTCGCACAGATTTGAACTGAATAATAATCTGAAATAGAACCATCTGGATATTTCTCATTGACAGTAGTATCTTTGCTGTAAATCGGTGTCGGACGTTTGTTTAAACCAACTGCTGTCAGTTCATTTAATATTTTCTCTGCAAGTTCTTTTCCCTGCGTTGACAATTGTGGTTTCCAACTACTATTCGGGATAATAATTTCTGCACCATTTGCGCTGGCAGCTCCTGAATTCAAATGAAGACTTACATATATTTTTGCTCCTGCCTCTGCTGCTGCCTGTACTCTTTCTCAATACAAGCTCCCGAAGTTCCCGTTTTCGGATAAGGACACGCTGCAGTTGTTCTTGTCATATAAACTTTCACACCATTATATGTCTCTAATTCTGCCTTTGCATACTTCGCTATTTTTAAAGTCAATTCTTGTTCTGTCAGACCTGACCCACTTGTCCCGCCATGTCTGTTATCATGTCCAGGATCCAGCGCCACGACAATCTCACCCGCTTTTTCTGCGCTTCTTATTCCCGCCACTGCTCCCATCTCTTCTGAAACGGCAGTTAACGCTGATGCAATATTATCCTGTGCCTCAGTTTCTCCATTTTCGTCAATCGTTACTATCGATGTCTCCACTGCATCTTCCGGATCCAACGGCTGCAATTCTTCAATCCCATCGTATGCTTTGTTCACTCCAAATTCTGCTTCTACATTTAAGTCAGTTAATAAAAAACATTGTTCTTGCTGATTTTCCTCAAATCTGATGTCTGTTACCTTATATGTGCTCTGCTCACTTTCATCCACATATTCTTTCGAGAACACATACAGATATCCAGACTGATTACTGCATGTCCATTCTTCTGTTGAACCATCTTCTTTTTGCACAGTAATCCGCATATTGCTTATCTGTTCTGTTCCATCTCCCCAAGACACAACAATGTTTTGTGTGTTCGGTGATTCCAAATAGGGACTTTCTACCAAAATATAATTCAATCTGTTTTCTGCTTTTACTGTATTGGCCGCGTCTGTTTCAGCTACTTCTGTTTCTTCTACCGCCGAACTATTGTCCATTGCCAATGATGTGCTCATCTGAAAATCAGAAAACACCATCACTGCAAGCAGAATAATTGCCACAAACCTTTTTCTTATGCTTTTCATCTTTTTTTCCTCTTCACTCTCACCTAATCATAGCTGATATATCCTTCCAAAACGGCATGTCCTGTATCAAGCGGATTTCCGTTTTCTGTAATTTTAACTCCATCACAATCATACGCCTCTGAGTATGTCCTAACAACACATTCTAGTACCTGTTCCGAACCGGTCGTCCCCATTCCTCTTAGATAATCACCAAATGCTGTATTAACATCTAAATCAATCTTCTCTTCGGAATCATTCACAGAAACACTTTGAACCTCACAAGTTTCAGATAATACAGATGCTTCTTTTAATTTGGCAACAATTACTTCCTGTAACTCTCCTGCCACAGTCACCTCATCTCTAGTAATTTCTCCTGTTGTTTCGTCTATATAATAGACTCCTAATTTCTGCTCTATTTTATCTGTGCCATTCTCTAATTCCTCTTCTGCATCATCTTTTACGCTCTCATTTTTCTCTGGTTCCTTTTCCGGCTGACTTGTCTCCCCTTTGCTACAACCAGAAAAAGCCAACATCACAGCAAATAGTACCACTACTATTTTTCTTTTCACTTTTTCACCTCCTAATTAATTATATTCAGTTCCAATTTACTATATCTTCCTACATTTTTCAACAAAAAAGCATAATATTGTCTTTTTTCTTCTATCTATAGAATTCCTCTGTTTCTCTTTTTTGAATATTTGCCCGAAACGGCATCGACTTATTTTCATTCATCGGCAAGCTTAGCCAGAACTGCTAAACTTGCGACAATCAGACTCGGGGACTCCCCGAAATGAATTTTCTAAAACAACTTTTCCGGATACACACCGCCATCTACAAGCGCACGCACAGAAGCGACCACCGCCGCTTTATCCTCTTTGTAAGTCACTCCAAACCACTTGTCGTGTGAACGCAATACTTTTACATCTGCGCTTCCATCCGCCAATAAATCTCCAACAATTGTAGGTAAAAGGTATTCTGCTTTTAAGCTATTTTCTTCAACCTTTGATAAAAATTCTCGAAATCCCTTCTCAAGTACTTCAAAAAACTCGGGATGTAATCCCCACATATTCATAGAAACAGGAGAATGTACATCAACTTCTACCATTCCATCTTCCGTGCGAACAGCAGCTCCTTTTTCCGTCTTTTCAATATTGGAAGTCTCAACAATATCTGTCAGCATATGATTTTCATCCACTTTACAGATTCCTCTTGTCACTCCGCCATTTTCACTCAAAGTATTTCCCAGGACAAATCCAACCATACTCACCTGAAGTTTATCATTCTTTCCTGCTCCTGAATCAGATGATTATACGCCTCCACATAAGCTTCTTTTCCGTAATAATCATCTGCATTAATTACTAAAAACGGTTCACTCACAACATCTTTACAGCAAAGAATTGCCTGACCGGTTCCCCAAGGTTTTGCTCTGTCAGCATATTTTCCTTTAAATTCTTCTGGAATATCCGAAATCTCTTGATATGCATAAGCGACCTCTACAACTTTTTCAATCCTGTTTCCAATCACTTCTTTAAAATCTTTTTCTAAATCCTTGCGGATAACAAATACAACCTTATCAAACCCAGCTTCCATAGCGTCATAGATAGAATAATCCATAATGATCTCGCCATTTGGTCCTACTGGTTCCAACTGTTTAATTCCTCCGCCAAAACGACTTCCAATACCTGCTGCCATAATTACTAACGTTGCTTTTGCCATCTTCTTCCTCCTGTTCGCTATTCGCCAAGCCCTTCTTCTACGATTCTCGCCATCTCTTGCATAGCTTTTTCTTCATCTTCACCTTCACAAATTAACTCAATCACATCACCTTTTTTTATACAAGCACCCAATACGCTCAACACACTCTTGGCATTGGCAGTTGTATTCTTGGAAAGAAATGTAATTTTACTTTGGAACTGCATTGCAGTCTTGCAAAACAGCCCGGCAGGTCTCAAATGAAGACCTGTTGGATTATTGATTGTCAATTTTCTTCGTACCATTCTCTTAGCTCCTCTCATTTTATTTTTTTGTCAAAATAACCTGTATCGTGGCGCCTCCGACAAAACTGCATCCTTCCGGAAGACTCGCTATTGTAACCGGAACATCATAGGTTCCTTCTTCACTGTAACTTTTCAAATCAATAGATGCCGCAATCTTCTCTGCAGACATATTTTCTAATGCTTCATCAAGTCCTTCAAACTGCAATTCTACATTTTGCTCCGGACCATATGAAAGTTCCATGCCTTCCGGCAAATTGTTTACCGCTATCGACCGTACCGGAATTGCAATATTTTTGATTCCTTCTTTTTCAACCAGAATATTTACCACTACGCTTCCCGCCGAACTGTCTGCCAAACTAATTCCGTCCGGAAGATAATCTGTAATATTCACCACAACCTTTGTCGTCTCTGTAAGATTTTCCTGTTTGAGCGCACTGCTTGCAACCTCTATGTCATCTATCTTTTCCACGTCTTCGCGATTTCCCATAATCGTAATACGCTGAGGTTCGATCTGAAGTCCTGACACTGCATACCCGCTTTCAGTTCCAATCTCTGATTGGTCAAACTTCAACTCCACTTCCTTTGTCTCCAGCAAATGCACTTTAATATTCACACCACTGCTGTCCACATCGCTGGATAGCAAGCTTTTATCTATAACATTGTCCGCTGAATCATAATAGATCAGTTCATCCGCCTTTAAGGTTGTATCTTCCGACAACCCCGACACATCTACTCTCGCAACCACTTTACTGATTCTTCCAAGTGATGACTTTGGACCACTGATATCAATGGACTGTGGTTCTGCTTCCAGCTCACCTATCACATAACCACTTTGCAAATCTCCTGTCGCAATCGCCGTAACCGGAAATGTCTTATTTTCGATATTTTCTTTCACAATCTGAATATTTCTCGGATTAGGTAATGCCTCCTTGTAATCTCCTTCAAAACCTTCTATGGTAATTCTTACCGGAACAGAACCTGATTGCTCTTCTTTTAAATCTGCAACCGCCTTAATATCCTCCGTCTTGATTTTTTCCATAATCGAACGTTCTGCCTTCACTGTAACTGCAATCTGCTTTACATCATCCGCAATTTTAAAGGTCTGCCCATGCTCTGTTACCACCTCCGGGTTTGCGACTGTGATCTCCGGATAAAACGTCTTTGTGACAATCGGTCTCGAAATATTCATCACAATAAGCCACAAAAGCGCTGAAAAAAGGAGTGCTATGAACTTTAGGACAAAATTATTTGTCAGTTTGTTTTTCATTCTTTCGCCTTCCTTTCCATATCATAGACCGTTTTTCTTCCAAAGATTTATTCTGTACATGGACAAGCTTCTCTCTTAAGAATTCCGGCTTCACATTCCGTGTAAGGTGTCCTCCCATTGCTATAGATACATATCCAGTCTCCTCTGAAACTGTAATCACAAGCGCATCGCTCACTTCACTCATTCCTACCGCTGCTCTATGTCTCGTTCCAAGCTCTTTGCTAAGTCCCATATTATCAGACAACGGCAGATAACATGTTGCCGAGACAATTCGATTACCTCTCACAATAACTGCTCCGTCATGAAGCGGTGTATTATGTTCGAAGATATTAATCAGCACCTGACTGGATACCAGACAGTCCAACTCAATACCTGTATTCTGATACTCTGTAAGCATAATCTCTTGCTCTACCACAATCAATGCTCCGGTCTTTACCTTTCCCATCTCATAACATGCCGTCACAAGTGCATCGATCGTCTTATCATCAAACCTTCCTGATTCTTTGCTTCGTTCAAACGGAACTACTGCAATCCAAAAATCTTTTTGCCCGAGACGCTCCAACGCTCTTCGCAGCTCCGGCTGAAACACGACAACTGCTGCTGTTGCCAGGACGCTGATGGAATTCGTTGCAATCCACAGAATTGTGTGCATCTTGAAGATAGCCGCGAGTAAAATAAAGACAAGCAGAACAATAATTCCCCGCAAAAGCATCCATGCTTTCGTATGTTTGATCCACACCATCAACTGATAAACCAAAAATGCAATAATAATAATCTCAACAACATCTGTCACCTGTATTTTCGGGAAATACAACTCTTTAAAATATATTTCAAAGAAATTCTGTAATTTCTGTCCCATTTTCTCACCTCCATCTCTTTCACATCTTTTTTACTAATGTTTTAATTCTTCTTCTAGTAATTCTTGAATCTCAAGTTCTTCTTGCAACGCTTTCGTAAGAAGCATCTCTCGGTCTGGTTCTTCAGGATTTTTTCCTGCTTCAACTCATCCATCCGCGACGTCTCCTGACGTTCATTAATTCGTTTTACCGTTTTCTCAGGTGCAGTCACCGTCACTTTCGGGACTGCTTTTACATAATAAAAATACTCATCATCTTCAAATTGAAGATTCTCTGTTCTTGAATAGTCAACCGCAAATGCAAAAAACTCTAACACAAGCGCCAATAATATCGAAACAATTGTCCCAATAATAACCGCCACATACGGAACATCTACATGCATCGTGACTCTTCCGATCACCACTACGATCACATATACAAGTGCGCCTGAAACAATCGCAATCTTCCACGCATTATCAACTGATAATTTTCTCACACTATATACTACAAGTAAGCAGATCACAAATGCAATAATCGCAGTCCACATCTCCTTATTGTTAAATAACTGTTGCGCAAAAGCGGTGAGTTGGGCAAACATCTCTGAATCCCCTGCTCCTTTTATCGTTGTCTCATACGCTTTTACATATGTAACCATATAACACGCAATCGTTCCAAATGCAATCGGAACTGCACATAAAGGTCCTCCTGTCAATCCGTATACAATCGGTATCAGCATCGGTATCTTCAGTGTGAACGCAATCGGCATCAATAATAGAACAATCGCCTTATCCGGCGTAAATCGGAAATACAAAATAAACATGATTAAAAAAATCACTGCTGCCACCGCAGCCACACCCACGGACAACGCATAAAACTGTACAACTGTAAGTGCCACAGCCACTACCACTGTCGCCTGTAATCGGCAAAAATGTACAAATCACTGCAAGACCAAGTGTGACCATCGGATTCGCTGAAATCTTCATAAACCCAATGTTACTGCTGATAAACATAAAAGTTGCCAACGCTAAAATAAACTGAACTCCTTTATCCACAATTTTAGAATATCTCGCATATAGTCTCAGTATAGTCTCTCTCACCTCAATCAAACGATCCATCTACATATTCTCCTTCTCGTAAAGCTTGTTTAACACTAACAGATTATGGCTATATTTTTTCACGCGAGTTCTGGCTTCACTATGCTTTTTCTGATAAAACCGCCCGCTCGCTATCCAATATGCGACTAACACAATCACATAGATTATCAAAATCACTGCTACTAAAATAATTGCTTTTACCAACGTCAGTTCTTCTAAAACCTGATCCATATATGCAATTCCAATCAGTCCGGCAACCATCGCATATCCGATTGTCGTCCAGATCATTGTCGCCAGCCTATGAAAGCTCACATAATCTTTCTTATAGTAAGAACTCACCTTAAAATCTTCTTTTCCTTCTTTTTGTTCGTAGGAAGCAAGCTGCACCATAAGTTTTACTCGTTCTTCATTCAACATAAACGTCACCTCTAAACTTGTTTTCCCCTCAAGACATTAGTTTCAGTATAGCATTATTCAGTATCCTTGTCCAATACTTATAGTCAAAAAACACACTTTTTGAACACCTCTGCTTTTCAATTCCTCTGCCACTGTATCAATTGTGCTTCCTGTCGTATAAATATCGTCAATGACCAACACCGTTTTGTAGTTCTTCCATTGACCTGTAACTGAAAATGCGTGCTTTAAATTTTGTTTTCGTTCCTTATCGTTCAGTTCTTTTTGCGGTCTCGTGTATCTGCTGCGTATTACAGATCTGCTGTCAACCGGAATTCCCATCATCTCTCCAAGATGCTTTGCTACAATCTCCGCCTGATTATATCCACGAAATCTCTTTTTCTTACGATGCAGCGGAATCGGAACAATCACCTCTATCTCCCACTCCCGTATCAGTCTGCCATAGATTCGAATCATCTCTTTCGCATAAAACTCTCCGTAAATACGTCTGTTTTTATATTTGACTGATATATCGACATACTGACCGGCATCTTGTGTATCCAGATACTTCTTCCTTGATCATATGCATGCACATTTTTCTGACAGTCATAACAATATTCTTGTTCAGCATAGCGAACCGGTTTACCGCACTTTTTGCATCTCGGCTCCGTTATATAAACTACCTTTTCTGCACAATCCTTGCACAATTCCTTGTCGCTGACTTTTCCACAAAAGCAGCATGTTTTCGGATAAATTATCCCCAAATCTTTTTCCAAATGTTCATTATTTTACGGACTCTTGACACATCTCCTGGTTATCGTCTAAAAATCCTGTATGCATTCCGCCAGACTTGTATATCTGTTCTGCTCATTTGCATTTCGAATCATCTCTTGAAATGTCACATCGCTTCCAACAAGTGTTACACATTTTTTAGCTCTCGTCACCGCCGTATAGATCAAATTTCGGTGATAAAGCTGCCGTGGTCCCTGCAGAAGCGGAATCACAACCGCAGGGTACTCACTTCCCTGCGATTTATGTATGGTGATAGCATATGCCAACTCCAACTCGTCTAATAACTGAAATGGATAATTTACTTTCTTTTTTTCCTCATATTCGACTTCTACCGTCTCCGTATAAGAATTAATTGATGTAATTCTTCCGATATCTCCATTGAATACGCCGATTCCTTTATCTACGACAAGACCGTATTTCGTTGCAATCTCCCATTCCAGCTGATAATTATTTTTTATCTGCATTACTTTGTCACCAACACGAAAAAGCTTATCTCCATATTCTTTTTCTTCTTTACTTTTATCGGGCGGATTCAGATACTGCTGCAAAATCGTATTCAGCCGTTCCACACCCAAAAGCCCTTTCCGCATCGGAGTTAAAACCTGTATATCAAACGGATCTGCCCCCACATATTTCGGTAATTTCTTTTGAATCAGCGCAATCACAACACTGATGATCGTGTTGGCATCCTGTCTTTTTAAAAAGAAAAAGTCTCTGCTCTTATTATCTAAAATGACCTCTTCACCCCGATTGATCTTATGAGCATTCACCACAATGTCACTTTGTTCTGCCTGACGGAAAATCTTTGTCAATGTAATAACAGGAAAACATTCTGATTTGATTAAATCTTTCAAAACACTTCCCGCCCCTACAGAAGGAAGCTGATCCTGGTCTCCCACAAGAATCAGTCTTGTCCCAACCATAACCGCATTGAGCAGCACATGCATTAACGGCAGATCCACCATCGACATCTCATCGATAATGATAACATCTGTCTCCAGCGGATTCTCTTGATTTCTCGCAAATTCCATACGATTATCGTCATTTCCTGGCGCGTATGCCAATTCAAGCATCCGGTGAATTGTCCTCGCCTCGCACCCGGTCGCCTCCGTCATACGTTTTGCAGCTCGCCCTGTCGGTGCCGCCAGAAAAATATCCATACCTTCGCTCTCAAAAAAATGAATCATCGCATTGATTGTTGTTGTCTTTCCGGTTCCAGGTCCTCCTGTCAGAACCAGCACTCCATTCCTCACAGCTTCTTTCACTGCCGTCCGCTGAAGTTCGTCCAATGAAAGTTCTGCATCTTCCTCAATTTGCCGGAGTCTCTTTTCAATCGCATCCTCCGCAATATCGTAAGAAACATTCAAATCGTGAAGCATCTTTGCCGTATTTAACTCTAAATAATAGTAGTGCGCCGGATACACCCGGATTCCATCTTCTTTCTCTTTTAGAACAACTTTCTTTTCCATCGCTAAGTCCATGAGATACTTCTGTATATCACAGATCTCGACTTCCAAAAGCTGCATCGTTCGCCTGAGCAGCTCTTCCTGTGGAAGATAGACATGTCCGTCTGTCACACTCTGCAGCAGCACATAAAAAATCCCACTTCGTATCCTGAAATCGGAATCTGTATGAATTCCTACTTTCGATGCAATCTCGTCTGCTGTTTTAAAACCAACGCCCTGAACATGGTCTGCAATCTGATACGGATTCTCCTCCATCACACGATAAACACTCTGACCATAATGCTCATAGATTTTGGCTGACAAAGCAAGCGATATCCCATATTTTTGAAGATAAATCATTGCTTTTCGCATATCCTTCTTCTCTTCCACCTGCTCTGAAATCTCACGTGCTTTCCGTTCACTGATTCCTTTTACTTCCGCAAGACGCTCTGGTTCTTCTTCAATAATACGAAATGTATCGTCTTTAAATTTGCGTACAATTCTCCCTGCAAGCGCAGCTCCAAGCCCCTTGATCGCACCAGATCCCAAATATCGTTCAATTGATATCAAATCCTCTGGCTCTTTCACTTCATGTGAAATCACTTGCAGCTGCATGCCATACACATTGTGATTCGTATATTCCCCGGACACTTCCAGCATCTCACCCTCACTAATATAGGGAAAAGTCCCGACACATGTAAGCTCTCCATCTTTATTTGTTAAATGAAACACCGTATAGCCATTCTCTTCATTTCGGAATACGATATGTTCTACATATCCCTTTATGACTTCCAAAACCCCATCCTCCATATTCTCCGAGCAAAATTATTTTGCCGCCAGACGACAAGAGCCGTCTCTTCAAGAGACAGCCCTCAATCACTCTACACACTTACGCTTCTTTTCTTCCACTCATAAATTCTACAAACTGACCGGTTCCAACCGCAACAACTTTCATCGGATCTTCGGCAGTCATCGTGTTGATTCCTGTCTTTTCCTCGATCAACTCTTCCAATCCACGAAGGAGAGCTCCTCCTCCGGTCAGAACAATTCCTCGATCCAAAATATCCGCTGATAATTCCGGTGGTGTTCTTTCCAATACCGCAATAACAGCTTCCACAATCTGACTTGTTGTCTCTTTCAAAGCTTCTTCTGTCTCTGAAGATGTCACTGTCACAGTCTTTGGAAGACCTGTCACAAGATTACGTCCACGCACTTCCATCGTCTCTTCTTCCACCAATGGATAAGTTGTCCCGATTTTAATCTTGATATCTTCCGCAGTACGCTCTCCGATCAATAGATTATGCTTTTTACGCATAAATCTTACAATTGCTTCGTCAAAATCATCGCCTGCAATTTTAATTGATGTATTTACTACTGTTCCTCCAAGTGAGATAACCGCAATATCTGCAGTTCCTCCACCGATATCTACAATCATGTTTCCACATGGCTTTGCAATATCAATTCCTGCTCCAATTGCCGCTGCAACCGGCTCTTCAATCAAATGTACCTCTCTTGCACCAGCTGCAAAAGTCGCTTCTTCCACTGCCTTCTTTTCTACTTCTGTAACACCGCTCGGCACACAAATACTGATACGCGGCTTCTTAAAAGTTCTCTTTCCTACCGCTTTCTGTACGAAGTACTTAATCATCTTTTCTGTCACTGTATAGTCTGAAATAACTCCCTGTCTAAGCGGTCTTACAGCTATAATATTTCCCGGTGTTCTTCCAAGCATCAGTCTCGCTTCTTCTCCAATCGCCTTGATCGCATTGGTATCTCTGTCAAAAGCGACTACGGAAGGTTCTTTCAATACAACACCTTTTCCTTTTACATATACGAGAACACTGGCGGTTCCTAAATCAATTCCGATATCAACTGACATCTGATTTCTCCTTTCACTGCACTTATCTATTCTATCATCTTTCGTTATTATACATATACCTTACCTATTATAATAAAAATTCCAATAAATGCAAAGAGTTTTTTTTTAATTTAAACTTTTTTTTAAGGATTGCATCAATATATTTGCCTGTATGCGATGCCGGATTGGCAACAATCTCCTCAGGAGTTCCCGTTGCCACAACGGTTCCCCCTTTGTCTCCACCCTCTGGTCCTATGTCGATAATATAGTCCGCAGTCTTGATCACATCTAAATTATGTTCGATCACAATTACGGTATTTCCATCTGCTGACAGACGATGTAAAATTTCTGTCAATTTGTGCACATCCGCAAAATGAAGCCCTGTTGTCGGTTCATCTAAAATATAAACTGTTCTCCCTGTGCTTCTCTTACTCAATTCGGTTGCCAATTTAATTCTCTGTGCCTCACCGCCAGAAAGTGTAGTGGACGGCTGACCTAATCGAATGTAGGAAAGTCCAACATCATACAGGGTCTCCATCTTTCTTCGAATGCTAGGAACATTCTCAAAGAAATGAAGCGCCTCCTCCACAGTCATATTCAGCACATCATAAATGCTCTTTCCTTTGTATTTTACTTCTAACGTCTCTCTGTTATATCGCTTTCCATCACAGACTTCACACGGAACATATACATCTGGAAGAAAATGCATTTCAATCTTTAAAATCCCATCTCCTGAACAAGCCTCACATCTTCCGCCTTTGACATTAAAACTAAATCTTCCTTTTTTGTATCCTCTCGCCTTTGCATCCGCAGTTGCCGCAAAGAGATCGCGGATTAAATCAAAAACTCCTGTATACGTTGCCGGATTCGATCTAGGAGTTCTTCCAATCGGCGACTGATCAATGTCAATGACTTTGTCAAACTGTTCAATTCCTTCTATCCTCTTATGTTTCCCTGGAATTGTTCTCGCTCTGTTAAGATCCTTAGAAAGTCTTTTGTAAACAATTTCATTTACTAAAGAACTTTTTCCTGAACCAGAAACTCCAGTCACGCACGTCATTACACCAACCGGAAATGAAACATCAATATTCTTTAAATTATTTTCTGCTGCCCCAATTACTTTCAGCCAGCCTTTCGGTTCTTTGCGCACATCCGGTACCGGAATCTGCATGCGTCCACTCAGGTATGCACCAGTAACAGACTTCTTATTCCGCATAATCTCTTTTGCAGTACCTGCTGCAACAACTTCTCCACCATGTTCGCCCGCTCCCGGACCAATATCCACAATATAGTCCGCTTCCAGCATCGTATCTTCATCATGCTCTACTACAATCAAACTGTTTCCCAGATCACGTAGATGTTTCAATGTCTTCAATAGTTTATCATTATCTCGCTGGTGAAGTCCGATACTTGGCTCATCCAGAATATAAGCCACTCCAACCAGACCTGAACCAATCTGTGTTGCCAGACGGATACGCTGAGCCTCTCCTCCCGAAAGACTTCCTGTTGCTCTGGCAAGTGTCAGATAATCCAATCCTACATCCATCAAAAATCCAATACGCGCTTTGATTTCTTTTAAAATCTGTCCACCGATTAACTCCTGCGTCTTTGTGAGCTCTAATCCTTCCAAAAACTGCTGAAGTTTTTCAATAGAAAGCGACGTGACTTCCGCAATATTTTTATCTCCCACTGCAACTGCCAACGCGCTCTTTTTCAATCTCTGTCCGCCACATTCATGACAAGGCGTAATCCGCATAAAACTCTCATATTCCGCCTTCATCGTCTCTGAGCCTGTTTCACGATATCTTCTCTCTACATTTTTTATAATTCCTTCGAATGCAACATCATAAATACCTTCTCCGCGCTGCCCTTTATAATACACCTTCACTTCTCGTCCATTGGTTCCATGAATCAAAATATCTTTGACTTCCTGCGGATAATCTTGGAACGGCGTATCCAACGAGAAATTATATTCTTTACAAAGAGCTTTTAATATTGCTCTTGTGTAACTTCCTTTGTCTGTACAAGACTGCCATCCCATCACTACGATAGCGCCTTCATCTATACTTAACGATTGATCCGGGATCATCAAATCTACATCAAACTCCATCTTGTATCCCAGTCCAAAGCAAACCGGACATGCCCCAAATGGATTATTAAAAGAAAAACTTCTCGGTTCAATCTCTTCGATACTGATTCCACAATCCGGGCACGAAAAACTTTGGCTAAAATTCAAAGGTTCTCCGCCAATCACGTCCACAACCAAAAGTCCCTCCGCCAATGCCAGTACACTTTCAATTGAATCCGTCAATCTCTTTTGAATGCCTTCTCTTACAACAAGTCTGTCCACGATAATCTCTATATTATGCTTAATATTTTTGTCCAGAGAAATTTCTTCTGACAATTCATATAAATTTCCATCAATGCGCACACGTACATAACCGCTTTTCTTTGCCTTTTCCAGCAACTTTTCATGCCTTCCTTTTCGTCCTCTCACAACCGGCGCAAGAAGCTGGATCTTTGTTCCCTCCGGAAGCTCCATAATCTGATCCACCATCTGGTCCACCGTCTGCTTTTTTATCTCCTTCCCACATTTCGGACAGTGTGGGATCCCTATTCTTGCATAGAGCAGACGAAAATAATCGTAAATTTCTGTCACCGTTCCAACTGTAGAACGTGGATTTCGATTCGTTGATTTCTGATCAATAGAAATCGCCGGTGAAAGCCCCTCAATACTTTCTACATTCGGTTTCTCCATCTGGCCAAGGAACTGTCTCGCATAAGAAGACAGCGATTCCATATACCTTCTCTGTCCTTCTGCATAGATTGTGTCAAATGCTAAGGATGACTTCCCCGATCCACTTAGGCCCGTCAACACAACAAGTTCATTTCTCGGAATATCCAAATCTATATTTTTCAAATTGTGCTCATTGGCACCCCGTATTTTTATATATTGTTTTGCCATCGTATACTCCTAACCTTCCATATCCTGTAACTGCTTTTTCAGCTCAATCAATTTGTCGCGCAACTCTGCTGCCGCCTCGAAATTCAATTCTGCCGCTGCTTTCTTCATCTGCTTTGTAACATCTTTTATCAGTTTTTCCAATTCTTTTTCACTCATTGACTCCGGATCTTTTTCAAGACGCAATTCCTCCGCCGCTACCTTCTTAGAAATACTGATCAGATCTCGCACTGACTTTTTAACAGTCTGAGGTGTAATTCCATGTTCCTCATTGTATGCCATCTGTATCTTTCTTCTTCGTTCTGTCTCTTGAATCGCTTTTTCCATCGACTCTGTCACATGATCCGCATACATGATAACATGACCATCCGCATTACGGGCAGCTCGCCCAATCGTCTGAATAAGCGAAGTCTCCGAACGCAGGAATCCTTCCTTATCGGCATCTAAAATTGCAACCAATGTAATCTCAGGAATATCAAGCCCCTCACGCAACAGATTGATTCCGACAAGCACATCAAATACATCGAGACGCATATCCCGAATAATTTCTGTCCGCTCTAACGTATCAATATCTGAATGAAGATATTTCACCCGTATACCAAGTTCACGCATATAATCTGTCAAATCTTCTGCCATTCGTTTTGTCAACGTTGTAATAAGAATCTTATTTTTCTTTGCAATCTCCTTGTTCACTTCACCGACCAGATCGTCGATCTGTCCTTCCACCGGACGCACTTCAACCTCCGGATCAAGAAGACCTGTCGGTCGGATAATCTGATCCACACGCAAAAGTTCATTCTTTTCTTCATATTCCTCCCGGCGTCGCAGATACAAACAACATCTGATTTACCTTACTTTCAAATTCTTCAAAATTAAGCGGTCTGTTGTCCTTTGCTGACGGCAAACGGAATCCATATCTACAAGAGTGGACTTTCTAGACTGGTCACCCATGTACATTCCACCAATCTGAGGAATGGTCTTGTGCGATTCATCAATCATAATCAAAAAATCATCCGGAAAATAGTCAATCAATGTGTGCGGCGGCTGCCCCGGCGCCAGTCCTGTCAAATGCCTTGAATAATTCTCTATTCCCGAACAAAATCCCGTCTCTCGCATCATCTCAATATCGAAATTCGTCCGCTCTGCAATACGCTGCGCTTCCAAAAGCTTGTCTTCTCCTTTAAAATATCGGACTCTTTCTTCCAATTCTTCCTCAATCGCCTTTGTTGCTCGATCCAGCGCTTCCTTTGACACAACATAATGCGATGCTGGGAAAATCGCTACATGCTTCAACGCATTTTTAATCTCGCCCGTCAAAACATCAATCTCTGTTATTCTCTCCACTTCATCCCCGAAAAATTCCACACGAATTGCATAATCTTCCGAAACTGCCGGAAAGATCTCCAGCACATCTCCTCTTACCCGAAATGTCCCGCGTTTAAAATCCATATCATTGCGATCATACTGTATCTCAATCAACTTCGCAACAACCTCATCCCGATCTTTTATCATCCCAGGGCGTAGTGAAATTACCATCTCCTGATAATCAATTGGCGAACCTAATCCATAAATGCAGGATACACTCGCCACAATAATCACATCCCGTCGCTCAGAAAGTGCTGCCGTTGCCGAATGGCGCAGCTTATCAATCTCATCATTGATGGATGAATCCTTCGCAATATAAGTGTCAGATGACGGAACATATGCTTCCGGTTGGTAATAGTCATAATAACTCACAAAATACTCAACTGCATTATTCGGAAAGAATTCTTTGAATTCGCTATAAAGCTGTGCAGCCAGCGTTTTATTATGTGCAATAATGAGTGTTGGCCTATTTAATTCCTTGATAACATTTGCCATTGTAAAAGTCTTGCCAGACCCCGTAACCCCTAGTAAAGTCTGGCATTGGTTGCCTTTCTGGAACCTTTCACAAGCTGTTCGATAGCCTGCGGTTGATCTCCTGTAGGAGCATATTCTGATACCAGTTCGAAGTGATCCATAGTCAAAAAACCTCCTTACTATTTTCATTATTAACCCGAAAATTCGTACATGTCAGGTGAAAAATACGTTCCAATTTTGCTGAAAAATAGGTAAAAAAACGCCAATGTACGAATTTGGTCACCCAAGTGGATATTTTCCGGTTCGCAACACCTCGTACTATCCTCCATGATTTGATACTACAGTATACCACAATTTATCCCTTTTCAAAACTATAAAGACCTATTAGTCAATCATAATACCTAAGCACACAGAACAGCATTACTGATATTTTTCTGCATTTTTATTCCATATATTGTATTCTTATGCACGAACATACGTTCAATTTTAGTATATCTGTTCTTGTGTATTTCGTCAATAAAAGAATTTTTCTACTATCTACTTTTCTCTTTCCCGTAAAAAAAAGAGCATACAGCAAATAACCTGCAGTATACCCTTTTCTATTGATTTCCCATATAGATTAAGCCAATCTATGCAGAACTTTCTTTCCATATTTTTCTTTTAGTATTTGAATATCTTCACTATCATATGGATGCACTTCATCTATAAATGCATCAATCTCCTCTACCCCTCCTTCTATTAATGCCTGCTTGTCTGTATAGACATCAAATGTAATAATCGATTTGGAATGTCCTAACGACGCTGCTATTGCCTTTTGATTGATATCATTCTTCATTAATAATGTGGTATACGTATGACGTAAATCATGAAATCGTATATATGGCAATCCTGCTTCTTCTATTAGTTTTTTATAATGGGTATATATGTATGTGGTAGATCTTGGTCTTCCATAACTAGAACAACAAATGTAATCCATATCTTGAAATACCCATCTTCCATGCTGTCTCCTGCTTCGGTTTTTCTCATATTTTTTCCTTTCTTCTAGTATTTCGCTAAATAAAAAATTAGGAATTTTCTCCACACGATTACTTGCAGGTGTCTTCACATCAATTTCCTGCTTTGTTCGTGTCTTTGGTGCTATTTCATTTTCGTCTACCTCTAAACTTCTTCCTAATTGCCGTTCTATTTTTAATGTGCGATTTTCATAATCTATATCTGTGTACTTTATTCCACTGATTTCACTTTTCCTTAATCCCATTAAGAGTGCAAATAATATATACAGATAAATACGTGTATCTTTTGCTACTTTTATTAAATGCTTTACCTGCTCCAACGCGTACGTTTTTGATTCATCAATTACGATTTCATGGTATGGAACCTTTTTCGCACCTTTAGGAAGATTTAATCCCTCCGCCGGATTATATGTAATCAAATTTTTAGAAAGTGCAAATTCTAATGAGGTATTCAAAATCGGCTTAGCTATTCTTGGAATGGAACTATATTTTTCAACCAACTTTTTATACAATTTTGAAATGTGCCCCTGATTTAACTTTACTAAAGTTAATTTTCCCAATTCTGGAATAATGTGCTTTTCAATACAATTTTTATAAGTATTGTAAGTACAAGCACTTACACCTTCCTTGCTTCTTATAATATTTTCCAACCAATACGTCAGTAGCTCTTCCACTTTTATATTTTTATAAACAACATATTTCTTATCGTGTAATTGAGCAATTACATGATTTCTTTCTTTTTCTGCCTCTTCTTTCTTTGCAAAACCAGAATGTTGGGATTCCTTTTCTTCCATATCATCAAATATCACAGTTACACGAAATCCAAACTTTCCTTTAATTTTTATCACATTGCCAACACGATAATCTACATACGCTCTGAGTTTTATTTTATTTAGATCCATACGCTGCCTCCTCTGCTAGAAATTCCTTATTCAAAAAATCTGTAATCTGATTTCCACCCTCAATTACTTCCAGGTAAAATTCAAATGTTGTATGTACGGAATGATGCCCCAGCAATGCTGATATTTTCGTTAAAGGCACTCCTCTCTCAGCTAGAATTGTAGCATACATATGTCTTAATCCATGCACTGTAATATGTGGCAATCCATTTCTTTCACATAGTCTCCTGATTTCTGTATTTAAAGAACACAACCCTCTTGGATTTCCATTTTTCTGACAAGAAATAAAATTCTGATCTTGAAAGTCTTCTCCCATTCTTTCCTTCAGTAATTGAATTCTATCTTTTCTGCGTTCGACTTCCACCAATATAATTTCGGGCACTTTTAATCTGCGTTTTCCACTTTCGCTTTTTGGATCACGTAAAATACTCTGATACTTTATAATTTCATAAGTTCCCTCCTTGGTTTCTATATCAGCTACCAACTGTCTTTGAACTGTGACCGTTCTTTCTTCAAAATCAAAATCGTCAAATTTCAGTCCTAATATTTCCCCTTTTCTCAGGCCACAATATAACCCCAAAATAATCTCTAAAAACCAATTTCTTTCTTTTGCGGCTGTCAAAAAGCATCTTGTCTGACTTTTATTTAAAACGGTAATCTTTCTTTTGGGTCTTGGATATGTTTTCGTTGCTTTTACTGGATTATTATCTATTAAACGAAGAAACTGTGCATCTTTCATTGCAATATATAATGTTTCCCTGCTTTTGAATCCTGCCGATTTGCAGTATTTTGCCACTTTATCCAATAACTCATTCAAATAATCTGTGCTGACAAACTTCAATTTTATTTTTTCATCTATATTAGGTAATAGCATTCCATATAGCACATAGGATACTAAATATCGGGTAGTTGACTGTACTCTTTCGGAAAAGATACTCACATACCAATAAAGTAAGAAGTTTTTTAATGTTACCTCTTTATCCACTTCTAAAAAGGTCATATTCATCTTCCTATCAAATTCTTTTATATGTTCCTGATACGCTTTTTCTGCTTCTTCAGCTGTTTCAAATCCACCCTTTTTCCCATATTTGATTGTATATCCGGCAATAATTTTTTTGTTCTATGATTCCAGGTATTTCTCTCAAAAAATGCATGTGGATATTTTTTTACTTTCTTAACCATTCTTTCACCTCTGCTCTATATAGTTTCTCCATTCATCCATCTATCAAAAGAATCCTTAGGCACCCGATATATTCTTCCTATTTTTATAACCCGAAACGGTTCCTGCTTTTTATTTACAGAATCCAGAAATTCATATACCTTACTCCTTCCAATTCCTAAAATCACTTGTATTTCATCCGCGCTATATACTTTTTTGGTAACCTCCATATCTGCCATATTCCACCTCCTTCCCAATTTAAATGACATCTATGTATCCTGTTTCTAGTTTCTTAAACTCACTTCACAAAAGAGCACACAAAAGTTCGAAGCTTTGTATGCCATTCTATGAACTATAATTTCAGCTATTTAGGATTTGTTCTTGCAACTGTTGGATTCATTTTGAGAAAAATTTAAGAAAAAGACACCAAAAC
>ENA-OQDW01000350-OQDW01000350.1-human-gut-metagenome-genome-assembly--contig:-NODE-350-length-19810-cov-2.880862_pt1 | contig 19810 bp, 21 predicted proteins | sample MGYA00242784_ERZ504613 | MGnify/ENA primary metagenome ERZ504613 (study PRJEB26092, sample SAMD00036330) | human gut metagenome | host: Homo sapiens | study: EMG produced TPA metagenomics assembly of...
CAGAAGTCGGCGTAGAAAGAGGATATAATAATGAACTCTGACGAGTTCATATTAGAAGTTCCTGCGGAACTTCGGATGCGCAGAAGTCGGCGCAGAAAAGAGGATATAATGAACTCTGACGAGTTCATATTAGAAGTTCCTGCGGAACTTCGGATGCGCAGAAAGCAGCGCAAAAAGAGGATATACCGTATTCACAATATAACATAGAAGAAAGGTCTTTCATCATGTATAAAACCGTACTCATTACCGGCGCCTCACGCGGCATTGGGCGGGCGATCGCCTGCGCCTACGCCAGGGAGGGCTGCCGTCTGATCATCAACTGTTCCCGCTCCGAGAAGGAGCTGTTGGCACTGGCAGACGAATTAAGGGAAACCTGCCATGTGGACGTACTCACCAGCATCGGCGACGTGTCAGACTATGCCTATATGGAACAGCTTTTTTCCCAAAGCGAAGCCCGCTTCGGCGGCATTGACATTCTCGTAAACAATGCCGGCATCTCACATATCGGTCTGCTGGAAGATATGACCATCGATGAGTGGAACCGCATCATCGGCGTCAACCTGACCTCCGTCTTTTCCGCGAGCAAGCTTGCCCTGCCGCACATGATCCACCAGAAATCCGGGAAAATCTTAAACATCTCCTCGATCTGGGGAAATGTCGGTGCCTCCTGCGAGGTCGCATACTCCGCCTGCAAGGGCGGCATCAATTCCTTCACCCGCGCCCTCGCCAAGGAACTCGCTCCGAGTAACATCCAGGTCAACGCAATCGCCTGCGGCGTGATCGACACCGAGATGAATGCCTGCTTTTCCGCGGAAGAGCGCACCCAGCTCGCCGAGGAAATCCCCGCCGGGCGCTTCGGCGCGCCGGAGGAAGTGGCATCGCTTGCCGTGCAGATTACCACCGGAAACGACTACCTGCCGGGCAGATCATCGACCCTCGACGGCGGCTACCTCTAGGAGCCGCAGCGGGTGAAGCGGGCATTCCCCAAGGGTTTCTGCCCGCTTCACCCGCTTACTCTGCCACCAGTACGATCGCCGTGCGCGGCGGAACCTTCAATGTCTTCTTATAATAAAACTCTGTGTAGGACTCCATATCCCTGCCATCCTCGTACTCCACGGACGTATTGACACACACTTTCCACTGAAGTCCGTTCGGCAGTTCCGGAAGCTGCATCACTAACGTCTCCCAGTAAGCATTCATACAATAGAACACAATATCGTCCCGCGTGTCGTGCTCATCTCTTCCCGCATACATGATACCAATGAGTCGGCTGTTGGAATCCGTACCACCGTTCCACGGATAACCGTTGTGAATGCTGATCTCCGGCAGATTGCATGCCACCGGCTTCGTCTTCTTGCGCAGAATGGCATAGCGCTTCCGGAAACCGATCATATACCGCACAAAATCATGAATCTCCCGGTATTTTTCCAGTCTCGTCCAGTCCAGCCAGGATATGATATTGTCCTGACAGTAGGCATTGTTGTTGCCAAACTGCGTGTTGCAGAACTCGTCGCCGCCGTAGAACATCGCCGGTCCGCGGCTGCAGAGCAGCGTCGCAAACGCATTTTTCACCATGCGCCGGCGCAGTCCCTCGATCTGCGGATCGTCCGTCTCTCCCTCGGCACCGCAGTTCCAGCTGTTTCCGTTGTTGTCGCCGTCCGTATTGTTCCAGCCGTTTTTCTCATTGTGCTTCGTATTGTACGAGTACAGATCATAGAGCGTAAAACCGTCATGACAGGTCAGGAAATTCACCGATGCGCTCTCACCTCTGTGCACCGGATCGTACAGATCCGTCGAACCGATGATGCGGTTGATCGCGGTTCCCGCCATGCTCCCGTCGCCCTTTAAAAAGCGGCGCATATCATCTCTGTATCTGCCGTTCCACTCCGACCATCTGCGAAATGCCGGAAAGCTTCCCACCTGGTAAAGTCCTGCCGCATCCCACGCCTCGGCGATCAGCTTCACATGTCCTAAGATCGGGTCGCAGGCGATCCCCTGTAAGATCGGCGGATCCGGCATCGGCGCCCCGTTCTGGTCACGCGTCAGAATCGAAGCCAGATCGAACCGGAAACCGTCCACGCGGTACTCCATCACCCAGTAGCGCAGGCAGTCAATGATAAACTTGCGCATGATCGGGTGGTTGCAGTTCATGGCATTGCCACATCCGCTGAAATTGTAGTAATGTCCATCCGGCGTCAGCATATAATAAATATTATTATCAATGCCCTTAAACGAAAAACACGGTCCATTCTCATTTCCCTCGGCAGTATGGTTAAACACGACATCCAGAATGACTTCCATGCCGTTTGCCTTGAGTTCACTGATCAGCAGCTTTAACTCGTCTCCCTCGTGATTGTGCTCTACCACGGACGAGTAACTGGTGTTCGGCGCAAAAAAGCTCACCGTATTGTACCCCCAGTAATTGTACAGCTGCACGCCGTCCACCACACGGGCGCTCTCCATCTCATCGAACTCAAAAATCGGGAGAAGCTCGATCGCGTTGACGCCAAGATCCTTCAGATACGGAATCTTCTGGCGCAGTCCCTCGAACGTACCGCCTGCCGTCACCCCGGAAGAAGCGTCCCTGGTAAATCCTCTTACATGTGTCTCGTATATAATCAGATCCTCCGCCGGAATCTCCGGAAACGTCATTCTTCCCCAGTCAAAATTATTCTCCACCACACGGGCGTGATACACAAAACCCTCGTCACTCTCCGGACGCTCGCCCCAGTTCCGCTGCCCTGTCACCGCCTTCGCAAACGGATCCAGAAGCACATTGTTCTTGTCAAACAACAGCCCCCTGGACACATCATACGGTCCGTCCAGCTGAAACGCATATTCAAATTCATCAATCTTCAAGCCGAATACCAGCATTGCGAACGTGTTGCCAATGTGGTATGCCTCCGGATACTTCAGTCTGGCGTATGGCTCCTTTTCCTGCGGCCGGAACAGCAGAAGCGTACATCCCGTCGCACCGACCGAATGAATCGTAAAGCTCACTCCCCTCGCCGTCGGCACTGCACCTTCTGAATTGTAAAATCCCGGGCGCACCATAAAACCGTCAATCTCATCCAATGGCGGGAGCATGACTCCCCGATCCTGTCTGTGGCCTAATCCTGCCATCGCCGCTCCTCCTTCTTCCTTTTGCGTACTATATTACTATTATACGCACTCCGTCTATTTTTTCAACTGCTCTGGCGCTCATCTGCGCCCCTTCCGGTGTGAAAAGTATCCCGTTTTGCCGCCGGCTTTCTTGTCATTTTCCCGTCAAAATGGTATCATATCTACAGAAATGATACCGACAGAAAGGAAGTAATCTTATGCACACATTCCAACCGTTACCATTTGATCTTGTAGAATTTAATCCATTTACCAAAATCGGCAAAGAGTGGGCGCTCGTCACAGCCGGCAGCAGGGAAAAAGCCAACACCATGACCGTAAGCTGGGGCGGTGTCGGTGTCCTCTGGGGCAAAAATGTTGCTTTCATTTTTGTTCGCGATTCACGCTACACCAAAGAATTCATCGACGCGAACGAATTTTTCTCCATTACCTTCCTGTCCGGGCAATATCGTGACGCATTAAATTACTGCGGTTCCCATTCTGGAAGAGACGAAGACAAATTCGCCGCGGCAGGTCTCACGCTCGCTACGCGCCACAACATCCCTTACGTGGACGAGGGCAACTTTGTCCTTCTCTGCGAGAAAATGTCTGCCACCCGCATCACGGAAGACTCTTTTCTTCTCCCTGAGATCAAGGAAAAATGGTACAAGGACGGCGATATGCACACCATGTATGTCGCGGAGATCATCGATATTCTCGCCCGTTAATTCTATTTTTCCAAAAAGGAAGCCACTTATGTATACAATGACCGTTGCGCCAGGGGCAGATGTCTCTGGCGGCTTTTATTCACTGAAAGCGGCGTTCGCCGCCATGCCGGAAGATCCGGCGGTTCCCGTGACCATCCGCGTCATGCCCGGAATCTACCACGAAAAATTATCCCTCACACGCCCGAACGTCACGATCGAGGGCGCAGGAGCATCCCCGTCCGACACCGTGATCTCCTTCGGCGATTACGGCTACGAGATCATGCCGGACGGCATCAAGCGCGGAACCTTCCGCTCCTACACCTTTTTCGTGCATGCCGCAGACGTTACGCTGCGCAACTTAACCATCGAGAATACTGCCGGCGACTCCAAAACGCACGGGCAGGCAATTGCACTCTATGCCGAATGTGACCGTTTTGTCGCGGAATACTGCCGGATTCTCGGGCATCAGGATACGCTTTTTACCGGTCCGCTTCCCCCGGAGGAATACGAGCCCGGCGGCTTTCGCGGGCCGACCGAGTCCGCGCCGCGCATCAACGGCAGACAATATTATCATAACTGCTATATCTGCGGCGATATCGACTTTATTTTCGGCAGTGCGACTGCTTACTTTGAAGGCTGTACGATCGCATCCTTAGGACCCGGATATGTCACCGCCGCTTCCACCCCAAAAGGGCAGGAATACGGCTATGTTTTCCACGACTGCCGCTTTGCCGCGGAGGGTTGTCCTCAGCACGCGGCCTATATCGGCCGTCCCTGGCGGGATTACGCACGGGTTGTCCTCATGGACTGCGCGATAGGCGCCCACATTCATCCTGCCGGATTTCATGACTGGGGCAAGGAGCACGCACACGGCACCGTTCTTTTTGCCGAGTATCACAGTTATCCACAGGACACTGACTGTGGCTGTGCAGACAGCTGCCGCCCGTTTGCACAGCGTGCAGACTTTGTGGATACCTTAGACGGCGCACAGGCTGCCCATTTTTCCAGAGAGCTTGTGCTGGCGGGGGACGACGGCTGGCTGCCGTGACCGTTTTCTTGTATATTCCGCCAAATGATGGTAAAATACTAACCATAAATGGATTGTTTTGTATTAAGGAGGTTGTTTTTATGGAAGAAAAGATTTACAAGACAATGGGATCGACTGGCGCTGCAAGCCTTGCCGTCGGCATCTGCGTACTGACAGGCGGCATTGCAGCCGGAATTCTTCTCATTGTGAATGGCGCGCGCTTATTGAAGAACCGCGCGAAGATAATATTCTGATTTTTCTTTTTATTTGCAGGCATCACAGCCGCATGATGCGGTCACAGACCTGCTCCATCAGCTTTTCGTCGTGGCTTACGACCAGAAGCCCTATTTTTCGTTCTTTCACTTCCGCCAGCAGGAAGTTCCAGATCTGGCTCTGGGTGATGGGATCTAACATGGTGCTGATCTCATCTGCAATCAGAAACCGTGTTCTCTCCCCCAGAGCCCTCGCTATGCAGAACCGCTGCAGTTCTCCTCCGGAAAGTTCGCCCGGATACCGGTTACACCAGTCCCTCTCAATCCCGAGTCCCTCTATCACACGTTCGCTGATCGAATCTCCCTCCTGCAGAACCGTCTGCATCCGCACGCGCGGATTGACCGCCTGCTCCGGATGCTGCCAGATCATCTGCACCGGGCAGTAACCGCTCCCCGGAAGCGGCATATCGTCCACACAGACACGTCCCGCCGTCGGCGTGCGGTAGCCTGCCAGGATCTGACAGAGCGTCGTCTTACCAAAGCCGCTCGGCGCGGCAATCCCCAGTCGGTCGGTACTCCCCAGTTCCAGACTCACATCCGACAGCACCTCTCTGCTGCCCCCCAGATATTTATAGCTGATATGTTCCGCTTTCAGTCTCACCGGACGTTTCCTCCTCTCCCTCTGATAGTTCTTTATGCATTCTCTGTATACAATATGCAGCGCACCCTGCCGCCACGGACACAGGCAACCGGAATCTCCCCGTCACACGCCTCCCGACGGTCGGCGCAGCGCGGTGCAAACGGACATCCCGCCGGCAGATCTTTCACATAAGGCTGTGTTCCGGGCAGTGCCGCAAACCCGCGCCCCGGCAGCGCCTCATATAGCGCTCTCGTATATGGGTGCCGCAACAGCGTCTCGTCCGCAAAATCTGTCACCTTCGCTTCCTCCACGGTCGTCCCGGCATAAAACACAACGATCCGGTCCGCCACCTCAAGCGCCAGTTCCAGATCATGTGTAATCAGAAGCACGCCGTTTCCATCGTCCGCAAATGTCCGGAAATCCTGCATCGCCTGTTTTGCCAGCGCAAGATCCATGCCCGGCGTCGGCTCGTCCGCAATGATCAGGCGCGGCTGCCGCATCAGCGCTGTCAGCAAGAGCACACGGCGCGCCATGCCGCCGGATAGCTCAAACGGATAGAGATCCGCAACTTCGTCCGCAAGCCCGTATCTTCCAAGAAGATCCCGCATCCGCGCTTCCGCCTGACGCTTTCCCTGGTCTGCTTCGCCAAGCAGCTTCTGCCGCTTCTTCGTTTCCCCAATGATCTGTCTGCCGACCTTCATCAGAGGATCAAGATAATTGACACTCTGTGGCACCAGCGCGATCTCCCTGCCGCGCAGCGCCTTTAATTCCGCCCCGCCGCAGGCGCTTCCCCGGTAAAAAATACTGCCGCTTGCAGCCGCATTGGCGGGGAGAATTCCCATTATGGCATGCGCCAGAAGGCTTTTTCCCGATCCACTGCTCCCGACGACCGCGACGATCTCACCCTCACGCACCGTCACATTCAGATCACGGATCACCGGAAGTTCCCCCTGCTTTGCGCTGCGCTTCTCATACTGTGCGAAAGATACCGTCAGATGCTCGATGCGCAGTAATTCTTTTTTCTCTTCCATCATTTTTCTCCACCTCCGCCGCTCTTCCGGTACATTTGGTTCCCTCTTCCAACTTTGCCGGACTTCTACAACTGCGCGCTCGACGGGTCAAGCAGCGCCTTTAAGCCGCTTCCGATCCGGTCGAAAAGAATCACCACGCCGACCAGCGCCAGTCCCGGGAAGAGCGCCAGCCACCATTTTCCGGTGCTCAGATACGACATGCTCTCCGAGAGGATCACGCCGATCGCCGGCTTCTCCGGCGGCAGCCCAAAGCCCAGAAACGTGATGCTCGCCTCGTGCAGGATCGCGTGCGGGAACAATAATACCAGTCCCACAAGAAACTGCGGGAGAATCTGCGGAAAAATGTGCCATCTGGCAATGTACCACGGACTTTTCCCGAGCTGCTTTGCAATGCCAACATACGCCGCCTCCCGCACCTGCAGGATCTCCCCGCGGATCACACGCGCGAGATTCGGCCAGTGCGTCAGCGCCACACCGACAATCACGCCTTTTTCGCCCTTTCCAAGCGCATAGGAAATCAATAGCAGCAGCACAATATGCGGAACCCCCATCATCAGATCAATGCACCAGCTGATGATGCCGTCCGCCCATTTTCCGCCGACAGCCGCGGCAGTTCCAAGAAAAAGCGCAATGACTGCGCTGACCGCCGACGCCAGCACACCGATGCGGATGCTCGTGGAGAGCCCCGCCAGCGTGCGCGACAGCATATCACGCCCCATCCAGTCCGTCCCAAACAAATACTTAAGGCACGGCGGCAGGTTTTTGCGCGAAAAATCCGTGACCACCGCCTGCTCCTCCAGACAGATTCCAGCCACCGCAACAACTGCTAAAAGCAGCACTGCCACCAGAAGAAAACGCCACATCCACTGGCGCCCGTTGCGTCTGCCCGCCGTGTGGGCAGCAATCGTCATATGACCGGTTTTATCCATGACTTCTGCCCCTCCTTATCTGCGGATCAATCACACCGTAAAGTACATTTGCCGCAAGATTTCCGAGGAATACGAACAATGTGCTGATGACCGTGATCGCCAAAAGCAGCGACACATCGCTCCCCAGTCCGGCATCAATCGCCGCCTGTCCGAGTCCCGGATAGGAAAATACCTGCTCCACGAGCACCGATCCGCCAAAGATCTCGCTGATGGAACCAAACTGCAGGGTGATGGCAGGCAGCACCAGATTGCGCAGGGCATGTCTTTTTACGATATAGCCGCTGCTCTCCCCGCGCGCCCGCGCAAACAGCACATAGTCGCTCTCCATGATCGCAATCATTTTCTCCCGTGTATGCAGCGTGATGTTTGCCACGCCCGTCAGCCCGAGTGTCAGCGCCGGGAGAAGCAGATGCCGGATGCGCACGCCGATGCCCGCCTCCGCCGCCGTCATGCCTGCCGGCAGATTCATGCCGAACGGCAGCCAGCCGAGCCACACGGCAAAGATCATCAAGAGCAGCAGACCGATCCAGAATGCCGGCGTGCTTGCCAGAAGCAGCGCATACCCGCGGATCAGACGGTCCGGCAGGCGGTCTTTAAAATACCCCGCCACAATGCCGAGCACAAGCCCCAGGATTCCGGACAGCACCCACGCCACGCACATCAACGCAAACGAGTTGCCGAACTTCTCCGCAACGACCTCCGCGACCGGACGGTTATATTTCAGCGAAGTGCCCATATCTCCACGCACGAAATCCTTCGCCCAGTTCAGATAGCGCTCTGCCGGCGGCACATCCTTTCCCCAGTAGGACTCCATCTGCGCCCGTTTCTCCGGCGTCATGCGCATGTAAGCCGTCGCTCCGACGTTCGCCTGTACCGGATCAATCGGAGACAGTGACACCAGCATAAACGCGGCAATGCTGACACCGATAAGCAGTGTCAGCATTTTTATTACATTTTTGATAAAAAAGCTTATGTAATGCCTGATATTCATTCTTCCCTCATCTATTCCCAGGTCCACTGGTCGACATTGTTGACTAACGACCAGCCATGACCGTGCGGATGCAGCTTCTGCTCCGCCACTGCCAGACCATCCCGCGCAAAGTAGAGATGATCCACGTTGGCAAACCATACCCAGAGTGCCTCGGCATCCGGTCCGACATCCTCCTGTGCCTGCTGCCAGAGACGGTACGACTCATTCATATCCGTCGCCGCAAGTGCCGCATCCAGAAGTTCATCCGTCTTCGCATCAGAATATCCCGTAAAGTTGCAGGAACCACCGGTATAGTACAGCTGATAATCCTCCACCGGCGAGTTGGAGCCCCAGCCCCAGGTGATCGGGTCGGAGTACATCTTTGTATACAGCTCGTCCCAGCTTCCCAGACCTTCGTACAACACATTAATTCCAACCGCTTTCATCTGGTTGGAGAACTCTGCCGTGAGTGCCTGCCGCACGGAATCGGACGCGGAATAGTACACGGTAAATTCCGCTTTCTGACCGTCTTTTTCCACAATGCCGTCGCCGTCCGTATCACTCCATCCACCGTCCGCAAGAATCTGCTCTGCCTTATCCACATCATACGGGATAATCATCGACTCGCTCGACCACGGCATGTTGTCCGATACGCTGTAAGCGACTTCTCCATAGCCATTTAACACATGATCGATCATGGTCTGGCGGTCAAGCGCGTAATTCATTGCCTGACGAAGCGCCTTATCACAGGTTACATCATTTCCCGCCGCATAGACAGTATCTCCGTCAACAACCTCATTTCCTGCCGGAATCGAAGGAAGTGAAATTCCTCTGGAATCCACAGACTTGCAGACGAAAAGACTGTAACCATCCACCTGCTCGTCGCTGTACACCGCAGATGTGTAGGCGATGTCCACCTGACCCGCTTTTACCGCCGCAAGCGCCGCGTCTTCCTCCATGAACAGGACAATGACTTTTTTCATCTGTACTTCATCACCATAGTAGTCCGGATTCGCCTCTAATACCGCCTGCTGTCCCTTGTCCCACTGCGTCAGGATATATCTACCCGAACCGACCGGATTCTCCCCGTAGGTTGCTTCATCGTAGCAGTGCTCCGGCACGATGCCGAACACCGCCAGTGTATACAAAAATGCATTGTACGGCTTGCTCATATGGAAAATCACCGTGGTATCGTCAAGTGCCTCCACCGAATCAAGCATGCTTAAATCCGCTTCTGAATTCGGCGTGGCAAGCGCCGTGTTAAACGTAAATGCCACATCCGATGCAGTCAGAGACTCCCCGTCCGTGAACTTCACATCATCCCGGATGTGAAACGTCCAGGTCATCCCGTCCTCACTCACACTGTAGTCCGTCGCCAGATCATTCTCGAACTCCATATCCACGTTCGTCCGGATCAGCGTCGACTGGATCAGCGGTTCATGGCAGTGTTCCCCGCAGCCCCAGTTGATGCACGGGTTAAATCCCGCCGCCGGCTCCGACGAAGGACTCATCGCCACGATGACCGTATCTGCGGTTCCTGCAACGCTCTGCGCCCCGCTCTCTTCCTGCGCCGTCTCTGTCGATATGCCCGCTTCACTGCCTGTACTGTCTGCGGTGTTCTCTGTTCCTGTGCTGCCGCATCCGGCAAACAGTGTCGTCATCATTGCTGCCGCACAGAGCAGCGCCGTTAGTTTCTTTTTCCTTTTCATTATCTATTCTCCCTTGTACATAAATCGGGCATTTTTGCCCAGTGCACAAAGGATAGCATGAAAAAGAGGGGCCGCACAAGCCCTCGGGGGATAAAAATGACACAAAATCAAAATTATGCCTTGTCATATTCATCCAGAAAATGATGGCGGACACCATCTTTTTTATAACCGATCACAGTGTTCAGGTTGACGTTCTCCACACTGCGGAAGATATTCTTCTCAATGTAAGGATTCTTCTTGCGAAGCTCCCGGATCAGATCCTTGATCTCCGCGCGCTTGGAGCCCTTCTCTGTACCGCCGCAGGAAGCACAGCTTTCCGTGAAACGGCAGGCACACTGGATAAAGTGCAGGTCATTGTAATTCATCCAGTGGATGATGTCTTCCTCGCGCACCAGATACAGCGGACGAATCAGCTCCATCCCCGGGAAATTCGTGCTGTGCAGCTTCGGCATCATCGTCTGTACCTGCGCCCCGTAAAGCATTCCCATAAGGATGGTCTCGATCACATCGTCAAAATGATGTCCCAGCGCAATCTTGTTGCAGCCGAGCTCCTTTGCCTTGCTGTAGAGATGCCCTCTGCGCATGCGCGCGCACAGGTAGCACGGAGATTCCTCCTCACCCGCCACAATGTCAAAGATCTCGGAGGTAAATACCGTGATTGGGACGTTTAAGATTTTGGCGTTGTTTACGATCGTCTCGTAGTTGATCTCATTGTACCCCGGATTCATGACGAGGAATACCACCTCGAAGTTCTTCTTGCCGTGGCGCTCCAGCTCCTGAAACAGCTTCGCCATCAGCATGGAATCTTTTCCGCCGGAAATACAGACGGCGATCTTGTCCCCGTCCTGGATCAGCTCGTATTCGTTGATCGCCTTTGTGAACTTCCGCCAGATCTCCTTGCGAAATTTTTTCACAATACTGCGCTCGATCTCGCTGCAGCGATCCAGATTCTTCTCTTCGGCATCTGGTGCTCCGTCTGCTTCATAGACTCCAGCAGCTTCATGCGCAGGTACGCACGGTATCCCCCCTGCACACTGTATACCTCGTAACCCTCTTCCAAAAGCTCGCGCGCCAGCTCATCGCTGCGCTCTCCCGTATAGCAGATCAGGTAGACTGGGCAGTCCTTGGGCACCTCGTCCTTATGCGCCTCAAACTCCTCCCAGTAGATATGCTTTGCTCCCGGATATGTTTCTCTCAAAAAATCAGCTTCTCTGCGGATGTCTATGATTACTTTTTCCCGCTCGTCCTTCTGCAGTTCTTCTATGTTTCTCTGATACATGCCTGTCCCTCATTCTCTATTCTGCCGCAAGGTCCTTGATGACCTCCGATGCAATGATCAACCCTGCCACCGATGGTACAAATGCATTGGAACCCGGAATCGCACGGCGCTCCGTACATTTATGCTTTGCTCCCGGCGGCAGATACAGTGCGCACGGCAGCTGATCGACATATCCTCGATCGGCGTGACCGGCTGCTCCCTGGAATACACCACCTTCAGTTTCTTCACTCCGCGCTTTTTGAGTTCGCGGCGCATGACCTTCGCCAGCGGGCAGACCGACGTCTTATAGATGTCCGCCACCTCAAACATTGCCGGATTCAGCTTGTTGCCGGCGCCCATGCTGCTGATGATCGGCGTTCCTGTCTCCTGCGCCTGCATGACCAGCGCAATCTTTGCCGTCACAGTATCGACTGCATCCACGACATACGAATAGCTGGAAAAATCGAACTCGTCCTTTGTCTCCGGCAGATAGAAGCACTTGTGCACCTCCACCTTGCAGTCCGGGTTGATGTCGAGAATGCGGTCACGCATGACCTCCGCCTTATATTTCCACGGTCGCTGCGCGTTGCGATGATCTGACGGTTCAGATTGGTGAGGCAGACCTTATCATCGTCGATCAGATCGATGGCTCCCACACCGCTTCGCACCAGCGCCTCCACGGTGTAGCCTCCCACACCGCCAATGCCAAAAACAGCGACCCTCGCACGCGAGAGCCGCTCCATAGCCTCTTTTCCTAGTAATAATTCTGTTCTGGAAAATTGATTTAACATAGATACTCCTGTATATTATAACGTTTACGCCTGTCCGCTTCTATCATATAGCGTCCGCCGCTATTTTGCAAGTTCCAACATGCGCTGCAGCGGCTTTGCGGCACGGGTCAGGATCTCGTCAGAGAGCGTGATCTCCTCGAGTTCTCCGCTGCCGAGCTTCTCAAGCACCTGCTCGACTTTATCAATCGTCACTTTCTTCATGTTCGGGCAAAACTGTCTGTGTCCCACCGAGTAGAACTTCTTGTCCGGATTCTTCTGCTGCAGTTCAAAAAATACGCCCATCTCCGTACAGATGATGAACTTTTGCAGTCGCTCTGCGTCGCAAAATCAATGATCTCCGACGTGCTTCCCACGAAATCGGACATCGCAACCACGTCCACGGTACACTCCGGGTGCGTCAGCACCAGTGCGTCCGGACAGGCATCCTTCGCCGCCTGCAGCTCTGCCGCATGAATGCTCTTGTGCACATGGCAGAAACCGTCATGAAAGATGAAATGCTTCTCCGGCAGCTTCTCCGCCACATATCTGCCGAGGTTGTTGTCCGGCACGAAGAAAATATTCTTCTGCGGAATGTTGGACACGACTTTCACCGCGTTGGAGGAAGTCACGCACACATCCGATACCGCCTTGATCTCCGCGGTGGAGTTCACATAGCAGACCACTGCCAGATCCTCGTACTCCGCTCTCACTTCCGCGATCCGGTCCGCCGTAATCATATGCGCCATCGGGCAGTCCGCACACTCGTCCGCCATCACAACCGTCTTATCCGGGTTTAAGATCTTCGCGCTCTCGCCCATAAACGTCACTCCGGCAAACAGAATCGTCTTCTGCGGCACCTTCGTCGCAACCTTGCTCAGATAAAAGGAATCGCCCACATAATCGGCGATCTCCTGCACGGCACCGTCCACATAATAATGCGCAAGAATGACAACATCCTTCTCTTTCTGCAATTCCTTGATCCGCTTCGCTCTCTCTGCTTCCATTTTTATCTCCGTTCTCTATACATCCGCTTTTCAGGTGACAAGACACCTGTCACGATAGATTGTCATTGTGATACTTTGATATCATATCATGTTTTCAGCAAATGTCCAGAGTTTTCCTGTCTCTGCGCCTGTTTTTCCGGGACGCCCCGCACTTTTCCCATGCACCAGCAGACCTTCCACGCATTTCACGGTCAAAAACAGACCTTCCGCACTTCCACGGTCAAAAACAGACCTTCCACACTTTCCACGGTCAAAAACAGACCCTCCGGCGGCACAGGCAAAACCCGTGCTGCCAAAGGATCCGGCATTTGCTCTTCGAGCGGTCTCCTAGTTCTTTGCAAACAGGGAGGTGGACAGATATCTGTCTCCGGAATCCGGAAGCAGAGCCACAATCGTCTTGCCCTTGTTCTCCGTCTTGCAGCCAGAATGGCTGCCGCCTTTAATGCTGCGCCGGAAGAGATACCTACGAGGATACCTTCACTGCGTGCAAACGCTCTTCCCTCTGTAAATGCATCGTCGTTCTCGATCGTGATGACTTCATCGTACACCTTTGTGTTGAGTACGTCCGGAACGAATCCTGCGCCGATACCCTGAATCTTATGTGCACCCGGTGTGCCCTTGGATAATACCGGGCTGGTCGCCGGCTCTACCGCAACGATCTTCACGTTCGGGTTCTTCTCCTTTAAGTATTCGCCGACACCGGTTACCGTTCCACCGGTACCTACGCCTGCTACAAAGATATCAACCTTACCGTCTGTCTGCTCCCAGATCTCCGGTCCTGTGGTTGCCTTGTGCGCCGCCGGGTTTGCCGGGTTCACGAACTGTCCTAAGATCACAGCGCCCGGTGTGGACTCCTTTAATTCCTCTGCCTTGGCAATGGCGCCCTTCATGCCCTTCGCGCCCTCTGTCAGTACCAGTTCTGCGCCGTATGCCGCCAGAAGGTTTCTGCGCTCTACGCTCATCGTATCCGGCAATGTCAGGATGGCATGGTAGCCTTTGCCGCAGCAACTGCTGCAAGTCCGATACCTGTGTTGCCGGAGGTCGGCTCAATAATGGTTGCGCCCGGTTTTAAGATGCCCTTCTTCTCCGCATCCTCGATCATCGCCAGTGCGATACGATCCTTTACCGATCCTGCCGGGTTTAAATACTCCAGCTTTCCCAGGATCGTTGCGTCCTTTACGCCTGCTTCCGCAGAGTAGCGGTTCAGCTTTAATAAAGGTGTGTTTCCAATCAGGTCCAGTGCGCTCTCAGCAATTTTACTCATAATAAAATCCTCCTGTTCTCAATTCATTTCCGTTTCTATGGTGTTTTTTTATTTTCCTATAAAACTACTATGTTTTGTATGAATTGATTATAGGACGCTATTTCTTATTTGTCAAGCGCTATTTTCTTATTTATACGATTTATTTTGGCGCACCATCCAAGATACTGGAAAATCCAGATTCCGGCGAAGATCGCACAAAAGATTGCGACGTAGCTAAGCACGCCCGCGACGCTGCGCTCCATCCAGTATGCCGCATACGCCACCGGAAGCACCGAGCCGAGTGTAATCAGAAAATACGCCGCCGTCTGACCGGCAAGACTCCAGCGATCCACTTCCCACACGACCGATCCCGCCGCATACACCATGCCAACCAGACCACACAGCACCGTCTGCACCACAACTGCCCGTATCTCACTCCCCATCGCGTCCACAAACGCGGGCACACACGGATAGTAGCTGCCGTCGCCCCAGAATGCCGACATCATGACCGTGATCACATAGCCGATCGCAATCCCGGTTGGAATTCCGAACAATCCTCTCAGTAACACTTTCTTTTTCATATCTCTCACCATTCCCTTTCTCATATTCCCAGCAGCCGCTTGATCTTTGCCACATATCTGCGCGAGACGTAAGCCGTCTGCCCTCCCGCGAGGTTCACGCAGATCGTACCCGAAAAACTCAGGTCAAACCGTTTTGCCATTTTCAGATTGATGATCTCCGAATTTGAGATCCGTACGAAACGCGTCTGATCCAGCCGTTCCTCCGCCTCGTAAAGCCGCATCCGAAGCAGATATTCGCCCTTTGCCGTCACCGCGTAGACTTTTCCTTTTGCCGCATACACACGGATAATGTCCGCCTGCTCCAGTATCTCCAGTGTGTCTCCCGCAAAACCGGAGATCATCTGTACCGACGGCTCCTCCAGTTTTTTTAGGATTCCGTTGACTTCCTCTGTCATTTTCGCTGCCCGGATCAGTACCTCGGTCTCCTCCAGTGCTTTGTCCAGTTCAATATTGATTTTCACATGCTCCTCCTCTCCGAAATTTCTTCCTCTGCCGGCATGTTTTCGTGTCCTCAAGAACTGTATTTAACATAACAAAAATGAGGTGCCTTTGCACCCCATTTTTCATAAGTGGTTCCTATTTACACACGATCGGTCATTTGACACATTCCCGCACTGCCCGCGCGAGCCGCTCTAACGCCTCCGTCAGCACGCTGCACGGGCATGCCACATTGATCCGCTCGAAGCCTCTTCCCGCCGCGCCGAAGATGTCCCCGGAATCCAGCCACAGTCCAGCCTTTTTTACAATCAGATCCTCCAGTTCCCTCCTCGAGAGTCCCAGACTCCGGAAATCCACCCACAGCAGATACGTTCCCTCCGGCTCCACCGCCTTTACCTGCGGAATCTGTTCTTCCAGAAAATGCTGCGCATAGGCAAGATTCTCACGGATATATGCTTTCACCGCTTCATACCACTCTTCGCCGTGCCGGTACGCCGCCTCACATGCCACAAGCCCCATGGTGTTAAGCTGGCTGTAGCCGGACGCCCCGACCGCCTGCTCGAACTTCCGCCGCAGCGCATCATCCGGGATAAAAATATTGGAGACCTGAAGTCCCGCAAGGTTAAAGGTCTTACTCGGCGCCGTGCAGGTTACCACGAACTTCCGGTAGCTTTCCTTGAGTCCCGCCAGCACCTGATGCGATCCCTCAAAGACGAAATCCGCGTGGATTTCATCGCTGACCACAATCACTCCGTACCGCTCGCAGATGTCACCCAGCCGCAGAAGCTCCTCCTTTGTCCACACCCGGCCGACCGGGTTGTGCGGGTTGCAGAGGAAAAAGAGCTTCACGTGCGCACTGCGTATTTTTTCTTCAAAATCCGTAAAATCAATCCGGTATCTTCCGTCCTCTCCCTGCACGAGCGTGTTATCCACAATCTTCCTGCCGTTATCGCGGATTACCTGCGAAAACGGATAGTAGACCGGCTGCTGCAGCAGCACCGCGTCACCCGGATCGGTGAACGCACGCACCGCCTGTGCCAGCGCAAAAACAATCCCCGGCGTCTTGACCAGCCAGGTTTCCTCCACGTTCCATCCGTAATGCCGACTCATCCAGCCCGCAACCGCCTCAAAGTAGCTGCCTTCCGCCTCGCTGTAGCCGAAGATGCCGTGCGCCACGCTGCCCGAGAGCGCCTCCTGTATATAAGAAGAAACCTGGAAATCCATGTCGGCAACCCAAAGCGGCAGTACGTCCTTCGGCTTTCCCCGCTGTACCGCAAAATCATATTTGAGTGAATTGGTATGTGTCCGGTCAATGACCGTGTCAAAATCCAGATTTTTCTCTGCCATGTCTCTTCCTCCGCGCAGCAGCGTCTTCTGCTGTTATCTTATGCCGTCTGCTCCCGGGCGGTTCAGCAGCCATCATCGTCCCGCAGGATCCACCTAGGCCGGGATCTGTGCGTTCTCTTTCTCTCCGGTGAGCATTTCCTTTAACTTTGCATACACTGCCTCCGCCAGCGCGGCATGCCCTTCCTCATTCATGTGCTCTCTGTCTTCCTCACTTGGCTTTGCATATGCGGATGCCGCCAGAAACGAAATGCCCCGCTCATGCGCGATCCGCCGGTAAACCTCCGGCAGCCGCTTTGACACCGCAACGGAGCGCTCATCAAATTCAGGATCGTACCCTCCCTCGCCAACCCCTTCCCCGAGTGCGATCGGCGACATCAAAAGAATCTTACTGTCCGGGGCACTGCTTCTGATCTGGTCGAGCAGCCGCTCCACGCCTCTTCCGATCACCTCCGCCGATGCATCGTACACCGTCTTGCAGTCGTTTGTCCCGAGCATCAGCACAACCACATCAACCGGCTTATGCGTCTCTAAGATCACAGATAAAAGCTCCGTTCCCCGTCTGCCATCCCGCAGCGGATCATCAAAAACCGTCGTCCGTCCGCACAGTCCTTCCTCGACAATGCGGCAGCCATCCTCCCACAGCCGCTGCCCGATCCGTCCGCTCCAGCGGGTGTCCCAGTCATAGCGGTCTTTCGTTCCCGGTATCAATCCGTATGTATTGGAATCTCCAAAGCATAATATCTGTTTCATAGAAGCCGCGCTCCTTTCTCATACTGTTCTGATAGGAATACTATATATTATGTTTTTTTATTTGTCAACCGTCTTTACAAGATTCTTATATTAAAAATTTGCGCTTGACTTTTCCACATCACAGTGCTATTGTCATAGTCAAACAAAGAGCAAATGCAAGGAACAGAACACGGTTTCCTGATTCCCCGCATCACAGAGAGCCGTCGGTCGGTGTGAGACGGTATGCGATTTCAGAAACTATCCTCTGCGAGCAGTGCACTGAACCAAGTAGGTGTCACCGGGATTCCCCCGTTACAGGGAAGCTTATTGCTGCAGGCTTACGCCCGCAAAGATGAGATTGAGAGGTCGTTTTTTACGACAAGCAAAGTGGTAACGCGGAAGCTTACGCCTTCGTCTTTGACTGCACATTCGTGCAGCAGGACGAGGGCGTTTTTGTTTTACAGAAATGCCATCCTTCTCTTTGCCCAATGTTGATCTATCAGAAAGGAGCCGCCTTCGGGCGGGAAAACAATGAATGGTTTAGTGATTATTTTAATCGGAATTGTAGCACTGGGTGCCGGCTATCTCTTTTACGGACGCTGGCTGGCAAAGAAATGGGGCATTGATCCAAACGCCAAGACTCCTGCTTACACCCATGAGGACGGGGAGGATTACGTGCCGTCTTCCAGATTTACTGTGTTTTCTCATCAGTTTTCTTCCATCGCAGGCGCCGGTCCTGTCACCGGCCCGATCTTAGCCTCCGTATTCGGCTGGGTGCCGGTACTTTTGTGGCTGATCATCGGCGGTCTGTTTTTCGGCGCGGTACAGGATTTCGGCGCGCTGTATGCCTCGGTCAAAAATGAGGGCAAGTCGATGGGTATGATTATTGAAAAATATATCGGCAAGACCGGCCGGAAGCTTTTCATGCTGTTCTGCTGGCTGTTCACCCTGCTTGTCATCGCAGCGTTCACGGACATGGTTGCCGGCACGTTTGTCGGAAAAGGCGTGGACGGCATGACCGCCGAGACCTCCTACGCGAACTCCGCCGCCGCTTCCATCTCCATGCTCTTTATCGTCGTCGCCGTTGTCTTCGGTCTGATCCAGAAGCACGTCGGCAAGATGAATGAAGTGGTAAAAGCGGTCGTTGCGATCGCGCTGCTCGTTGCCATGTTTGCAGTCGGTATGGCACTTCCGATCTGCACCACCAAATCCGCCTGGATCTACATTGTCATGGCTTACCTGTTTCTGGCATCCGTCATGCCGATGTGGCTTCTCATGCAGCCGCGTGATTATATGACAACGTTCATGCTGCTCGGCATGATCATCGGTGCGGTGGTCGGCGTTCTCGTCGCTCATCCTGCCATGCAGTTAAATGCTTTTAACGGCTTTACCATAAACGGCAGCAGCCTTTTCCCAACGCTGTTCGTCACGATCGCCTGCGGTGCCGTCTCCGGTTTCCACAGCCTGGTCTCCTCGGGAACGTCCTCCAAGACGATCAGCAACGAAAAAGATATGCCGATGGTCGGCTACGGCGCAATGGTTGTTGAGTCCCTGTTAGGCATTGTCTCCCTCGTCGTTGTCGGTGCTGTCGCGGTAAACGGAACCAAACCAGACGGAACTCCGTTTGCCATCTTCTCCTCCGGCGTTGCCGGTTTCCTCGAGAAGTTTGGTCTTCCGGTACAGGTTGCCACGGTCTTCATGACCATGTGCGTCTCCGCGCTTGCGCTGACATCTCTGGATTCCGTCGCACGTATCGGGCGTATGTCCTTCCAGGAACTGTTCTACGGCGACACGACCGATCCGGCAAAAATGTCTCCGCTGCAGCGCGTGCTGACAAATAAATATTTTGCCACGGTCATTACCCTGTTCTTCGGCTATCTGCTGACACTCGGCGGATATAACAATGTATGGCCGCTGTTCGGTTCCGCGAACCAGCTTCTCGCCGCACTCGTCCTGATCGCACTGGCAGTCTTCTTAAAGACAACCGGACGCACCGGCTGGACGCTCTACATTCCGATGTTCGCCATGCTCGCCGTGACGTTCACCGCGCTGATCCAGAAGACGATCGCTCTGGTGAAAAACATCGCTGGTGGTCAGGCGACATTCCTCGTCGATG
>ENA-OQDW01000351-OQDW01000351.1-human-gut-metagenome-genome-assembly--contig:-NODE-351-length-19798-cov-3.994408_pt1 | contig 19798 bp, 18 predicted proteins | sample MGYA00242784_ERZ504613 | MGnify/ENA primary metagenome ERZ504613 (study PRJEB26092, sample SAMD00036330) | human gut metagenome | host: Homo sapiens | study: EMG produced TPA metagenomics assembly of...
CAGGGAATCAAGGAGAAGCTGATGTCCGCACAGAATATGGCGAAAATTATCGTCAATGCAGTATCTTATGCAGATTTGAAAGTTTTCTGCGCAGCACTGGTGCTTGCAATGAAAGAAGGAAAGCATTACATGGCAAGAACAGCAGCAGCTTTCACCAAAGTAATGGGAAGGATTTCTGACCAGCCTCTTCTTGGAAGAGAGCAGTTGGAGGGTGACACGAAGAACGGAGGAATCGTTCTGATCGGTTCCCATGTAAAGAAGACCACAGACCAGCTGAACTGTCTGAAAGAACTGGACGGACAGGCTGATTTTATGGAATTTCAGGTAAATACCGTATTCGAAGAAAATGGTCTGGAGAAAGAGGTAGAGAGAACGGTGAAAGCAGCAGAGGAGAAAATTCCTGTCTGGAAGAACCGTTGTAATTTATACAAGCAGACAGCTTCTTGCGCCGGAGAATATGACTCCGGAGGAGAAACTGCAGATTTCTGTAAAGATTTCCAACGCAGTGACCAGTATTATCGGAAAGCTTTCTGTGAAGCCGAAATTTATCATGCAAAAGGCGGAATCACTTCATCTGACGTAGGAACGAAAGCACTTCGGGTAAAGAAAGCCCGTGTTATGGGACAGGTGAAGAAGGGAATCCCGGTATGGATGACCGGCGAAGAAAGCAAATTCCCTGGAATGCCATACATTATTTTCCCGGGAAATGTGGGTGAAGTAAGTACGTTGAAGGAAATTGTAGAGGAATTGATCTGAAAAATAGCATGATTGCAGGTCTTCGTTTACGCGAGTGGCAAATTTCAATTACGTAAGAGTTTTAATGACATAACAAGTAAATTTTTAGTCTGTTTTGAACAGCTTACGGAGACTCTGTATGTTAGGAAGATGTCTATTAGAAAGAGGTTCGCTTAAATAGGAGGTTTACATAATGAAAAAAGTAATTATATCCCTGGCACCTGTACAGGCAGGAACCAGTGTGGATGCAGTAAAACTTGCAGAGGATGTAGAGAAAAGCGTAAAACTTGGTGCTGCTATGTGTCACCTTCACTGTCGTAAACCAGACGGAAGCCTTACACCTGACATTTCTTATATGTCTGAGTGTTTTGACGAGATTCTGAAACGGACAGATGTGGTAGTTCAGGTGTCTACAGGCGGTGTTTCCGATATGAATATCCAGGATCGCTGCAATCCTCTTGACTACCCGAAGGTAGAGAGTGCGTCTCTTAACGGCGGAAGCACAAATCTTGGTGAGGCAGTATATATCAATTCCTTTGATGATATCCGTTATTGCGCAGATGCAGTTTATAAAAGAGGAATCCTTCCGGAAACAGAAGTTTTTGATATTGGAATGTTACATAACATGGCAGTGGTAAAATCTGAGCAGCCATTTGCGGATCCAATACTGTTTAACCTGGTATTTGGTCACAAAGGCGGCATGCAGCCTACTCCGGAAATGCTGGCAGCTTTCCGTTCCTTTGTTCCATCTGATGCACTTTGGGGCGTTACACACTTTGGACGTGATAACTGGACATTCCTGGCCGCTGCAATTGCTATGGAGCAACGGTAGTACGAGTTGGTTTTGAAGACAGCCACTATCTGGCAGAAGGTGTAGATGCCGAGTACAACTGGCAGGTGTTGAGAAACTGGTAAATCTGATCCGCGCTATGGGTCTGGAGCCAGCGACTCCGGATGAGGCAAGACAGATGTTGAATCTGAGAAAACGCTAAAATACGATTTAAAAATATAAAGTGTTGGATCGTAATTATTCAGTAGATGTTATTCTGCGAAGTGTGTGACCATGAAGGTACTGAACAGTTACGAACACATTATAAAATCAATGAGAAATATCAAAAAAATACTCCGATATATTCTCTCTGGCATTATCTATATCACGAAAGCATATAAAAAATACAAGAAACTCCATCCACAAAATAATGTGGCTGTTATCTTTATATTCCCCAAAAGCATCTATATATAGTAAATGGAAACTTCTTTTCCCGGAGTGTTTTTATAGTGTGAAATACATGTATCTCTCGCGAAAAAAATATAATATTATGAAACTGAAATTTTCGATTTTTGTTTATTTTATTATGTTTACGAAAGATTTGCGTATTTATTTCATTTTTCTTCCAATCCTGTTATATATTCGTTATGTACATGTTAACTAAAGGCTTTTTCAAGCATAGTTTCATTTTGTAATATCCAATATAAAATGTATCTGAATAAGGTTCCGGCATAGAACTGGCATAAAATAAATTTCACTTAATAGGCTTTTTTCTTCTTAAATCAAGCCGTAAAAGACTTCCCTGTCTTCCCTTTATCCCAGTCATGCGGACAAAAATTTTTGCATTCGATCACAGTTTTACACAAAATAGCTGTTTTACAGTTTATCAGGAAGAGTACAAGTATTTTCCCACCCACAGCTTATTGTTTTTTTGTAATCGAAGCAGCTGCTTTCTTTTATTCGATCAATCAAAATTTCACATGTTTAAAGTAGGAACGGATCTATATTTTATCTTTTTGCCGTATGTGTGCAGGTGCACATTTTATATTTTAAGGCTTTTTTATATGTACATGCGTGCAAAGTACGTTTTATCGTACTTTTTTATTTAAAGTACTATAATTTGTACTTTAATACTTTTTTATTCGTAAATATCCTATTATTTCTCTTTATTTGCCAGTATTTTCTTTTATAAAGTCCTTTTTATCGTACTTAACGTTTGTTTTATTATCATTATCATAGTGTTCTCTTCGCAGAATAATCTCTCATTTCTCTTTATTTCATCCTTACTCTTATATCGTTCTTCTATAAAATCCCCCATATTTTCCGCCTTCCCCTCCATTTTTTCATATAAATACACATTTTTACTACATTCACTTAACTTGTTAATTCCCCATCCAGTTCACAAAAGCATCTGACCGAAATCATGGGGAATACTGATGACAGTATCTGGCAACTCACCTTCAAGTGTGCAAACATATCTATCCAATTTGGGATCAAACGAATAAAAATACCCGTATTCGCTACGCAGTTCTACACCCAATAGCTACTTTGCAATTTATCAGGACCTGCTTACAATGTACCCATAACAGTGGCCACATGAATTAGTGCAGTACCTTGTTTTTAGACATGCCCACTATTCTTTTCCCTGCTTCTAAACGCCGTTGCATTCTTCCTAATACACGCCACCCACTGCTTATTACTTATTACTTTTTCGTAATTGAAGCAGGGGACTTACTGTTAACTGGTAATATTATCCTCCGAGTTTTTTTGTGCGCAAAGACCACTGAAAGCCCTGGACATACCATGCAAATTTATGTGATTAGCATAATTTCTGTGCATCGCGAAGTGTATTACCAAGAACGGAGTGATCAGTAATCAGGAAACTTCTTGATTTAAAATTCAAGCAGATAAAAGCATCCGCTTCACTACTTGCTCATAACCGAATAAGTGCTTCGCAGTTTATCCGAAGGAGCCTGCACTTCTCCTGATGCAAGCAAGTTCCCCTGATTATTGCTTTTCGAAATCGAACCAGGGGACTTATTTGATTCAGTTAAAAACACTTCTTCTCTTGCCTCATTTTCCCCTGAAATGCTATAATCCATAAAGAAAGCATCCGCAAACTCCTTGCAGTTTGCGGCTAATACATTGTTTCGTAAATAACTATACTAATCGCGTGGGATGTGGATTCGAGTGTGCAGGTATAAAAATGCAGGCGTAGCTGGCTATGCTGAGACTTTTAGATCTGTGCAGTCGGATTCACCAACAAGTAATTGGTATAGTTATTTCGAAAACAATGTACTAGTCATTTATCATCTGATCGAAAGGAATATTTTATACATGAACACCACAAATAATCGCAACGATTTCTATAAAGAACAATTAGACAAGACTTTAAATGGCAATGAAAAGATCGAAACTGCCATTGCAGCACTCCAAAAAGAAGCAACCGAAGAAATGCTTGCTCATACTCTCACCGTGATCCGTCACAGAATGCAGGAGCAGGCACAGCTGATCATTGCTGTAGAACCTCCAAAAGGTGATGGAAAAATTTCTCTTCATGCGATCAAAACCAACGATGGAAAGCAATGGTGGGCTGCATTTACCAGCTTTGACGAAGAGTTAAAAGGCAGTGATAAGATCATGTCCTCATTTACCGCAGATATTGATAAGATTTTTGCTTCTGCATTGCAAGAGCCGTCTGTTGAGGGAGTAATTCTCAATCCATGGAACCGCACACTGATGCTGAACAAAACCCTTATCAACATCATCCTCGGTAATCCTGTATAGCATCAGCTCTGTCGGATAACAAGTCCAATGTTTCACGTGAAACACTTGGTATTTTACTGAAGTATAAAGCATTCCAGCGGATAACAGCATCCGCTTCGCTACTTGCTCATAACCAAATAACTGCTTCGCAGTTTATCAGAAGGAGCTTTTCCTCCTCCTGATACAAGTAAAGTCCCCACCCTCTGCTTATTGCTCTTCGCAATTAAAGCAGGGGATTTACTTGATTCGGTTCAAAATCTGATTTCTATGTATCATGAAGCATATTGGCGATGCTACTGTTCACTGATAATATTCCGTAAGTTTTTTTGTGAACGAAGGCCGCAGAAAGTCCGAAGCCATACCGCACCAATTTATGCGATCAACATAAATTCTTTGCATTACGAAGTGCGTTACTGAAAGCAGAACGAACAGCAACTTAGCGAGCGTTACTGTTCAACGTTAAATTCCGTAAGTTTTTTTGTGAACGAAGGTCGCCGAAAGCCCGAGACCATACCGCACCAATTTATGCGATCAACATAAATTCTTTGCATTGCGAAGCGCGTTACTAAAAGCAGAACGAACAGCAACTTAGCGATCATCGCCAAGAACAGAATGGACAGTAGCGTCAGCATACAATAACAAGGTTAGGGTTCCCACAAAAGCATTGTAAATTTTTCGTTCCTGTCGTATAATAAAGCAAAGAAATATTCAGAAAAAATCAGATCAGATACCTGAATTACGTTACATCTGTCCTGATTATTTTTACGAATTCCAGGAGGCTTTTTAATGAAGAAAAATGGACACAGACTACTTACTCTTGCAGCTTTAGTCGGAACTGCCGCAGGTGTTATTCATATTGCTAACCGTTTCATAGATGCCACATCTCAGCTTAAAGATATGCTGGAACAGCCACACAGCAGAACCTATGACTGGCGTTTTGGAAAGATTTTTTATACAAAACAGGGACATGGCACCCCTATTCTTCTTATTCATGATATCATGCCAGGTGCTTCCGGTTATGAATGGAATGCCATAGAGAAGCAGCTCGCAACCGAACATACCGTTTACACCATTGATCTTCTTGGATGTGGACGTTCCGAAAAACCGGATATTACTTATACCAATTTTGTATTTGCTCAGTTACTCTGTGATTTTGCCAAGAATGTGATTCGTGAGGAAACCGATGTTATTGCCAGTGGTTTCTCAGGTTCTTTTGCGATCATGGCTTACCGTAACAATTCCGACCATTTCCGCAAGATCATGCTGGTCAATCCACCAAGCTTCAGTTCCCTGAAGCAGGCACCTTGTAAAGACAACAAGCTCTTTAAGTATTTTATCGAGCTTCCGATTTTCGGAACTCTGATCTATCATATGGTAGCTTCCCGCGAATCCATCAGCAGTCTGTTTATGGAAAAGCTGTTCTACAATCCCTTCCATGTAACAGATACACTGGTAGACACCTATTATGAATCCGCTCACAAGGGCGGTTCCAACGCCAAATATCTGTATTCCAGCTACATTGGCAAATACCTGAATATCAGCATTAATAATGCCGTAGAATCTTCCGATGCATGCATCTATATTATTTCCGGAGAAAAAGAAGCTTCCGCTTCTCTTATCGCAGAGGAATATCAAAAGCTGAATTCTTCCATTGAAACCGCTGTGATCCCGGAAACCAGACATCTTCCTCATCTGGAAGATCCGGAACATTTCCTGGAACAGGTAGCTATTTTCCTGTAAAAACAGCTTATGATCCGGCACCAAAAACAAAATTTATCTATAGTAATTTTGGAAATCAACGTATCAAAAGAACATTGTTCATGTTCGGAGCCGTTGATCTTCATGCAGTAATTTGTGGAAATGCTATAAACCAACAAAAAGCCAATAAAAAAAGAGTACTGTTTCACGTGAAACATAAGTTTTCCCTCAAACAAACGTGAAACAATACTCTTTATTTTTTACCAGACTCACAGCATGCATCCGGACATTTCTCTTATCTAAGTGCCTGCTCCAGATACATGTGTGTTGTATTATCGATCAGCTTATGTGTCAGCTCTGCCATATGCTGTGTACTCTCCTGATTCTCAGAAGACAGCCATGTCTTGATCATTCCCACGCATCCATTCAGACAAAACGCATACGCATACTCAATATCACGGTTGTCTTTCGGCAGACGAATTGACAAGCGATGCAGCACTGTATCTGCGATCAGTTTTTCTATACGATTCACAAAAGCCATATCTCCATTCTTTCCAAGAAGTGCGATACAAATATCCTTATTATGATCCAGGATCGTAAATATCTGCTCAATAAAAGGATACGAGCTCTCCTTATTATTAAGAGGATCCAGAGGATAGTCTGCCACCAGATGCGTGATTTCCTCCATCAATTCAGCCTCAATGGATTCCAGCATCTGATAGATATCTGTATAGTGAAGATAAAATGTGGAGCGGTTGATATCAACTTCTTCCACCAGTTCCTTTACCGTAATCTCCTTAATGCTCTTCTTCTGCATAAGACGGGCAAGCCCCGCCCGCAACTGTGCCTTGGTCTTACGTACTCTTCTGTCAACTTTTTCCGCCATCTTAATTCCCCCTGCAATTCAAAAAAGCAAGCACGTTTCCTCCGCCTCAATCACCTGTCACTTACGATACTCTGCAACTGTCATACAATGATAATGCATCCTTCAAACGAATAAAAGCATTCGCTTTCTCTACGCCGATCTGTATGATACCAGATATCTGCTGTTGTTAAGAATTGACAAGATCAAAATTGTTAACGACGCCGACCTACACGATACCAGATATCTGCTGCATATTTGTGTTGAAACATAGGAATCCTGTCTGCATTTAATATTACCAACTGCACATAAATTCAAAGGAAATAACGTACTTTTTGTCTATTATGCAGTTTTTTATTTGTAATAGACACTTCCATTATTTCCGTCTATTAATATACATTCAGTAAAGATTTAATGGTTGTATCTGTGGTATGTGTTTAGTATAATACATCACGTAAAGAAAATCAACACTTTGTTTGATAATGGAATATAAAGCTATTAATAGATTTTAATATGATTAATAGATCTCGTCGCCATTACTGGAATAAAGTTTGATTAATCAACTATGTTTGATAATACAATTTAATAAGAAAGGGATAGGTAATATGATCAAAAACGAATGGAAAAGCTTACTTCGTAACAAGCTCATGCTTATCGTCGTAATCGCCATTATCGTAATCCCGATCATCTATGCAGGTCTGTTTCTGAAATCCATGTGGGATCCTTACGGAAACGTAGACAGCCTGCCAGTGGCCGTGGTAAACGAAGACAAACCTGTCGAGTATAATGGCAAGACCTTAAGCATAGGTAAGGACATGACGGATGAGCTGAAAGACAACGACTCAATGGACATTTAACATTGTAGACAGCAAGACAGCAGAGGACGGTCTGGCCAATGGAACCTATTACATGGTTATCAAAATTCCGGAAAATTTCTCCGCAAACGCAGCCACTGTAATGGACAACGAGCCAAAGCAAATGGAGCTATCCTATGAGACAAACCCTGGAACCAACTATATCGCCTCCAAGCTCAGTGAAACAGCAATGCTGAAGCTTCGTGATAACATTGCTTCCAAGGTTACGGAAACCTATACAGAAACCGTTTTTGATTCTATCTCAGAAGCAGGTGACGGAATGCAGGAAGCTGCAGACGGATCCGGAAAGATCGAAGACGGACTGAATACAGCAGCTGATGGTAACAAAACAATTACCAAAAACCTTAAGAAGCTTTCCACCAGTACTCTTACTTTCGTAAGCGGTGCTGACAGTCTCACCGAGGTCTTAAGACCTACACCGATGGTGTTGCAAAGGTTAACGATGGTGCAAAGAGCCTGGACGATGGTGCAGATCAGCTGAACAGCGGCGTTGCAACCCTCACAGAAAAGGTTCCTGAGCTGACAACCGGTGTGGATACTCTGGATAAAGGTGTTCAGCAGTACACCGCTGGTGTGGATGAGCTTAATAAAAATTCTGATGCACTGAAATCCGGTGCAAGCAGCCTGGAATCCGGTGCAAACCAGCTGAACAGCGGCGTTGCAGCTCTGACAGAAAAGGTTCCTGAGCTGACAACCGGTGTAGATACTCTGGATGAAGGTGTTCAGCAGTACACCGCTGGTGTGGATGAGCTTAATAAAAATTCTGATACGCTGAAATCCGGCGCAAGCAGCCTGGAATCCGGTGCAAATGCATTAAGTGCAGGTATTGATACTCTTTCCGACGGAGCAACACAGTATGTAGCTGGTGCTGACACTCTTGCAGATGGAACTACCACCTATGTGGCTGGTGCTGGCAAACTCGCAGCCGGTGCCAAAGAGCTTGCAAAACTTGAAGACGGACTCACAACAGTTTCCAATGGTATCTCTCAGCTGAATACCGGTGTTACCAAAGGAACCGATGACTCACAGTCACTGATATCCGGAACACAGCAGCTGGAAAACGGACTGAAAGCCCTGAACGATAAGGTTTCTGCTCTGAAAGAGGGAACAACACAGGAATCCATCAACAAGCTTGCAGCCGGCCTTACTTCCGCAAAGGATGGTATGGACACAGCCGCAGCTGGTATGAACAGTGCTGCAGCTGGTATGAACAATGCGGCAGACGGAATCAACAACGCAGCCGGATATATCACTCAGGCCGCAGGTATCACAAGTCAGACCAGCAGCAGTATCACAGACAGTCTGATCCCTGCTCTCCAGAATGCAGGCACACAGTTCTCACAGGTAGGTGATCAGTCAGCAACATCCTTACAGGATACGGACAGCAGACAACGGAGGCACTTACTGATGCAAATACCAAGATCGGTACTGCCGGACAGACAATGACCTATTTAGCAGCACAGCTTCAGGCGATTCAGGCAACCGCTTCTGAGGACGGAACCATTTCCGCAGCAGCTCTGAATGATGTGATCAACGCTTTAAACAGCGTAGCCGGTGGAATGACTGGCGTGGACGGTTCTTACATGAGCAGCTATTCTGATCAGGTTTCACAGCTTGCAGCTGGTGTATCCGGTCAGCTCTCTTCTACTCAGGAAAATCTGAATGCTGTTGCTTCCAAGCTTAACGAAGCAGCTTCCGGACTGACTCAGATCTCCGGAGGACTGACTCAGGGTGCCGGCACACTTTCTGAGGGTGCAACAACCATGACAGATGGTGCAAACCAGATGAGTGCAGGTGCAACAACCATGAGCGCAGGTGCAGAGCAGTTATCTGCAGCTACAAGTCAGCTTCCTACAGATCTGATCGCTCAGCTTTCTGCAGGTGTTACCCAGCTGTATCAGGGTGCACAGGCTGTAAACACAGGAACCAAGAACGTTTCCGCAGGACTTCAGTCTCTGGAAGACGGCACAGTCGAAGCCTTCCCGGCTGCAGCAGCAGGAATCAAAGCTCTGAACGATGGATTTGACCAACTGACATCTTATGATAAGCAGCTCAACGATGGTGCAAAGAATCTGAAAACAGCCGGCAAACAGATCACTGGCGCACTTCCGGATATCAAATCCGGTGCAGGTCAGCTGGCAGATGGTTCTAAGGCACTGACAGATGGAATCACAACTTACACCGATGGTATTGCTAAGCTTTCCGAAAACAGTGCTGCTCTTACAGACGGCACCAAGAAACTGGCAACAGGAGCCAATGCTCTTTCCAGCGGTGCTACTACTCTTGCAGATGGAACAAAAGCATTAGCCGATGGTTCCGGAACACTGACAACCGGAATCACAACCTACACCGATGGTGTTGCTAAGCTTTCCGAAAACAGCTCCGCTCTTACAGACGGTACCAAAAAGCTCTCAACAGGAGCCAAAACCCTTTCCAGCGGTGCTACTACTCTTGCAAACGGTACTAAGACATTAGCAAACGGTACCTCAACACTTCTCAGCGGTACCGAGAAGCTTGTAAGCAACAACAGCACACTTAACAATGGTGCAAAACAGCTTGCAGATGGCGCTGCCCAGATCCAGAGCGGTTCCTCTCAGCTGTATGATGGCTCCAAGAAGCTTGGAAGCGGTATGAAAGAACTGAAAGACGGTTCCAAGACACTGACCACAAGCCTCAGCGATGGAGCTACCACTGTAAAAGACAATTCAGCAAGTGATGAAACGATCAAAATGTTCGCAACTCCTGTTGTAAACGATGAAACAAAACTTACCGATGTCCCGAATAACGGACACGCAATGGCACCTTACATGATGTCTGTAGGCCTCTGGGTCGGCGCACTGGCATTCTGCCTGATGTATCCTCTGGCTCAGTATAAAGGCAAACTGAAATCCGGTTTCGCATGGTGGGCAAGCAAAGCTTCCGTCCTTTATCCGGTAGCGATCCTTCAGGGAATCTGCCTGATCCTGCTGTTACGTGCATTTAACGGATTCACACCTGCAGAGATGGGCAAAACCGTACTCTTCGCCTGCCTGACATCAATGACCTTTACCTCTATCATGTACTTCTTCAACATTACTCTTGGTAAAGTAGGAGCTTCCTGATGCTGGTATTCATGGTCGTTCAGCTTGCAGGATCTGCCGGAACTTATCCGGTTGAGGTTTCACCTTCATTCGTTGCAAAGATCCATGCATACGTTCCGTTTACTTATACGGTCGACGCATTCCGTGCAACGATCAGCGGTGGCCGGAGCATTACCACTTCCATTATTGTAATGGTTGCACTGTTAGTGATCTTCACAATCCTGACGATCCTTCAGTTCAATCACATGACCAAGAGAAAGAAAGCAGGAAAAGTTGTTCTCTTCGACTGGCTGGAAGAAAGAGGTCTTGCATAATACTTAGTTACTGACAGAAGCTCCCCCGAACCTTCTGTTAGATATAGAAAAATTAAAACTGTACAGTTGTTCAGATGAGCTTCTGTACAGTTTTTTTATGTTGTCCTCGTCAATTCTCCACGCTATAATTATAGCAGTTATAGAAAATCAAGCTCGCCAGTACACCGTGCCTGACCTATGCCGCAGATTTCAGTTCAGAAACATTCCTGTCAGATTCAGAAGAAGCGGCAATATGACTTCTCAGATCTACTCACAAATCGGAGCTCTTTCTGACTGCAAGCCTGCGGTTTTCAATGGAAAAGCAACCTGGTATGCATCTAATCCACTGACCGCAAAAACAGACGGAATCATCACCTATGCTACACCATTTACCGTCTTCAGGGTAAAACCTGGAAAGCTATCGGCAATACAAAAAATACAACCTACACCGATAAAAAGCCAGGCACCGCAACCAACTACCGTATCCGTGCATACCGCATCACAAACGGTAAAAAAATATACGGACCTTATTCATCTGTAAGGACCGTAAAATAATAGCAACATAAAAACACCCCGGAAAATCCTGATCTATGTGGTGTCTCCGAATATCTGATCATCAAGCGGATATTCGGAGAGCACCTTATTGTTTGCGGATCTCCGAGGTGTTTTTATTTATTTTCTTAATATTTTATTTTTCCGTCTCAGCTGTTGGTGTTGCTGTGGCTTCTGTCTCTGTTTCACCGTTTACCATGGTTTCATATGCATTGAACATTTCTTTTACTGTCATTTTGTTTACAAGAAATACCTTGTCTCCAACGACAGCTGCATAATAGTTTGTGTCATATGTGTAGAAGGTAACGGTTGTCTGGTTCTTGTCAGAGTCTGTGAATACAGCGGTCATCTCCGGATCTGCAGCCGGTGTATAAGCGTCTGTCAGTCTCTTCTGTCCTGCCATGTTTATCAACTTGTTGTAGAAGGTAGTAAAGGTTGTACTTTCTATTTCCTTACCATTCAGCTGATAAGTTGTTGTTTCTTTCTCGTTTCCGTCATCATCTGTGGATGTTTCACGTGAAACATTTACAGTACTTGTTGTTTCACCGTAAGTAACCTGGAGCTGATCCAGATTTTTTACAGACACATAATTGACGATCAGTGACCAGAGATCTGACGGCGTCTTGTCAATAACTGCACTCAGTGTATCCGTTGACATTGTATAGATCTGTTTGTTATCTACCGTTACATATCTGCTGCCATCTCCTGCCTCATCGCCAACGTAAATGACAAGCTGTTTATCACTGTGGTTGTCTTGCTGTCTGCATCTTCTGAGCTGCTATCCGTGTCAGCGCTGGCGCCGCTCTCAGAATCACTCTCAGAGGCCGTAGAATCGTTTTCTCCGGATTCTGTACTGTCTGTGCTGTTATTCTTCACCTTTTCCTGATAATCCACTGTAATCGTCGCATAGGCTTATCAAGGCCATACTGGGAAAGATCCTCTGCATTGTAGTTTACAAACTGGTCAAATGCAAAGTTTCCAAGTCCGGAGGTACATTTCCTGCTGCCGTTGTATCGGCAGACTCTTTATCGCTGTTTCCGTCACCGGAACATCCCAGGTAGCTCCGTCGGAATTTTCTTCCAGGACATAGGAATCTTTATTCTCACTGACCTGGACCTTTTTCACTGTGGAAGAATCAATTGTCGGGAAATCTTCTCCCTGTGCATAATCGTAAAGGGAATTCATAAACGGAGACACTGTATCTGCTGCCACTACATATACCGTGCTGTCATCATCATCCTTGGAAATGTAATACTGATTCGTAGACGTATTCTCATCTCCGATGTTGAGCTTCGTTGTCCCATCAGCGGTATCAACGGTTACTGTGTTAGATGGAGAATCCAGTCCGTATTCCGTAAGATCCTCCACATCCTCCAGGACTCTGTCCGCTTCCACCTTTTTGATGGCGGAAGCTGCGGAATCCAGAGTTGTCTGATTTACAGGAAAAGCAGTCTCATCCTTTTTCACCCAGGAATCATCTTTTTTCTCAAAGGTCACTTCCTTCTTGTCTACGATAAATTCCAGGGATTTAATGTCATCCGTTTTCACGGAAAACACTTCTGTTTTGCTTTCCTCTTCGCTGCTCTCTGTCTTTTCTTCTTTGGATACGTAGGTGTTCAGTCCCACATAAACGCCGCCGAGAACTGCCAGAACAACAACTGCTGAAACAAGTTTGGTCGATTTTTTCATTATGCTTTTCTCCTCTTAAGCCAGATCAGGAATCCTGCAACAAGGAATACTCCCGGGATCAGACCAATGGTACAGATCTTCCAGAAGGCTGCATCATAATCGGTTACTGTCAGGCTTGTGGACTCAAGGCTCTTGGATGGAATAGAAACGGAATTACTGTCGTCTGTGCTGGTCATCCAGTTTAAGGACTCCAGAAGGAGCTTTTCATTTCCGCCGGATACCATCTGGTTTATCTGGCTCTCCATCAGATTTGCTGTGGAGTAGTAAACGATCTGTGTTTCCTTATCATCATCCAGTTTCTCAGTGATGGCAACACCAAGATCAAACGGTCCGTCTACATCTCCGTCTTCCTTTTCGATATTGCTGCTCTGCATATTTGTTTTGGAGTAAGCCTTGTCAGAGGTTGTCAGGATACTGTCGATGGTTACGGTATCTCTTACATCATCTGTTTTCTGAATGCCCTGCGCATATGGTGCCAGTACATAGGAGCCTGCAGAAGCTGTCTCAGAGCTTGCATCTGTGCTGTTGACTGTTGGTACAAGATAATATGGCATCTGCATTCCATAATGCTGATTATCACCCTCAAATACGATTCCCTCGGCACACTTTACACCATAGTTTTCAAGAACCGCATCAAAGTTCGGCAGATCATCCTGTGTATAATCCGAGAAGATCATAGCTTTTCCGCCTGCCTCCAGATAATCCAGGAGCTCTGTTTTTTCTTCCTCGGAAATATCGCTGGTCGGAGATACGATCATCAGGCAGTCTGCATCATCCGGAACCTTTCCCTCTGTGAGAAGGTTCAGCTCCTTGATATCAATGTTTGCTTTCTGGATATCTTCTTTAAAGCTGGAATCCAGATCTTTTTCTCCGTGTCCGGATAAGGTGTACATGATCGGAAGATCCTCGGATGTCACATAGCCGATCGCACTTGTGATCTGTCCTTCTCCATCAAATCCGGTAGTAGTCTGCTGCCAGGTATTATAGTCTACTGAAGAGGAATACATATCGTTGTAATTGATAACCTTGTTTCTGTCGCCGCAGACTACGATCAAGCTGTTTGACGCAAGATCATCGGTTGTATATTCCGATGCAAATTTCGGATTTACAACAGGGTCTTTCACCTCAACTTTAATATGCTTGGACTCATCTTTATAACGTGAAAGCAGATTGGAGATCGTGTCGTCCTCAGAACCGCTTGCCGCGATCTGATAAATGGTAACATCCTTATCCAGTGCCTTCAGTACCTTCTTTGTTTCATCACCGATGGTGTAAAGCTTGGATGAGCTTACATCCAGCTGTGAATATTTGGATGGGATCGCCCCGACGATCATATTGATCACAACCACGATCACGATAAAGACAGCTGCCATAGCCATGCTGTAGGAACCATTTTTGATATGTTTTTTGCTGATGGTGCCTACCAGCTTTTTCGGATCCGGTTTATGTTTCTTTTTGCCGGAGTCCTGTGCTGTCTCCGGTACGGCTGCCTCGCCTTTATTTTTCTTAAATTTCTCACTGAATTTCATTTCCATTCACCCCCTAGTTCCAGCGTCTCTTCTGAATGGACTGCATGGTAAGGAACAGGCAGATCGCAATAACAGAAATAAAATAAACGATTCCTGTCACGTCAAACACGCCGTTTGTAAAATTATCATAATGTCCACTCAGGTTAAATACGTTCAGTACCTTCTGGATACCGCCCTGGAAAATACTGGATTTTACAACGTATACGATCACAAGAGCAATCTCTCCCACAGCTCCGATCACTACAGAGATCAGGACATTTTTGATCATGGTATAAATGATGATAGCGATCGCCACGATCAGAAGTCCGAATGCCACTGCGGTTGACATGGAGGTCTGTGAAAAGAATGAGGAAATTCCGTTCATCATATAGAAGGCGAACAGGAATACAAAAGTAAGTACTGCTGCAATTACCTGGCTTTCTGTAAGTGCTGACATAAATACACCGATCGCCAGATTCGCGCATCCCAGAAGGAAAAATCCCAGGATCCCGGTGTATGCGGAAGCATAGGAAATCGTTCCGAACTTACTCATGATCAGAGGATAAACGCACATGATCACGACCGGAATGGCAAACACAGCTACCAGTGCAAGATATTTTCCAAATACGATATCCCATACAGATACCGGTGCGGTCAGAAGAAGCTGATCCGTTTTCTGCTTGCGCTCTTCTGCAAGTACACGCATGGAAAGGATCGGCACACCGATCAGGAACACAAAGGTCAGTGCGCTTAAGGTAGTTTCAAATTTTGAATAGCCGCCTGAAAGCTGATATGCGGAAAAATAAATTCCGGTCAGCACCAGGACGAAAAATATGAAGAGATATCCAACCATGGAGGTCAGATAGCTTTTCAGTTCTCTTTTAAAAATCGCTGTCATGACTGATCCCCCTCTTTCTCATCAGAAGCCTTCTCTGGTTCCCCGTTTTTTTCTTCCTGAGTTTTTTCTTCTTCCGATGATCTGTCTTCTACCGGTTTCCACTGTGAGCTTTCCGGTTTTCCGGCGGATTTTTTCTCTCCTTCGGTAAGCTCAAGGAATACATCCTCAAGGGAAACTCTCTTAACCTGCATCTCGTAGATTGGACAGTTCGCTTTTGCCATAGCGTAGAAGACTTTTTCACGGATATCCACATTTTCCTGAATGGAAAGTTTTGTTTTCCACAATTTCTCATCGCTGTCATAGGACATTTCCACCCCGGTTACGCCTTCGATCGTTTCCAGAGCTTTTCGAATCGTGTCTTTCTCGCCTTTTATCTTCATAAGGAGGCTGTTGGAGCCTGCTGCCAGACGTTCCAGATTATCCGGTGTATCGCTGGCTACCAGCTTTCCATGGGAAATGATCAGAACATAATCACACACTGCTCTTACCTCGGAAAGGATATGGGAGCTTAGGATAACCGTGTGCTTCTGCTTCAGGCCTTTGATCAGGTCACGGATCTCGATGATCTGCTTCGGATCAAGTCCTACTGTCGGCTCATCCAGGATGATCACCTCCGGATATCCCAGGATTGCCTGTGCAAGGCCCACCCTCTGGCGATAACCTTTGGAAAGGTTTTTGATCAGACGGTCTTTCATGTCTGTGATCTTTACCATATCCATGACTTCTTTTATCTGCTTGTCTTTTTGGTTTCTTGGGATTTTTTTCAGATCAGCCGCAAATTTCATGTACTCAAGAACAGTCATGTCAAAATAGAGCGGCGGCATTTCCGGCAGATAGCCGATACATTTCTTGGCTGCCTCCGGTTCCTCCAGAATATCATGACCATCGATCATCACTTTTCCTTCTGTGGAAGCAATGTATCCTGTGATCATGTTCATAGTTGTTGATTTTCCTGCACCGTTGGGGCCCAGGAATCCGTAAATTTTCCCCTTTTCGATCTGAAAGGAAAGATGGTCAACTGCAGTATGATCGCCATACTTTTTGACCAGATTACTTACTTCGATCACTTTACTCTCCTCCTTTTATTCTCAGGGAAATACTTTTTTTAATTATCGATTTCCCATTTTATAAGATGCCAGAGGCAAAAGGTCCTGAAACTGAAGCCCTTGACTCTGGCGTCTTTTCAACACCAATAGAAAATGCCCCTGGATGAAACAGAGAATGGGGGAATCCAGGGGCATCTCTATCGGATTATAGTGTAAAAGTAATTTGTGATAAAAGTAGGATAAATTTGTGATAATTTTGTGAAACTCCCGGACAAAAAAATCTCCTGTCGGACAGATTTTGCCTTTGTTCGACAGGAGGTATCTTATGCCAGTGGCTCTCTGAGCGGTGTTCCGGCTTTTCTCGGATATTTGCCTGGGGTGTTCTTTACCTTCTCGATAATGACCAGGGAGCGGCCGATCTCAGATCCCGGAAGGTCAAAGTACTGAATATCCTGATCTTTCCACCAAGGATCTTTACTGCTTTCTCTGCTGCTTCTGCTTCTTCCTTTACAGAACCGGATTTATAGGAGACAAAAAGCCCTCCGACTTTTACATACGGGAGACAGTATTCAGACAGGGTTGCCAGTCCGGATACTGCTCTGGATACGCAGAGATCATATTTTTCTCTGTAGGCTTTGTTTTTTGCATATTCTTCAGCTCTTCCGTGAATGGCGGAAATCCCCTCCAGGCCCAGGAGCGCAAAGGTTTCTTCCAAGAATTTTACTCTTTTATTGAGGGAGTCCAGAAGGCAGGCTTCCACCTCCGGGAAGGCAATCTTCAGGGGAACACCCGGGAATCCGGCGCCGGTTCCGATGTCCATAACGGTTTTTATCTTACCCATATCTACAGCCTTGACGCAGCAGAGGCTGTCCAGGAAATGTTTCACGAGAACCTCGTCAAATTCTGTGATACCGGTGAGGTTCATGACTTTGTTTTTTTCTACAAGATATTCGTAGAACCGAATAAACTGGTTTTTCTGCGTGTCACTGAGTGTGATCCCAAGCTCCTCGCAGCCTTTTTCCAGGATTTCTAAATTGTACATGCAGCTTCCTCTCTTATTTTCTGTGTTTTATTGTTATTCTTTGTATTATCTGTGTTTATGTTCGGATCTGCTTTCCAGATATACAAGAAGCACGGAAATGTCAGCCGGGGATACACCGGAGATACGGGACGCCTGGCCGATGGACACCGGTCTGTAGGCTTCCAGCTTCTGGCGTGCCTCAATGCGGAGGCTTCCTACATCTTCGTAATCAATGTCTTCCGGAAGCTTTTTCTGCTCCAGTTTCTTAAATTGCTCTACCTGCTTCATCTGACGGCGGATGTAGCCATCATATTTGATGTTGATCTCTACCTGCTCACATACATCTTCCGGAAGCTCCGGTCTTTCTTTATCGATGGGTGCAAGCACCTTATAGTTAAGCTCCGGCCGACGGATCAGCTCTGCAATGGTGGTTCCGGATTTCAGAAGGGTACTGTTCAGAGATTCCAGAAGGCTCTGTACCTCTGCAGAACCACCTACGGTTGCATGTTCCACTCTCTCGATCTCTTCCTGGATCCGGCGCTCTTTTTCCTGTAATTTATGGTATGTCTCATCATCGATCAGGCCGACCTCCCAGCCTTTTTTACGAAGACGAAGATCTGCGTTGTCCTGGCGGAGGAGCAGACGGTACTCAGCACGGCTTGTCATCATTCGGTACGGCTCATGGTTCTCCTTTGTTACCAGATCATCGATGAGAACGCCAATATATGCCTCTGAGCGGTCCAAAATCAGCTGTTCCCGGCCTTTTACCTCCATAGCTGCATTAATTCCCGCTATGAGGCCCTGAGCGGCTGCTTCCTCATATCCGGAGCTTCCGTTAAACTGTCCGCCGCTGAAAAGGCCCTTGATCTTTTTGAATTCCAGTGTGGGATAGAGCTGGCGCGGATTAATGCAGTCATACTCAATAGCGTAAGCATTTTTTACAATCCTGGCGTTCTCCAGACCCGGTACGGAATGGTACATCTCGTACTGAACATCCTCCGGCAGGGAGCTGGACATTCCGCCGATGTACATTTCATTTGTGTAAAGACCTTCCGGTTCGATAAATACCTGATGGCGTTTTTTGTCTGCAAAACGAACTACTTTATCCTCAATGGACGGACAGTAACGTGGTCCGGTTCCTTCGATCATTCCGGAATAAAGGGGGGATCTGTCCAGATTTGCACGGATGATCTCGTGTGTTTTTTCGTTTGTATAGGTCAGCCAGCAGGATTTCTGCTCGATCTGTACAGCTTCCGGGTCTGTGGAAAAAGAGAACGGTACGACTCTTTCATCTCCGAACTGCTCTTCCATCTTAGAATAATCAATGGTGTTTCCGGCGATTCTGGCCGGAGTTCCTGTTTTGAAGCGGAACATTTCGATCCCCAGCTTTTTCAGGGAATCCGTAAGGTAATTGGCTGCCTGAAGGCCGTTCGGTCCTGTATAGTTGCTGACGTCGCCGTAAATGCAGCGGGCCTTGAGGTAGGTTCCTGTACAGAGGACTACAGCTTTTGCGTGGTAGGTGGCTCCTGAGAAGGTTTTTACACCGGTGATGTGCCCGTCTTCTACCAGAAGCTCGGTCACTTCACCCTGGCGGATGGTTAAGTTCTCTGTATTTTCCAGTGTCTTTCTCATTTCTGTACTGTAGGCCTGTTTATCGGCCTGTGCACGAAGGGAATGGACTGCAGGGCCTTTGGACTGGTTGAGCATTTTGGACTGGATGAAGGTTTTGTCTATGTTTTTACCCATTTCCCCACCGAGAGCATCCAGCTCACGGACGAGATGCCCTTTGGAGCTGCCGCCTACATTGGGGTTGCAGGGCATAAGGGCGATGCTGTCTACGCTGACTGTGAACATGACTGTGTTGAGCCCTAAGCGGGCGCATGCCAGTGATGCTTCGCAGCCTGCGTGGCCGGCGCCTACTACTATGATGTCGAAAAACTGTTCCAGATTTTTCATGCTTTTTCTCCTTTATTTTTTCTCTTATTCTTTTTTCTTTATTTTTTCTT
>ENA-OQDW01000353-OQDW01000353.1-human-gut-metagenome-genome-assembly--contig:-NODE-353-length-19765-cov-1.862155_pt1 | contig 19765 bp, 23 predicted proteins | sample MGYA00242784_ERZ504613 | MGnify/ENA primary metagenome ERZ504613 (study PRJEB26092, sample SAMD00036330) | human gut metagenome | host: Homo sapiens | study: EMG produced TPA metagenomics assembly of...
TCTGGAAACGACTGCCTGCGAATGGCAAATCTCCGACCGCGAGTATGCCGAATGGCAAGCTGAGATACGCCGCGTAACCTTGCCTCTCGATGTTCTTTCCTGCATCACAGCCATTCGCCACGGACTGACAAGCGTAGAGATGCAAGACTCCGACCTGCGCCGCAATGTCTACGTCAGCGACCGCCGCTGGAAAGAACATCGTGAAGCTGCTCAAGACCTCCGCCTTCGTCCACGGCCGCACGGAAGTCTCCATGACCGACCTGCTTCCCGTCTACCACTGCCTATGGAGTGAGCCTGATGAGAGCGTTGCCATCCGTGACATCGTTATCCGTGCCTTATTCGTGTCCCACACAAAACAGATTGCCGGTATCGCCTCCTCGCTGAAATCCGATTTGAAAGTCAGCCGTGTGCGCGAAGCCCTCGACAAAGCCCGCCTTGCCGGCGACCGTAGGACGATGACCTGCTGATAACGGAACACTTCTACTACCAGGTGGAGAAACATGGTACGGGCAACACCTACATCTTTATCGTGGACTACAAAAATCTGAAGGAGTACAGCGCCAAAGATGCCCCCACCTTGGGCGTAATGTATGCCGACCCCATCAATCCCAAGCGTACCATCATCCGCGCCTTTGCCGACACCGGCGCCGTGAAAGAGGAAGGCACCGAACGCGTCACCCTCTACCGCGACGACAAGCATCTCTACATCAACGGTGTGCGCTTCCCCATGCGGCGTCTGCAACGAGGTGAGGAGCAACAACTCTGGCTGGGAAACCTCTCCGTCACCGACCGTGACTACGAGACGGAACTGGACGCCGCCGCCACCAGCATAGACCGCCTGGTAAGAGATTTGTCCGACAACCTTTTCGTCTCCGAAGAAGACAAAAAGAGCGTAGCTCAATACGTCTCCATCGTCCGCAAGGAAATAGCCTGGGCGCGTGTGGACATGCGCAAACTGAGATATGGAGACGAATAATCCTCCAGTAACCAAGAAGAAGATGAACACCACCGTCACCCGATATGACACCGCCTTCTATGTGCAGGCACTGGACCGTTTTGTAGCCACCGGAGAGTGTGCTGAGACGGATACCGAGCCCTTGTATGCCTATCTGCTCTCCGTGATGAACGACTCCATGGTCAAGGTGCAGGTGCTGGGCGATGAGGTCTGTGCACGTATCTTTTACGACACCATGATTCAGTTCATCCAATTGAACTTGGAGAAGGAGAGGTACAACCTCCGGAAAAGCCAGTCGGAACGGACCGGGATGAAACTCGTGCTGGAATGGTCCATGGCAAAGCGGAAAGACGGCTGGCAAGCCTTGCTCCAGCAGATTTCCGACAAATACCGGGAGTACGGCTTCGACTCCCGTTTCTACAGCAGCCACTTCGGCACAGAAGGAGGATATGCGGACGATGAAGTCTGGGAGAAAATGGTGGACGACTGGGAAGACGCCTTCCAACTGAAGATGCACGAAGAAAAGGAGAAAGAGATTGCTTTCCGCAAAGATGCCCTCGAGCGCAGGCTCCGTTCCAATCTGAAAGACATCCCCGAGTACATCCGCCAGAACCGGGTGGATAAGGACGAATTCTTCCAGACCTGGGGCATGATGAGCGGCTTGTGGAATACTGTCGACTTTGAGCGTATACGGAAAATCGTGCGCATCCAGCGCTCTTGCCCCGAGATAGTGAAAGTGGCCCGCAAGATGGGGCGTATGGCAGACGACGAAGGACGTGAGCAAATCCGCGTTGCCGAGGGAAACGTCTACAAAATGGAGCACTCCTCCAAATGTGACATCCTGGGCATCAGTACCGGCAACGACCTCAATACCCTGCTTCCCATTGAGCTTGCCCATTCCGCCGACAGTGAACTGGAAGATTTGTTCGTCTACAAATACCTTACTCGCAAGCTCCAGACCTTCCGTTATAAATCGGAAATCATGCACCTGCCCGGCGCATCGAAACCAAGCCCGCCCGTCCCAAAGGTCCGATGATTGTCTGTCTGGACACCTCGGGAAGCATGGCTGGCAAGCCGGAGAAGATTACCCACTCCCTGCTGATAAAGCTCCTGGAGATAGCCGACCGTCAACGGCGGAACTGCTTTCTGATAGCCTTTTCCGTCTCCATCCATCCGATTGACGTAAGGAAAGAGCGGGCAAGGCTGCTCGAATTCTTCTCAAAGACAGCTTGCGGGGATACAGATGCCACCCGCATGCTGGAAGCCACGTTCCACCTTCTCAAAGAAGGCAAGGAGTATATGAATGCCGATGTGCTTTGGGTCAGCGATTTCAAGATTCCTCACTCTTCACCTGCCTTTATGGAGGAGATTCGCCGTTGTCGGGAAGCTGGTACACACTTCTACGGTCTGCAGATTGGCATCACGGACAATGAGTGGGCACCATTCTTCGACCATATCTATCGAGTAGAATATACTCCTTCGCAACAGTATTAAAAGTTGATATTTACGCCTCCCATCACCGTGGCTTTCGGCATGGGGAAGCCTGCATTGATTTCATAGCGTTGCGCCAGCAGGTTTTCACCCTTGACGAAGACGTCGGCAAAACTGCACAGACGGTAGTTGGCACGCAGGTTCCAGAGTACGAAGCTTTCCTGCTTCTCCTTACCCGGGGTGACCGAGGTATGGAGACCCTTCACGTATTGTATACCGGTAGACAGGCCCCAACGTCCTTGCGTAAAGTCCGCACCGGCATAGAGTTTGTGCTCGGGAGCCGCCAGTACCGGATTCTCCATGTGCAGCCAGCTATAATTGGCATTCATCTGCCAGTGGCGGTTGATGCGGTATCCGAGGTTGGTTTCCACACCCCAGTTCTCTATCTCGCCGGAGTTGACGTTCTTGCGCAGGGCAGGGTCCGTCATGATGATGTTGTCCCCGTTGATGTAGTAGAGGTTCACCCCATAGGACATGGGCCCTCCCAAAAGCTGCCCCGTAAAGGAGAGTTCATAGTTCATCAGGCTCTCCGCTTTCAAATCGGGGTTCTGTGGAGGGAACATGTACATCTCCCGGATGGTGGGGTTACGGAATCCTTTGCTCACCATTGCTTTCAGTTCTGCCTGCCGCGGCAGATGGAAAGCCAGTCCCCCTTGGGGAATCCATTCCGTGCCTACGTGCGAATGGTGGTCTATGCGGACACCGGCGTCCAGTGAAAGCCAACTGTTGATGTCCTGCCTGAAATCCACATAGCCTGCAAATTCATCCATCTGCTTGTCCACGCCGGGGATGCGGTCACCAATCTGCTGTCCGGGTTTTGCCTCGTCGATGGCGACAACCTTGTTCCAGGACTCTCCGCCGAAGTGCTGGTAATCGAAACCTACGGTCAGGCGGTTGCCGGTGAAGAGCGTGGCGCTTTGATACCACGATATGCCCAGCATCCGGTCCTTGGAGTTGAAGTGCGACTTCTGGGGCTCTTCTCCGGGGTGGTAGCCGTCGTTAATCCTGTGCCGGCCCCAGTTATAGAAGAAGCTCACGGCGCCGGAAGTACGGTCGTAACGATTTTCCAGTGCGAAGGAGGTCATGCCGCGTGTGATGCGCGAGTCGTTGTCTATATACGGATTGTCGGCTTCGCCGGGATTGGAGGCGTTGAAGCGGGTGATGTTCACGTCGCCCCACAGCTTCCAGGTGTCGCTGGAAGTCGTATCCCAGTTTGGCATAGCGCCATACTGCTCAAACTCCATGTCGTCACGGTGTCCGTCGGTACGGTTGTACGAGCCGGTCACCACGCTGCTGAAACGCCCTTTCCTCACGCGGTTGGAGACTTCCGTCTGCAGGGTATTGTAGGAACCGTATCCTATCTGCGCATTGGTTTTCACCCCGTCCTCCTGCATCTTGCGGGTGACGATGTTGATAACCCCGCCCATTGCATTGGACCCGTAGAGGACGGAGCGGGACCGCGCAGCACTTCCACCCGTTCGGCCATCATGCTCTGGTAGGCGTCGGCGATGGGATGCCCCATCAAGCCCATGTATTGCGGGTGTCCGTCTATCAGCACCAGCAGGCTGGTTGTAGGTCCTCCGGCGGCATTCACCCCGGCGCCTATGCCGCGCAGGCTCATGCCTCCTGCGGCTCCCGTGGATACGCCGTAGCCCATGATGCCGCGGCTTGTGGTGAAAAGTCCGGGCACCTGCTCGGTCAGTGCAGGCAGGATGGAGGCTGGTAGGTCTGTTCCAGTTGCTGGCGGCCCACTACGGAGATGGTCATTGGCAGGTGGCGGATGTCTGTTTCATTTCTTGTCCCGGTCACCACGACTTCATCAAGCTTGTAGCTTTTCAGCCGGAGGCTGTCGGCAGGTGCGGACAGCATGCCCCCTGGCAGGGCAATACTTATTAAAATAGCCGTTAAAATCTTTTTATTCATCGTTTATCTATGGTTCTTTCTGCAAAGTTATACAAAAAGAAGAATCTGTATATGATTGGTAATCCTCGAAATGAAAACGGATGTGGAAGATAACTCCGTTAAAGGGTTTCCTGCTTCAGTGCTTCCACAAACCGGTCTATTTCCTGCAGTTTCGCCGGGATGTCGATGCCTTGCGGACAGTGCGGGTTGCATTGGCCGCAACCGGTGCAACGGTTGGCTTGGCGGAGACGGGGAACACTGCGGTCATAGCCTATCAGGAAGGCGCGGCGTGCCTCGCGGTAATTCTCGTCTTGGCTGTTCTGCGGCACGTTGCCCTCGTTGATGCAGCGGTTGTAGTGCAGCAGGATGGCTGGAATATCCAGCCCATAGGGGCACGGCATACAGTATTTGCAGTCGTTGCACGGCACGGTGGGGTATTGCAGCATTCGCTGGGCGGTATCTTCCAGTAGGGTAAACTCCTCTTCCGTACATGGAACAAGCGGGGAGAAGGTACGCAGGTTGTCTTGCAGATGCTCCATGTACGTCATTCCGCTCAGTACGGTCAGCACATCGGGGAAAGTACCTGCAAATCGGAAGGCCCAGGAAGCCACGCTCTCTTGCGGGCGGCGTTGTTTCAGACGTGCCATCAAGTGGTCGTTCAGGCGGGATAGGCGTCCGCCCAGCAGCGGCTCCATGATAACGGCGGGAATGTTGCGCTTCACCAGCTCGGCATATAGGTATTCGGCATCCGTGTTGCGGGTATTCACTTCTTTGGCATGTCGCCAGTCCACGTAGTTCAGTTGGATTTGTACGAAGTCCCATTTCAGTTCGTCGTGGCGGGAGAGCAGGTAGTCAAAGACTTCGATGTCTCCATGATAGGAGAATCCGAGGTTGCGGATGCGTCCGACTTCGCGCTCTTTCAGCAGGAAGTCCAGCATGCCGTTGTCCAGATAGCGGGAACGGAGGGCTTCCATGCCGCCCATGCCGATGCCGTGCAGCAGGAGGTAGTCGATGTAGTCCACTTGCAGGTCGCGGAAGGAGCGGTGATACATGGCAAGGGACTCTTCGCGGCTGTGCGTGCTGGGACTGAAGTTGGACAGCTTTGTGGCAAGGAAGAATTTCTCCCGTGGATGGCGTTTTAAGGCAATGCCTGTGGCGCGCTCCGACAGACCTTGCACATAGGCGGGAGAGGTGTCGAAATAGTTCACTCCGTGAGCAATGGCATAGTCTATCAGGTCGTTCACGGCTTCCTGGTCTATTTCGTCTCCATTCCCATCGGCGCGTTTCCGGGTGGGCCATCGCATGCATCCGTATCCCAGCAGGGAAACCCGGTCGCCCGTGTTGGGATTGGTACGGTAGGTCATCTTGTCGGTTGGTATCTCGCCCAGCGCGGCCGATTCGCTCTCCCCGTTGTTCTTGTTGCCCGAACAGCCGTACAGGGCTGCTGCCGAGGCAAGCGTTCCTGCACCGGCGAGTTTGAAGAAATCGCGGCGGTTTATCTTGTTCTTATTGTCTTCTTTCATTGTGATAGGACTGAAATTATAAATGGATATTTGGATGATAAAGCTGCTTCAGACAGTTCTGTGCATCACATGGCCTTCCACATAAATGGCACTGAACGGACGCGACGGACAAAGGTTCTCGCATGCTCCGCATCCGATACAGCGTTCGGCGTTGACTACCGGTATCTTGATGGAGGCTTCGTCTTCCGGGTCTGAAGGAACCATCTGTATGGCACCGGCCGGACAATGGCGGGCACAGTTCCCGCATTCCATCTTGTCTGTGATGCAGATGCAATTCTCCTTAATCCATACGGCATGACCGATTTGGACGGCCGATTTCTCGGCGAGGCTCGTCAGATGGATGGCATCGGTAGGACACACCTCCGCACACTTGGCGCATTCGGGGCGGCAGTAACCGCGTTCGTAGGACATTTCCGGCTGCATCAGTTTTGTCAAGTCCGAAGAAGGACGGAGCACTTGGTTGGGGCATACCGATACGCAGAGCTGGCAGGCTGTGCAGTGTTGTGCAAAGTGGCGGGCGCTCAGTGAGCCCGGAGGAGTGATGGGAGTGGCGCGCTCGGGGATTTTTTTTGCCTCGATGACAGCCAGTCCACCGTCCACTTTCTTCTCCTGCGCCTTGAGGGCTGCCGTAGCAGCAAACACGGCAGTTGTAGAGAGAAATGCGCGGCGGGGCGTCGTTTACCTGCTCCGGTGCCACGGAGGTTTCCTGGGAGACTGCAGCGGAGGCCGGCTTGCGGCGTGTGTAAGTGATGGCACCTTTCCTGCACTTGTTGATACAGTCCATACATGCCACGCAACGGCTGTAATCTATTTCGTGTGCCTTGATGTTGATGCACGATGCCTTGCAGTTGCGGGCACAAAGTCCGCAACTGTTGCACTTCTTTGTGTCAATTACCGGTTTCAGCAAGGAATACTTCGAGAGGAAGCCAAGCACTGTACCTACCGGACAGATAGTGTTGCAATAGGTACGTCCGCCCCGCCATGCCAGCACGATGAGGACTACCAGAGTGACCGTGGCAATCAGCAGGGTAGGGAGACTCTTCATCCATACATCCGTTTCATAGAAGGCATAGCTGTCAGCACGTTCGGCCAGGTAGGCCAGTCCGTTGTTTGCCCACTGGTAGAGTGGGGAGAAAAGGCTGGAAACGATGCGCCCGTATGAGCTGTAAGGGGCCAGCAGCACGACAAAAGAGTTCAGTCCGCCGATAATGGCAAGTACGAATACTCCCAGCACACCGTAGCGTAGCCATTTCAGTGCGGACGAGTAGCGGAAACGGTTTTTCTTCCGTTTGGCGGAGAGCCAGGAAACAATGTCCTGGAATACTCCCAACGGGCAGATGACGGAGCAGTAGATGCGTCCGAATACCAAGGTCAGCACTGCAAGAAACAGTACTACACCGATGTTCAGTGCCAGCACGGCCGGCAGGAATTGTATCTTCGCCATCCATCCGAACCAGGCATGCAGTGTTCCCGTGAAGTCGAGGAACAACAGCGTGATGAGTGCGAAGAAGATGACGGCAAGGGTCAGTCTGATGGTACGTAGCATAAATGTATTGTATAGCGATTAGTATTCGTTCTTTATACCTTTTTTCCCATCTCGTAGGCTTCGTGCATGGAAGGCTTGTCGTTTATCTCGCCCACCTTCCAGGCACCCACGCCATAAATGGTGCCGCATTCTTTGGGCTCTTCCAGGCAGTCGAGGAAGCCACGGAAACCATCGATGGTACGCTCCATCATGGGGACACTTTCTTCGGCGGCGGCGATGATGAAGTAGAACTCCTTGTCCTTTATTTCAAGGTAGCGTGCGCAACAACGGTCAATCAGTGTCTTCATCTGCGCGCTCATGGTGTAGAAGTAGACGGGGGTTGCCATGACGATGACGTCGGCGGCAATCATCTTTTCCACCACTTCGGCGGCATCGTCCTTTTGCGGGCAGGGTTTGCCGTACATGCTGCATACGCTGCATCCCGTGCAGTAGTTGATGTGCTTGTCTTTCAGGAAAATCTTTTCTACTTGATGTCCGGCCTCTGCGGCACCGCGCATGAATTCATTGCACAAGAGGTCGGAGTTTCCATTCCTGCGGGGACTGGAGGAGAGGATTAATACTTTTTTGCTCATATTCGTTGTTCGTTAGTTAGTAAATGATTACGTGCTGACAAAATAGGCAGGTTTTATGAGAATGGCAGTATACAAATTACGGTTGTTGTTACCTAAATTACTGATTCATTCCAAAAGTATCTCCCGTTCGATGCCGGTGTCTTTCAGAAACTCCCGGTCGTGGCTGATGGCAATTACGGTGCCGGCGTAGTCGCGTATCGTTGCCGTTATTATTTCTATACTCTCGATGTCCAGATTGTTGGTGGGTTCGTCCAGAATGAACATATCCGGGGTATTGTCGGCAATCATCAGGCAGCAGAAGGAGAGGCGCATCTTTTCGCCGCCACTCAGTTTGCCGCACGGCTTGTTCCACACGTCGCGGGGAAAGAGGTAACGGTTGAGGATGGTTTTCACTTCATGTTCCGGCAGGTGGCGGTGGTTGAAAGCTTCTGCTTGTTGGAGTACGCTGCGCTCATTACGGACGAGGGAGTATTCTTGGTCCAGATAGACGGAGGTGAAGCCGGCACGCTCCATCACTCCGTCGGTGGGGTGCAATTCGCCCATGATGAGTTTCAGCAGGGTTGTTTTTCCACTGCCGTTTTTTCCTTTCAAGCTGAGGCGGTCGCCGCTTCTTAGCTGGAAGGTGAGAGGAGAAGCCCAGAGGTTCTTTGCAGCCGTCTCCGTATGGGGTGTTTCTGCGGGGGAGGCTGTATGGTTGGGATAATGGAAGTTGACGTCCCTTGCCGTAACCAGAATCTTGCCCGTATGCAGATGGGAGGCGTTGAAGTCTGTTTTCAGCTTGTCCGTCTGCGACAGTGAACTTTTGATGCCTGCCATTTCCGTCTGCAGCTTTTCCGCTTTCTCCGCATGTATGCTGCTGAGTCTGCTACTGCTGTTTTCCGCATTGTTTTTCAGTCCTCCCATTAGGATGCGGGGAATCCCTTTTTTGATGGAGGCTTTTTCTCCCCGCACATTCTGTTTGGCTTTGCGCTCTTCTACTTCGCGTGCCACTTTGCGGGCAAGGCGCAGGGCTTTCTGCTTCTCTTCCAGTTGTTGGGTAAGGGCTTTCTGTTGCAGGGCCTTCTGTTCTTTGTAGAAGTCGTAGTTTCCGCTGTAATACGTCAATCCCTGGGAAGAGAGTTCGCAGACGGCAGGCAACTGATTCAGTAGCGTGCGGTCGTGACTGATGACGAGCACGGTAGCCGACGTCCGTCGTATCAAGTTATACAGACGTTCCCGTCCATCCGCGTCCAGATGGTTGGTCGGTTCGTCCAGCAGGATGGCTGTCGGGTTGTGCAACTCCATGCCCGCCAGGAAGATGCGGGTTTTTTCGCCGCCGCTAAGTCTTTCCATCGGACGGGAGAGTGGGATACCGTCCAGTCCCCAGCTGTCGAGAGAAGTCTGGGCGCGTTCTTCCACGTTCCAGTCATCATTGAGCGTATTGAAGTGCTTTTCGGTAGCGTCACCGCTTAGGATGGCATGCAGGGCAGATAGCTTGTGGCTGATTCCCAAAGCTTGTGCTATTGTCTGCCGGTCGTATTGTCCGAAGTGCTGGGGCACGTAGTACAGATGTTCGGGGCGTAGCACCGTTCCCGAACTTGGTGACAAGTCTCCTGCCAAAATGCGCATGAGGGTAGACTTGCCGCAACCGTTATTTCCGGTCAGGGCTATTTTATCTCCGGAGTTGATACTCAAGTGGAGGTGTGAAAACAAGATTTCCTTATCTGCATGGATATAGCTAAGGTCTTTAATGATAAAGCTCATAAGTTTCTACTGTGTTTTTAGAAGTAAGAATGATAGGGGAGATGCAAGCATTCCCCGAAATTGAAATTCTCGAAGGGGAGGGGTACAGACAAACACAGTATTGGCTAAACATCTATATAGGTGATGCTCAGCGTTCAGTCTGAAAAAGCATGTTGATAGTGATGTTTACCGAAATGTGTTGTCTTTAGTCGGATATTCTCATCGGTGGAATTAATTGGTTAGTGGGCGCAAAGGTAATAATTTCCACTGAATAACAAAGGCTTTTTGCGATATTAATATCGTGTCGGCAAGAAGTTAATATCGTGTTTGCAAGAAATTAACTTCCTGCAGACACGATGTTAATACTTTATTGGTTCTGTTACTTCATGGCCGAAGCATCGAACGAGAGTGGCAGTAATTCTCCCACATTCTTCAGCTCGTAGATTCCCTTTTTGCCATACAGCAACACCCGCATTGGCTGCTTGAAGCGCTTCTCCGTTTCGAGCATCACTTGCCGGCAGCGCCGCAGGGCGGGATGGGAGACTCCAGGAACTCGTCGTGCTCGTTGCGTGCAGCAATGGCGAGGGTGGTTACTGCCTGGTCGGGATGTTGGGAGTTGGCATAGAATAGGGTGGTGCGTTCTGCACACAGCCCGGAAGGATAGGCGGCGTTTTCCTGGTTGGTGCCGGTCACTACAATACCGTTTGCCAGTCTGGCTGCAGCTCCTACCGAGAAGTGGGAGTAAGGGGCATAGCTGCGGTTGGTAGCCTCGCGGGCGGCATCCATCAGTTCGCGGTCGGCGGCATCCAGTTCTTCATAGTCGTATATCTTGACGGCGATTTCGATATTTAATTCTTTCATAAGGCAAAGGGTTATATTGTAATTAATGTTACAAAGATAGAAAAGAGATTGGTTATTTCAATTCTTTTACGGACTTTTGTGCAGAACTCAACATTTTAAGCATGAAACGGATTTTCAGACTGACTGCTATCATAGCATTTCTTTTTATTTCCATTACAACAGTGCAGGCACAACGCCGGAATGCCCGCTACAATGAGTATATCAAACAGTATGCTCCCCTTGCCGTGGAGCAGATGCAACGTCATAAGATACCTGCCAGCATCACGCTGGCCCAAGGGCTGTTGGAGAGTGGTGCCGGATACAGCGAGCTGGCGCGCAAGAGCAACAATCACTTCGGCATCAAGTGTGGAGGCAACTGGCGCGGACGGACGGTGAGGCATGATGACGATGCCCGCAATGAATGTTTCCGCGCTTATCGCAATCCGAAAGACTCTTATGAAGACCATTCCGATTTCCTGAAACGGGGAGCACGTTATGCTTTTCTTTTCAAACTGAAGATTACGGACTATAAGGGTTGGGCGCGCGGCTTGAAGAAGGCCGGCTATGCTACCGACCGTCGTATGCCAACCGCCTGATAACCATTATCGAGGATTATGAACTGTATAAGTACGACAGCCGTGGCATGAGCAAGCGCGATGCCCGCAGCTGGGAGAAGGAACTGAAAAAGAAACCTTGGCTGGCCAATCCGCATCAGGTGTACATTGCCAACGATATAGCTTATGTCGTGCGCGCGACGGAGACACCTTCCAGGTGTTGGGCAAGGAGTTTGACATCAGCTGGAAGAAGCTGGTGAAATACAACGACCTCCATAAAGAATACACACTGGAGGCGGGAGACATTATTTACTTGAAAGAAAAGCGCAAGAAAGCCGCCAAACCCCATACCGTCTACATAGTGAAAGACGGTGATTCCATGCATACCATTTCCCAAAAGTACGGCATTCGTCTGAAGAACCTTTATAAGATGAATCGCAAGGATGCGGAATACGTGCCGGAGATTGGCGACAGATTGAGATTAAGATAAAGAAGCTATCCGAAAATGTACAGGGTGATCCGAAACGGACTACCTTCTTTTGTCTTTTCGCTTACTTTCAGGGGGTTATGATTTTGGCATGGATTTAGTATATATTAAGCGTTATGTTCGCAAACAATAAAATTAAAAGATATGGATAGAGAAATTCCGAAAGAAGTGCGTAATAAAGAACGCAATAAGAAAATCATCCGCTACGGTGCTATCGGCGTGGCAGGTATCGTAGTGGTCAGTGTACTCATTTCATTGATGCGTACGGGAGTGAAGGAGAAAGACCTCGTTTTCTCCAAAGTAGGCAAGGGTACGATTGAAGTCAGTGTCAGTGCCTCCGGAAAAGTGGTTCCTGCATTCGAGGAAATTATAAATTCGCCTATTAATACCCGCATTTTGGAAGTGTACAGAAAAGGTGGTGATAGTGTGGATGTCGGTACCCCTATCCTGAAACTGGACTTACAGAGTGCCGAAACCGACTACAAAAAGATGCTGGATGAAGAGCAGATGCGCAGCTACAAGCTGAAACAGCTGAAACTTGACAACCAGACCAAGCTGACCGACCTTCAGATGAAAATCAAAGTCTCCGCCATGAAGCTGGACCGCATGAAGGTGGAACTGCGTAACGAGCAGTACCTTGATAGCCTCGGTTCGGGCACCACCGACAAAGTGCGCCAAGCCGAACTGAGCTACAACGTAGCACAACTGGAATACGAGCAATTACAGCAGCAGTATGCCAACGAGAAGGAAGTGCTGGCTGCGGAATACCAAGTGCAGGAGCTGGATTTCAGCATGTTCCAAAAGACACTGGCCGAAACCAAACGTACGCTCGACGATGCGCAGGTGCGTTCGCCCCGGAAGGCCATCCTTACTTATATCAACAATCAGATTGGTGCCCAGGTTCCCGAAGGCTCACAGATTGCCGTCATCTCCGACTTGAGTCACTTCAAGGTGGAAGGCGAGATTGCCGATACTTACGGTGACCGTGTGGCTGCCGGCGGCAAGGCCATTGTGAAGATTGGCAGCGAAAAGCTGGAAGGTTCCGTAAGCAGTGTTACTCCGCTTTCAAAGAATGGCGTCATCTCCTTTACCGTGCAGTTGAATGAGGACAACAACCGCCGACTGCGTTCCGGTCTGAAAACCGACGTCTATGTGATGAATGCAGTGAAGGAAGACGTGATGCGCATAGCCAATGCCAGCTATTATGTGGGACGTGGGGAGTATGAACTTTTTGTACGCAATTCCGACAAGGAAATTGTAAAGCGCAAGGTGCAGCTGGGCGATTCCAACTTTGAGTTTGTAGAAGTGGTCAGTGGTTTGCAACCGGGTGATGAAGTAGTGGTGAGCGATATGAGTAACTATAAGAACAAGAATAAGTTGAAGCTAAAATGATAAAGGTTTACTTGAAACAAGCCTGGGAGCTGTTGAAGCAGAATAAACTGTTCAGCATGCTCTACATTGTGGGTACGGGGCTGGCCATTGCCATGACAATGATTATGGCGGTGGTGTATTATGTGAAGATTGCGCCCGTCTATCCAGAGGCAAACCGCATGAATACGCTTTACCTCAGCAATTCAAAATTCACGCAGGGAAGCGGCAACAATACCAGGACCATGCAATGGGCTGTTTCCTACAAGGCACTGCAAGACTGGTTCTATCCCGTAGAGAATGCCCTTGTCGTTTCGGCCGAGCTGCATAATGATTTGTCGGAAAACAGTTATATACAGCCTGCCGACCGCAGCGGTGATTTTCCGGTTATGGTAAAGTTGACAGACCCTGCTTTTTTCAAGATATATTCTTTCCAATTCCTGGAAGGTAGTCCATTCACGGCATCCGACCTGGCAAGTGGCATTTCCACTGCTGTCATTACCGATGATTTGGCACGCCGCTTGTTCGGTACGACGGAAGAGGTAGTAGGACGCTCGTTCAGCCTGAACTATATCGACTATCGGGTTTGTGGGGTGGTGCGCAGTGCCAGTTACCTCACCTCTAAATCCTATGCACAGCTTTATATACCTTATACGGTGTCGCCCGATTACAGCACTCCCAAGTACGACCTTCCCTATCTGGGAGCTTTCAGTGCTACCTTTCTGGTGCAGGACAGTAAGCAGGGAGATGCTCTGCGGGCTGAGATAAAGGAAATCTGCCGCAAGGAGAATCTTATGCATCCCGATGAATGGAAAGTAGATTTCTGGGAGCAGCCCACCTCCCATCTGTTGAGTGTCTTCAAGACTTATGCAAGTATGGAGTTTGACCTTTGGGCACAGTGCGCCACTTTCTGCTTGTCCTGCTCGTATTGCTGTTGGTGCCTGCCCTGAATCTGAGCGGCATGATATCGAGCCGTATGGAGGGACGTCTGGCAGAGATGGGCGTGCGGAAATCGTTTGGAGCCGGACGTAAGATACTGCTTTCACAAGTGATGTGGGAAAACCTGCTGCTGACCGCACTGGGCGGAGCATTGGGCTTGCTGCTGGCATGGCTGGCACTTTACGTGGGACGCGAGTGGATATTTACGGTACTCGACAGCTGGCCGAATATGGTACCCGAAGGAGTGGAGGTTCGCGTATCGGGTGAAATGCTGTTTGCTCCGCTGGTTTTTCTCGCCGCATTGGCGCTGTGCGTCGTGCTGAATCTGTTGTCGGCCTTATACCGGCGTGGTATTCCTTGCGGAAACCGATTGTGAACTCACTGAATGAAAAACGATAAGACACGGGAGGTTGGTATTGTTTAATTTAATATGGAAGAATCTTTGGGCCGCGCGCCGCAAGAACGGATGGTTGTTGGCCGAATTGATATTGGTGAGTATCATCAGTTGGGTTGTATTCGGACCCGGTGATTGTGGTCACGCACGATCGTAATATCCCGTTGGGCTATGATGCGGAGCGGCTTTGCCTCATTTCATTGGGCGCATTGCAGCCCCAGGCACCGGGATACGATGCCGAAGCGCAGGACTCTGCTACGTTGGTGGACAACTATTATAATTTGGTGCGTTATGTCAAGGACTTTGACGGTGTGGAATCGGCCACTCCCGTGCTGGGATTCTGTTATCCCAATTCTTCGGGAAGTTCGAATAGTCAATTGTTTGCCGAAGGGGATACGATTCCCTTATCTATTATGATGATACAATTTTTGCCTCATACGAACTTTTTCGATACGTATGGTTTCCGTTCCGGTAAGGGGCGGACACCCGGACAGCTGTCCGACTACGCCTATGCCCCGAATGACATTGTACTGACGGAGAATGCTGCCGAACAGTTGTTCCATACCAAAGACGCGCATGGCAAACGCTGTATAAGCAGAGACCATGGAGATACCTTGTACATGCCGGTTGTCGGTACGATAGGAGCCATGAAGATGTATAGCGAGTGGCGTCCCGTCCCCGTTGCATTTATGCCGATGCTTACCATCGATACAAGTTATATCCCTGAAAGTGCCCATATCCTGGTACGCCTCAAAGAAGGTGTCAGCATGGAGCGTTTTCTGCACGATTTCCGTCCCTGGATGGTGAAGGAGATGAGGCGGGGCAATCTGTTTGCCCGCAGTGTCCGTTCCTATGAGCAGATTATAACGGAGAGCGAAGCCAGCAATTCCACACCGATTTACCGCCGTAATCTGGCGATGGCGGCTTTCTTCCTGGTGAATCTTTGCCTGGGTGTCATCGGTACCTTCTGGTTGCAGACACGTACGAGGCGCGAGGAAGTGGGAGTGATGCTGTCGTTCGGAGCTACACGCAGCGACATTGTCCGCCTGCTGATGGGCGAAGGCACGGTATTGACCGTGGTCGCTTCACTGACTGGTTTTCTGCTCTATTTGCAATATGCACTGAAAGAAGGGCTGGCCAAAGGGCAGAATTGGGTGGAGAGCACAGAGAGCTATTGGGTGTCGGATTTCACCTCGCATTATCTGCTCGTGTCGCTCGTCATCTTTCTGATACTGCTGGTGGTAGTGTTGGTGGGAATCTATATCCCGGCGCGCAACATCAGCCGCATTCCACCTACGGAAGCCCTGCGTGACGAATAGATGAAAACGGACAAGGTGTTCATTTTCGGACACCTTACTGCATGTATAAATAGCAGATAATCAATAATAAACGGTTTTGGCACAACTTTTGACCTCTTGAAACAGAAATTGTGCGGAATAGAAACGGAACAGAATAATAACAATTAAATACTTACCATTATGATTAAGTTAACTGGCATCAACAAGATTTATCGTACAAACGAGATTGAAACCGTGGCATTGGAAAATGTAAACCTCGAAGTGAACAAGGGAGAATTTCTCAGTATCATGGGACCTTCCGGTTGCGGAAAATCTACGTTGCTGAACATTATGGGTTTATTGGATGCACCCACCAGCGGTACCATCGAAATAGCCGGTACGAAAGTAGACGGCATGAAGGACAAGGAGCTGGCTGCTTTCCGTAACCGGAAGTTGGGTTTTGTGTTCCAGTCTTTCCATCTGATTAATTCGCTGAATGTGCTGGATAATGTGGAGTTGCCTTTGCTGTATAGAAAGGTGTCTGCCAAAGAACGCCGTCGTTTGGCGGAAGAGGTGTTGAAGAAGGTCGGCTTGAGCCACCGCATGCGCCACATGCCTACACAGCTCTCCGGCGGACAGTGCCAGCGTGTAGCCATTGCCCGCGCCATTATCGGCAATCCGGAGATAATCCTCGCCGATGAGCCTACCGGTAACCTGGACTCCAAGATGGGTGCCGAAGTCATGGAGCTGTTGCATCAGCTGAACAAGGAAGACGGACGTACCATTGTGATGGTGACTCACAATGAAGAGCAGGCCAAACAGACCTCACGTACCATCCGCTTCTTTGACGGACGTCAGGTGGAATAATTACTGCTTAGCAACTGTCAACTATTAATTATCAACTATCAATTAATGAAATGCGAATCATAAGACAGACTTTTGTCATTTTGAAGCAGAATCCGCTGCTAAGTACGATTTCCATATTGGGTACGGCCTTTGCTATCACCATGATTATGGCTATTGTGATTACTTGGCAGACGAAATATGCTGACTTGGAACCGGAAGTGAACCGCAGTCGGTGTCTTTACTTTTCCGCTATGCACGTATACGACAAGGAAAAGGACGGCAATAATAATTGGAGTAATCCTTCGGCGGCATTTATGAAAGAATGCGTGCAGCCGGTGCCCGAAGTGGAATACTGTACGGCATTTTCCCCAGCCGGTTTGTCGTTGGCTTCGTTGACTGACGGTAACAATCGGGTGAAAGTGGATGCTATGCGGACAGATCCCGACTTCTGGAAAGTGTTCAGCATGCAGTTTCTTGCCGGACGCGGCTTCAGCGAAGCGACCGTGCTGGAGAAAGCAAGGCTGTAGTAGTCTGTGCGTCTGTAGCGCGGAAACTGTATGGAAGTACAGATGTAGTGGGACAGGAATCCTGCTGAACCGGGAACTTGCGCGTATCGTGGGAGTGGTGAAAGATGTTTCCGTCACTGCTAAGGATGCATATGCACAAGTATGGGGTATGTACAGTGCCGACGAACTGAAAATTACCGGAGTCCACAGTTATTTGGGAGGCATGCAGATTGCTGTATTGGCACGTACATCCGATGACTTTCCTGCCATCCGGGAGGGCATTGCCAAGCAGGTGGAACGTGTTAATGCCGGATTGGGTAATAAACAGATAGACATCATGGAACAGCCGGACAATATCGTGGCGCACGTCAACCACGTATGGGCTAATGTAGGGCCAGACTTGACAATGCTTTATCTTCAATATGCCGTAGCTTTATTTATCATTTTGTTGGTACCGTCACTCAATCTGTGTGGCTTGAGTAACAGCCGCATGCAGCAACGTATTACCGAATTAGGTGTACGTAAGGCTTTTGGAGGAACGAAAAGTGTGCTTGTGCGGCAGATACTGAACGAAAATCTGATGTTGACATTACTGGGTGGAGTAGTGGGACTGCTTTTCAGTTATTTGGCAGTATATGCCATGCGTATGTGGCTGTTCACCAATAATCAGAATGTGGGTACGTCGGGCGAGTTCAGCTTGAACATGGAGGCGCTGTTTAGTCCGTGGGTATTCCTGCTGGCATTTGTTTTCTGTGTGGTCATCAATCTGTTGAGTGCGGCACTGCCTGCATGGATAGCGGCACGGCGCACTATTGTAGATTCTTTGAATGATAAATAGAAGGAGGTACTTGATATGAAATTTACGATACATAACTTACGTATGATAAAGGCACGCTTCAGCAGTAACGGCTGGGTATTGGCTGAATTGTTCTTGGTATTCATCGTGATGTGGTTCCTCTGTGACTCACTGGGATGCATGAAATATACTTTCTACCGTCCGCTGGGTTATAATATTGAACATGTCTATAAATTATCCACCGTTGTAGGTGGAGAAGGTCGGGATACGAGTCTGACTGATGCCGATAAATATCTGGGTATATTGGCGAAATTGGAACAAGAGCCTTCCGTAGAGGCAGCTGCCCTTTGTTATTGGAGCCTTCCGATGAGTGGCAGTAATAGTTACAATGCGTTGGTTGTGCAAGATACTTCCTGGGTGCAAGGACGCTGTATTTATACGACTGGAGGATATATGGATGTTTTCCGGATAAGTGAGGACCGCGTCACCCGTTCCGGGACACTCCCGCAGGATGGAACAATGTGACACTGAGTAATGCCGCTTTTGAACGTTTTCGTAAGAAAATGCCGGAGTTTTCGCAGACTACGCCGTTAGGTAATGGTGATTCTGTTACAATCATCAAGCAGATGGGGAAGACCGGTGCTTTCCGTTCCTATCGTTATGGAGTTGAGGAACCTTGGTTCTTTTATCATTTGGGAGAGAATATGATTAAGGCAGAGTTTGCGACAATTGGTCGCAGATTGTTTTCCGCGTGAAGCCTGCTGCCGACGGACCGGATTATCGGGAGAAGTTTCTGCGCGAAATAGCGCCTAAACTGGACACGGACAATGCGTTTGTGGCAGATGCCGCTCCCTATACTGAACAACAGTTGCAGTTCGAGGTGATGAATGGCGATACGGATAAGGTGAACAGTCAGGCTGTGGTGGTGCTCTTCCTGCTGGTGAATGTATTTTTGGGGTTAATAGGCACCTTCTGGTTCCGTACTCGCCGCCGCCGTTCGGAGATAGCTCTACGGATGGCGATGGGCAGTACGCGTGGCGGTGTGTTTCGTTTACTGATAGGTGAGGGGTTACTGTTATTGGCGTTAGTGACATTGCCTGCCATGGTTGTATGCTACAATGTGGGGATGGCGGAATTTACTATAGGACGTACCTCTCTCATATCCACTTGGCCGATAGAGTGGAGTGTGATACGCTTCCTTGCAGGTTCTCTAGGGGCTTGGTTACTGATAGCTCTGATGGTAGTGATTGGAATATGGTTTCCGGCACGGCAGGCTATGAAGATTGAGCCGGCAGAGGCGTTGCATGAAGAGTAGTATGAAAAACAATAGAGGATTAACAATAAAAAAGAAGAAAAATGAAAACTAATATAGTAGGTATTATCATTGCATTGATATTGACATTTGTAGGTATGCTGAGTGTTTATGCACAAGATACCAAAGTGAGTGAAGTGCGCAAAGTGGATGCCTTTTCGTCCATTGAGATAACGTCTGTGGGAACAATTTATTTTACACAGAGTGACACTTATTCTTTCAAGATTGAAGGTAAGGAGAAGCACGTGAAGAATACAGAAACCACAGTGAAGGACGGCTGTCTGCTGATAGTTCAAGGATAGGAAAAACAAGAGCATGAGAAATCAGAAAGATGGCGTGACCATTTGGATTTCGGCTCCTGATTTGAAGAAGGTGGAGTTTACCGGTGTAGGGGAATTCAATTGTGAGAAGCCTTGAAACTGGATGAAGTGTCATTTGAGGTAAAGGGAGTGGGTGAAGTGAATGTATCCGATTTGACGTGTGACGAGCTGAAAGTTACTTTACGCGGAGTAGGTAGCGCCGATATTCATGTAGTCTGCGATTATTTGACTGCCAGAATGAGTGGTGTGGGTGACGTCACTTTGAGCGGAACTGCCGGGCATGCTGACATTTCTAAAGGAGGCATAGGCGGAGTGAATACATGTAACCTGAAGGTGGGCCGTTGAGTAGCGGTAACACCAATCGTAAATAGTAAATCGTCTAATCGTAAATATCAATATGATAAAGCAATACTTC
>ENA-OQDW01000354-OQDW01000354.1-human-gut-metagenome-genome-assembly--contig:-NODE-354-length-19763-cov-2.907466_pt1 | contig 19763 bp, 29 predicted proteins | sample MGYA00242784_ERZ504613 | MGnify/ENA primary metagenome ERZ504613 (study PRJEB26092, sample SAMD00036330) | human gut metagenome | host: Homo sapiens | study: EMG produced TPA metagenomics assembly of...
ATGACCTTTTGCTGCTCAATATACTCCTTAAGCGTGATACCCTCGACATACTCCATCACAATATACTGGAGCTGTCTCCAAACATTACATCATACACTTTTACGATATTCGGGTGAGAGAGCACAGCAATTGCCTTCGACTCATTTTTGAAGCGGCGGCGGAACTCCTCATTCTGTAGGAACTCCTCTTTCAGAATTTTAACGGCTACGATCCGGTCGTCAATATTATCATAGGCCTTATAAACGACGGCCATCCCGCCGACACCGATGATCTCCTGAATTTCATAACGGCCGTCCAGCCGCTTCCCAACATAATTCTCCATGTGTAACCATCCTTTCGTAGAAGCCGGAAATGACTGCGCATCAATACGTAATAGCAACCACTGTGATATTGTCGCCGCCACCGTGCTGATTGGCAAGGTCAACCATTTGCTGTGCGGATTCATAATATCCGCTCGTTTGGGTTATCTGAAAAATTTCATCTGTTTCCAGATAGTTGGTCAGCCCATCTGTGCACAGGAGCAGCACGTCTTCCGGCTCCATCCTGTCCTCACAGAAATCTATATCAACTGCCTCATCGACACCTAAGGCACGCGTAATGATGTTTTTCCTCGGATGCGCTTTCGCCTCATTGGGGGTCAGCTTTCCGGTTTCCACCAGTTCCTGAACAATGGAATGATCCCGAGTCATCTGCACAATTCCCTTTGGGGATACCTTATAAGCGCGGCTGTCTCCCGCATGGACAATGCGGATCATTTGGTCTGACAATACCGCGGCGACCACCGTTGTGCCCATGCCATGCAGTTCGGGGTTTGCGCTGGCTAAATCAAAAATGCTAACGTTTGCCGCAGTCACGGCGGAAACCAGCATATTTTTAATGGAGTTGCCGCTCATCCCATCGCGATACTGCGCATTGATCTGCTGGGAAATCATTTTCACCGCGGTTGAGCTTGCAACGCTGCCGCCGGCCGCGCCCCCCATCCCATCACATACCACGGCCCAAGCCACACCGCCAGGCAATTCGCCTGCAGCGTAGGAATCCTGATTGGACTCGCGCACTCTGCCGATATCCGTTTTTGCCACAATTCTCACACGTTCTCCTCCCTTTGCCGGGATAAATATCCGCGTCTCAACTGCCCGCAAGAGGCATTGATATCCGCGCCAAGCGTGCGGCGGATCGTCACCTGAATACCATTTTGCTCCAAAAGCTTTGCAAACCGCTCCAACCGCTCCCGTGGCTGCGGCGATAAGCATTCTCCCGCACCTCGTTGGCCGGGATCAGATTAACGTGGCACAGCATCCCACGCAGGCGGCGGGCAAGCTCCAGCGCACAAGCGTCGGAATCGTTCACATCTTGGATCATGGCATATTCAAAGGAGATTCTGCGGGAGGTTTTCGCCGCATATCTCCTGCACGCATGCAATAATTCATCTACACCCCAACGGTGATTGACCGGCATAATCCGGGAACGCACCGCGTCGTTTGGGGCATGCAGGGAGACGGAGAGCGTTAATTGCAAATGATATTCCAGCAGCTTCTCAATCCCGGGCACAATTCCGCAGGTTGAGAGCGAAATATTCCGCATGCTGAGATTCAGCCCGTTGACATCCGTGGCCAACTGCAAAAACCGAAGCACGTTTTCAAAATTATCCAACGGCTCCCCCATTCCCATTAATACGACGTGGGAGACGCGGACATTCCAATCACGCTGCGCAGCATAGATTTGCCCCAGCATTTCGGACGGCGCCAAATTTCGAACAAAGCCCCCGATTGTGGATGCGCAAAAGGAACAGCCCATTTTACAGCCGACCTGAGAGGATACGCAAAGCGTATAGCCGTATTTATAGCGCATCAAAACGGATTCAATCAAAGCACCGTCATGCAGCCTATAAAGATATTTCACGGTTTCATCATAGGAGGAAACCAACCTTTTTTCAATATTGCAGCCTAAGATCGAAAAATGATCGCGCAGGAATTCGCGGAAAGCTTTCGGCTGATCGGTCATTTCCTCAAAATCAGAAACGCCTCGTTTATGCAACCAGGCATACACCTGAGAAACACGGTAGGATGGCTGGGCAGCTGGAGCCAGCGCCTGTTTGAGTTGCTCTGCCGTCATCGACCGGATATCCTTCGAATTCAAACGCTCACCTCTTGAAACACTGCAATATAAAATCCATCGCGCCCACCCGCTTCGGGGAATAGGGTGAAAAAGCCGTTGTCATCCTTTCGGGCATTCAACTGCTCGGGCAAATCAGGCGCAACGGGGCGGAAAGAAGCGTTTTCCTGTAAAAATCGCAAGCAGACCGCTTCGTTTTCCTCGGGATTCAAGGTGCAGGTAGAATACACCAGCCTGCCGCCCTTTTTTACATAACGAGCGGCGTTACGGAGTATAAGGTACTGCAAATCAGGCAATTTGTCAACCTCTCCCTGCGGTTTATAGCGAATTTCCGGTTTTCTGCGCACAATTCCAAAGCCAGAGCAAGGCACATCGCAAAGCACCCTGTCCGCTTTTCCATAAGCTTCATTGTAGCAGGAAGCATCCGCCACAGCAGGGTAGACCGACGTAATTCCAAGCCGTGCAGCGCCTTGCTCAATCAATGCCGTGCGGGAGGGATACAGGTCAAAGGAACACACCGATCCTTCCCCACGCATGCGCTCAGCAACGGTAAAGCTTTTGCCGCCCGGCGCAGCACAAAGATCGAAAACCGTTTCCCCCGGCTGGGCATCCAAGGCCTTGCAGCAAAGCTGGGAGGAAATATCCTGCACATGGAAAAGCCCATCCTGATAGGCTTTTGTGCGCTCGATCGCACCCGCGCGATCTAAAACCAAAGCATCTTCCACATCCGCGGCGGCATGGGCCGCCACATGATCCTGCCGGAGCAGAACGGTCAGCTTTTCCGCTGTTGTCTGCAATGTGTTAACACGCACCGTTAGAGGAGCAGGTGCCATGCAGGCCTCCAAAATAGAAAGCGTATTCTCCCGCCCATAGGCATTGAGCCATTTCTCAATCAACCATTCTGGAAAAGAATAACGGATGGAAAGCATCTGAAGCGCATCTGCCTCCTGCTCCGGCAGGCAAATCCCCGCATCGCTCACCTTTCGAAGCACAGCATTGACCAGCCCGGCAGCAAAGGCGCAGCCGTTTTGCTTGACAAGGGAAACACTCTCGCAAACCGCCGCGGAGGAAGGAATCCGCTCCATAAAAAGGAGCTGACACACGCCGAGCCGCAGGGCGGCCAGCACCTCAGGCTTGAGCTTTTTCAGCGGCTGCTTTAAGTAGAGGGAGAGCTGATAGTCAATGGTATAAAGCCGCTCCTCAACGCCATATACCAGCGCGGAAACAAGCGCCGCATCCCGCGCCGGGAGCTCATTGCGGCGCAAGGCGGCATCCAGTGTCAAATTGGAATACGCCGCATCGCGCTGCATTCGGACGAGAATCTCCATCGCAATTTGGCGAGCATTTTTCCCCATGAGAATCCCTCCTTGATTGAAAACTAATCATCCCGCCGGCCCGCAAAAATCGCAAGCAGACGCAGCAGATTGGCAAGGGAAACAACAAGCGCTGCAACATAGGTCATCGCTGCGGCGCGCAATACGCTGCGTGCTCCCGGCAGTTCCTCCCCGGAGAGCATCCCCGTATCATCGATCACACGGATTGCACGGCGGCTTGCGTTAAACTCCACCGGCAGCGTCGCAAGCTGAAAAATTACAACCAGAGAATATAGCAGTAGGCCCACATTCACCAACAAATCCGCGCCAAAGATCAAGCCGGCTACCGCGAGCGGGATACCAAGCTTTGAGCCAAGGTTGCAAACGGGAAGAATCGCATTACGAATTTTGATCGGCAGGTAGCCTTTGGCATGCTGAACGGCATGGCCCGCTTCATGCAGGCGACGCCGATCGCCGCCACAGAAGCGCTTCCATATACCCCATCGGAAAGGCGAATCACATTGGCGCGTGGGTCATAGTGATCCGTCAGGTTGCCGGCAATGCGCTCAATGCGCACATCCATTAGGCCGTAGTGGCGCAGCACGTTCATCGCCGCGTCCGCCCCGGTCATGCCGCTCGTCACGCGCACCTGTGCATATTTTGCATAAGCGCGTTTCACCCCGATCTGGCAATCAGGGCCAAAATCATGGCTGGCACGACTAAAATCAAATAATAATAATCCAGATGGAACAAAAAAAAGTTCATCCACAATCCTCCGGTCAATCAAATAAAAATAGGGTTACTCTCCCAGTCTCGTCCCTTCGGGATCGGGTGGCCGCGCAGATAGTCAGAGGCATCCATGCGCTTACCTCCCTCCGCCTGAATGCACAGAAGCGATAATACCGCCCCATCCCCGCAGGCAACGCAAATCTCACCGTCCACACCGGTTACCGTGCCGTAGGGAGCGTGCTTTCGCGCCCTGTCATCCGGGAGCCATGCACTTTCATTCGCTTGCCGGACAGGCTTGTAACAGCCACCGGCCAGGGGGACAGGCCGCGAATTTGATTGTGAATTTCCCGCGCGGGCTTTGACCAGTCAATCGGGCAGAGGGATTTATCGAGCATCGGCGCATAGGTCGATTCGCCGTCCTCCTGTGGAACCCGCTGGAGCGTGCCAGCCTGAAGGGAGTAAAGCGTATCGGATAGAAGCTGCGCCCCCAGCCCGGAGAGCTTGTCATGCAGCTCGCCCGCCGTTTCATCCTCACCAATTTCCGTTTCCGCCTTCAGGAGCATGTCGCCCGTATCCAGACCAGCGTCCATAAACATGGTTGTCACGCCGGTTTTCTGATCGCCCCGCAGGATCGACCACTGGATCGGCGCCGCGCCGCGCAGCCGCGGCAACAACGATGCATGCACATTGATGCACCCATATGGGGGAGATCCAGCACCGCCTGAGGCAAAATTTTACCATATGCCACCACCACAATGAGCTCAGGATCCAGCGCCTTGAGCTGAGCAAAGGCTGCCTCCGTTTTAACAGAGGCAGGCTGGTAAACGGGAATACCGGCTTTCAGCGCCGCCTGTTTGACCGGCGGCGGCATCACAGAATAGCCTCTCCCCTTGGGCTTATCGGGCTGTGTGAACACGCCTGATACCTCATGCCCATCTTGAATGAGCCGCTCCAGGCAGGGCACTGCAAATTCCGGCGTTCCCATAAAAATAATGCGCATGATTCTATCGCTCCTTTTGCCTTTCTATCGTTTGACCGTTGACTGAATAGACGCTTCCGGCGCCAAACGCTCCGTGAAAAGGATGCCGTCCAAATGATCGATCTCATGGCAGAAGCAACGCGCTTTCAATCCATCGCCCTTATAGATACACCATTTGCCCTCCGATTCTGCGCCTTGACCTTGACGACTGCCGGGCGAATGGTTTCCCCATATTCTCCAGGCAAGGATAAACATCCCTCGCTCTCGCGCTGCTCACCCTCTGCTTCTATAATCTCCGGGTTAACAAGCTCCAGAAGGCCGTCGCCACATCGACTACGACGACGCGGCGCAAAACGCCGACCTGTACGGCAGCAAGGCCGACGCCCTCCGCGCTATAAAGCGTTTGTCTCATATCGTCTAAAAGCTCGGCAAGCCTTGCGTCAAATTTTTCAACCGGCCGGCTTTTCTTTTTTAAAACCGGATCGCCCTCCACCACGATTTTTCTCAATGCCATATGGCACCCATCCTTTCCTATGTTCTCCTCTGTTTTACAAAATAAATATGGCTGACATATGAAGAATCTATCATTGAAACATAAAATTTTTAATAAATATTCTCCGGATTCAGGTCGGCATATACCGTTACTTCCCTAAACCGCGCATCCTTTGGGAACTGTGTGAGGAGGGTTTCAATCATGGATCGAAACCCCTTCGTATTGCGGCACTTGACAATCAGCCGATAGCGAAATTTATTGCTCAGCTTTGCAATTCGCGGCGGCATGGGGCCGAGCACAATAAATTTCTGCTCCGGATATTCCAGCTGGCTCAGGGATTTCATCAGTTCCAAAAAGCATTTGGAGGCCGCCGCTACCTGCGCCTCCTTTTCCCCGACAAACCCGATACAGAGCAAATCGCAATACGGCGGATAAACCATCGCTTTACGCAATAGGATTTCCGTTTGATAAAATGCATCATAATCCTGTTTCGCCGCCAGGCGGATCACTGGGTTTTCCGGTGTGAGCGTTTGGATGACGGCGCGCCCTTTGATCGCACCGCGGCCGGACCGCCCCACTACCTGGGTGAGCAGCGCAAAAGCACGCTCTAGGCTGCGGTAATCGTCGTTATAAAGCTGCTGATCGGCGGAGATCACGCCGACGAGCGTTACCCGCGGAAAGTCAAGCCCTTTTGCCACCATTTGCGTGCCGAGCATAATCTCATACTCTCCATGAGAAAAAGCCGCAAGCTTATCTTCATGCGCATAGCGGGCCATCGTCGTATCCGCATCCATGCGCAAAATCCGCGCTTTAGGGAAAAGCAACGCCAGCTCCTCTTCCACCGCTGCGTTCCAAAGCCTGCATAGCGCACGTCCTGCTCCCCGCATTCCGGGCAGGTATCCCGAAACGGCTCAGAATAGCCGCAGTAGTGGCACATCAGCCGACCATTTGCCCGGTGATAGGTGAGCGATATGCTGCAATTTGGGCAGGTAACCACGTGGCCGCAGGAACGGCAGGCCACAAAAGTGTGGTAACCACGGCGGTTCATGAGGAGGATTGACTGCTCGCCAGCCTCCAGATTTTTTGCAATTCAGCGGCCAGCCTGCGGCTGATCGCCGTGCGGTTGCCCGCCGCGTTCTCCTCACACAAATCAACCGTGATCACTTCGGGCAGCACGGCGTTTCCATAGCGTTCATCCAATCGATTGAGCGAATACCGGCCGCTTTTCGCGGCGGCATAGCTTTCCACAGAAGGAGTGGCCGAGGCCAAAATCAGCAGCGCATTTTGCTGGGCACAGCGGAACTTCGCCACATCACGCGCATGGTAACGGGGTGCGGACTCAGATTTGTAGGTATGCTCCTGCTCCTCATCCATGATAATCAAACCAAGATTCTCAAACGGCGCAAACACAGCGCAGCGTGTGCCGACCACAATGCCCGCCTCTCCATTTTTGACACGTTTCCACTCATCCATACGTTCCCCCATGGATAATGCGCTATGGAATACGGCAACCTGCTTCCCATAGCGGCCTTTAAAAATGGCCAGTGTCTGCGGGGTGAGAGCAATTTCAGGCACCATGACAATCACGCCCCGGCCTTGTGCAGATACTTCGTCAATCATCCGTAGGAATACCTGTGTTTTACCGCTGCCCGTCACGCCAAAGAGGAGCGAAACGCCGCCGCGGCCCAAACGGTATTGGGCATTGAGCTCTTCAAAGGCCGCCTGCTGCTTTCGCGTCAAGCAAATAGGCGCCTGGGGGACCTGCTCTGCTTCCGGCTGCCTAGCCGGATCGCGGTAAATCTCATTTTCATAGTAATCTATCAGGTTCTTTTTTTCAAGTGCCGCAACAACGGCCGGGGTTACGCCTGTGAAATAACACAGCTCCTTCACCGAAGCGCAGCCCACATCCAGGAGGACGTCCATCACAGCGCGCTGCTTTTGGGTAAGGGAAGGCAAGAGCTGCTCTAGCTCCTCCCCCGCAACGCACAGGCGCACCATGCGCACCGTTGCATCCCCAATGCGCTGCGCGGCCTCGTCATTGCGAACGACCAGCTGTTTTTTCAAAAGGCGTTTGAAAACATCGCTGCCTTTCTCAAGACCTGTCAGCTGCATAATCCGCTCCTCGCCGACATAGGCTTGCCGCTTGTGCAGCAATTGCAACACCTCGCGCTCATCCGACGGAAATGTGTCCAGAACCAGATCCCCTATTTCCGGAGCGATCCGATATTGCATTTTGTGCCGGAGATTAATTCCGGACGGTAAAATCGTGCGGACCGCCTCATAAAGCGTGCAAAAAGTATGCGCCTTGAGCCAAACTGCCAGGCGCAGCATGTTCGCATTTAAAAGAGGCTCTTCATCCAGCACGCAGGAAAGCTGCTTGAGCCTACCGGACGGTTCTTCCTCAGAAAGGGAAAAAAGCATACCAAACCGCTTCTGGTTTCCCCTGCCAAAGGGAACGCTGACGCGGCAGCCAGGCCGCGCACGCTCCCGCAGGCTCTCCGGAACGCAGTAATCGTATGCTTTATCAAAATGATAGGAAACGTTTTCCAACGCCACCTTTGCGATGAGAACCGGGGCCATGGGATCTCTCCTTTACCTGCTGCCTGAGGCGGCTTACAGGTCGCGGATTTCCTCAGGCTCAATAATCTCATATTTCCCAGCAAGCATTTCGCCTAGGGCGATGCTCACGGGCTTTTCCGTCAGATGATCCCCATTGAAGTGCGCTTCGTCCGCAATGGCACGCGCGCGCTTCGCAGTGGCCGTTACCAGAGAATAACGGCTGACATGGTTTTTCAACAATACGCTCAAATCCGGATTAAACATGCTCCAATACCTCTTTTACAAATGAATTCATACGGGCGGCCTTCAAATTTTCCGCCTGGATAATGGCACAGATATCACTGACCGCATAGTCTACAATATCATTCACCACAACATAGTCATATTCATGCGCACGGCCAATTTCATCCTGCGCTATCCGCATACGTGTTTTGATATCCTTCTCGCATTCACTTTCGCGGTTGCGCAGCCGCTCCTCCAACGTTTGCATGGAGGGGGGCATTAGGAAAATGCTCACCACATCCGGATATAGCCGGCGGATTTTTTCCGCTCCCTGCACCTCGATTTTCAGGATGACGGTTTTCCCCTCTTCCAGCCACTGATCGACCGGATCGCGGGGCGTGCCGTAATACTGCTCGCCGTATTGCGCGTATTCTAAAATTTCCTGGCGCTCCAGCTTATTGAGAAAATAATCCTTCGTTACAAAATAATAGTGAAACCCATCGATCTCCCAATCCCGTGCCGCACGGGTCGTTAGGGAAATGGAAAGCTGCACATTGGGATCGCGCTTTGCAAGCTGCTCCAAAATCGTATCCTTCCCAGAACCGGACGGACCGGACAGGATAAAAAGCATCCCCCTCTTTTTGTCACTCATCGTCCGGCGCACCCTCCTCCGTATCAATTTCATCCTCATCGTCGTTGAGGCGGTTTGCAACCGTTTCAGATTGCAGATAGGTAAGGATCACATGATGCTATCCGTGATGATCACAGCGCGCGTCCGCCGCCCATGCGTTGCGTCAATGAGTGTGCCGCGCTCCTTGCAATCCTGAATAATCCGCTTGATGGGCGCAGATTCCGGGCTGACGATCGCAACCAAACGGTTGGCGTTGACCATATTGCCAAAGCCGATATTGATGAGCTTCATTCACTTTCTCCTCCCGCATTTTTACTGTTCCTGCCATAAGCCGCTCTGTTGGAAAAACGCGATTATTCAATATTCTGCACCTGTTCACGAATTTTTTCAATCTCCGCCTTGATATCCAAAACCTTGCGGGCAATCTCCACATCCTGCGCTTTGGAGCCGATGGTGTTGGCCTCCCGGTTCATCTCCTGCACCAGGAAATCCATCTTCCTGCCAATTGCCTCGCCCGCTTCAAAAAAAGCGTGCAGCTGATCGATATGGCTGCGGAGCCTGACCGTTTCTTCATCCACGGCAACTTTATCGGCATAGATTGCAGCTTCCATCAAAATCCGCTGCTCGTCCACCTGCGCATCCGCCAGCACCTCCTGCATTTTGGCATAGAGCTTTTCGCGGTAGGCACGCACGGTTTCCGGCGAACGCTGCTCAATGAATGCAACGCAATGGAGAATGGTATCCATCCGAGAGAAGATATCAGCCCGCAACCGAGCGCCCTCCTGCTCACGCATGGATACACAGGAGTCCACGGCGCGCTGGGCCACCGTGCGCACAGCGCCCCAGATTTTTTCTTCATCCGCCTCAGCTTTATGGATCGAAAACACATCGCTGTAGCGCCCTAAAGCGGAAGCGGAAATATCATCCCGCAGCCCATACCGCTCCATCAGCTCGCGCAGCGCGGCAACATATCCATCTGCAAGGGAATGGTTGACCTGCACGGTAACGTCCGCATCCTCCAGCGTATCGATCTGGACAAAGCAATCCACCTTGCCGCGGGAGATAAGCGGCTGCACAAACCGCTTCAGCCTATCTTCCAAAAAGCCGTAGCTTCTCGCACCTTCGCGCTGAATTCGAGATAACGGTGATTGACGCTTTTCATCTCAACGGCGATCTGCATCCCGTCGATCACATCTTCGGCGCGCCCGTAGCCCGTCATGCTTTTCACCATAGTATTCTCCTCTGATCCGATCTAAAATTCACCGGCCGGCCCGGCCTTGTGAGGCAGATATTTATCTTGTATTTTAACAAAAACGAATAGGGTTTGTCAAATAAATTCCGCTATTCAAGCCCCGCTCTCCTCAAAAAGCCACTGGTTCAATTGCAGACGATCCTATACGGAAAGCACAGATCGGATTGCCGGCGGCAGATTGGCCTGGGCAGCGCCCCGCCACCCATCTACGCGCCCTATCATTTCACTCTTGCATTACGGGAGGATAGAGCCAATGTCAATCAGCTTTTCCCCCTGGCCCAGCAAATTGCGAGGTTTTACGCCATGGCGCTCCATAAAGGAGAGGATCTTTTTGCCATCCGGGTGTGTCAAGGGATCGCCCGCGAATGCCATTGTGGCAGCATCCAGCTTGCCGCAGCACCCGCCGATAAAGCCATAACCATAGCCCGGCAGACGGATGCAGCCGGAATAATTTTCAGCACATCCAGCCCCGCCCGACACAGCGTGTATGCCAGCCCTTCATCCGCTGTGATCACGGCGTTTTCCGATACGATGCACAAGCTGCACTTGGCATACCCCTGCTTAACGGGAATCAGCTCCAACCCCATCCGCCGGGCAGCCTCCAGCAATTCCGGCGCAGCGGCCTGCTCATTGCAGACCAAGCGGCTGCCAATACGCGCTGCATTCAGCGCCACATCTCCTGGATAGTGCGGGGCAAGCTCCTTTTTCAAAAAAGTAACGGCAAAACCAAAACCGCTGAGCGCATTGCAAAGCCGGCCTTCCCCCTGTGCCGCGAGCACCTCCCCATTGCCCAACGGATGCACAAGCATATCGGCATGGCGGCACAAAGCGGCCGGCAGGCTGCGGTTAGGGCCTGCGGCAATCGTCCAGACGCCCAGCGCTTCCAGCGAACGAATCACACGCGGATCAACGCTTCCCACTACTGCGGCGGATACCTTTTCGGTTGGAAGATTTGGGCTGTAAACCGGAATCATTTCTCCACGCTTCCTTTTCCGGGCCGTGAAACAGCCCTTTTGAAACCAATGTTTTTCTCTGCTCAGCGTATATTTGCTAAAAAATTTTTTACACTATCCTACACAGGCCATTCTATCACGCCGGAAGAAGGAACAAAGCTATGAATTTGATCCCATGCAATGCGCAATGCCGCTATCAGGTAGAGGGCTGCTGCACGCTGCACAAGGCGGAAGCAGTCAACAGCGTACAAAAGGGATGCGTCTATTTTGTACCGCGTGAAAAAGCGCAAAAAGATGGGCTGCGCTAACCAATCATTGCTTCAAACGCCTCGCGGACAGTGCGCACACCGATAATCTCGATCTTATCCCGAACGCCTGATGCCAGCCCCTTCAGGTTGTGCCGCGGCACTACACAACGGCGAAAGCCCAAACGAGCCGCTTCGCTGATGCGCTGCTCCGTATTGCCCACAGCGCGGATTTCTCCGGCCAGGCCGATTTCTCCAAAGGCCAATACATCCTCCTGCACAACGCAATCCTTCAAGCTGGATACCAATGCGAGCGCGACCGATAAATCCGCCGCAGGCTCGTCCAGCTTGAAGCCCCCAACCACATTAACATAGGCGTCCATATTGCCGAAGAAATACCCGGCCCGCTTTTCCAACACTGCCAGCAGCATCGACATCCGGTTATAATCGAAGCCTGTTGCCATGCGGCGCGGCGTTCCAAAGCCGGTGGGCGCCACCAAGCCTGCACCTCCGCGAGGATCGGCCGGGAGCCTCCATCACGCAGGCGACACAGGTGCCGGAAGCATTCTGCGGCCGCCCGGAAAGGAGCATCAGAGAGGGGTTTTCCACCTCGCGCAGGCCGTTATCCAGCATTTCGAACACACCGATTTCATTGGTGGAGCCATAGCGGTTTTTGACTGCGCGCAGAATCCGGTAGGAAAGGTGCCTATCGCCTTCGAAATAAAGCACGGCGTCTACAATATGCTCCAACACCTTTGGCCCGGCAATATTGCCATCCTTATTCACATGGCCGACAACGATAATCGGGATATCCACGCTTTTTGCCGTGCGCATCAGCAAACCGGTGCATTCCCTGACCTGTGTTACGCTGCCGGAAGAGGAGGCAACGTCGGAGTGATTCATGGTCTGGATGGAATCGATAATCACAAGATCCGGCTTTTCCGTTTGGATCAATTCTGAAATAAGCTGCACATCCGTTTCACACATGATATAGAGATTCGGTGTTGCCACGCCCAAGCGCTGGCCCGCAGCTTGATTTGGTGCGCCGACTCCTCGCCGGAAACATAGAGCACGCGCAGCGTTTCCCCTAAAAAGCCGCAGATTTGCAGCAGGATCGTTGATTTGCCGATGCCGGGATCGCCGCTGAGCAGCACAAGCGACCCTTTGACGACACCGCCGCCCAGCACCCGGTCCAGCTCCTTTAAGCCGGTTGCGTAGCGGTGCTCCGCGTCGGCGGAAATCTCATTGATCTGCACCACGCGAGGCGCGCCCCGCCCGCCCGATGCGGATTTGGGGCCGGAAGCAGAAACCGGGGCGCGCATTTCCTCGGACATGCTGTTCCACTCCCCGCAGCCGGGGCATTTGCCATACCATTTGGGGCTTTCATAGCCGCATTGGCTGCATACGAACACGCTTTTTGACTTCTGTGCCATAGATGCTTCTGTCCTTTCCAGACCATTTGATTATTGGGCGGCCGGCGTCGCGTCGGCAGTGCCGATTCCATTGAGGTAGGATAAAACGCCGTAAAAAATTGATAACGCCAATTCATTCTGATAGGCTTCTGTGCGCAGCTTTTCCGTTTCCTGCGCGTTGGACATGAAGCCGCACTCCACCATAACGGCAGGCGTTTTCGCCTGATAGAGCAAATAGATCTCTGTGCCGGATTTTTTTACCTTGCGGGTATTCTGCGGCTGGATCAAGTGGATGACGGACTGCTGAATAGCCGCCGCAAGCGCCTGGCTCTCCGGGTGATTGGGCGAATAGAATACCTGTGTGCCTGTGTTATTCGGGTAAGGATAAGAATTTTGATGAATGCTGATAAACAGGCAGTCCGGCGTTTCATTGATGAGCTTCAGGCGGTTGTGCAAATCAGAAATTTTCTTTTGCCGGATCGTTTTGGCGGAATCGTCATGGATGGAGATATCCTCCCGCCGCGTCATGACCGTGTCAAACCCCATCATGCGGAAAATAGTTTCCAGCTTCAGCGCAATTTCCAGATTGATCCCCTTTTCCACTGTGCCGTCTTTTGCGACTGTGCCGCCGTCAACGCCGCCGTGCCCTGCGTCGATCAGGATTGTGGGATGCCCGGAAACGCCTGAAGCGGAAACGGATTGCAGCGCATCCTGGTTTTTTCGCTCCACAATGATTGCAAAAATACAAAATAAGATCAAAACCGCGGCGACAGCCGCCCAAATCAGCCTGTTTTTCTTCATCTCTGACACCCCGCTTGCAAAGTTGCTCTTCTCTAGATATATGCGGGAAAACAAAGATGATGTTTCAAAACGGTTTTAGATTAATGCAACATATCCACAAGCGCGCAAGTGCGAACGGGTATGATTCCATGTTCTCCGAAGCTCGAGGTTCGTGAGGCTATCTACCATATGTGCAAAAACGCTCTAGCTTCAAACAAAATGTTGGAAGCTTACGCACATAGGCTAATCTCTGCGAAAAATGGCGTTGCCGCTCTGCGGCAGGAGGCGTTTCGCGCCGACAGACATTTTTCCAATGCTTCAAACAAAATGTTTGAAGCTATTATACCTCAAAAACGCCCCGCTTACAACGCCGCTCTTTGGGAAGAGAAAAAGGGCGCGATTCATTATGAAGATACACAAAAAAGCGTTGCGAGCCACAATTTATGGCTCGCAAACGCTTTTTCAGGGGGATTGTTTTGGCATGCATGGATCGGAGCAACAGCGGGTTTCAACGCCATGCGGCGCTGTTCTCCCTTTGTTAATTGACGCTTGCCCCATAGCAGGCTTGGCCCGCCCGAAACCACGCCCTCTTTGCGCTCTAACTTCATGAAGTTAAGAATGCTCCGCCTGTGTGGGGAGCGGTTCTCTCATGGCGGCAAGGCAGCTTTCATAGCCCGCATTGATTTCCGCATAAGCTCCATGAGCCCTTTGAGGCGCACACGCCCGGCGGGCGTAATCTGATAATAAACGCGCAGCCGCCTCCCCCCGACAGCCTCTGATCCTCCGTAATGTACCCCCGCTCCATCATCCGGTAGAGCGTGGGTACATCGCTCCTTCCGGAATTCTCAATTGGCCGCCGCTCCCCTGTTCTACGGATCGGGCGATCTCATAGCCGTAGCTGTCGCCCCGGCAAAGGCGGGAGAGGATGAGGGTTTCCACAAGCGGCTTTAACAGATTGCTTCTGGATTTTTGCAGCGCTTCTTCCTGCGTGAGCGTGGCGGCTTTGCGGTTCTTTTTGAACCGGGTGATGGTTTCCTGCATTTTTTGTGTGAGCATTTTTATCGGCCCCTTTTTATTTGGAATTACATCCCACATCATTATCCAAAATCATGGCGGTTTCCTCCCCCGCTTCCGATCTGTTCCAAGGCACACACGATTTCCTCAATTTTTTGAAAACAATCCGGATCTTTTAGCTCGTCATCCTCTATGATCTCCTTAATCTGCTTCAAAGTTTGATAGCTTTTCATTTCGACAAGTTCACTTGCATGGTTCGTCAGATTGGGGAATTCGATACAAATCTCTTCGCGGGATAGGATATCGGCTAGGATTTCCTGATATAAGTTCATGGGATCACCTCAAAATAATTGTGCAGGCTTTTGAGCGTCGGGTATGGAAATAAATATACAATTGTTGTAAAATCCATTTATATATGGCTAATCCAAACGAAATGAGCCAAGTTTTTTTATTTCAATCGTACCATTTATCTTCTCAAATTCATTCACACGTTTTTTAATAAACTGCTCCATTTCTTTGTTTGCCGACCGGCCCTCTGACTCCGCAACATATCGGAATTTCTGAAAATATAATCGATCCACACGCAATGTATAACGTAATAATTTGCTCTCCATAGCCCCACCTCATTTTTACATATCTGTTGATCTACAAGATTATTTTAATAGAAAGAATCGAATAAAAACAAAAATGGTGGTATATTGGTGTAGAAATGGTGAATTATTTTTTCATATAACACGGCAAGGGAAAAGTGATTCATGAAATGGACTTTGCTATCTTCTGACGATTGTATTGCATCATATGATAGAATGCAGACAAAATAGAGCATTTGATCCAAAATAAAATCACTGACAAAAATAGAAAAAGATCTCTCAACCCCGTAGACGAACTGCGTTCGCCCGCATGATTACCGTGAGGATAATATAAATGGCATTTGTAAAAAGAAAAAAAATACGCTTAGAGGGCTATGACTATTCCTCCTGCGGTGCATATTTTATTACGATTTGTGTGGCAGACCGGAACCGGTTATTATGGCAAAACGCAGAAGCGGACTACGATCGCAAGCGAGCTGAAGCCTACTCGCATGAACCGCCTCTATTATCGGGCGCCGGAACCATCGTTAAGAACGAAATTCAAAAATTAAGTACGATTTACGGCAATGTGATGGTTGATCAATATTGCATTATGCCAGACCACATCCACCTCATTCTTTTGATTCTTCCGGATGAGAAGGGGCAGGCACACCCCGCACCCACCGTATCTAGGATCATCAAACAATTCAAAGGTTCCGTAACCAAACAAATCGGAAATTCCATTTGGCAAAAATCGTTCTACGACAAAATTATTCGCAATGAAAGGGATTATCAGGAGGTATGGCAATACATCGATGAGAATCCGTTCAAATGAAAGCTTGATGACGGATGAAAACGCGGGCGAACGCAGTTCGCCCCTACAGGGTTGAGAGACATTGATCGATCTGTTCATTGCATTTATAACGGACAAAATGGCAGTTGAACCTTTGATATATTCAGTATAAGGCTTACTCTGAGAAACGTTAGGGTAAAATTGACCTACTAAACAAAAAACGGTAAAGCACAACGCTCTACCGCAATGTTTTCTGATAGGTATTGCAAAACTCATTTCTCATCATAGAGAAACAGGGGCATCGCCATAATAGACGGCTAGAGTGTCCCCTTGATTAAACGAACTGCTCAAGTGAAGGGACGCGGGCAGTTTGTTTTTTTACTACGAAGATGAGCAGCAATATCAACACAAAAAATATTCCCTTGATTTTAAAAAATCGCCGCCTGCAAACGGATAAATTCCACTGCAAGCGGCGATATACAATTAGAACTCTTTCTCCAAAGGAATCATGCCATAGGTCTCTCCCAGCTCCCCGCCATTGAGCAAATATTGCTTCACGGCACGCTGCAAGCTTGTATCTTCCGGATACGACGCCACATCACCGCCGGACCGATACCAGATAAAACGGATTGCGGCATGGGAATGGTCGTTATCCGTATGTATGATCTCAAAAAGCTCCTGAAATTGCAGGATGCGGGAGGAGGCGGGCAACAACGTTTTTAAGTTTGGATCCAGCAGCCAGGAATGCGTTGTAAAGCCTTTGAATGAAAACTCAGGGTAATAGTTTGGGAAAAACTCCTTCGCCTGCCGGATCGAATCCAGCACGCCTCACGATCCAGCGGCGCGCCTTTGGGGATATGGATATAAAGGCTTGGGGAGCCATTGGGGAACGGAAGCTCCTCCAACTCCTGCCGGCTCAGCTTACCACGCAAATTCACCTTGGAGAACTGGAACTGCAGCCGGCCGAGCTGAAAAAGATGCATTGTGATATAATTGCGTGCCCAGCCGATTTCGGAAAAACCCGGCACACCGAATTCCGCCCTGCCATTTTCCGTCCATCGAGTGATATCCGCCATCATATCGTAATAATAGCGCTCCGGAATTCTCTTCTTTTGGTAGGCTGCAAAGGTGTATTCTGCTGCACAGAGGAGCACGGCAAGCACCATAGGGGCATTTTTTTTGCGGTCAATTTTCAGCAGCCCCTGCAAATGGCGCACATCATTGCGCTGATACATCCGCCTTGCAAACCGCTCAATGCGCTTGGGCTGACGCTCCATTTCCTGAAAAGCGAGCTCACGGTCTTCCTCCGGCAGTTGGATTTTGGCACATAAATCTTCTAAAAAAGCCTTGTTCATTCAATCGGCCTGCCCTTCTGTTTTTCTTTCCCGGCGTAAAAGAGCGCCGGGCGCAATCGGATGCTCACAGCGGAGCCGCACCTGCATCATGGGGTGCGGAGCGCTCTCCAAGGGGAGGCCCTCCGCATCGTAAAGCTCCTGCACGGTAATTGCATACGGCGCTTTCCCAGCTCCAGAACGCTCAGCGTTTCCCCCCGGAAAAAGCGGTTGCGCTGCACCGCATGAAGCAGCCCGCCCGCCGTGTTGCCGGCCACTGCGGCCACTTCCCAATCGCGGCGGTAGCGCCGTCATAAAAAATTTGGGCATTCGCCTGCGGTTTGTCAAAATAGAAGCCGGTGCAATATTCCCGATGGCTGACGCGGGTGAGCTCCTCTAAAATCCAAGGCTCCGGGCGGTATCCTGTTTGATCCTGCGCGCGAAGATAGCCATCGATCGCGCAGCGGTATGCGTTCGTGACAACCGCTGTATAGTAGGCGGATTTCGCCCGGCCCTCAATCTTGAAGCTGGTAACACCGGCGCTGATCAGCTCCGGGATATGCTCAATCATGCACAGATCGCGCGCGTTTAGAAGATAGGTGCCATCCTTATCCTCTTCCACAGGGAAATATTGCCCAGGCCGCTTTTCCTCCACCAAATGGTATTTCCAGCGGCAGGGCTGCGCGCAGTCGCCCCGGTTGGAATCCCGGCCCGTCATGTAATTGGAGAGCAGGCACCTGCCGGAAAACGAAACGCACATTGCGCCATGCACAAAGCATTCAATTGCAAGCTCCCCCGGCGTGCGCGCCCGCAGCTCGCCGATCTCCGCAAGCGACATTTCCCGCGCGGTGACAATCCGCTTTGCGCCAAGTGCATAAAAAGCGTTTGCAGCGGCGTAGTTGACGATCCCGGCCTGCGTGGAAACATGGAGTTCCACCTGGGGCGCATAGCGCCGGGCAAGCTCCAGTACCCCCAGATCCGTGATGATAAAGGCGTCCACGCCGCATTCTGCCCAAGCGGTCAAAAAAGCCGGAAGCGCATCGATCTCCGCATTGCGCGGCAGCGTATTGCAGGCGAGATAGACCCGCACGCCCCTTTCATGCGCGTATTCCACCGCACACCGCAGCTCGTCAAAGGTAAAGTTTGCGGGCGCCGCGCGCATCCCAAAAGCGCTGCCCCCGAGATACACGGCGTCCGCGCCGAAGCGCACGGCGGCTTCCAGGCGTTCACGATCTCCTGCCGGGGCGAGCAATTCCGGCTCCGTTTCCTTTCGTTCCTTTCAATTCCCATCAGGAAACGCCCATCGCCGCAACGACATTCTTGTTGTGCTTTTCATACGTTTTGGCCAGATAAATCTTGCCATTTTTATCATGGCAAAAATAAAGATAGCTGGTGTTGGAGGGATTCAACGCGGCCTCGATTGCATCCGCGCCGGGGTTGCAGATCGGCCCGACCGGCAGAGCGGGGCACACGCGCGTATGGTAGTTGCTGCGATACGCCAGATATTCCCCCTCTGAAACGTTCGGCTTGATATATTTTTCCACATAATTGCCGGTGCTGTCGCACTGAAGCTGCATTTTATCGGCAAGCCTGTTGTGCAAAACAGAAGAGATATCCTTCATCTGGTCTTTGTTCGCGGCCTCTTTCTGGATAATCGACGCAATGGTGACAATCTCATCCACCGTCATGCCCAATTCTTTGGCGCGCGCCTCATATTTGCTTGTAAATTTCTCCTGGAAATTATCTAAGAAACGCCGGATCGCGTGCGCCTCGTTCTCTTCCAGATAGAATTCATACGTATCCGGATACAGATACCCTTCCAGCTTGCGGAAACGCAAATTGGTATCCGGCATGGTTTTCACAAAGCTATATTCATTGAAATCAACCGTTTGCATCGTTTCAAAGAAGGCTTTGCGGTCGCAAATTCCATGTTTTTCAAGGCGCTCTATGATCTGATCGGCCGTCCACCCCTCGGGGAAGGTCAATTTCTTGGTTTCCACTGCTTTGGGGGCGTCTTGATCGCGTTGAGCATGCCTCAACACCCATCTTTTTATTCAGCTGATAGATGCCGTTGAGGTATTTGACATCCGCCGCTTTCTTGCCCGTATCACGGTTGCGCAGCGCAAAATGGTATTGACAAAAAAATTGCAGAAATGCGGATGATTGATCAAATCATTCTCCTGCAAGATTTGCAGGATCTCTTTTTGGGAAGCGTTTTCCGGGATCGTGACGCTTGTTTTGGTGTCGCTCCCCATTAAAGCGAGCACGTCGTTGATACAAGAGAGCAGATAAAGCGAGCTCGCAATCGAGATGACCAAACCACGCACAACGCCAGCGCTTTGGGTTGGAGATGATTATTTTTTCTTCTTTTTA
>ENA-OQDW01000355-OQDW01000355.1-human-gut-metagenome-genome-assembly--contig:-NODE-355-length-19736-cov-3.616911_pt1 | contig 19736 bp, 22 predicted proteins | sample MGYA00242784_ERZ504613 | MGnify/ENA primary metagenome ERZ504613 (study PRJEB26092, sample SAMD00036330) | human gut metagenome | host: Homo sapiens | study: EMG produced TPA metagenomics assembly of...
CTCATAGCAGCTTACCTCCGGCTCCAGCGTCTTTTTCAATGGTAAATGATAGTCCAGATCAGGAATACCGCGATTTCCGTTACATATCCCAGCAAGTCGGAGAACTGCATCAGACCTTGGGAGAATACATAGAATTTGGTTTGGTTCGAGAACCAGCTCAATACATCAGAGAGCACCGGAATGCCGGAGAGGAAAGAGTTGACACTCAGGTTGTCCATCAGGATCAGCATCAGCATGGCAAGTTCGCTCAGCAGGATCGCCAGCAGGGGCATTTCTGTCAGAGAGGAGATGAAGATGCCCAGGGCGATGCACACCAGACCAAACAGGAAGAAGCCGATATAGGTACAGATCAGGCTGGACCAGATAACACGGCCATAAATGGAGGTGATGATCGGATAGAACAGGGAAGCCGCCAGCATGATCAGCAGAATGGTCGCCGTGGCGAGAAACTTTGCCATGACGATCTGCGTGACGTTCAGCGGGCTGGAGAGCAGCATGGTTTCCGTGCCGTTTTTGCGTTCCTCGGAGAATGTCCGCATGGTCAGCAGCGGCAGCAGGAAGATGAAATAGAAGATGTTGACGTAAAAGATCGAGGAGAACGAAAACGTATAGGTAGATGAAGAAACATTACCGATCTCCTGAATGAACGTCAGGGAGAATGTCGCCATAAAGAACGCGATGACAAAGTACGCGATCGGCGACAGAAAGTAACTCTGTAATTCCTTTTTATATAGTGAAAACATGGGTGGTTAGTCCTCCTTCTTGCCGTCTGTTCCGGCAGCATCTTCCGCCGGAGCATCTGTGGCAGGCTTGTCCTCTGCCGGCTGGGCTGCGGGTTCCTGTGCGGCTTCGTCGTCCATTTCCTGCAACAGATCCTCCAGACTGGAGTGCTTGGTCTTCTGATTGACCAGCTTGACAAATACCTGTTCCAGATTTTTCTTTTCGGTGGAAATTTCCAGTACTTCCAGACCGTGCTGGAGCAGTGCAGAGAGCAGAGCGTTCCGCACACCGTCATTTTCCAGTTCCACATCGTATGTATAGACACCAGTCTGGACAAACTGAATATTGTCCACGCGGACACGCCGTCCACACTTCTGGCGACCTTCGGCACTTCTCTGGAACTGCCCTGTACTTTCAGCTTTACCACCAGACCGGAATCATCAGCTTCTTCCAGCCGTTCAATGGTGTCGTCTGCCTTGATCTCGCCGTGGTTGATGATGACGATGCGGTCGCAGACAGCACTGATCTCGCCCAGAATGTGGGAACTTAGGATAATGGCGTGGTTCCGCCGCAGATCCAGAATCAGGTTGCGGACTTCCATCAGCTGTGTCGGGTCCAGACCAACGGTAGGTTCATCGAGGATCAGCACCGGCGGGTCGCCGAGGATCGCCATGGCAAATCCCACACGCTGCTTATAGCCCTTGGAGAGGTTCCGGATCAGCCGCTTCTGCACGTCAGTGATCTTGAGGCGTTCCATGACACGTTCCACTTCGCCCTTGCGTTTTGCCGCCGGAATGCCTTTCAGACCGGCAGCGAAGTTCAGATATTCCCGCACCTTCATATCCGGATAGACCGGCGGGATCTCCGGCAGAAAGCCGATGCATCGCTTTGCTTTGACAGGCTGCTGGCGATGTCATAGCCCTGGATCTTGACGCTGCCGCCGGTGGCGGGAATGACACCTGCCATAATATTTAATGTAGTGGACTTGCCGGCACCGTTCGGCCCCAGAAAGCCCAGTACCTCGTTTTCCTTTATGGTAAAGCTGATGCCTTTGAGGGCAGCTTTATTTCCATAGTATTTGGTCAGGTTTTGAATTTCAACCATATAATGCTCCTTTCTGCAAAAAGCCATTTTGTAGGCAGTTTGCACCTTCCTCTTATTATCGCAAAATAATATGTTGTTGTCATATACAGAATGTAACCATATCATGAAATATAGAAAAAATGGATAAAAGGGCTTCTGCAACTGGCAGAAAAGCTTGTGCGTATCGCAAAAAGCAGTATGCCATATTTGTGTGATAAGGCTGTGAAAAACAGACGGAAAACCGGCGAAAGTACAAAAAACTACGGAAAAGATATGTGATGCCATAAAAATATAGGTCAACTTGCACAAAACGCTGGCGGAGAATCTGTACATTGCTACAAAAATGCGTTTTTCAACAGCAGGAATTTGTGCAAAGGGTTGACATCGATTGCAAAGGGGTGTATAATTTTTGGTATGAAAGAGGGTATCCTTGTGTGTGTTCTGTGAAAACGGACAAAGGATACGCTCAAAATTATGTGTCGCCTGTTCGCCGGGTCCTGCATGAAGAAAGGATGCGAACCTGCGGCATTCCACCATTTCCTACATTTATCTTTCAGAGAGGGGAATTTCTAAACATGCAATTCAAGAAAAGCAAAACATTTCTGGCTGCTGTACTGGCTGCTGCAATGACATGCTCGGCAATCCTGCCGACTGCTGCATCTGCTGCCGGCTCCAGAACTAAGGACGAAGCTTACGGTGAGGACTCTTATGCAGCACGCTTTATGTCGCTGTATGATGACGTTGTAACCAATGGTGTGGAAAACGGCTATATGTCCAGCACAAACACCGTTTCCGGCGGTCTGGGTATCCCGTTCCACTCGGTAGAAGAACTGTGCGTCGAAGCTCCGGACTACGGTCACGAAACTACTTCTGAAGCACTGTCCTACCTGGTATGGGCTGCAGCAATGCGTGATAACATCGTAAACGATGCAAGCAAGGGCGAAGTAACCGTAAAGAACACCAAGGATGCTTCTACCGAATCCATCGGCGATCTGGCTAAGGCTTGGAAGACCATGGAAGCAACTATGATCCGGATCAGCAGGGCGGCAGCTTCATGCAGAAGGGCGGCCAGCTGAGTGCTACTTACAGCGATGAGTGGGGTCAGATTGAACAGTATCCGACTGATATGGCACAGGGCAACACCGCACAGAACCCGATCCACCAGAGCTTCTGCTCCGCATACGGCAGCGATAAGGGTCTGTACCTGATGCACTGGCTGGCTGACGTTGATGACTGGTATGGCTTCGGCGGCAAGAACAGCTCTAAGGGTGCACAGAGCGGCGTTACCACTTCCGGCAGCAGACAGTTCACACTGATCAACACCTTCCAGCGTGGTGAACAGGAATCCTGCTGGGAAACCATTCCGCACGCTTGTACCGACCTGCATGATGTAGGCTATGGTCTGAACGGCAACGGCGGTATGAAGGGCTTCTTCAACACCGAAGAGAAGCCGGCTGAGCAGTGGTCTTACACCAACGCACCGGACGCAGAAGACCGTGCAATTCAGGCTGTTTACGATGCAAACAGATGGGGTGTCGGCGATCAGACTGTAAGCTCCAAGTGGGGCGGCAATCAGTCCATCTCTGCACTGGCTGGTAAGATGGGTGACGAAACCCGTAACAATATGTACGATAAGTACTACAAGGCAATTGGCTGTCAGGACAAGTGGGCTAATGGCGGCAGTGATAATGGCAAACATTATCTGATGAACTGGTACACCTCCTGGGGTGGTGCACTGGACGGCACCTGGGCATGGCAGATCGGTGCATCTCACTGCCACGAATTCTATCAGAACCCGCTGGCTGCATATGCACTGGTAAATGACTCTGCACTGAACGCAGGCATGAATGCACAGGGTGCTACAGAGGACTTCGAAACTTCTCTGAGCAGACAGATGGAACTGTATCTGTGGCTGATGTCTAAGGACGGTCCGATCGCCGGCGGCTGCACCAACTCCTGGAACGGTCGTTATGAGCAGTATCCGTCCGGTCAGGCTACTTTCTATAATATGGCTTATCTGGAACACCCTGTATACGCTGACCCGGGTTCCAACCACTGGATCGGTAACCAGGTATGGGCTGTACAGCGTCTGGCTGAACTGTATTATGTTGTAAAGGGCGGCAATGCAAGTGATCCGCAGGTTGGCAAGACTGGTCTGAAGCTGAGCGAAGCTCTGGAAAAGATCCTGGATCGCTGGGTAGGCTGGTTCATGGACAACACCATCCTGGGTAAGGCAAACGGCGAAAAGACATTCTCTGCAAAGTATGAACCGTATGATACTACTGAAACAGAGTTTACAATTCCGGATCTGTCTAAGGGTGTAACTGATGACGGCGAATCCTTCTCGATCCCGTCCAGCCTGATCTGGTCTGGTCAGCCGAACGATTGGAAGGGCACATATCAGGATAACAACAACCTGACCTGCACCATCGTTGGCTACGGCGACGGTGACCTGGGTTGTGTATCTTCTCTGGCAAACACTCTGATCTACTATGCAAAGGCTAAGGGCGTTGCAACAAGCGACATGGCTGCTGCAAAGACTTCTTATGAGAACAAGACCACTGCATCTGCTGCTTCTGCTACAGAACTGGCACAGCAGTCCCTGTACCTCGGCAAACAGCTCCTCGACAGAGAGTGGAACAAGTATCGTGATGATATTGGTCTGGGCGTTTCCGACCACAACACCAACCTCAAGAGACTGTGGGAAACCAAGCTGGCTCTGCCGGACGGCACTCGTGCAAACGGTGAAAACAAGGTTCTGTCCGCTAGCCGTTACACCGGTACTATGCCGAACGGTGATACCGTTAAGGACGGCGTAGCATTCGTAGACATTCGTTCCAACTATAAGGATACCACTGGCGAGTACATGAGCAAGGACGCTAACGGCAAGACCATGTACGATTATGCTAAGGAATGCTATGATGCAAAGGGCAACACCGATGATTACTACTTCACTCTGCACAGATTCTGGCATGCAGGTGACATCATGATGGCTCTGGGTACTATGCATGAACTGTATCCGGATATGCCGGTTGATGGTGACGATACTCCGTCTGATGATCTGGTTGTAACACCGTCTGATATTGAGATCACTGTTGGCGAAAGCGAAACCCTGAAGCCGAATCAGACTGGCTGCACTTTCGATTCTGCTGATTCTACCATTGCTTCTGTAGATGCTGATGGTAACGTAACTGGTGTTTCCGAAGGCGAAACCACAATCAAGGTTTCCAAGGACGGCAAGACTGTTGAAGTAAAGGTAACTGTTAAGGCTGCTGCTACTACTGACACAACTGCTACCACTGATGTAACTACTGAAACTACAGATTCTGATGTAACTACTGCATCTACTTCTGTTTCTTCTGTATCTATCACTCCGGGTCAGCTGCTGCTGGGCGACACCAATCTGGACGGCTCTGTAGACGTTACAGACGCAGTTCTGCTGAACAAGAAGGCTGCAAATGTTGTATCCTTCAACGAACAGCAGACTCTGAACGGCGACTGCTACGATCAGAACGGCGAAATCGACGGCAACGATGCAACTGCTCTGCTGAAGTTCCTGGTTCACATTCTGAAGGGTCTGCCGGAAAACTCCAGCATGAACGCATAAGAGAATCACGAATCTCAACGATTTTCATCTATTACAAAAGGCACTATAGCTGTAAAGGCTGTAGTGCCTTTTTGTATTGTCGGTGTCTGCTGTCTGGGTGGCACGGAAAAAGTTTCACAATATGACTTGATTTTTCTGTGCCAAAATGCTATAATAAGATACTATGGAATATTATTGCATGGAAACTCTGGCGGTTTCCGGAGGAGTGTGACATTTTTGAAAAGTATGACGGGATACGGTCGTGCGACGGCACGGACGGAACGCTATGAGATCACCGCAGAGGTGCATTCCGTGAACCACCGGTTTCTGGAAACTTCTGTGCGGCTGCCCCGCAGCTTCAGCTATCTGGAAGAAAAACTGAAAGAACAGGTGCAGCAGAAAATTTCCCGCGGCAAGGTCGAGGTAACGCTCACCATGCAGACGATCGGTGCAAAATCCACTGTGGTGGAAATCAATCACGATGTGGTGACGGCATATCTGCAAGCCGTTGCGGCGGAAAATGCACTGCTTCGGGAGTCCGGCTTCCGCAGGAACCAGATCATGCTGGGTACTGCGGCGGACGAAAACAGCAATGCGACAGATGCCTTGCCGCTTTCCACACTGCTGCGAATTCCCGATGCCTTTCAGGTGCAGCAGGTGGCAGATGATCCGATGTGATCTGGAGCGAAGTCCAGCCAGTCATGGCAGAAGCGTTGCAGCAGTTCGTGGCAATGCGGGAAACCGAGGGCAAGCGTCTGGCAGATGATGTGGCATTTCATCTGGATCGTCTGGCGGAAATGACCGATGCTGTAGAAAAGCTGGTTCCGGAACCGTGCAGCAGTACTATGAAAAGCTGTACCGGAAAATCACGGAATTGCTGGGCGACCGGACTGTGGACGAATCCCGTCTGGTGACAGAAGCTGCCGTGGTTGCAGAAAAAATCGCGGTAGACGAAGAACTGGTGCGGCTGCGGAGCCACATTGCACAGTTCCGTGTATTCCTGACCAGTACGGAACCGGTAGGCAGAAAAATGGATTTTCTGGTGCAGGAACTGAACCGGGAAGTCAACACCACCGGCTCAAAATCGCAGCATTTGGAAATCACCAAATTGGTGGTTGATATGAAGTCTGAAATCGAAAAAATTCGGGAACAGATTCAAAATATCGAATGAGAAAGGAAGTATGCAGCATGAAAAAAGGAACATTGTTTGTCATCTCCGGTCCGTCGGGCTGCGGAAAAGGCACCGTGCTGAAAGAGGTGCTGAAAAATCCTGATCTGTATTTTTCCGTTTCGGCAACCACGCGTGATCCCCGCCCCGGCGAAGTGGACGGTGTCAACTATCGCTTTATGACCAACGAAGCCTTTGAAGCCCTGATCGAACAGGACGGTTTCTTGGAATATGCCGGCTACTGTGACCACTATTACGGTTCGCCGAAACAGCCGGTGGAAGAACAGCTGGCAATGGGAAAAAGTGTCATTCTGGAAATCGAAGTCGAAGGTGCTATGAAAGTCCGTGCGGCTCGTCCGGACGCAGTGTTCGTGTTTATCCTGCCGCCGTCCATGACAGAACTGGAAAACCGGCTTCGCGGTCGTGGCACTGAGGCAGAAGAAGTGGTGCAGAAGCGTGTGGCACAGGCAAAACGGGAAATCGGTTTTGCAGAAAAATACGATTACGTTGTGATTAACGATGACTTGTCTGCGGCGATTGCTGATGTCAATGCAATCCTGTGTGCAGAATCTCATAAAACAAAGAAAAATTTGGAAGAAATCAAAGAGGTGCTTGGAAAATGAATATGTTAAGACCGTCTGTCAATCAGCTAATTACAAAAAATGAAAGCAGTTATTCTCTGGTAATCGGCGTGGCGAAACGTGCCCGCGAGATTGCCGATGAATTGTACGAAAATGGAAAAACATTAGAGGAAAAGCCGGTGAAAACAGCCATTCGCGAACTGGCTGCCGGAAAATATCGTATCGTAGACAACTTCGAAGAACCGGCTCAGAACCACTAAGTAAATGGAAAAACAAGCGGAATTGCCGAAAATCTGGTGCGTAGGCGTGGCAGTCTGTGCGGCTTCTTATACGTTTGTACCGGCTGTTTCCTACATTGCCATGCAGGAGATCCCTGCCGGCTGCCGTGTAGTCGTGCCGTTCGGCAAGGGAAATGCCAAACGTGTGGGAATCGTGCTGTCCTGTGCAGAACAGGCTGCCCAGCCCGAACATCAGCTGAAGCCGGTGCTTGCGGTGGTGGACAAACAGCCGATTTTGTCGCCGGAAATGCTGGATCTGGTGTTCTGGCTCAAGGAAATGACGTTCTGTACATATTACGATGCAGTGCGAACCATTTTGCCTGCCGGCATGCAGGTGCAGCTGGTGGAAACCATTTCGCTGGCAGAGCCGCAGCCGGACTGCCCGCTGACAGATGCCGAAGCACACCTGCTGTTTTTCCTGCGGGGAGCAAAGACCAAGCAGGAATTCCGGCGGATTCTGGCGGACGCAGACACACAGGGCAAAAAAATCGTGGATACGCTGGTACAGAAAGGCTTTCTGCTCCGGCAGGAAACGGTAAAGGAAAAGACCCACGGACAGACCGGCATCAAGATGCTGCGAATGGCAGTTCCGCCGGACGAAGTGCCGCCTGTGACCAAAACCCAGCAGAAACTGGTGCGGATCTTACAGGAAACCGGTGCCGTTTCGGAAAAAGAGGCGTGCTATCTCAGCGGCGTGACCACAGCGGTGGCGAAAAAGCTGGTGCAGAATGGCGTGGTGGAATCCTATACGGTGAAGCCGCCGCTGCACACATATGCCGCCAGCGGTCAGACCCGCCAGCCCGCAGACATCGTGCTGTCCGCGGAACAGCAGGCAGTATATGACCGCATGGTTGCTGCACTGGGCGAGGGCATGCACTGCTTTTTACTGCACGGCGTTACCGGCAGCGGCAAGACCAGCGTGTTTATCCGGCTGATCGACACCGTGGTGCAGCGTGGAAAGCAGGTGATCCTGCTGGTGCCGGAAATCGCCCTCACGCCCCAGATCGTGGAACAGTTCTATCAGCTGTTCGGCAGTATCGTGGCGGTGATCCACAGTGAGCTGTCCTTGGGGCAGCGGAGCGAAACGTGGCGGAGCATCGCTTCCGGTGCGGTGAAGATCATCATCGGCACCAGAAGTGCCGTTTTTGCACCGGTGCAGAATCTGGGGCTGATCGTCGTGGACGAGGAGGGCGAGCGTACCTATAAGTCGGACAGTGCCCCGCGGTATCATGTGATCTCCGTGGCGAAAAAACGCTGCCAGACCCATCACTGCCCGCTGCTGCTGGCTTCGGCAACCCCTTCGGTGGAAAGCTACTACTTTGCCAAACGGGGAATCTATACCCTGCTGGAGATGCACCAGCGGTATAATCAGACACCGCTGCCCCATGTGGAAGTGGTGGATATGCAGGAGGAGAGAACCCTCGGCAAAGAGGGCATGTTCTCCGAAACGCTTGCACAGGCACTGCGGGACAACTTAGAATCGGGCAGCCAGTCGCTGCTGCTGCTGAACCGCCGCGGGTATCATACCATTATCAGCTGTGCGTCCTGCAATCAGCCGGTGTACTGCCCCAATTGCAGTATCCCCATGACCTATCACAAAGTCAACAACAGCCTGATGTGCCACTACTGCGGACATACGCAGGACATGGTGGAAACCTGTCCCTCCTGCGGCGGAAAGCACCTGCGGAAAATGGGCTTTGGCACCCAGCGGCTGGAAGAAGAACTCCGGCTGATCGTGCCGGAAGCACGGATACTCCGCATGGACGCGGACACCACCATGTCCCGCTATGCCTACGAGGAACGGTTTCAGGAATTCCGGCAGGGCAAGTATGACATCATGCTGGGAACGCAGATGATCGGCAAGGGGCTGGATTTCCCCAACGTCACGCTGGTAGGTGTGCTGTCGGTGGACAAGGCTCTGTACGCCGGCGATTTCCGCAGCTATGAGCGAACCTTTTCCCTGATCACACAGGTCGTGGGACGGGGCGGCAGAGGTGAAAAAGCCGGCCGTGCCATTTTGCAGACCAGCATGCCGGAGCATTACGTGCTGCGGCTGGCGGCACAGCAGGCGTATCCGGCGTTTTACGAACAGGAGATCGCCCTGCGGCGGCAGCTGATCTTCCCACCGATCTGTGATATTTGTGTGGTCGGCTTTACCGGCATGCGGGAACCGGACGTGCGGACAGCGGCAATGCACACCGCAGACGTGCTCAAAGATCAGATCCGGAAAACCGGCTTTTCCTATCCGATCTGGGTGCTGGAACCGGTGCCCTGTGTTTACGGCAGGATCAACGGAAAATACCGGTATCAGCTGGTGATCAAATGTAAGAATACCAAGCCCTATCGTGATCTGATTCATGCGGTGCTGACCGAAGCCGGTGCAGACCGCAGCTTTGCCCGCGTGCATCTGTATGCGGACATGAACGGAGATGTGGGCATATAAGGCTGTCCTGAAGTTGCGGGGCAATAGGAGGAATATCTATGGCAATTCGACGTATCGTAAAAGAGGGCGACCCGATTTTACGCATGAAGTGCCGTCCGGTGACCGAGTTCGGGGAAAAGCTGAACCAGCTGCTGGACGATATGCACGAAACATTGGAACAGGCGAACGGTGTTGGTCTGGCTGCACCGCAGGTGGGCTACTGCCGCCGTTTTTTCATCATGCATCTGGGTGACGTGAAAATCGAAGCGATCAATCCGGAGATCAAAAAAACCAGCGGCAAACAGTACGTGCTGGAGGGCTGTCTTTCCGTGCCCAACAAGTGGGGCTATGTGACACGCCCGAACAAGTGCAAGTTCCGTGCCCAGAACCGCAAGGGTGAGTGGTACGAAATGACACTGTCCGGACTGGGAGCACAGTGCGTCTGCCATGAAAACGCTCATCTGGACGGACAGCTGTTCATTGATGTGGTAGAAGAATTTGTAGATCCGGAGGATTTGGAAGAAGCATGAGAATCGTTTATATGGGAACGCCGGACATCGCAGTGCCGACGCTGCGGTTTCTGGCAGAGAGCAAGCATGAAGTCGTAGGCGTTCTGACCCAGCCGGATCGTCCCAAGGGGCGGGGACACCACACCATTCCCACGCCGGTGAAAGCGGCTGCTCTGGAATATGACATTCCGGTATACCAGCCCTGTCCCTGCGAAAAGGGGAAGATGCAGCGGCGGCTCTGGAAACGCTGCGGCAGCTGGCACCGGATCTGATCGTGGTGCTGGCATACGGACAGCTTTTGCCGAAAGAGGTGCTGGAACTGCCGAAGTATCGCTGCATCAACCTCCACGCTTCTCTGCTGCCGGCATACCGCGGAGCAGCCCCGATCCAGTGGGTGATTCTGAACGGCGAAACCAAAACCGGTGTCACTGCCCAGCAAATGGCAGAGGGACTGGACACCGGCGATATGCTGGTAAAAAAGGAGATCGCCATTGGAGCAGAGGAAACCGCAGAGGAACTGTATGAACGGCTGTCGGAACTCTGCGTGGAAACCCTGAGCGAAACGCTGGAACAGCTGGAAGCCGGCACCTTGCAGGGCACTCCGCAGGACGATGCACAGTCCTCTTATGCATCGCGTATCACAAAGGAAATGTCTGCACTGGACTTCACCCGTCCGGCGGCAGAACTGCATAATCTGATTCGCGGCATCACCGGATTTACCATGCTGGAGGGCAAACGCCTGAAGGTGTATGGTTCCCGTGTGGTAGAGGGTGTTTCCGGAGAAGCCGGAACGATTGCAGAGCCGGAAGATTTCGTCGTTGCATGCGGTGACGGAAACGGGCTGCGGTTCACGGAGATTCAGCCGGAGGGCAAACGCCGCATGGCAGCGGCAGATTTTCTCCGCGGCAAGAAGCTGAAAAAAGGTGAAAAACTGGGGAACGCAGAATAAGATATATGCCCTGCTATAGCAAACGAAAGTGAGGGAAGCCTATGCAGTTTTACGATGGTTGGTTTGATGTGGGATATGGACTGGTGATCGTCGGCCTAATCATCAGCCTTTGGGCATCGTGGAATGTGAAGTCCACATTCCGGCGGTATCAGAATGACCGCAACAGCCGCGGGCTGACGGCGGCACAGGTGGCACGGCAGATTCTGGACGACAACGGTCTGTATCAGATTCGCATTGAACAGATCGCCGGCAATCTGACTGACCACTATGACCCCAGCGGCAACGTGATCCGGCTGTCTGAGAGTGTGTACAATTCCACCTCTGTGGCAGCGATCGGCGTAGCCGCCCATGAATGCGGGCATGCCGTACAGCATGAGGTGAACTACGTCCCCATGCAGGTACGCAGTGCCATTATTCCCATTACCCAGATCGGTTCTCGCTTCTGGTATATCATTTTTGTGCTGGGCATGGTATTCAGCAATTCTTATATCGGTGCCCCGCTGCAAATGATCGGCATTCTGCTGTTCACCCTGATCGTGGTGTTCCAGCTGGTGACACTGCCGGTGGAATTCAACGCCAGCCGCCGTGCCATGCAGACGCTGGAGAGCCGGTATATTCTCTCCGGTGAGGAACTGACCAAAGCAAGAAAAGTACTGACCGCGGCAGCCCTCACCTACGTGGCAGCCCTGCTCAACGGCATCTTACAGCTGCTGCGTCTGCTGTCAATTTCAAAGAGGAACAATCGAAGATGAGTGCAAGAAAACTGGCAGTACAGCTGCTGAACCGAACCGAACAGGAACAGAGTTATTCCAATTTGCTGCTGGACAGTGCCCTGTCCCAGTCCCAGCTGGACGAACGGGACAAGCGGCTCTGTGCCTCTCTGTACTACGGCGTGATCGAACGGCGTATTACATTAGATGCGGTGCTTTCGCACTACAGCAAGCAGCCCCTGCGGAAGCTGGACAGCACCGTGCGGAACATTCTCCGTCTGGGCATTTACCAGCTTCTCTACTGCGACCAGATCCCCAGCCGTGCAGCAGTCAGTGAAAGTGTCAAGCTGACCAGAAGCTGCCGGAAAGCCAGTGCGTCCGGCTTTGTCAATGCGGTGCTCCGTGGATTCCTGCGGGACGACTGCAAGATTCCGTACCCGAAAGATCCCAAGGCGGCAATGGCTGTGGAATATGCCGTTCCCCAGTGGCTGCTGGAAAAGCTGGTGGACGCTTATGGTATGGATACCACAAAGGCATTTCTGGCGGACGCTCTCCAGCCGGCTCCGCGGTTTATCCGGCAGAATCCGGCGGCATGCACCTGTGCAGAACTGGAACAGGTATTGGGAGATGCCATTCGTCCCACAAATCTGACAGGTGCCTATGAACTGCACGCCGGCGATATTCGCAAACTGCCGGAATTCCGCAAGGGCTGGTTCTATGTGCAGGATCTCTCCTCCAGATCTGTGCTCTGGCACTGGGAGCAGTGTCTGGTGAAACAGTACTGGACTTGTGTGCTGCACCGGGCGGAAAAACCTGCACCATTGCGGCAGGCATGGAGCAGACCGGCTGCGTACATGCCTTTGATCTGGCGGAGCATCGGGTGAAGCTGATACAGGACAATGTGAAGCGGCTGGGGCTGCGGAACGTGCAGGCGGCACAGGGCGATGCCACCCGGTTTCAGGAGCTTACGCCGGTGCAGACCGTGTGCTCTGTGATGTGCCCTGCTCCGGTATCGGTGTGCTGCGGCACAAGCCGGAGGTCAAGGAAAAATCACCGGAGGCACTGGCAGAACTGCCGGCACTACAGCTGGCAATTCTGGAAAACGGTGCCCGCTATGTGAAAGCCGGCGGAATCCTCCAGTACTCCACCTGCACCATTCTCAAAGAGGAAAACGAGGACGTGGCAGAAGCCTTTTTGCGGGCACACCCAGAGTTTGAACCGGTACCGGTGTATCCGGCTCTGGGCGGCGTACTGGAACAGCCTATGGCAACCATTCTGCCGGAGATGTTCGGCAGCGACGGCTTTTTTGTGGCGAAGTTCCGGAAAAAAGGATAGGATCACTGCATTCTGAAAGGAGGAAGCCAATGGAAAAAATCGACATTCTGTCCCTGACACCGGAAGTGCTGGGGCAGCATCTGGCGGAGATGGGGGAACCGAAATTCCGTGCCAAACAGCTTTTTTCATGGCTCCACCAGAAGCAGGTCACGGAATTCGACCAAATGACTACACTTTCTCTCCAACTCCGGCAGAAGCTGAACGAAAAATTTTGTATAAATAGACTAAATATTGCAAGAAGGCTTGCATCTTCTACCGATGATACGGTAAAATACTTGTATGAGCTGCCGGACGGCAACTTTGTGGAAACGGTTCTCATGGATTATCACCACGGAAAAAGCCTTTGTATTTCCACACAGGTGGGCTGCCGTATGGGCTGCCAGTTCTGTGCATCGACCATTGCCGGCTATGTGCGGGATCTGATGCCGTCAGAACTGCTGCTGCAAATTTACGAAACCCAGCGGGATGCCGGCTGCCGCATTGACAGCATTGTGCTGATGGGAATCGGCGAGCCGCTGGATAACTTTGAAAATGTGGTGCAGTTTTTCCACATTCTCTCACACCCCGACGGTATGCAGATGAGCCTGCGGCACGTGGCACTTTCCACCTGCGGACTGGTGCCGCGGATCCGGCAGCTGGCAGACCTGCGGCTGGGAGTGACTCTTTCGGTATCTCTCCACAGCCCTGAGAACCAGCACCGCAGTGAGATCATGCCCATAAACCGGCGGTATCCGGTGGAGGAACTGCTGGACGCATGCCGCTACTACTTCGACACCACCGGCAGACGGGTGACCATTGAATATGCAGTCATCAACGGCGTGAATAATACCAGGCAGATGCCCAGCAGCTTGCCAGGCGGCTTCGCGGCATGCAGTGTCATGTGAATCTGATTCCGGTGAATTCGATCAGGGAACGGTCATTCCGGTCGTTCCGGAAAGATGTGGAACGGTTCCAGAGAGAACTGACCGGACTGGGCATCAACGCCACAATCCGGCGGACACTGGGCAGCGACATACAGGCGGCATGCGGACAGCTGCGGCGAGACGCAGACCAACAGAAACAAACCGCCGCAGAAACTGTGAAAAATGAATCTGGCAACACGCTCTTTGGAGGTGGTAAAAATTGACGAGTGCATCGCAAACACATATTGGCTATATTCGAGATGAAAATCAGGACCGCGTGGGAACGCGGCAGTTCGGAGAGAATCTGCTGCTGGTCGTCTGTGACGGCATGGGCGGCGAACGCTCCGGCAGCAAGGCAAGTTCTATGGCGATAGACGTCTTTTTTGAACATTTTGAAGAAGGCTATACCGAGGACATGGACGCATACAGCGTGCGTTCGCTTCTGCTTTCCTCCGTGTCTGCGGCGAATTCCGTAGTATATACGACCGCCCGCATGGACTACCAGAACTTCGGCATGGGGACGACCTGTGTAGCCGCTTTTGTGACAGCGGAATACATCGCCGTGGCGAACGTCGGCGACAGTCGGGCGTATCTGCTGACCAGGGAAACCATGGAGCAGGTGACCACTGACCACACCGTGGTGCATATGCTCATGGAAACCGGACAGATCACAGAAGAAGAAATGGAAACCCACCCCAAGCGGCATATGCTGATGAAAGCGGTGGGGGTAGAACGGACAGTTTGTCCGGATTTCTTCCGCATTGATCTGGAGGAGGGGCAGACCTATCGGCTGCTGCTCTGTTCTGACGGTCTTTCCGGATTCTGCTCCGATGCAGAAATACAGGAGGTCTTGCAGGAAGATGTTTCCGATACCGAAACTGCTCAGAAGCTGATCGACGCTGCATTGGAAAAGGGCGGACGAGATAATATTTCAGTTGCCATTGCAACTGTGTCACATAATACGGAGGAATGAGAAGCATGGATAAGGATAAACTGATTGGAACACGGCTGGACGGTCGCTATGAACTGACAGATCTGGTCGGCGAAGGCGGCATGGCGAATGTTTATCGTGCATCAGATGTGCTGGATAATCGTGTTGTTGCCGTGAAGATTCTCAAAAATGAATACTCCGAGAGTGAAGAATTCCAGCGGCGGTTCCGCGACGAATCCAAGGCAATCGCCATGATGTCCCACCCGAATATTGTAAAAATTTACGATATGGGCTTTTCGGACAAGATGCAGTATATCGTCATGGAGTACATTGACGGCATTACGCTGAAAGACTACATCGACAGCGAACATGTGCTCAACTGGAAAGATGCGGTGCACTTTGTCGTGCAGATCCTGCGGGCACTACAGCACGCCCACAACCGCGGTATCGTACACCGTGACATCAAGCCGCAGAACATCATGCTGCTGACAGACGGCACCATCAAGGTCATGGACTTTGGCATTGCCAAGTTTGCCCGCGAGGAAAGCCGTACTGCGACCGATCAGGCGATCGGCACGGTGCACTATATCAGTCCGGAACAGGCACGGGGTGACGTGACCGATGCCAAGAGCGACCTGTATTCCGTGGGTGTCATGTTCTACGAGATGCTCACCGGCAGAAAGCCCTTTGACACGGACAATCCGGTTTCCATTGCCGTGATGCATATGCAGAATGTGGCAGTGCGTCCCCGTGACATCAACCCGAATATTCCCTCCGGTCTGGAGGAGATCATCATGCACGCCATGGAGAAAGACGCTTCCAAGCGGTATCAGACGGCGGCAGAAATGATTCGGGACATTGAAGCGTTCAAGGCAAACAATCAGATCATTTTCGGCTATTATAACGCTCCGGAGCCGACCCAGTATTTCACCCCGCCGGAAACCGGAAACAGACGGGTACCCCAGCGGGAACGGGTGGCTTATGAGCAGAACGGCGGCGGTGGCCGCGGCGATTACTACGAGGACTATCCGCCGGAAAACGAGTCGGAACCGGAGCAGTCCAAGTCGCTGGTCATTCCGATTCTGACGGCAGTCACCATTGTTGTGCTGGTCGTTGCCGCAATCGTGATTTTCCTGATCGTGGGACAGGGTACCAACGGTTCCAACAGCTCTACCGATGAAGTGCCGAAGGTGATCGGCATGAACTACGATGATGCAGTGCTGAACTACCCCAACATCGATTTTGAAGTGGCGGAGCAGGACTACACCGACAAGTATGAAGAAAACATCATCTATAAGCAGAGCATCGAAGCCGGACAGTTCGTCAAGAAGAACAAGGACGGCAAGATCGAACTGGCAGTTGCCGTCAGCAAGGGTGTGCAGAAGGTACAGATCCCTGACCTGACCAACTATACAGCACAGGAAGCAGAAGATGCCCTCAAGGCACTGGGACTGACTGCGGAGCAGAAGAAAACCCAGAGCACCTCTGAGGAGAACATCGAAGCCGACCACGTTATTCGTACCGATCCGGCAATGAATGAGGAAGTTGCCGTTGGCTCCAACGTGGTGATCTACGTCAGTCAGGGTGTTGCCGTAGACGAAACCGACGTGCCGAAGTTTGTGGGCATGACACAGGAAGATGCCAAGAAAGAGGCGGACAGCCGCAAGCTGAAGCTGGAGATCACCGAAGTACCCTCTACGGAAGAAAAGGGCATCGTCACCGAGCAGGATCCGGAACCGGGCAAGGTCGTGGTTTCCGGCTCCACCATTAAGCTGAATGTCAGCAACGGCGAACAGCCGGAGGGTGAAGTCACCTATGGTCTGGAGAACCTGCCGGTTTCCAGCATGAGTGGCATGTACACCTTGAGCTTCACCACCGATGAGGACGGTGTCATTGCCTCCCGCCAGTTCGTTGCCGAGAGCCTGACCAATGCTTCTGTCAGCGTGAAAGTCAAGGGCAAGGGCAGCAAGGTGGTAAAGGTTTCGATCACCAGTGCACAAAGCGGCAAGACCGAGGTGCTGGAACGTACACGTTTGACTTTGCCAATAAGAAGTTCACTGCGTCCAGCGAGAACATCGAGGGTGCTCTCAGCGGAGTTGCAGTGCAGACTGTTCCGGCAGTGACTGCGGCACCGGTAGAAACTGCCGCACCGGACGGTGCACCATCGGAGGTGGAATGATCTGATGAAAAATCTCCCTGTTGCCATTCCCGAAACCGCACAGGCAGAATTATCACATCGGTAGGAGGTCTCTATACAGTAGAGACCTTTTCCGGTATCTGCACCTGTAAAGCAAGAGGCATCTTTCGAAAACGCGGCATCACGCCCTATGTGGGGGACTATGTGCAGTTGTCCGAGGACGGCGTGATCCAGGAGATCCTGCCGCGGAAAAACAGCATTTTAAGACCGCCGGTGTCCAATCTGGATCAGATTTTCTTTGTGGTGTCTACCTGTCACCCTGCTCCGAATCTGCTGCTGCTGGATTCGTTCCTGACGGTCGCCATTTATCAGGATATTCAGCCGGCAGTGGTGCTCACCAAAATGGATCTGCACCGCGGAGAACAGCTGGAAAAGCTGTACACTGATGCCGGCATTCCGGTGTATCCGGTGGAATACGACAAGCCGGAAACGGTCGCCGCCGTGTCAGAACTCCTTGCCGGAAAAATCAGCATGATGACAGGTAATTCCGGCGTGGGGAAGTCCACACTGCTCAACGCCATTGACCCGTCCCTGCAAATCGCCACCGGAGAGATCAGCGAGAAGCTGGGACGCGGCAAGCACACCACCCGACAGGTACAGCTGTATCCCTGTGCCGGCGGCTATCTGGCGGACACGCTGGATTTTCCACCTTTGAGGTGGAACAGTATCTGCAAATGGACAAGGAACGCATTGCAGACTGCTTTCCGGAGTTCCAGCCCTATCTGGGACAGTGCCGGTTCAGCGACTGTGCACACGTCTGTGAAAAGGGCTGTGCGTGGTAGAAGCTGTGCAGGCGGGGAAAATTTCCAAGAGCGTCATGATGCCTACGTTTCTCTGTATCAGACGGCAAAGCAGCGAAAGGCGTGGGAATCATGAAGCAGGCAGTGATTTTTGCAGGAGCACCGGTACAGCCGGAGTTGCAGCCGCCGGTGCCGCAGGCGGACTTGTATCTCTGTGCCGATGCCGGCGTGCGGCTGGCACAGGCTCTGGGAATCGTTCCTGACCGCATCATGGGTGATTTCGATTCGCTGGGCAATGTTCCGCCGGGGAGAATGTGGAAGCGTTTTCGCCGGAAAAGGACGACACAGATATTTTGCTGGCGGCAAAATATGCCTTGTCTGCGGGGTGCAGCCGTCTGATTTTTTACGGTGCACTGGGCGGCAGACTGGATCACATGGTGGCAAATCTTCAGATGCTGCGGTTTCTGGCAGACCGGAACGCACAGGGCATACTGGTAGACCATGCCCATTGGATCACGCTGCAGCGTGGCGGAACGGCATCGTATCCCAGACGGGAGGGCATGTACTTTTCCCTGTTTGCCATGACGGAACGGTGCGAAGATGTCACGCTGGAGGGTGTGGCGTACCCGCTGTGTCACGGGGTATTTTCCAACGCGTTTCCGCTGGGTGTCAGCAACGAGATTCTCGCAGAAGCGGCAAAGGTGACTGTGGGCAAGGGCGATCTGCTGGTGATGTATGCGAAAGACTGATTTGGCAGGAGGAACGAATGAGCGAAAAACGAGAACTGAAAGAAACGCTTCTTTTCGAGAAGAATCATCGAATCCACGGTGGGATCTATCATAAAATGCAGGTGGATTTTGCCTATAATTCCAATCATATAGAGGGCAGCAGGCTGACTCATGAACAGACCTGTTATATTTTCGAAACCCAAAGCGTGGACGGTGCTGTGTTCGTCAACGATGTTTTTGAAACGGCGAATCATTTCAGGTGTCTGGACTGGGTGCTGGACACCATTTCCGAACCGCTGTCGGAGGAATACGTGAAGCAGATGCACCGCATTCTGAAAGCCGGACTGATGACACAACAGAATCCGGAAGTCGTGATCGGTGATTATAAGAAATACGCCAATGTGGTGGGCGGCATCGAAACGGCAAAGCCCGGTGAGGTATCTTCACAAATGGCACAGCTGCTGCAAACTTATCAGAATTTGCAGCAGCCGGACTTCTATGAAATTGCGTGGTTTCATATGGCGTTCGAAAAGATACACCCATTTTATGACGGCAACGGCAGAGTCGGCAGACTTTTGCTGCTGAAAATGTGTCTGGAAAACGACATTGTGCCGTTCTATATCAACAGCGAAAGCAAGATGTTCTATTACGCCGGTCTGAAAGAATGGCAGACACAGGGCAAGCCCAACCGTCTGCTGGACGTGTTCCTGTCTATGCAGGATGACATGAAAGCTGTGCTGGATTATTTTGAGATCGACTACGATCACACCGAAACCACTGCCAGTACACTGGCAGAGCAACACAAAAAGTGGAAGCTGTAACAGTATTGGGACAGTCCGTTGAGGGAAACCCTTTTGAAAAAGGGTTCTCCCTCAAACTCCCTTCCGAAAACTTCAC
>ENA-OQDW01000358-OQDW01000358.1-human-gut-metagenome-genome-assembly--contig:-NODE-358-length-19574-cov-2.366946_pt1 | contig 19574 bp, 27 predicted proteins | sample MGYA00242784_ERZ504613 | MGnify/ENA primary metagenome ERZ504613 (study PRJEB26092, sample SAMD00036330) | human gut metagenome | host: Homo sapiens | study: EMG produced TPA metagenomics assembly of...
TGATATAGGCCTTATCCTTTTCTTCAGGAAAATCTTCTGCCTTCCTTCAACACGACTTCCGTGGCATCTTCAACGCAGATTTCCGTCAGTGGATCAAAACATTCCAGAAATTCTAAAATACCCATATTGCACCTCTCCTTTATTTCCCGATCTGATCTGCGGTTCTTTTCGTTTTCCCGGGTTTCCGCTTTTTGGCCTTTCGGATATAATTTTCACTGAACTGCTTTTCCCGTTCAATCCAGTCCTGCGTTCTCTTCTCAATCACAAATGGAAGTTCTCTCCAGATCATCCTGAGCTGTTCTTCTGTGATCTCCGGCACTTTCTTTAAAATTGCCTCCCGCAGATATACACCGCCTCCGCTGCAGGAATCCGGGAAACAGTTTTCTTCGCTGATAGCATCCAGAATTTCTTTATAATATTTTCGATACATCTGATATGCTTCGTAATGTGCAATACGGTTCACATGATCTTCGATTCTGGATTCCTCCTCCTGTTTCAGAATTGTTTTCTTGTTGATTCCGCCGCTGTTCACATTCGCATAATACATCGCATATGCTTTAGCTTCTTCCAGACTTTGGAATGTGCGGAAGAAATCTGCCGAAGTTATGAATATCACCATCTGAAAACGTAATCCAGTCATAATATGCCAATTCCGGCGGAAAATGATTTTCTTTCCGTAAAGCTCTGCACATTCCTGTCTGCTGACAGAATGATAATCCCACGGACCGATGATATCATCGTAATCCGCGTAGAAAAGAATATAGGCTTCCACCTTTGCATCACTGTATATCAGCATCGGGCTGTGCTCCTCGTACTGATACAGAATCGAGTATTTTACACCCTTGATTTTTCCGTCATTTTCCTCACCGTGCGGATCGTTTCGTTATTTCCAATCACCGCTCTTTTTCAAACCTTCCTGAACTAGGGACGAATTCGACACAGTGAATTTTTTGATATTTTGTCATGTAGTTTTGATAACTACATTTTATCATAACACACTTAGTGCTCCATTGCAAAAAGTTTTTTCCCAATAAAAGTTTTTCCGTTAAAAGTTTTTTCCTTTTCTTGTCGCACTCCCCTTTTTGCGGTATACTACGGTCATACGGCTTTTTTGTTTATGGATATTTTTCCATTGCTTATTTTCAGGAGGTGGTACGTATGGAATGGACTTTTTCGGATTCGGTCCGGCTTTCCCTGCTTTCGTTTTCGGAAGCTTCCAAAGCCTGCGCGGCGCTGCCGGATTTTCTCTTTTCCGGCGCAGTCTGCAGCCGGAGCGCATCGAATACTGCCGCGCAGAGCTGCTGCCTGACTGCCTGGTCGGATCGCTTGCCGTCCCGGACAAGACGCATCCGCTTCACCTTGCATTCTCGCTTGCGTTTTATCTCGACCGGGGGCAGCTTATTCTGGCAGCCGACGAACAGACACTTCCGGCTTTGCAGAGCCTCCTCTTCCCGGAAGAACCGCTCGATACTTCCGATGTCTTCCACCTGTTTTTCTCGTTTCTGGAATCGCTGATCCAGGAGGATATGCTCTATCTGCAGAATTTTGAGAAGCGCCTCGCGACAATCGAGGAGTCTCTTCTCGACACTCTGCCAAAAGAGCTGCAGCGGACCCTGATCACGATCCGTCGGGAGCTGCTCGTGTTCCATGCCTATTACCAGCAGCTTCTCGACATGTGCGAAATACTCTCCGAGGACGAAAATCACTTTCTTCCCCCGGAATGCGCCCGTCAGTTTTCGCGCCTTGAAACCGCGTGGACCGTTTGTACGACCACACCCAGATGCTGCGGGAGTACGCCCTGCAGATCCGCGAGATGCAGCAGGCGCAGATCGACCTGCGTCAGAACGATACGATGCGGATTCTGACGGTCGTCTCGACGATCTTTTTCCCGCTTTCCCTGATCGCCGGCTGGTACGGCATGAATTTTACGCATATGCCTGAGCTTTCTGCCCCGTATGCGTACTTCATCCTGATCGGCGTCTGTATTCTCATTGTTGCTGTTGAAATTTGGTATTTTAAAAAGAAAGGCTGGTTTTAACTACGGATGATTATCCTGCAGATTACACAGTTAAAGAATTTTATGAACACTCTGCTCCGTCTCGAGACATTTGACCGCTTTCCCGTCTCCGAGGCGTCGATCACAACGTTTACGACGTTCTCCATCGACGCAGTCTTCACACGGACTTTTTCGATCCCGATGACGCGCAGCTCTTAAAAGAAAAAGGGCGGACGCGGCTTCTCTGGAAAGATGTGAAATCGTTCTGCTATTCCGTCATCAAAGGAAAACGGACACCCCTGCAGTTCAAATTTGTGTTTCAGCTTCCGCAGGCGGCGTGCGAAAAAATGATCGCGGACCATGCGCTGCCGCTGGAAATAGAGAACGTGTTTGGATGCTTTCTGAATTTTCAGTATAAGGACGGAAAACTCTTACTTACCACCGGAACTTCCCTCAAAATCTTTACGATGGACAAGTCGCTCGACCGCGTCTTCGATGAGGAAGTCCGCCAGTTTCTGCTGAAAAATGAAATTGCATTTGAAGAACAGATATAAAGACAAAATACTTATTTAGAAAGGTTCTCTTTTTATGAATCAGATTATTATGTGGATCATGGCCGTCGGCGCGGTACTCGGCGGTGTCGACCGGATCGCTGGCAATCGCTTCGGACTTGGAAAACGGTTTGAGGAGGGCTTTACGCTGCTTGGACCGACGGCACTTTCCATGTCGGGCATCATCTGCCTCACCCCGCTGCTCTCCCGCTTTCTCCGTTTCGCCCTCGTTCCCATCTGGAACTTTTTTGGGCTGGATGCGGGACTTCTCGCCGCATTCTCGCCATTGACATGGGCGGCTACCAGCTCGCCGGAGAGCTTTCGGCATCGCAGGAGATGGTGCGCTACGCAGGACTTGTGATTGCGGCGACGCTTGGCTGTACCATCACCTTTACGATTCCGGTCGGCATGGGAATGCTGAAAAGCGGCGACCGCCTCTTTTTCTCCCGCGGCATGCTGATCGGCACGGGCACGCTTCCCGTCACGATGATCGTCGGCGGACTGCTCTCAGGACTCTCTTTTCTGCAGATCGTACTTCAGTCGCTCCCGGTGCTCCTCTTCTGCTTTCTGCTGATGTTCGGCATCTGGCGTTTTCCGGAGCAGACCGTGCGCGCGTTCACGGTATTTGCAGATGTGATCCGGCTTCTGACGACGATCGGCCTCATCGCGGGCGCGTTCTGCTATATGACCGGCTTTTCGCTGCTCCCGGACCTTGCGCCGCTGGAGGACGCGATGGCGGTCGTCTCGTCCATCGGCATTGTACTGCTCGGCAGCCTTCCGACGGCGGAGCTTTTACAGCGGGTGCTCAAAAAGCCGCTCTCTTTTATTGGAAGAAAAACCGGCATGAACGACAGCAGTGCCGCCGGCCTTCTGATGGGCATTGTCAGCCCTGTTCCGGCGATCACAATGATGGAAAAAATGGACGAGCGCGGAAAGATTGTAAACGCAACTTTCCTCGTCTCCGCCGCATCGACCATCGCCGCACATATGGGATTTACGTTCGGCACCGATCCTGATTTTGTCGTGCCGCTTCTCGTTGCAAAGCTCGCTGGAGGCATCGCCGCCGTCTGTGCCGCGCTGTTTTTCACGAAGAACTCTGCTTAATTGTTTGAGAGCATGCATAGAAACGCAATAAGACCTGCGCCGTTTGAAAGCGCAGGTCTTATTGCATTTCTTACTTATTTTCTATTTCTTATTTCACCATATCCTCTTTGATAATTCCATGCTCTTTTAAGAGATCTCCAACTACATTTCCATCTACCAGTTTCAGCAGAGGTTTTTTCAGCAGATTGAGCGGTCCAGGAAGCTCGATTTCCAGCGGGGATTTTCCATCCATCAGTTTCACGGAGCTGTCCAGCAGGTCGCGGATATCGTAAACGCTGCCCCATACTTCCGGCACGCCGCGGTCTACGCCGAGGAGTCCGTAAACAGCTTCCATTGCGGTACGAACGGAATACTCTGTCGTGAAGATGGTATCTCTTGGTGTCTCAGCGAACTGTCCGAGGAATGCGAAGTTGACGCAGCCATCCGGGATGACATCCGGGCGGTCGCCCTTTCTTCTTGGCATAAAGAATGCGGTGATGTACGGCATCATAGTCGGTACGCAGACAGCGCTGTTCTCTGCCAGCTCCGGAATCTGGTCAACCGGCACGCCGAGGTGGTACAGCCACTCTTCGGTGATCTCTTTACCAGTGCACTCTTTCATCGGTTTCTTCACATAGTCGCCAGGTACGTCGGTGAACAGGCTGTAAACCCATACGCATACCTTATCTTTATCCTGCTCTTTGAACTGTCCCTGACGGTTGATGGTCCAGCTTAAAAGCCACTTGGAATCCTGGCAGCTTACGATACCGCCGGTAACAACCTTTCCGGTTCTCGGATCACGTTTGCAGATATTAGTGATATACGGAATGATCTTATTGTCGAGAGTGGTAATTGTTGCGGATTCCCAGTTTGTCTTTGCAATATCGGAGCAGAATTTCTCCGGATGTCCAAAGGACGGATCCTGTTTTGCAATGTTTTTCCACAGGCTCCAGCAGCCGCTCGTGCGGACCTCTGCATCACCGTTCGGTGCATGGTTCTGATCGCCGTAGATCGTGCCTTCGGTACAGCTTCCGTTGGTAACGAAGACGAGGTCATTCTCGGTGAGAACGATGCCTTTCTCGACGCCGTTTACTTTGCACTCGATGGCTTTTGCTACTTTCTTTCCATCGTTGATTTCAAAGATAACGTTGGTTACTTCGGTATTGAACTGGAAGTCTACGCCGGCATCCTCGAGGTATTTCTTCATCGGAAGAATCAGGGATTCATACTGGTTGTACTTCGTGAATTTCAATGCGGAGAAGTCCGGCAGTCCGCCGATGTGGTGAATGAACCGCTGGAAGTACAGCTTCATCTCCAGTGCACTATGCCAGTTTTCGAATGCGAACATCGTTCTCCAGTACAGCCAGAAGGTGGAATTGAAGACTTCATCATCGAAAACATCCTCGATCGTCTTGTCGTACAGATCCTCGTCTCTTGTCATGAAGAGTTTCATGATCTCCATGCACCTTTCTGGCTCAGGTTGAACTTTCCGTCGGTATGGGCATCCTCGCCGCGGTTCTTCGTTGCACGGCACAGGGAGTAGTTCGGGTCTTTTTTGTTCAGCCAGTAATACTCGTCGAGAACGGATACACCAGGTGTCTCAATTGACGGGATGCTGTGGAACAGATCCCACAGGCACTCGAAGTGGTTTTCCATCTCACGGCCGCCTCTCATGATGTAGCCGCGGGTCGGATCGTAGATACCGTCGCAGGCACCGCCGGCGATGTCCATGGCTTCCAGAATGTGGATGTGATCGCCTTTCATCTGGCCGTCTCTTACGAGGAAGCACGCTGCTGCGAGGGCTGCGAGGCCGCTTCCTACGAGGTATGCGCTCTTCTCATCGACGCCTTCCGGTTTTTCCGGTCTTGCGAAGGCTTCGTAGTTTCCGTTGGTGTAATAAATGCCTTTGCTGTTTTTCTTATCTTTTCCGCGCTCGGTGTTGCGGTAATCATTCTTTGGTTCTGATGTTACAGTGGTTGTCTCCGCTGCTTTTTTTGCTTCACTCTTGTTTTTTGCCCGCAGCACTGCTGCTCCAGCTCCGATGACTGCTGCTGATGCGATTCCGAATTTTAATCCTTTTTTTGACATAGACGTTCATCCTTTCTTTTCTAAATACGACTGCCGGAATGTTTTTTCGAATTTCCGGTTCGTATAGGTTATGCTGCTTTCTTTGTTTTACAAGTTTCTATTTGTGTTGCCATTGTCTGTTGACAATTTGAATCTTACTTCATTTTTCCCCGCTTTTCCATTTACAAAACAGGGCGATGATTAAATTTTTATCATCCGCCCTGTTTTGTAAAGTGTAACTATATTTTATTTCTTTTTTCAAAATTTCGGATGGAATTGACGACATTTCCTTCCATCGTGCGGTGCATTTTTTCCGCAATCATATGGTAATCCACTTTCATTCCGTCTTTGATCCAGTCGAGCATGACACCGGTAAAGCTATACTTATAGAAATCTGCGATAAAACTCTGATCTGCCTCGGAGATGCCGGTTCCCTTTGCTTTTTCCTGCACGACACCGTACAGCAGATCGTGCGTCAGATGAAAGAGATATGTTTCGATCTGCTCTCGGCTTACAGAGTGATAGACATTCATAATAAATGGTTTATTCTCGAGCACTGCCTCAAAAATCTGCTGCAGGCCTTCCTGCCATGTCTCATACGTTTTCTTCCCCTGCAGCGCCTGCGTCGCATCCTCCAGGCACGACCATTCGACAAGATCGTAGATATCCTTAAAATGATAATAAAACGCCATCCGGCTGATGCCGCAGTCTGTCGTCAGATCGTTGATCGTAATTTTGTCCAGCGGCTTTTTCAAAAGCAGCTTTTTTAATGACGCTTCCAGCGCCGCCTTTGTCGCATTTGTCATGTATTTCCTCCATTTTTCTTTTATGTACCCTCGGAATCTTTCTGTTCGAAACGCTTCTATGCTTTTTCATTGTAGCATATCCATTCTCCAGAAACAACTGCGCAGCCCTTCTGATCAGACTTTACAAAAAGTTTAGAAAGTACCGTAATACCAGTAAATTCAATACTTTCCGTCGTTCTGTTAGCACTCTTTTTTCTCGAGTGCTAATTTTCCCTTGACTTTTCCCTGTGCCAGTATTACTATAACTATCAGAGCAGTAAAAAAGCTGCAGACATCTAAAAAAGCATGATATTCCCGCTTTGCTGGATCAAAATATTTTTATAAGAAAAGGAGTGTGTTTCTCATGAGTGCGAAACATGGAAATCTTTCAATCAACAGCGACAATATTTTCCCGATTATCAAAAAATGGATGTATTCCGACCACGATATCTTTGTCCGTGAGCTCGTTTCCAACGGCTGCGATGCCATCACCAAACTGAAAAAACTGGACGGCATGGGTGAATATACTCTGCCGGATGACTACAAAGCAGCCATTCAGGTGATTGTAAACCCGGATGAGAAAACCTTAAAATTCATCGATAACGGTATCGGTATGACCGCAGACGAAGTCGAAGAATATATTACCCAGATCGCCTTCTCCGGCGCTACCGAATTCCTGGAGAAATACAAAGACAAAACGAATTCAGATCAGATGATCGGCCACTTCGGTCTTGGTTTCTACTCTGCTTTCATGGTAGCAGATGAAGTTCACATCGATTCTCTTTCTTATAAAGAAGGATCCACCCCGGTACACTGGACCTGTGACGGAAGCACCGAGTACGATATGTCCGAGGGCAGCAAGACAACTGTTGGTACCGAAATCACTCTGTTCCTGAACGAGGACTGCCTGGAATTCGCAAACGAATACCGTGTCCGCGAAGTTCTGGAAAAATACTGCTCCTTCATGCCGGTTGAAATTTTCCTGTCCAAAGCAAATGCGCCGCAGGAATACGAGACCATCGATGAAAGCGAATTAAAAGACGACGACGTTGTCGTAGAGCACATCCACGAGGACGCAAAATACGAAGAGAAAGAAAAAGAAGACGGAACGAAAGAGCAGGTTGAAGTTTCCCCGGCCAAAGAGAAAGTAAAAATCAACAAACGCCCGGTTTCCATCAGCGATATCCACCCGCTGTGGACCAAACATCCAAACGAGTGCAGCGATGAGGATTATAAAGAATTCTACCGCAAAGTCTTCAACGACTACCGCGAGCCGCTGTTCTGGATCCACCTGAACATGGACTATCCGTTCAACCTCAAAGGTATCCTCTACTTCCCGCGTATCAACACCGAGTACGATCCATCGAGGGAACCATCAAGCTGTACAACAACCAGGTATTTATTGCCGACAACATCAAAGAAGTCATTCCGGAATACCTGATGCTCTTAAAAGGCGTCATCGACTGCCCGGATCTGCCGCTGAACGTATCCCGAAGCGCACTGCAGAACGACGGATTTGTCAAAAAGATCTCCGAGTACATCTCCAAGAAATTCGCTGACAAGCTCTCCGGCATGTGCAAAACCGACCGTGAGAATTACGAGAAATACTGGGATGATATCAACCCATTCATCAAATACGGATGCATCAAGGACGAGAAATTCTCCAAGAAGATGATGGACTATATTCTGTTCAAGAACATCGACGGAAAATATCTGACTCTTGAGGACTGCATCAACGAGAATAAGAAAGAAGAAGCTCCTGCAGAGAACACCGAGGAGAAGGCTGAAACTACGGAGAATACCGAAAATACGGAAAACGCTGACGAGAAGAAAGAGCCGGAAAAAACGACTGTTTACTACGTCACCGACGAAGTTCAGCAGAGCCAGTACATCAACATGTTCCGCAGCCAGGGCATGGATGCTGTCATCCTGAAACACAACATCGACTCCGCTTTCATCACCCATGCAGAGCGTTACAACGAGCATGTAACCTTCCAGCGCATCGATGCAGATCTGACCAACGATATGAAAGACGAGTCCGGTGAGGATCTGACCGACGCTACAAATACTCTGACCGATCTCTTCCGCAAAGTCCTCGACAAGAAAGATCTGACCGTCAAAGTTGAGAACCTGAAAGACGAAAATGTATCCTCCATGGTAACGCTTTCCGAGGAGAGCCGCCGGATGCAGGATATGATGAAGATGTATGGCATGACCGGCATGGATCCGTCCATGTTCGGCGGACAGGAAACCCTGATCCTGAATGCAAAACATCCGCTCGTTCAGTACATTCTGAAGAATGGCGAGAACGACAACACATCCCTGTTCTGCGAGCAGCTGTATGATCTGGCAATGATCAGCCACAAACCGCTCTCTCCGGACGAGATGACAAAATTCGTAAGCAGAAGCAATCAGATTATGATGCTCCTTGCAAAATGATAAAGCACAGGCACAGCAAAACGCATCTCTTATAAAACACGCCGGATTTCTGGAATTTACCAGATGTCCGGCGTGTTTTTTCCTGCTTTTTTACTTTACGATTTCTGATCCAGATGGTAGAATAATTCTATTCGCCCTATTGAAAAATAAGGAAAATCACACGAAAGGTCTGGTATTTATTTCTATGAAAAAAGGAAAGCCATCCGCCCTGCTCCCGATCGCCGTTTTTCTGGTGTTTTATCTGGGGCTCGGCATTTATTCCGAGTATATTTTAAAAATTCCGATGGGCTTCTACAACATCCCCATCGTCGTCGCGTTTCTGGCAGCGATCCTCGTCGCCTGTCTGCAGAACGCAGTGTCCCGTTTGAAGAAAAGCTCGCCCTCATGGGACAGGGCATCGGGGACAAAAACATCATCACAATGCTGCTGATCTTCCTCGCCGCAGGCACGTTTGTCGGCGTTGTCGGAAGGAGCAGTGCAGAGAGCGTTGCCTATTTCATGCTCTCCTGGATTCCGGCAAAGTATGCCGTCGCTGTGCTCTTTGTCGTTGCCTGCTTCGTCTCCACGGCCATGGGAACCTCCGTCGGAACGATCACGCTTCTCGTGCCGATCGCCTCTGCTGTTGCCGAGACCTCCGGCTTTTCGCTGGCGCTCTGCGTCGCCTCCGTCATGGGCGGATCCATGTTCGGCGACAACCTCTCTTTCATCTCCGACACGACAATCGCCGCCTGCAACGGACAGGGCTGCGAGATGAAAGACAAGTTCCGCGAAAACTTCTGGATCGCTCTCCCGGCTGCTCTTGCCGCGCTGGCGCTGATCCTTGTAATCTCCTTCCGACAGGCGCCGGGCACACCGATCGTCCACGAATACCATCTGCTGCAGACGGTTCCGTACCTGCTCGTGCTGATCGGCGGCATCGCGGGCATTCAGGTGTTTGTCGTACTCCTTATCGGTATTGCTTCCGGTGCCGTTATCATGCTCGGTACGGGACAGACGACGCTCTGGGATATGCTCTCCAGCATGGGAAGCGGCACTTCGGGTATGTTTGAGACATGTATGGTTGCGATTCTTGTCGCTGCGATGTGCGCGCTGATTCGGGAAAACGGCGGCTTTACTGTCCTGCTTCGTGCCATTCACAAAATCTTCCGCGGAAAAAGGGCGGCCAGCTCGGTGTCGGCATTCTCGTCGCGCTGCTCGACATTGCGACCGCAAACAACACCGTCGCGATCGTCATGGCAAACCCGATCGCAAAGCAGATGTCCGAGGACTACGGCATCACCCCACGGAAAACGGCATCGCTCCTCGATACCTTCTCCTGCATCTCACAGGGCATCCTGCCGTACGGCGCGCAGATGCTCGTGGCGATTTCCGCGGTGCATGAACTGGGATATGAGCTCTCCGCCTTTGAAATCATGGCAAACCTCTTCTATCCGGGCATGCTGCTTGTCAGTTCGCTGATCTTTATCTTCGTTCTTCCGGACCGGAAAAATGCCGAAAGCAATGCTTAAAAAGTTCCGTATCGGATCAACTCAAAAAATTATGTTAAAATGCCCACCGATTTCACTTTTTCGTTTGATCGGCGGGCATTTTTTTGCTTTTTTTTGCAAAAATTGCCAAAATTGCAGTAACATTTACGGTTGAAATTCTTTTATGCGGGTAGTATAATCGGGGTCGTGACATTGAGAAGTAATGATGTTATGTGGGTTATGGGGAGAAAGGACAACAGACAAAGTGAAATTATTAAGACAGTTCCTTGTAATTATGGCGGTTTCGTTCGTCGGAGAAATCCTGCACGCCGTGCTGCCGCTTCCGATTCCGGCAAGTATCTACGGCCTTGTGCTGATGCTGGCGCTTCTGATGACGGGGGCATTAAAACTTGATGCCGTCGAGGACGCAGGCAAGTTTATGATTGAGATCATGCCGGTCATGTTCATTCCGGCGGGCGTCGGCCTGATGGAATCCTGGGGTGAATTAAAAGCCGTTCTCGTTCCGGTTCTCGTGATTACGCTCGTCAGCACCATCGTCGTTATGGTTGTGTCCGGACGCGTGACACAGGCGGTCATCCGGCTGGAAAGGAAACACAAAGGAGGGGACGCAAAATGACAAATATGCTCTGTGAATCTGCATTTTTCGGCGTTGTCATCAGCTTCTGGCGTATGAGCTCGGCATGCTGTTAAAGAAAAAATTTGGGCTTCCGCTTTTCAATCCGCTGCTGATTTCCATTGCAGTCGTCATTGTATTCCTTGCTGTTTTCGATATCGATTATCAGAATTATAATGACGGTGCAAAATACTTGAGCTATCTGCTGACTCCTGCAACGGTCTGCCTTGCGATTCCGCTGTATGAGCAGATGGAGCATTGAAAAAGAATATCAAAGCCATCCTCGCCGGTATTCTCTCCGGCGTGCTGACGAGCCTTACCGTGGTTCTCGCGCTGGCGCTGATCTTCAATCTGAATCATAAAATGTATGTAACACTGCTGCCGAAATCCATCACAACAGCCATCGGCATGGGTGTTTCGGAAGAGCTCGGCGGTGCGGTGACGATCACGGTTGCCGTTATCATCATCACGGGTGTACTGGGAAATATGCTGGCGGAGACGCTCTGCAAGCTGTTTCACATTGAGGAGCCGATTGCAAAGGGCATCAGTATCGGATCGGCCTCCCATGCGATCGGTACGGCGAAGGCCATGGAGATGGGCGATGTCGAGGGCGCGATGAGCAGCCTTTCGATTGCAGTTGCAGGTATTCTGACTGTGGTCGGAGCGTCGATTTATGCGATGTTTATCTAAAAACGAACACTGATAAAAAACAGAAAAAATCCGGGAATGGAAAGCAATGTAAAACTTTCCGTTCCCGGATTTTCTATCCCTGAAATTCTATAATTAAAAATTAAAATTCCGAACTGCAGAAACTCTTCAATAAAAAGAAGCGCAGTAGCACTCCGGCCCTTCCGGGTCAATGCAGATATGCTCGAGCGTTCCGCTGTGCATCGAAAGCCCCATCGTCAGATCCTGCACAATCTGCTGCTTCGCCGTCTGGCGGTGCTCATAGATGTACTGATACACACTTTTCTTATTAATCTTTTTTAACGTAATTGTGGTAATACTCTTTTCGTTCACGCAAAACGTCCTCTCTTTTACCGCTCCATCACATTGATCGACTCGATGCCGACGCTTCCGCCGCGCACGACTTCGATCTTGCCGAATTCCTCTTTCATCAGCTTCACAACTGCATCGTTTTTCGTCGCCGTCTGGACAAACTCGAGCAGCAGGCTGTCTTTTCCGTAGTCGATGACCTTCGCCTTGAACGTCTCAGCGATCTGGAACAGCTCGACTTTGTCAGCTGCGCTGCAGTTGAATACCTTGATATACAGAATCTCTTTCATGCGCACAAACACGTCGGTGAAGTCGATGACTTTGATGACCTCGACCATGCGGTTCAGCTGTTTTTTGATCTGCTCAAACGTCTCATCATCACTGACCGTAGCGATCGTCATACGCGATACGGTCGGGTCCTCGGTCGTTCCGACGGTCAGGCTGTCCAAGTTATAGCTTTTTGCGGAAAAAAGCCCGGAAATCTTGGAAAGGACACCAACCTGGTTTTCTACGTACAGTGAAATCCATCTTTTTTTCATTCCCTTATTCATCGCGCTCTCCTCCTAACAGTCCATAATCATATCTTCGAGCGTTCCGCCCGGCTTGATCATCGGGTAAACCATCTCCTCCGGATCGATGATAAATTCGATGATCGTCGGAGTCTTGGTGTTTTTCTTCGCCTCTTCAAACGCAGCCGCGATATCCTCTTTCTTCATGACACGGATGCCTTTTGCGCCGTAACTCTCAGCCAATTTGATAAAATTCGGCGTGTATTCCGGGTACTCTTCTCCGTCTGTTCTGCGGGAAAGTGCACCGGCGCGCAGGTTCGTCATGCTGTACCGTTTGCCGTAAAACAGTTTCTGCCACTGGCGTACCATGCCGAGGTATTCATTATTGAAAATGCACAGGATGACCGGCAGCTCCTCGAGAACGGCAGTCGCCAGCTCCTGAATATTCATCTGCATACCGCCGTCACCGGAAATCGCGATGACCGGTTTGTCCGGGTTGCCGATTTTTGCTCCGATCGCGCCCGGAAGGCCGTATCCCATCGTTCCAAGGCCGCCGGACATGATGATCTGGCGGTTTTCGGTAATGTCGACGTACTGACTTGTCAGCATCTGGTGCTGTCCGACGTCGGTGACGATGATCGCATCGTCAAACTGCTCGTTGATCGCGTTGAAAATATCGAGCGGTCCCATCACGCCGTTCTGGCGCATCGTCAGCGGATGCTCGTTCTTCCAGGCATCGATCTGGCAAGCCATTTCGATGTGGAGCATGGCTCTACGTACTCTGCCATCTTCGTGATCGCCTCTTTTGCATCGGCTACGATCGGGATATCGACATGGATGTTTCGAGAGATCGAAGCGGTGTCTATGTCGATGTGGACGATCTGCGCGTGCGGGGCAAATTCATGCAGCTTTCCGGTGATACGGTCATTGAAACGTGTTCCGATCGAGAACAGCAGATCGCACTCGCTGACTGCCATATTCGCCGCATACGCGCCGTGCATGCCAAGTTTCCAATGAACAGCGGATGTTTCGTGGAGATCGCGCCGCGTCCCATAACGGTTGTGACAACCGGCACCTGTGTTTTCTCGACCACTTCGCGGAACACTTCCTGCGCATGTGCGATGTTGACGCCGCCGCCGGCAAGGAACAGCGGGCGTTTTGCTTTCGAAAGCATCTTTAACGCACGTTTTAACTGACCGATGTGAACGCTGGTGTTCGGTTTGTAGCCGCGGATGTTGACGTTTTTCGGATACTCTGCGCTGCCGAACTCTGCCATGACATCTTTTGGAAGGTCAATGAGAACCGGCCCGGTTTTCCGGTGCGTGCGATGTAGAATGCCTCTTTGATGATGCGTCCGAGATCTTCACGGTTTCTTACCGTCACGCCGTATTTCGTGATGCTGCGGGTGATGCCGACGATATCAACCTCCTGGAATGCATCGTTTCCGATGAGGTGGCGGGCTACCTGTCCGGTGAAGCAGACAAGCGGAACGCTGTCGTAGTTTGCCGTTGCAAGACCGGTAACCAGGTTGGTTGCGCCAGGGCCGCTGGTAACGAGCATACGCCGACTTTTCCTGTCGTTCTCGCATAGGCATCCGCCTCATGCACCAGCGCCTGCTCGTGGCGCGGCAGAACGATTTTGATTTCATCCTGTTTGTAAAGTTCATCGCTGATATCAATGGTGCAGGCTCCCGGATAACCGAAGAGATACTCGACACCCTCCTCCTTCAGAGCCTTTACCAGAAGTTTGTTTCCTGTAATCTGTTTCATATGAAAACCTCCTGTTCTAAATTTGCTGCATAAAAAATCCCCGAACATAAAACACCTTTTCTGTGCCTTACGTTCAGGGAGAATGTTTCCACCCACGGTACCACCTGAATTCCAGAAGAATACACTTCTGCTCATTCCGTACAGGATTTAACTTTTTTCATCCGATACGGCATCCCGGTAACGTGGGAACTACGTTGGAGCCTACTTGGAAAACATTGCTGTCTGCTTTTTCTGTTCAGTCCACTGCTCGAGGGCTACTTCCGCAGGCATGCTCACGGAGATTCTCACCAGCCATCTCCTCTCTTTGCTTTGCGCCGCCAGGTACTCCTCCCTGTCACTGCATTTTAGGTTTTGTTTTTTCTTAAATTACTGTCTATTATAGTCGGAAATGCCGCTCGTTGTCAATCGTTTCGCGCCCTTTTCTTGACTTTTCGCCCTGCGTGTGCTTTACTTAATCAGGTTTGTCTAATTAAAATAAGGAGTTTATACCCATAATGATTACATACACACAGGAAGAACTCTCTTCCATTGTCCACGCATTTGCTTTCCCGGGAACGATTACAGACTGGACGCCGCACGGGAACGGCCATATCAACGATACGTTTCTGGTGCGCTCCACCGAAAACGGCGTCCTCCGCAAATCGATTCTGCAGCGCATGAACCGCACCGTTTTCCACAATCCAACGGAGCTGATGCAGAATATTGCACAGGTAACATCATTTCTGCGGAAAAAAATCACAGCCGCAGGAGGAGATCCATTCCGCGAGACGCTGAACCTGATTCCGACGACAGACGATGCCTGGTTTTTCGTCGATGAGCGCGGAGAATTCTGGCGCGCATTTCTCTTTATTTCCGATGCGTCCTGCTATGATGCCGTGACAGATCCAAAGCTGTTTTACGAGACCGGTAATGCTTTCGGCCGCTTCCAGCAGATGCTCTCCGATTTTCCGTCCGCCTCTCTTTTCGAGACGATCCCGGATTTCCACAACACACCGCTCCGCTACCAGGCGCTTTTACAGGCGGCGCAGGCGGATCCGAAAGGACGGCTGAAAAACGTTTCGGATGAGATGGCGTTTTTCCTCGACCACGCAGACGATTACGGCGTAGCCGAGCGCATGAAGGCCTCGGGCGAGCTGCCGCTCCGCGTAACGCACAACGATACGAAGCTGAACAACATTATGATTGATGACAAAACCGGCGAGGGCATCTGCGTCATCGATCTAGACACCATTATGCCGGGACTGTCGATCTTTGACTTCGGAGATTCCATCCGCTTCGGCGCGAATACGGCCGCTGAGGACGAACAGGATGTCTCGAAGGTGTCTCTTTCCCTTCCTCTCTTTGAGAGCTATACAAAGGGCTTTCTCGCAGGCTGCGCAGGCTCTTTGACCCGCGCGGAAGTCGAAATGCTGCCGATGGGTGCAAAATTAATGACCCTCGAATGCGGCATCCGTTTTCTCGCCGATTACCTGATGGGCGATACCTACTTCAAAACCGCTTACCCGGAGCACAACCTCATACGGGCGCGGACACAGATCGCGCTTGTAGCGGATATGGAGGAGAAATGGGGCGAGATGGAGAACATCGTCGCACGGGCTTCGTTTTCCCACTAAGCACCCGCATAAATTCACAGCATCAAAAAGACACAGCTGGAAGTATCTTTCTGCCTCCTGCTGTGTCTTTTTTGTTAATATGTTTTATATTATGCTCTCGGAACGCTGACAATCCGCAGATCGTATTTCTTCAGCATATCACCGCCCTGTACTTTCTCGCCGGTCAGGATATCTTCTTTTCCGTCGAAGACTGCCGGAAGCGGAATCTCCTCATCTTTGAAGTTGATGATAAAGTACAGATCCTCGCCGTCTGCCTGGCGTTTTGTGATCTCGAGTGCTGTTGCTTCTCCAATCACCGGCTGGATGGCTGCGCCGTCTGCTGCCATAGCAAGAACTTTTGCAAGGCCGCTCTCAGAAAGGTCGGTTCCGACATAATATACGGTTCCTTTTCCGAACTGATTTTTTGCAACAGCAGTCATGCCTGCATAGAAATCGTTCTCATACTGTGCGATTTCTTCAGCTCCTTCGAGGTGCATCAGGTCGCATACGAGACGGCACTCTTCCTCGGTTCCGTCTGCGAAACGGATCTTGTTTCTCTGCTCCGGTGCAAGAGCGTCGATCTCTTCTACCCATACGCCTGCCATTTTTCTGAGCGGTCCCGGGTATCCGCCGAGATGAACGTTGTCCGACTGTCCGACGATACCGCTCATGTAGGTGGTGATGAGGGTTCCGCCTGCCTGTACATAAGCCTCCAGGCTCTCTGCCACACCGTCTTTTACCATGTAGAGAACTGGTGCTGCAACGAGGTCATATTTGGAGAAGTCCGCGTCGATCGGGATCATATCGACAGCGATGTTCTTGTTATAGAAGTAATTGTACATCTGCTCGATCTGGTCTACGTAACGTAAATCGCGGTTCGGTCCGCTGGTGTACTCCAGTGCCCAGTAGTTTTCCCAGTCGAAGATGATGCCGACTTTTGCGTGGTTCTCGGAGCCCATCACACGGCTTCCGATTTTCTCCAGTTCTTTTCCGAGCTGGGTTACCTCACGGAAGACACGGGTATCTGCGGTTCCTGCGTGTGCGATAACAGCACCATGGAATTTCTCGCATCCGCCGACGCTTCTTCTCAGCTGGAAGACTGAATCGTGTCTGCGCCGTGTGCAACGGTCTGATAGCTCTGTGCGCGCATCTGGCCCGGTTTCTTTAAGGAGTTGTACGGCTGCCAGTTCTGCTGGCTCGGAGTCTGCTCCATCAGCATGAACGGTGCGTCTTTGAGGCCGCGCATCAGGTCGTGGGTCATAGCTACGTGGCTCCATGGTGTATTGTAGCTCGGGTAGTTGTCCCAGGATACGATATCCATTTCTTTTGCCCACTTGAAGTAGTCGAGGCCTTTGTACGTTCCCATCAGGTTTGTGGTGATCGGGGTTTCTTTGTCGTATTTGCGGATCGCGTCACGCTCCATTTTGTAGTTGTTCAGCATGCCGTCGGAGTTGAAACGCATGTAGTCGAGGGACATTCCTGCAAATGCAGTGCCGCTTCCCCATGGCATTCCGTCTCCCAGATCGTTCGGCGGTACAATCTCGTCCCAGTCGTAGATGGTGTGGCCCCAGAACTCCATGTTCCATGCCTTGTTGACTTCATCGAGTGTTTTGTATTTGTCTTTCAGCCATACGCGGAACGCTTTTGCACAGTTCTCGCAGTAGCACTCGCCGCCGTACTCATTGCTGATGTGCCAGCAGACGATGTTTTTGTTGTCGCCGTAACGCTCTGCCAGTTTTTCTGCCAGGCGTTTTGCATATTTCTGGAAAACCGGGCTGTTCGGGCAGGCATTGTGGCGATGACCGAATTTGTGATGGCGTCCTTCGAAATCGGTTCTTGCCACTTCCGGATAACGGTGTACCATCCATGCCGGGAGTGCGCCGGTGGATGTTGCCATGACGATCTGAACGTCCTCTTTTGTCAGGGTGTCTACGATCTCATCGAGCTCTGTAAAGTCGTACTCATTCTCGGACGGCTGGATTTTTGCCCAGGAAAATACGTTGATCGTGGTGCTGTTGATGCCGGCTGATGGAAAAGTTTCATATCCTCATCCCAGATCTCTTTTGGCCACTGGTTTGGGTTGTAGTCTCCTCCGTATAACATTTTTTTGAATTTTGGCTGCATTTTTTTGATTCCTCCTGTGTTTGGATATCTCGTTTTGATGGCTCTATTATATACTGGTCTTTGTGAGAGAAGTATGATATGCTTGTCTAAAAAGTATGAATTTTCGAAACTCATTCCGGAATCTTATTTTAGACTTTTCTTTCAGAAAGGAACTGACTGTTATGCCTATTTTCTTTAAACCATCCGCCTCCGATTTTTCTCTCTCCGCTGACAGCATCGGCAACCGCTGGCTGCAGGAGCCCGTTGTGCGCCCGAACGGATTCCCCTTATATCACTGGATTCAAACGGAACGCGGCGAAGGGTTGCTGACCCTCGAAGGCCAGGAACTTTTGCTGAAACCAGGTGACGGTGTTCTGATTGCTCCGCATGTGCCGCATGAATACCGCGAAAACGACGGCAGCGGGATGTGGTTTACATCCTTTCTGACCTTTGACGGAAAGCTCTCCGATGATCTCTATAAAATCTGTGCCGTCTCGCCGTATCTTTTCGTTCCGGCCTCAGAGGGCGCGTGGTTTCAGGAATGGATTGACCGCATAATCGACTCACATTTTCTGAAAAATGACATCGACGATGCTGCGCTCTCCGTCGGATGCTTTGAGTTCCTGACACGCCTTTCCCAGCTCCGCACCGGCCTTTCCCAGACGGAGCACCCTCTGTATCTCCAGTATGTCCGCCCGGCAATGCAGGAAATCGAAAGTCATCTTTCCGACCCGCTCAATGTGGATGATCTCGCGGAACAGCTCCATATCACGCCGCAGTATCTGACACGCCTGTTCCAGCGTTTTGTCGGCAGCTCTGTCCGCTCGTACATCAGCGTTCTGCGCATCAGCCGCGCCAAGGAACTTCTCATCAGCCGTCCCTACACTACGCTCGACGCATCGCCGCCCTCTGCGGCTACCGCGATGTCAGCTACTTTATCTCGGTTTTCCGCCAGCAGACCGGGACAACGCCGAAGCTGTTCCGGAAGCTGTACGGCATATAATCTGAAACACCCCTCTTTCCGGCGCCAAAAAAGATCCTCCGTCTCATTTCACAGACGAAGGATCTTTTTTCGTTCTCTCTTATTTCATGCTTTTCAGAATGCTTCTCGCAACCGACAGTCCGTTTGCGCTTGCCTGCTGGAGGCCGCGGGTTACGGATGCGCCGTCGCCGATGGCGCGGAGGCCTTTGACGCTGGTGCAGAAGTCTTTGTCTACGACAACTTTGTTGGAATAGAATTTGACTTCTACGCCGTACAGCAGTGTCTCATCGCTGGCGATACCCGGTGTTACTTTGTCGAGGGCTTCGATCATCTCGGCAATGTCGACCATGATACGGTGCGGGAATACCAGGGAAAGGTCGCCCGGAACGGCATCTTTTAAGGTCGGGATCAGGTTATTGCGGCAGAGACGCTCTTCTGTCGTTCTTCTTCCGCGTTTGAAATCGCCGTACGTCTGAACGAGGATCTTGCCGTCGCAGAGCATGTTGGAAAGCTGTGCGATCTGTTTGCCGTACTCGATCGGGGTTTTAAATGGTTTCGTAAGTTCTTGGATACCAGGAGGGCAAAGTTCGTGTTGTTTGTCT
>ENA-OQDW01000359-OQDW01000359.1-human-gut-metagenome-genome-assembly--contig:-NODE-359-length-19463-cov-3.187474_pt1 | contig 19463 bp, 30 predicted proteins | sample MGYA00242784_ERZ504613 | MGnify/ENA primary metagenome ERZ504613 (study PRJEB26092, sample SAMD00036330) | human gut metagenome | host: Homo sapiens | study: EMG produced TPA metagenomics assembly of...
ATTTGAATTGCTCCGGGCGTCCGCGTCATAAAAGGGATCGGGAGGGAAACCGTGGCGGATAATCCGCAAAGGCGGGCCATTCAATAGCAAAACGGTGTTTGCCATAGCGGCTGCTTCTGTGAGCTCATGGGTGACTAAAATCGTCGGTTTTTCCCAATCGACTGCATTGTCCAGGCGATCATCTTGGCGCGTGTGGCGTCGTCGAGCGCTTTAAAGGCTCATCCAGCAAAACAGGCGCTGCGTAGGCCAACGCACGGGCGATGGCAACCCGCCTGCGCATACCGCCGCTGAGTTCATCCGGTAGCTTTTGGCGCGCATCTGCAATTCCGGACTGCTCCATCCAAAAGGCTGCTTCTGTCCCAGGAGCGGCGATAGCGATATTCTGCTCTGCTGTGCACCAGGCAGCAGGCGGTCCTCTTGGAATACCATGGAGATTTTGGCGCCGTCTAGGCCGTTGATCGTGCCGGCATCCGCCGTTTCCAGCCCGGCAATCAGCCGCATGAGGGTGGTTTTTCCGCAGCCGGAGGGGCCGCAAAGCGCAGTAACGCCCTCAGAGGGCAGCGTGAGGGAAAAATCCTCCAACACGGTCTGCCCCGCGTAATGCTTTTTAGATGGCAAACTTCTAGGTTCATGAGGGTTTCTCTCCTTCTTGCTTCGGCGCGCAGCGCAGCAGGCGTGTGCTGAGGCGGCGCATCAGTGCGACCAGGAGCTTTTCCAGCAGCATGCTCAAAAGAATGATGACCAGTGTCCAAGCAAACAAATCCGATGTTTCCAAATACACTTTGGCGTTATATAGCTGCAATCCAATTGAATTGCGCGGCATGGCGAGCACCTCTGCCGCCACGCCCGCCTTCCAAGCGAGCCCAAGGCCGGTGGTACATCCCGCCATGAAATAGGGCAGAATGCTTGGCACATAGATGCGCCAGGCCGTTTTCCATGGGCCGAAACGGAACATTCGGCCCATTTCCAATAGCTGTCGGTCCGTATTGCGAATTCCCTCGCTGACATTGGCCCAAATAATTGGCAGCACCATCAGAAAAGCCGCGAACGGCGGAATCTGGTTGCCGCGCAGCCAGACAAGCGCTAAAATAATGAAAGAAGCTACGGGCGTAGCCTTGATAATTCCGAGCAGGGGGCTAACCAGTGCATGTAGAAAGGATGATGCACTCGTCAGCACAGCCAGAAAAACGGCCGCTACCACAGCTGCCAGATAGCCGGCCATGATCCGCAGAAGAGAAGCGGCAGAAATAAGCCAAAAGTCCGTCTCCCGCAGAAGCTGCAAAAGGCGGACCAAAACCTGCGCGGGGGAGGGAACCAGAAGCTCCTGCCCCACGCATAGCGATACAATTTCCCACACGGCGATCCAAAAAAGGATCGCCGCGCTTTTTTTCAGCAAAGGGAAACGGGGCCGTCTGTCAACGGCTGTAGTAGAAGTCATCACCAGGCATTGCTCCTCCGATGGATTTTGCGTTCGCTTTGAAGAGAACGTTCAGATTTGCCTGCATCGTCGTTTTCATGGAATCCCCTTCTAGGAAGATAATGTTGCAGTTCGGAATGGCGAGCTCTGCGATCAAGGCCTTGGGCATGATCCCGAACTCTTCCACCAGTTGGGAAGCGTCTACCGCACTTTCAGTGACATAATCAACTGAAGCCTTGTATTCCGTGAGGAATTGATCCACCGCAGCCTTATTTTTTGCGCAAATTCCTTATTGACGATGATGCACCCCTGCGCAAGCGTGCTTTTTTCACCGGATTTTTCCGTCGCCTTATCCCACTCTGTGGTCAGGTTTAATGCGCGGCGGATTTCCTTGTTTTCACGCAGAACGCTCGTTACATTCGGCTCCGGCAACATGCAAATCGCCGCTTTGCCGGAGGCCATCAGGGTGGCAAGCTCTGCATGCTCGGATTTGTATTCAATCGTGATATCCTTCTCTGGGTCGATACCGTTCTGCTCCAGCAGGTAATTTAGGATATATTCCGGCGTAGCGCCCTTACCGGTGGCATAGATCGTTTTGCCCTTGAGATCGGAAATAGAATGGATTGAATTACCGTTTTCAAGGATATAAAGAACGCCTAGGGTGTTGACTGCCATCACCTGCGCATTGCCCTTTGTTTTATTGTAAAGAGCGGCGGCTAGGTTCACAGGAACGGCTGCAATATCAAACTCACCGCTTGCGAATTTTGCTGTGATTTCATCTGGCGCACCTGCAAGGGTGAAGTTGTATTTGTTTGCAGTGGCGCCGTCCTTAGCGTCCTTCATCAGTTTCACCATGCCGATGCCGGTAGGCCCCTTCAATGCCGCCACGTTGAGCGTAACATCCTGCGCGACAGGCGATGAACTCTGCGCGGCTTCGGTAGAGGGTTCATCCCTGTGCCAGTGGTACCGCAGGCAGCCAAGGCAAACAGCAGGGAAAGTGCCAGCATCAGGAGAGAAGCTTCATGCCCTTTTTCATTTTAAATTCCTTCTTTCATATGTATCAAACTTTATGCCAACGCCTTTCGCCCGTTCGGGCGGAAAACGGGAATAACGCTTTCAATTCAACCTCCGCAACCTTCAGAGCATTCGCGCAGTTTCTGCTGATCTAGAATCGAAACCACCCGGCCCTCCCGCCTGATTGCGCCTGCCTCCTCCAGCTGCTCAAATGCCCTGTAAAGAGAAGCGCGAGCAATATCGAGCGATTGTGTCAGCTGGTTCATACTGGTGCGCATGTGCACGCAAGGCTCTGCTGTATCCGCCTGCGCGAGATTGTCCATTAAATAAGCGGCGAGCCGGCTTTCTGCGGAGCCGCCGGTGAAGGCATCGATCCTACTGTTGAGAAAATAAATGCGGTCTGACAGATAGGCGATATATTGCCGGGCAAAGCGGGGGTCTTGCATCAGGAGCTCATCAACAAGCTCCCGCGATAAAAACAGCGCCGTACAAGGCGAGCGGGCAATCACCCGCGTGATGAAATAATCGCGCGATCCATAAAGGGTAACGGCTCCAAACAAATCGCCTTGCTGTAATGTGCTCATTAGCACAGGGCGGTTGCTGCCGCCTTTGCTCACCTGTGCGCTGCCCTCAACGAGCATACCGAGGCAATCGTTGTGAGCCCCGGGTAGGCAGAGCGTTTCCCCGCGCTGAAAGGCATGGAGCGGCACGCCGCCGCGCAGCAGAAACGCCTGGAGCTCTTGAGGGATCGCTCCCTGAAAAATTGGGCTGGATGCCAGCAAGGCGGCTGCTGTTTCCATTGGGTCTCTTTTCATTTGTTTGCCTCCTAAAATGTATCATATGAGACATTTTAGCATCATTATATCAGTTTTTTTTAAATTGTCAACCTTTTCACAAACTAATCGACGTTTAAAAAGCGACGGGGAGCGTGTTTAGATACCGGGCAGCTCTATAATAGATGAGAGGCGCTTTTTTGCTTCCCTTCGCTGAAAAACAAAAAAAACTGCTTTTCCGCCAAAAAGCAGAAAAGCAGCTTCGTTTTGTTTCGAGATACCGTTAGGCAACTGTTTCGGAAATGAAATCATCGTCACAGCAGGAGCAGGAGACATAGTTCTCAAAATCGTCTTCCGCCGCCGCGCTTTTACCACCCGTCAGCTTCTGAATGGCAAAATAAATCGCTGCTGCCGCACCGGCAATCGCCGCGATAATCGCAAAAACCTTCAAAATTTTTTTCAAAACTTTCATTTTTTGTGCACCTCCGTATAAAAATTTGGGCATTCCGTATGTCTAAGATTATAACCGCCTCTGTACGAAAAGTCAATGAAATTAATTTGAACTTTTGCCGCAGATCTTTTGGCATTTACCGCCAATCGCAAGAAAGAAACCGAAACCCGCCCTGCCTCTGAGGGCTGGCGGGTTTGCAACGTTCGCTGGTTCTTATTTGGAGGCATTCAGCTTACAAGCAAGAGCGGACTTTTTGCGGGCAGCATTGTTCTTATGGATCAGGTTTTTGGCCGCTGCTTGGTCGATCTTCTTAACGGCAATCTGAACCACTTGCTCTTTATCCGCCGCATTGGCGTCAATTGCCGCATTAGCCTTTTTGATTGCGGTTTTCAGAGCGGAATTGCGGGATTTATTGCGCTGCGCCTTTGTCCGATTGACGAGAACGCGCTTTTTTGCTGATTTGATGTTAGGCATCGTCACACCTCCTTTAGCTTGTCATGCAGGTAATTATAATAGCATGAACCCACATAAAAAGCAAGCTCTTTTTTTGCAAAATCAACGCTGTTTTGCACTTTGCTGATAAATGGACTGCGAAAAGCGCATACTAGAGCAGGAAAGGCTAGGAGAAAACCCAGAAAGAAGCGGAGGAAAGGAGAAAAGAATTTGAATTTTCGGACGGATTTGGCACTGGAACGCCGCGAGCTATTGACAGACCGGGAGATCCCAGGCGTGAAATCGCGCGTCAATCAATCTGGGAGTGTATGCGTTACAGCGATTGAGGTGCAAACAGAGCAGGGCGCCCAGGCGATCGGCAAACCGGTGGGCAGCTATATCACGGTTGAGGTTCCTCCTTTTTCCGCTGATGCAGAGCTGTTGGATGGCAGGCTCACCGCCGTTGCGGATGAATTACGCGCCTGTTGCCAGAGGAGGGGCTTGTATTAGTTGTGGGGATCGGGAACGACCATATTACACCGGATGCACTCGGCCCCTTGGCGGGAGAGCGAATTTTGGCAACCCGTCATATTGGCCCGGAGCTTGCCAGATCAATTGGAATGGAGCATCTGCGCCCAGTTGCAGGGCTGCTGCCAGGGGTACTGGGCCAAACGGGAATTGAAACAGGGGAGATTATTGCCGGCGTCGCCCGAGCGGTCCGCCCTGCTGCTGTGATCACAGTAGACGCTCTGGCGGCGCGGAGACTATCCCGGCTGGGGTGTACCATTCAGATGAGCAACACGGGCATCACACCTGGCTCCGGCGTCGGCAACGCCCGCACAGCGCTCAACCAGGAGACCGTAGCGTGCCGGTGATCGCCATAGGGGTGCCTACGGTAGTAGACGCGGCCACACTGGCAATCGATCTTTTAGGGGAGGGAAAGGCCGAGAAGGAAGAGCAGAGGCTGCGGGAACTGATGGAGCCGCGCGGAACGGCGATGATGGTAACGCCCCGTGAGATTGATTTGCTTGTAGAGCGTGCGGCCCGCTTGGTGGCGCTTAGCATCAACTGCGCCTTGCAGCCCACCCTCTCAGCGGAGGATCTCTTGTCCATTACCAGCTGAGGATGTGTATAAATCGTGTGTTCTCCGCATAGCAATGAAATACGGAGAGCTTTCAAAGCCTCCGATACAGAGCGTGCGGCAACCAGAATACCGGCCTGCCGGATGCTTTTGGAGCCACGGAGGAACCAATTTTGAAAATCAAACGTACGCATCGAAAAAAAGGCGGAGCCGCGATCAGCTCCGTGAAAGGAATTGGAATCTGCATCCTATCCGTTACCCTCGTGGTCACCTCCGCTGTGGCTGCACCAAAAATTGGGGAGAAATTGCTGCCGGTAGTGCTGGCAAGCGCAGGCATGGCTCTCCCAGAGGGAGGTTCCAGCCTCCTGCGCGGGCAGATGGAAGAGATCAAAACAGGGGAGCTCCCGCAAAATGAACTGCCTGCCTCTGCGGCCCCATCTGAGGCAACGCGCAGCACCACACAGACACAGCAGAGCGCATCGAAAGCGGTGGCTGAAGCGGATTTTGCAAAAACACCCAGCGATATCCAAAAGCTGATTGATCAGGCAAAGAAGGAGCTTGCCAACGCCTCCCACGATGGAAAAATCATCTCCCGGCAATATGATAATTCTGGTGCAACCACGGTTTATGGGAAGGTGGCCGTTCAAAACAGGACCAGCGAAAAAATGGATATTAAAAAAGTGTTGGCCGAGCCGGTAGATTTGAAAATAGAGGATAAAACCAAGCCCACTATCCTCATCTACCACACGCATACAACGGAAAGCTATCAAATGCTGGATACCGATTGGTTTACAAAAAGCTACCAAACCCGCAGCAACCTAGCAACCCGCAATATGGTGCGCGTTGGGGATGAAATTGTTGCGCAGCTGGAGGCCGCTGGATTTGCCGTAATCCACGATACCAAAATTTATGATGCCACCTATAATGGGGCGTATTACCGCTCTGAGGATGCAATTGAGGCCTATCAGAAAAATACCCGCAGCTTCAGGTGCTGCTTGATATTCACCGAGACGCGATTCAGACCAACGATACAACCCGAATCAAGCCGGTGGCCACGATCAATGGGAAAAAAGCCGCGCAGATCATGATTATATCCGGCTGTGAAGGCGGGGGCGTGACAGATTTCCCCGATTGGCGTTACAACCTGCGGTTTGCAACGCAGCTGCAAAAGATTTGTGAGGAGAGCTACCCAGGGTTGATGCGACCGCTTTATTTCTGCAACAGGCAGTATAATATGCATAAGTCGCACTGCTCTCTGCTTTTGGAGATGGGAAGCGACTCCAATACATTGGATGAAGCGGCCTATTCCGGCAGGATGCTCGGAAAGGCGCTCGCTCAGCTGTTAGAAAACTATGTGATAAAAAAATAAGAGGGATATTGAAATGCCATCTAAAACAGGACTACAAAAAAATCTGCGCAGATACGGATTGTTTTTGATCATCGGCCTGTGTATTACAGCGCTGATTTGGGGCGCCATGAGCGCACAGCTTAACACAAGAGCCTCAGCTTCAATGAAGACGCCGCCCGCGTCCGCCTCATTTTGGATCAGCCGGACGGCCTTCACCTGCAAACGGGCGGCAGTTATTGGTTGATAGAACGCAGGTATACACAGTGGGCGCAGGAGTGCATGCCCGATGTGTTTTTCATTTTTTCAGCTCCGGTGTATTGCCTCTGGGAGGTGGCGAAATCCGGCGCGGCGCTGATTTCCGCCAGCTTATAAAAGGCCTGCGCGTCCATTCGCACCACTGCATTTTATGCTACCGGATGGGGCAGCAGATGCGGACCGCTCCAGTAGCCTTTGTTCCACAAGGATAAACGAAAACGGCAGCCCCACGGTGGATGGGAGCTGCCGTTTTCCCTATCATCCAGAACCTGACCAGGATTCTATTAGATAACAAATGTTTTAAACGGTTTCGTTTGAACCTATTCTATCATCTGCCTGAAATAGATACAATAGAAATCTTAAATATTTTTTAAATCTTCATTTTTGATTTTTTCTGGAGTTTGCGTCTTTTGCCGCAGAAAGACAAATTCATTTTCCTGTACAGAGCAGTGGTATTGCGCCCCCTCCTTCATTTTTCCGCTGAGCAGCTCCTCGCTGAGCAGATCTTCAATTTGTGATTGTATCGCGCGCCGCAGAGGCCGCGCGCCATAGATCGGATCAAACCCGGCATCGGATATTTTTTGAACTGCCTCTTCGCTAAAGGTCAGCGTAATCCCCTTCTCCCGCATTCGACGAGAAACCTGGGCAAGCATTCTGCACGCGATTTCCTGAATCTCCGGCTTTGTCAGCTGATGAAAAATGATGATATCGTCTACGCGATTAAGAAATTCCGGGCGGAAAGTCCGCTTCAGCTCCCCCATAACCGCATCCTTAATGTGCTTCTCCTCCCCTTGGCGCCGCTGTCACCAGAGAAGCCAAGGCTGCTCCTCTGGTTGGAGATTCGGGTGGCGCCGATATTGGAGGTCATAATAATGACGCAGTTTTTAAAGCTTACCTTTCGGCCCTGAGCGTCTGTCAGATGGCCGTCCTCCAAAATCTGCAAAAGCATATTGAACACATCGGGGTGCGCCTTCTCTACCTCGTCGAACAGCAGCACAGAATAGGGCTTGCGGCGAATCTTCTGCGTGAGCTGGCCGCCATCGTCATAGCCGACATATCCCGGAGGAGAACCTACGAGCCTCGAAACAGTGTGTTTTTCCATATACTCTGACATATCTAACCGGATCATCGCATTTTCATCGCTGAACATCGATTGTGCAAGCGCTTTGCTGAGCTCTGTTTTGCCAACGCCAGTAGGGCCGAGGAATAGAAAGGAGCCGAGCGGGCGCTCCGGATCCCGTAGGCCGACGCGAGAGCGGCGCATAGCACGAGATACCGCATGCACGGCTTCTTCCTGCCCAACAATCCGCCGATGAAGCTCTTCCTCCAAATGCAGCAGGCGCTCACCCTCTTGCGCGGTGAGCTCCTGGGCGGGGATTCCCGTCCATATAGATACGATCTCGGCAATTTCCGCCACGGTCACTTCTCCCGCTGTGTGGGAGGAGCGCTCCTGCCAGGCGCTTTTATCACGTGTTAAATCAAGCCGAAGCTGTTTTTCTTCGTCCCGCAGGCTGGCGGCCCGTTCGAATTCCTGCGCATTGACTGCGGCTTCTTTTTCCGCTTGTAGCGTTTCCAGCCGATCTTCTAATTCTTTCAAATCAGGCGGCGCCTTATATGCATGCATGCGCACATGCGAGGCGGCCTCATCAATCAGGTCAATTGCTTTGTCCGGGAGGAAGCGGTCAGCAATGTAGCGGGAGGAAAATTTCACCGCAGCCTGAATCGCTTCATCCGTGATCCGCACGCGGTGGTGCGCTTCGTATTTATCCCGTAGGCCTTTGAGGATTTCGACTGCCTCCTCCTGTGAAGGCTCTGCAACGGTAACCGGCTGGAAACGGCGTTCCAACGCAGCATCCTTTTCGATGTGGCGGCGGTATTCCTCTAGAGTTGTCGCGCCGATGATCTGAATTTCCCCGCGCGCTAGCGTGGGCTTTAGGATATTGGCGGCGTCTACCGCGCCTCTGCTGCGCCGGCGCCGATGAGATTGTGCATTTCATCAATAAACAGGATAACGTCACCCGCCTTGCGGACCTCTTCCAGCGCTGTTTTTACACGTTCTTCAAAATCACCCCGGTATTTGGTGCCTGCCACCATAGCGGTGAGATCCATGGAGACGATGCGCTTATCCCGCAGCATCTCCGCCGCCTCTCCACGCGCGATTTGCAAAGCAAGGCCCTCCGCCACCGCCGTTTTACCAACCCCGGGCTCCCCGATCAGGCAGGGGTTGTTTTTGGTGCGCCGGCTGAGAATCTGCATCACGCGCTCAATTTCGGTTTGCCTGCCAATCACGGGATCAATTAGGTTCTGCGCGGCAAGCAGAGTGAGATCGCGCCCATATTGATCAAGGGTGGGGGTGTTGCTTTTGGCTTTTTTGGCCGCCGTTTGCGATGCGGTTCCGGAGGGGAGGCTTCCGCCCACTGCGCGGGTTAAATCGGCCAGTAAATCCTGGGGAGAAACGCCGAGTTGATTGAGAAAGTGAACCGCAAAGCTCCCGCCCTCCTGAATGATTGCAATCAATAAATGCTCTGTGCCCACATAGTTGTGGCCTAGGCCGCGCGCCTCCAAAATTGCAAGCTCAATAATCCGTTTACAGCGCGGCGTAAAATCCGCTGGGGAAAGGACGGTTGCGCGCCAATGCCAATCGTTTTCCGCATGAGCTCTTCCACCTGTGCTGCGGTAACGCCGCGCCCGGCCAGGGCAACGCAAGCCACGCCTCCCGTATCCCGCAGCAGGCCTATCAAAAGATGTTCGCTTCCAATATAGGTGTGCCCTAAATCCTCTGCGGTTTCCACAGCGATGTTGAGCGCGGTATTCGCCTTTTCCGTAAAGCCTGTGAATTTATACATACAGCTCCTGCTCTCCCATTCTATTCGCGGCCGATCAGTCCCCCAGGGCTCTGCATCCTCCGACTCCTGGGGAATCGGTTGTTTCCGGCCTCTTTTTCTTTGCTTTAGGTTTTCAGCCCGTAGGGATTCTCGCCCAGCATGCCGCATGGTCTTAATGGGCTCCTCTGAAAAGGGATCGGGCGCTAGATCGTCTGCAATTTCAAAATCAGATAAATACGGTTTTGTTCCACCGAAGCTTTCCATTTTAGCCGTGCCTCCCATCCGTTTTGGTTTCAACTGGATGCAACCAATAGTTTATGCCGTTTCCCTGCGCTGTATTCAAAAGAAGTTTTTCGCATCAGTCACACATTCTTCTTGCTCACATAATATGGGAGTGTAAGCAAGGAAAGGAGGAAGCTTAGATGAACTGTTTTGGTGGTTGCAATTCTTGGATCATCATCCTGATCCTCATCTGCCTGTTCTGTGACAACGGCGTTGGTTTTGCCAACAACGGCTGCTGCGGTAACAACTGCGGCTGTGCTACGCCGTTCGGCGGACGCGGCTGCGGCTGCGGCTGTGACTAATTTCCTTTAACCCCAGGGCGGGAACAGTCCCGCCCGTACATAAAACCGGGGGCGCGCAGTTTTTTCTGCGGCGCCCCCGGGCTTTTCGCCTGAAAGCGCGGACAGGGCTCCAAAATAATCACTGAAGGGTTACCAAATGAATAGAAGGTTCTGCGTTTTTCCCGCGGGAAACATGGACAACGACTTGTTTTTTCCTGGGCAAGTGGGTTATAATAAATAAGACTGCTCAATTGACAGAAAGGATTCAGACGGGAGGCGCGCAAATGGGCCGTTTTCGCCGTGAAAAGAAAAATTCTTTGAAATTTACCACAGAGGAATATCAGAAGAAGAAGCGCATCCGCCTTTTTCTGCTTGCATTTTTTTCTTTTGTGATTGTGTTTGGCGGACTTTCCCTCTTCATTTTGGGGTATACCTCCGGGTTTGACCTGGAAAAAATGATCGGCAAGCCGGAGGAATCCAATACAGGCGTTTCTGGTGAAGCGGAAACCGTATTGCCGGAGATCAGCGGCAAAGCTACATTCCTGCTCGCCTGCGGATCGGATGACGGCCAAACGCTTCATCTGGCTGCCTTGGTGGGAGCCGATATGGAAGAGCAATCCTTTTCCATCTATATGCTGGACCCGGACGCGCGGGTAAACGCGGGCCTTCGGAGCGTTTCTTTGCAGGAGCACTACCGGTTGGGCGGAAGCGGGGAGTTGAAACTAGCGGCAGAGGAGCTCACCGGAATTAAGGTTGACCGCTATCTTTACACAGCAGAAAAAGGCTTTAAAACAGTGCTCCGCACATTGGGGAATGGGCTTGTGCTGAACGTTCCCTCCAAAATTGATTATCGCGGGGAGGATTTTACCCTGCGCCTCCAGCCAGGGGAGCAAACGCTCAACGCGGATACCCTGCTGAAATGGGTCAAATATACCGGCGGCGGGCGGCAGGCACAGCAGGATCGGCAGGCGCAGATGCTGTGCGCAGCGTTTGACCAGCTTATCACCATCGACCATGCACGAGATGCGGAGAAGCTTTTTAAAACGATCATCAATGAAGTGGATAGCGATATCTCTATGCTGGACTTTACAAACCACCGGGTGGCGCTGGAGGTTTTGGCGCGTTCCGGCCAGAGAAAAGCATCGGCCCGGGTGGCGTCTGCTGCGGCGCTTGCGAGGGAGTAAAGGCGAACGGGGGTGCAGAGAGCATTGAATCATTGGGGAAGACGAGCTTTTTGCCTGCTGCTGTGTATGCTGGCTGTTTTGCCTTGTGGTTGTACGCATCAGGATGCACCGGTAGCTCAAGGGCTCTCCACCACAGAGCTCAAGGGGCAAACATATTTTTATTACCACCGCCTCACTGAAACAGAGCAGGAGGCATATAGCAAAATCGTTCGCCAGATTAGAAGCCATCCGGAACGGATTGAAATCCCGCAACTGGAGAATGAAGCGCTGTTGAGGGTGTTTCAGGCAGTTTCTTATGATAATCCACAAATTCTCTGTATGGGAGACACCTGTAGGTTGGCTAAACAATCGGGGAAAAGCTATTTCGTCCCTTCTTACCGATGCAGTGTGGAGGAATGTGCCGGCAAGACAGAAGCTCTCTTAGAGAAGGCTCGGCAGGTTTGTGACAATGTGCAGGGAAAAACGGATTATGAAAAAGAGTTGTTTTTTCATGATTACTTGATTGAACACTGTGCTTACCATGAGGATACGGGCAACTGGCAGGCCTACACGGCCGCCGGCGCATTGCTGAATGGAAAGGCGGTGTGCGAAGGGTATTCACGCGCGTTCCAACTGCTTTTGAATCAAGAAGGAATCGACAATTATCTGATGACAGGCTCGGCCCGCGACCCAAGCGGCCGCGTGGACGGCCACATGTGGAATCTTATCACCCTTGATGCGCGCCCTATCATGTAGACGTCACGTGGGATGATCCGGTGGGCAACGAGCAGCTTGCGCCAAGCCACGCTTATTTTAACTTGACCGATCAAATGATTGCTGCAAACCACTTGACCTTTCAGCCAGAGGCGCCTGGGTGCAGGGAAACTGCCGCGAATTTTTTTGTGCGGAATCATCTCTATTTTTCTCGGTATGGGGATGAGACAAGAGCGCGGATTGTGGAAGAAATTGAGCAAACCATTTCCCTAGGCCGTTGGAATATAGAGTTTTGCTTTTCTAGCCGCGCGGCGTATGAAGAGGCGATTGCGGATCTTTTCGACAGGGAGCGGATCTATCGCCTGTTGGAACGGGCGAACCTATCCGGCGGGCAGAGGCTCCAAACAAACGCGGTGCAGTATCAATGCAGCGACGAGATGTTTGTGATAAACCTGACCTTAGAAAAAGGGTGATGAATATGGATCAAAAAAGGATTGAAGCCGCTGTGCGCGAATTGCTCCTGGCCATCGGGGAGAATCCGGACCGGGAGGGCCTGCTGGAAACGCCGCGCCGGGTCGCGGCCATGTATGAAGAGGTGTTTTCCGGCTTGCAGGATGATCCCCGGCGGCACTGAAGCTGTTTCAGGAGGGCAACAATGATGAAATGGTCATTGTGCGGGATATTCCAATGTATTCCATGTGTGAGCACCATCTGCTTCCTTTTATCGGGCGGGCTCATATTGCATATATCCCGAGTGATGGCCGGGTGATCGGCCTGTCAAAGCTTGCGCGGATTGTGGAATGCTTTGCAAAACGCCCCCAACTTCAGGAGCGACTCACCTCACAAGTGGCGGATTTTCTGTTTGAGGAGCTTTCCCCGCAGCGTAGCGTGATTGTTGAGGCGGAACACCTGTGCATGACGATGCGGGGGGCCCGGGCGGCCGGCGCTCTGACGCAGACCTCCGCCCTGCGCGGCAGAATGCGCAGCGATGCAAAAACACGAGCGGAAGTGCTATCCCTTTTGCGGGATGGACGTTCTCTTTAAATCAATCCGGCAAGGAGTTTTTGAAATTGGATAGATTTTATGGGGAGGGCTTTTGCCTCCCGTTGGGAAAGCGTACTTACACGATGGGCATACTGAATGTAACGCCCGATTCGTTTTCAGATGGCGGCAAATGGTTCAACCCGGATGCCGCGGCTGCCCATGCGCTTGAAATGCAAGCGCATGGAGCGGATCTGCTGGATCTCGGCGCGCAATCCACACGCCCGGGGCATGTAGAGATTCCACCGGAGCAAGAGCTTGCCCGGTTGGCGCCCGTCCTGGAGCGGCTGAAAGGAAATTTACACATTCCGATTTCCATCGATACGTATTACCCCCAAGTTGCGCAGAAGGCGCTGGAGCTCGGCGCCAGATCATCAATGATGTTAGCGGCCGTTTCAGCGAACAGATGGCGCAGGTGATACGGAGCCATGGCGCGGGATGGATTGTGATGCATACGGGTGGCGGGACGGCCGACACGCAGGAGGCCTATCCAGAGGGGGTCACGGCTAACGTTCGGGCCTTTTTTCAAACCATGGCGCAGCAGGCGGAGCGCTTCGGCATTCCGGGGCACGCCCTATGCATGGACCTGGCATTGGATTTGGAAAATCGTATCAAGAAAACTTGACGCTTCTCAGAGATACGGCGCACTTGCGTTTGCCGGGATATGCCCTGCTGGTGGGCGTATCCCGTAAGCGCGTGGTTGGGCAGGCCACAGGCGTAGAAAAAGCGGCGGACCGCATGTTGGGCACAGTAGCTGCAAACGTGGCGGCAATTGCGGGCGGATGCGACATCATTCGCGTGCATGATGTATTAGAATGCGTGGAGAGCGCCAAAATGGCTGACGCTATTTTTCGCCAGTCTGCAAAAGGGGAGGGCCCGGCAGATGGATAAAATTTTGATTCGCGGACTGCGCATTTTGCCTTTCATGGCGTAAATCCGGAGGAAAAAGAGGACGGGCAGCTTTTTATTATTGACCTAACGGCGGCATTGGATTTGCGGGAGCCATGTGAGACGGATCGCTTGGAAACCACGGTAAGCTATGCGAAGATTATAAAAACCATTCGCCGTGTGATGCAGTCCGGCAAGAACGATCTGCTGGAATTTACCGCACAGCAGGTGATCAATGCTATTTTTGCAGAATATCCGTTGGTTCAGCAGGTTGAAATCAGATTGAAAAAGCCAAACGCGCCCATTCGGGCGGATTTTGATTATGTTGCGGTTGAATTAATAAGGGGGAGAAATGAAAAATGAATACGGCGATTATCGGCATGGGAACGAATCTTGGTGACAGGATGGACAATCTGAATCGTGCGGTTCAGGCCTTGAAGCGATTGCCACGAACAAAGGTGACCGGCGCCTCTCATCTTTATGAAACGCAGCCTGTGGGCTACCTGGAGCAGGGGCCGTTTTTGAATGCCAACCTAATGGTTGAAACAGACCTCTCCCCAATGGCTTTGCTCGGCGGATGCTTGGCATCGAGCCGCATTCGGCCGGGAGCGGACCATTCCAAACGGGCCGCGTATTCTTGATTTGGATCTGTTGCTCTATGAGGGGATGCGATCGGATTCTTTTGAACTGACACTACCGCACCCGCGGATTCTGGAACGGGCGTTTGTAATGGTCCCTATGATGGATTTGTATCCTTCCGGCCGTGCGCCCGGCCTTTATTTCGCGCCGCATCTTAAGGAAATCGGCGCGCGGGCGTTGAGCGCTTTCAGGCGGAGTTGACACTGTAAAGGCATATCAATGTTTTTTTACATAACCGGAGCCGTACCCGCACGGCTTCGGTTTCTTTGCATATCAGGTGATTGATTCAGGATAAAATTGGACTTGTAAAAAAATAAAACTTACATTTTTGATAAAAATATGCTACAATAGATTCAAACAGCCCGCAAAGTTTCAAGCTTTGAAACTTGGAATCATTAGAAAAATGCCTTCCGCAGAGCGGCAACGCTTTTCGCAGGAGTTGGCTTTGTATAATATAGTAAAAACAAATCAACGTGTTGTTTGCCTCGCGAAACGTAAGTCCGGTTGAGGGAGACAATGCGTTTTTTGATTATGAGCAGAAGCTGGTGAGAGAAATGTTTCAAAAAGATGATATGGTTCGGTATGGCGCGCATGGCGTGTGCAAAGTTGAGGATATTACGGAGAAAAATTTTAATGGCGAGGCAATTCGATATTATGTGCTACGGCCTATCTATAATGATACCAGCACAATTTATGTTCCCATACACAACCATGCGTTGACACAGAATATGCGTAAGGTTTTATCCAAGGAGGAACTCCAGTCGTTGATTCAAACAATGCCGCATGAAGAATCTCTTTGGATTGAAAACGAGGAAGTGCGCAAAGCGCAATATCAGGAAATTCTTGCCAGCGGCAATCGTGCCGGTTTGATTGGGATGCTGAAGGCTTTATATCTTCATCAGCGCGAGCAGCAGGAGAAGGGGAGACGGCTACATATGTCAGACGATCACTTTTTTAAGGAAGCGGAAAAAATGTTGCATGAGGAGTTTGCGTTGGTGCTCGGTATCCCCAGAGAGCAGGTTGTTCCCTATATTTTGAAACAGCTTCAGGGGGAGCAAAAAAATTGTGGATAACCATCTCGCATGCGCTTGTTCCACGCGATTGAAAACCACCCTGCTTATGGATCGCTTTGAGCGGCGGGATGAAAATGGCCAGCCTCTTTACCGAGAGCTCCATTTGACAGATTGCTTTTGCGTTTGCCGGCAGGGGGGATGTTATGCCGTCTCTCTATGGATTGAGCGATGGGATTGGCGCGGCCGTTTTCAAAACGATTTTATGACCTTTAGCCGGTTTAAGCAAAATATTGCAGGTAGATGCTTTTCCGTGTGTGGAAAGGGTTTGCCCGCCGTGATCCAGCAAATATTTTTGCAGAAGGATTGGGAGGTGGGGCGCTTTCTCTTCCCGGATGCGGTTCTTCTGCACGCACAGCGCTCAGCAGATCGAGCGGGGTTTGGCAGCAGTATTCGTACCGGCATTAAGCGTTATGGGGAAACCGGGCAGTATCTGATTACCGGCGCTACGCTGCGCAGAGTATCCTGTGAAGGCCGTAGGCATTCTGATAAAAATACAAGGGCGCGTTGCAAAACGCTCCTTGCGGAAGCGCATCATGAGACAAACCGTGGTTTCGGGCGCGCAAATCCTGAATTTTGCCTGCGTGAGGCAAAAACGGTTTTTTAAAAGGGGCTGTTGCAAAATGCATTGCATTTTGCAACAGCCCTTTTTAGGACGCTCTGTGGAGAACTTATGGTTCAAACGGCCGCAGTTTTTGCTCAGCCTGCTTCATGCACTTTTCATAGTGCTCAATTTTGCGGTCCAGCCGGTCCAGCGTTTGCTGCATCTCTTGCATACGGGCAAAAAGCTGCTCCCGCTGCTCAATCAAAATTTGTTTCCTAGCCTCCTGTGTACTGGCCCCCTGCTGGAACAGCTCGACATATTCGATCAGCGCCTCTACCTGGATCCCTGCGCCGCGCATGCATTTGATGAATTCCACCCATCCGCAATCCTGCTCCGTATAATCCGGATGCCGCTTTGATTGCGATGGACGTGCGGCAGCAGGCCGACCCGCTCATAATAACGCAGCGTATCCGCGGTTAAACCATAAGCCCTGCTCACCTCTGCAATGGTCATTGCAATCACCTCCGATTGTTTTTGGCATGATTGTAGCACCTGGAGTGGACTCCAAGTCAAGCCCTTTCTGGCTGATATGATTTTATTTCCATCTTGCAGTGTTTATTCGGCCTGAAAAACAGGCTGCGGCGCTCATAGCCCTGAGCGCCGCTTTTCGGTTTACCATTAGTAAAATTTTAAAAGAGAACTGCCTTTATTCTGCTTTGCCGCTCTGAAATACAACAGCAACCGCTGCGCGACCGTTGCCATACACTGTAGAGGCGCCCATCTGGCAGATCATCTCCGGCGGATAGCCCAACGCTGCCTCCAGCGTTTCGGCGGCCTCCTTCGCCTCCTTTTCCCGCTTGGCATATGTGATAAAATAAGGAGAGCGCGTTGCAAAAATTGCCTCGCGACAGTATTCCACAAATTTTGTAAAGGTATTCTGCACCCCATAGGTGCCCTCAAGCGGCTCCATTTCCCCCTGCGAAACGCGGACGATTGGAAAGGCGCGCGTGATCGCTATTGCGATAGAGCGCATGATTTCAAACGCCCCATTGGCGGGAACATATCGCATGCTGAATGAAGTGATATAGATCTCAATGTGCCGGAACCAATCCTCTAAAAAGGCAAGGATATCAGCACACGCCATGCCTTCTCCCGCCTTTTGTGCCGCTTGCAACACTGCCGCGCCGAACGCGATGGAATACGTTTTGGAATCGATCACATGGATGCGCAGCTGTGCGTCCGGATGCTGTGCGTAAAACAGCGCCCGTGCCTGATCTGCTGCGCGCCAAGTTGTCATAAAAGAGCTGCCTGCCGTAACGGTGACCACATCTGTATAGCCATGGCGGCAGGCCTTATCGTACCGATCCAGATACACAGCGGCCGGGATCTGCACAGCCGTCATTTTTTCGTACTCCGGCATCATTTCATAGAATTCTTCATTGGTGAAATCAATGCTTTCATAGCAGGGCTTTCCGTCGATTTGGAAAAGGACCGGCAGAAGCTCGATATCCCAGCGCTCGGCGTCCTCTACGGAGATGTCGCTGCTCGTATCGGTGATGATGCGGATTTTATCCATATAGAATCCTTCCTTTCTGTTTGGCCTGCGGTAACTCCACAGCCCGGCGGTTATTCTTCCCAACAATACTGCGTCAGGTTCCCTTCCCACTGCAAATCGGGAAAATCCCATTGCCTCAGCGCCTCATAAACGCCGATTGCCACGGAATTGGAAAGGTTTAGGCTGCGCAGGCCTTTTCGCATCGGCAGGCGTACACAACTTTCCGGGTTTTCGTGTAAAAGCGATTCCGGTAATCCCTTGGTCTCCTTGCCGAATACGAGATAGGCGCCATCTGGATAGCTGATATCACTGTAACGGTTTGGAGCCTTTGTTGAAAAATAATAGAAAGGCCCGCTGTTTTTTCCAAAAAAGCTTGCAAGGCTATCGTAATAGGTGATATCCAGCAGGTGCCAGTAGTCAAGCCCCGCGCGCTTTAGTTTTTTATCGTCTATTGTAAAGCCCATCGGGCCGACCAGGTGGAGGCGCGCGCCTGTCGCAGCGCAGGTGCGGGCTACGTTGCCGGTGTTTTGCGGAATTTCCGGCTCCACGAGCACAATATTTAAGGATGCCATTCTTCGTCATTTCCTTCCGGATCAATTTTCAATGCAGCTCACAAGCCTAAAGCACGGATAAAGTCGGGCAGCCCCTCCTCAAAATTCACGCCAAAGCGCAGGTCGGTTCCCGCCGCTTTCGTGCGCAGGATGCTGCCGCAGGTCAGATCGACCGCTATGCGCGCAGACTCCTCCAAAGAGCGGCCGCGCATCCGCGCCGCAAGCAGTGCGCTGGCAAACACATCGCCCGTTCCATGATAGAATCCTTCCACTTTGGGGGAAAATATATAATGCGGCGCATGGTCGCCAAGCGTGAGGCTTGCCGCGCCATACTGCTTTTCATCAAACCATACGCCCGTAAGCACCGCCTGTTTCGCACCCAGCAAAAGAAGCCCGTGCAGCAGGCGTTCGATATAGCCTTGTCATACGGGCCCTCCCGATAGGCTTCCCCGGTAAGCATGGCGGCTTCAGTAATGTTGGGAACGATCAAATCTGCATGCATGCAGAGGCTTTTCATCTCCTCCACAAAAGGCGGATCAAACGTTTTATATAGCTTACCGCCATCCGCCATAGCGGGATCAACAAGCACGAGCGTGCCCTCTGAACGAAACGTGCCGATAAAATCCCGGACGATTGAAACCTGCTCAAAGGAACCCAGATAGCCACTATAGACCGCGTCAAACTGAAGCCCCAGCCGCTTCCAGTGTGCCATAATCGGCCGCAGGTCAGCGGTGAGATCCCGATAGGTGAAATCCGCAAAGCCACCGGTATGCGTGGAGAGCACTGCCGTGGGGATAACAGCCGCTTCGATTCCCGCCGCGGACAAAATCGGCAAGGCCACTGTTAAAGAGCATTTCCCAAAGCAGGAGATATCATGAATGGCAGCCGCCCGTTTCTGGCGATTCATAAATGTGCATCTCCCTTTCTACTGGCTCAAAATGAAAAACGGCGGTTTACTTGGGGCCCTTCCCTGCAACGCCCGCCTTACCATACCCTTCCTGTTGATCAGATTGTGGGAAGGCTTTTGACACGTAAAATTATTTTACCTATTCCATTGCGCGAGGCGCAATGGGCGGCGTAGCCGCAGGGCGTCAGCCCGAATCAATGATTCAATGTTCTCCGAAGTCTTGGAGGCTTTG
>ENA-OQDW01000360-OQDW01000360.1-human-gut-metagenome-genome-assembly--contig:-NODE-360-length-19431-cov-4.506268_pt1 | contig 19431 bp, 16 predicted proteins | sample MGYA00242784_ERZ504613 | MGnify/ENA primary metagenome ERZ504613 (study PRJEB26092, sample SAMD00036330) | human gut metagenome | host: Homo sapiens | study: EMG produced TPA metagenomics assembly of...
TCTCCGCTTCCCTCCGGCCGGAAAATCCTGTCGTAATCGGAGTTGGAACGGTTGTATTCGCAGAAATTTAAGGTGAAATCCATGAAAATGCTGCGCTCCTTTCATTACGTAGATCAGACAATCCGACTGTGGCATTGTAAAGAACTTTCTGTCTGGAAGTATAAAGTAAAGTGACAGAGGGACGTCCGTCTGGTAAGACTGTCTTTACGATAAATCTTACCGGAAAAAAAGTCAACTGTTTCGGAAGATAATCACTGGTATGGATAGAACAGGATGGTAAAATGAAACATAGAAACGGTTGATTTCCGATCTGTCTGAGAGTGTGTGAGCGAACAGAGGCGTAAGAGCCGGTATATGGCGGAATCGGAAACAGAGTCCAATGCAGTGGCAGGCAGAAAATAATAATTTGCAGGAGGATTTTTACAATGAAAAAAGCGCAGATCATCGTGGACAAATATTTCCTCACCGGAAAAACAGACAAAAGGATCTATGGTTCCTTTATAGAACATCTCGGACGTGCGGTTTATGAGGGGATTTATCAGGAAGGCAGCCCCCTTTCTGATGAGCAGGGATTCAGGAAGGATACTCTGGAACTGGTAAGGGAGCTTCAGGTACCGATCGTTCGTTATCCGGGCGGAAATTTTGTATCCGGATTCCGCTGGGAGGACAGCGTCGGACCGAAAGCTCAGCGTCCGTCCAGACCGGAGCTGGCCTGGGGTGTCATCGAGACAAACCAGTTTGGACTCAATGAGTTTGTGGACTGGTCCAGAAAAGCCGGCAGCGATGTGATGATGGCAGTAAACCTGGGAACAAGAGGACCGGAGGATGCGAAAAATCTTCTGGAATACTGTAACTTTAAGGGTGGTACCTATTACAGTGATCTCCGTAAGGCTCACGGCTATGAACACCCGCATGATATCAAATTATGGTGTCTCGGAAACGAGATGGACGGTCCGTGGCAGATGGGACATAAAACTGCGGCAGAGTACGGAAGAGTTGCAGCAGAGACTGCCCGCCTGATGAAATTTATGGATCCGGAGGTTGAGACTGTTGCATGCGGAAGCTCCAATCTGGAAATGCCTACCTTTGGCTCCTGGGAGTATACGGTTCTTGACGAGGCTTACGATCAGGTGGATTATCTTTCCCTGCATCAGTACTATGGAAATGCATCGGGAGACACTGCCGATTTTCTGGCAAGCTCCAAGGGCATGGATGATTTTATCTCAGGAGTGGTTTCCATCTGCGATGCTGTAAAAGCAAAGAAGCATGGAAAAAACAGATTAATCTTTCCTTCGACGAATGGAACGTATGGTACCACAGCAATGAACAGGATAAAAAGCTGGAAAAATGGGTACAGGTGCCCCATCAGCTGGAGGATGTTTATAACTTTGAGGATGCACTTCTTGTGGGAAGTATGCTGATCACACTTCTCCGTCATGCAGATCGTGTAAAGATCGCCTGCATGGCACAGCTGGTAAATGTTATTGCGCCGATCATGACATCCGATACAGGCGCATGGCGTCAGACGATCTTTTATCCGTATATGCTGACAAGTGTGTTTGGAAGAGGAACCGTCCTTAATACACAGGTTCTCACACCGGTATACGAGAGCAAAACTTATGGCGAAGCGCCATATCTGGATTCTGTGTGTGTCTGGGATGAGGAAAAGGATACGCTGACGATCTTTGCAGTGAATAAGAGTCTGGATGAGGATATGGAAGTTTCCTGTGACTTAAGACAGTTTGAGGGATATAAGATCGTAGAGCATATTGTACTTAATAATGACGATCTTCAGGCAGCCAATACAGAGGCTCAGCCGGAGAATGTAGTTCCTGTAAAAGCCAGTGCAGAATGCTCAAAGCTGGACGGCGGAAAACTGGAAGCAGTTTTTGCAAAACACAGCTGGAATATGATCCGTCTTGCGAAATAAGGGCCGGTGAAGTATAGTAAAAGTAGTTACAGAAAATGTAAATCATGCTACATTATGGGAGGTCTTTTTTATGTACACACCTGCAAAGGAACGCTACGAAACTATGGAGTACAACCGCTGCGGTGAAAGCGGCCTGATGCTTCCGAAGGTGTCTCTTGGATTATGGCATAATTTCGGAGATACTTCTGATTATGAAAACATGAAGCAGCTGTGCTTTACAGCTTTTGACAATGGTATCACACAGTTTGACCTTGCCAATAATTACGGACCTGCCTATGGAAGTGCGGAACGGAATTTCGGCAAGATCCTGAAAGAAGAACTGATGCCATACCGTGATGAGCTGATCATCACAACAAAGGCAGGCTATGATATGTGGGAGGGCCCTTATGGAAACTGGGGCAGCCGCAAGTATCTTCTGGCAAGCCTTGACCAGAGCCTGAAGCGCATGGGTCTGGAATATGTGGATATTTTTTACCATCACAGAATGGACCCGGAGACTCCGCTTGAGGAGACTATGGGGGCGCTGGCAACAGCGGTTCAGCAGGGCAAGGCCCTTTATGTGGGACTTTCCAATTATGATGGAAAAACCTTAAGCCAGGCGGCAGCGATCCTGAAGGATCTGAAATGTCCCTTTGTGATCAACCAGAACCGGTATTCCATTTTTGACAGAACAGTGGAAGAAAACGGTCTCAAGAGAACCACCGGCATTTTGAAAAAAGGTCTGATCACCTTTAGCCCTCTTGCTCAGGGACAGCTGACAGACCGTTACCTGAACGGGATCCCGGAGGACAGCCGTATCCGCAAAGATGGAAGATTCCTTAAGGAAAGTGTGCTGACGCCGGAGCGTCTGGATCAGATCCGGAGACTGAACGATCTGGCAGCCCAGCGTGGAGAGAAGCTGGCTGATATGGCACTTGGCTGGCTGCTTCAGCATAAGGAAGTTACCAGTGTTCTGATCGGAGCTTCCAAGCCGCAGCAGATCCTTGATAATGTGAAAGCGATCCACTGTGCACCGTTTACAGCTGAGGAGCTGCGTCTGATCGACGAGATTTCAAAATAAGATTTATATACTTCCTGTTTTACTATGAAAAGTAGTGAAGCAGGGAGTTTTTTATGCCAAAATAATTGTTTAACTGAATTAGGAAAGTTTCCGGGTTACTGTTTACTGGTAATATTCCGCGAGGTGTTTTTTGTGAGCGAAGGTCACAGAAAACCCGAGACATACCGCGCGAATTTATGCGATTAGCATAAATTCTGTGCATCGCGAAGCGTGTTGCTGAGAACGGAGTGAACAGTAACGTCTCCGGCGGGAGTGCAAAGAGCAATAAGCAGTGGAGGTTTGACAACGGGATAGGTGTGTGCTATATTGAAAAACAGAAAAGAAAAGAGCCAGCGGGAGCTTGTGTGACAGGCTGAGAGGAAGATAGATCTTCGACCGTACCTGATTTGGGTAATGCCAACGGAGGGATTGTGATCTGAGAGCGTGTCTCCGTGGAGTTTGCCATGGGATGCGCTCTTTTCGGATGCAGGAATGGAACTGGAATGGTCTGACAATGGGGGGATGTGAAAGTGACAGAGACTGCATGTGGAGCTTCTGCGAAAGAGCGGGCAGGAAGGGGAGCGCCTTAATGTCTGGCAGGAGAGTGATATTCCGGAGGATTTTTCCGGAAGGATCATGTAAGCGATGGGAATCCGTGTTTTCGGAGTGAGAGGAAGTAAGGGAACTTCGACCGCCAAAATCTAAGGGCAGACTGCAGCAGACGGGAAGCTTTTGCCCGGATCTGACAGGGTTCTGCCTGATATTTCAGGGAGGAAAAACACTATGGAAAAACAAAGGATGCACACGCTTCGTATGGTAATGCTGGCAATGATGGTTGCGATCGGTGTCGTTATTTCACCGATCCTGAGGATTGAGGGAATGTGCCCACGGCGCATCTTGTCAATATCGTATGCTCGGTTCTGATGGGACCGTGGTATTCCCTTCTCTGTGCGACCATGATCGGCGTGATCCGTATGATGTTCATGGGAATCCCGCCACTTGCACTGACCGGTGCAGTATTTGGCGCATTCCTTTCAGGTGTGTTCTACAGACTTTCCAAAGGCAAGATCATCTGCGCGGTGATCGGTGAGATCTTTGGAACGGGTATCATCGGATCCATGGTTTCTTATCCGGTGATGGCATTCCTGATGGGAAGAGGCGGACTGACAGCATTTTATTATACGCCGATGTTCCTTGCAGCAACCACAATGGGAGGATGTGTTGCCTATATTTTCCTGAAGGCTCTGAGTAAAGCAGGTCTTCTGGTGAAATTCCAGGCAGCTTTGGGTTCAAAAACATATGAGACAAAGAATTTTACAACTGCGAAAGCGAATTAAAGAAGAAAAGCCGCTGATCCATTGCATCACCAATCCGATCTCGATCCATGACTGTGCCAACGTGGTCCTTGCAGTAGGTGCAAGGCCGATCATGGCGGAGCATCCGGCAGAGGTGACAGGTATTACGGCATCGGCTGGTGCGTTGATGCTGAATCTCGGGAATATTACCGATGCCAGGATCGAGTCAATGAAGCGTTCTATGAGAACAGCGATGGAAAATAAGATTCCGGTTCTTCTGGACCTGGTAGGGGTTGCCTGCAGTGATCTCAGGCTGGATCTGGCACGGGAGCTTTTAAGGATCGGTCATCCGGCAGTGCTGAAGGGAAATATGTCAGAGCTTCTGGCTGTTTCCGGGCTGCCGTCTCATGCGATCGGAATCGATGCGGGTGTCGAGGATGCTCTGACTGAGGAAAATATCGATGGAGTCAGTGAAGTGCTTAAGGCTTTTTCCAGAAATAATCAGGCAATCGTGCTGGCTACCGGGAAACAGGATTTTGTTACGGATGGTGAACGGGTTGTTCTGGTACAAAATGGCAGTGCGGCGCTGTCCGGGATCACAGGAACCGGCTGTATGGTCGGTGCACTGACTGCGGCGTTTTTGCCGGGGTGCGAAGATAATATTGCGAAAGAGATGACGGATAGTATAGAGGCAGGTGTCTGGTCTGGCGTTGAGATGGAATTAAATGGGAGATCCGGGAATTATCTGGCTGCGGCAGTGCTTGGTACTGCACTTATGGGTATCGCCGGCGAGGAAGCGGAGAAGATTTCCCGCGGTCCGGGAAGCTTTCAGGTAAATCTGCTGGATGAGATCTATGGGCTTTCGGATCGACAGCTGCTGGATCTGTTGAAGATTGAAATGTACTGAAAAAGAGGGGATTAGGATGGATAGAAAAGATTTGGATGTAACGTTGTATCTGGTGACGGATAGTTCTTATCATACGGAGGAGTCTTTGCTTCGTACGGTTGAGGAGGCTTGTAAGGGTGGTGTGACTCTGGTCCAGCTTCGCGAGAAGAATAAGGGTGGACGGGAGTATCTGGATAAGGCTTTTAAGGTGAAGGAGATCACAGATCGTTACAATGTGCCACTGATCATTGATGATCGTGTGGATGTGGCGCTGGCCTGTGATGCGGCTGGTGTGCATGTTGGAGCTTCTGATATTCCGGTTGCTGTGGCAAGGAAGCTGATGGGACCGGATAAGATCGTGGGGGCTACTGCCAAGACGGTGGAGGCTGCTGTGAAGGCTTATGAGGATGGTGCGGATTATCTTGGTGTGGGGGCGATTTATCCTACTACTACTAAGGTGGTGACGATCCTTACCAAGGTTTCTACGTTGAAGGATATCTGTGAGGCGGTTCCGATTCCTGCGGTTGCGATCGGGGGATTGAATGCCGGGAATATGGATGTGCTTGAGGGCGCCGGTATGAGTGGTATGGCGGTTGTTTCTGCGATCATGAAGGCGGAGGATCCTAAGAAGAATGCGCGGGAGCTGAAGGAGAAGATTGTTGCTTTGATGGGAAAGTGATTTAGGACATGAGTGAAGAGCAGTGGTGGATTTGAGGTTCATTGCTGTTCTTTTTTTGTTGAAATACGGACGCCCGTGAGGCGTGTGCTGCCTGTCGCCGGGGCTTCGTCGGGGGCTGGCTTCTAGGCTGCCGGAATTCTGCTAAAACCGTTTTCCAAAAGTCCGAACTCGCGTCTTGCAGCCGCTCAGACAGCGGACTTTTGAAAAAACAACGCAGATTTCCGCCAGCCAAGAATCAGCTCCCCTCCTGCAGAGTCCGGCGACAGGCAGCACACGCCTCACGGGCTGGTTTTTCAAGGCGTCAGGGGAGGGTGGCTGCTCGGGAGTTTGGGTGTAAATGTTGGGTTGAGTGGTCTGCCGGGAATGCGATGAGGCATCAGCGCTGCGCTGGATGCCTGGGAGGAAAGGCTGAGTTTCCTTGTGGTTTGCCGGGAGATGGATGAGCTATCAGCGCTGCGCTGGATGGCTGGGAGGAAAGGCTGAGTTTCCGGTTGTCTGACGGTAGGCTGGCCGAGGCGCTTCGCTGTCGGCTGGTAGAGCGATGTGATATGGTTTATAAAAAATGCCGGTGGGGGTTACTCCACAGGCAGATCTCTGTGTTCTACGCTGGTGGAGAATACGATCTGTGTTTTGGTGCGGCCGAACTGCTGGAGTTCGTTGATGAAGTGGTCCAGTTCCATGGTGGAGCGGAAGGCTACTTCGATGAGCATGGAGTAATCGCCGGTGACGCAGTTGCATTCGATGACGTTTGGGATGGACTGGATGAAGGGATAGAAGTCTTTTTTTTGGTTGGGTTCTACTTCCAGGTTGATGAATGCTTTTATATGATAACCGAGAAATACTGGGTTGATCTGGGCGTGGTAGCCTGTGATCAGCCGTTTTTTTCGAGGTGTTCGATCCTGGCGGAGACAGCGGGGGATGAGAGGAAGACTTCCTTTGCGATTTCCTTTACCGGAGTGCGGGCGTTCTTCTGAAGCATTTCGATGATCTTTCGGTCGATGTTGTCGAGTTTGTGTTCCATGTAGAATGTATCCTTTCGATGAAAAATGTTATTTGTAACTGGTACAGAGCTGCGTAGGGAAGTGGATTGAAAATATGTTTTTCTGTATTGATTATACTGCGTGTGTTATCACAACACAAGAAACGACTTAATAAAAATAAGAAAAATAAAAGAAATTCTTAAAAAGATTAATGTAAACTATTGAAAAACACGGATAATCGTGGTTTTCCATTAAAAGTATTTACAAGCTACAAAGAAAGTGTTAGTTTCTTAGGCATCAGAAAAACAGCTGCTGATAAAAATGAAAATAACAGAATGATTTGTAAACAGTGAATATCCGTCGGACTGAAAAAATGAGATCAGAGGGCGGAGCAAATCAGATGTGCACAGGATCAGAAGAAAGAAGAGGGATGATAAAATGACAACAGAAACAAGACTGGAAGCAGATTCGATCGGAACTATGGAAGTGCCTGCAGAGGCTTATTACGGAGTTCAGGCTTTAAGGGCAAAACAGAATTTTCCTATTACAGGTACAAAGCTTCATCCGGTATTTATCAGGAACCTGGCACAGATTAAAAAAGCAGCAGCTATCACTAATAATAATGCAGGGCTTCTTCCGGAGGATAAGGCAGACGCCATTGTCAGAGCCTGTGATGAAGTGATCGCAGGAAAATTGGCTGAGGAATTTATCGTAGATGCCATTCAGGGTGGTGCCGGAACCAGCGCAAATATGAATATGAATGAGGTGATCGCAAACAGAGCCGGTGAGATCCTCGGATGTCCGAAGGGAAGCTATAAAATGGTCCATCCAAATGATCACGTAAACATGGCACAGTCCACCAATGATGTGATCCCGACGGCCGGTAAGCTTACCGTTCTGGATCTTCTTGCACCTCTGGAAAAAGCACTGGTAAGACTTGAGAAGGAGCTTGCAAAAAAGGCAGAGCAGTTCGATGATGTGATCACTATGGGACGTACACAGCTTCAGGATGCAGTTCCGATCCGTCTTGGCCAGGTGTTCCACGGTTATGCGTCCATGGTTTCCAGAGACCGGAAACGTATCGAAAAGGCTCACAGGGAAATGTACACTGTAAACCTTGGAGGAACTGCAGTGGGAACTGCTATCAACGTGTCCGATTCTTATTTTTATAAGATCGTGCCAAATCTGGAAAAGCTTACAGGCTATCCGCTGAAACAGGCTGAGGACCTTTTTGATGCAACAGAAAATCTGGACGGTTTTGTTGCCGTATCTGGTGTGGTAAAAACCTGTGCGGTGGATCTTTCCAAGATGTGCAACGATCTTCGACTGATGTCCTCCGGCCCGAAAACCGGATTTGGGGAGATCAACCTTCCGGCGAAGCAGAATGGGTCGTCCATCATGCCAGGTAAGGTAAATCCGGTCATTCCGGAGGTAGTAAGCCAGGTTGCTTTCCACATCGTAGGACATGATACCACCATTACCATGGCGGCAGAAGCCGGACAGCTGGAGTTGAATGCTTTTGAGCCGGTTGTATTTTGTAATCTTTTTGAATCCATTACGACTCTGGAAAAAGCAGTGGATACATTGATCGTAAACTGCATCACAGGAATCACCGCAAACCGCAAACACTGCAAAGACCTGATGGAAAGCAGTGCAGGAATCGCAACGGCTCTCTGCCCGCATATTGGCTACAAGGCGTCTGCAACCATCGCAAAAACTGCAGTAAAAACTGGCAAGTCTGTCCGGGAACTTGTTCTGGAACAAGGATCATGACTGAGAAAGAGCTGGAAGAGGTTCTTGATCCGTATCTGATGACAGAAGTCGGAGAAGAGCGGAAAGAGGATGAAGCAAGAAGGAAAGCCTGCTGAGAAAGTTATCTGTACCAACGTATGACGGGAACGTCTGATGCAGCAATTCATTTCAGAGCAGCTGAACCTGATGCGGGATTTTATGGAAATGCTATAGGCAGATCAGGAATGAGATATCAATGAGTACTATAAGGAGACTTGTCACAGTGCAGGTCTCCTTTTATAATGGAAGAAACGCGATAAGAAAAGAAGGGAAAGATGCATGCTTAAACGAACAGCCATACGGGCACTTTGTAATACAACGGCATATCAGAGAGGTCTTGATATTTACCGTACCGGAAAGAGGATCCAGTCGCTGGATATTAAGTCGGAAGGAGCTGTGGATAAAATATCTGCAGCAGTGAAGGGAAGTGGGCGTAATGTATACAATACAGGATTTCAGTATGATACAGAAGCGGACCGCATAAAAGAAGCATACTGTGACTGCCCGGCCTTTCGCAGCTATTCCGGAATCTGTAAGCATTGCGTGGCAGTGCTTCTGGAATATGGAGACCGTAAGGCCTATGAGCGTGTGGAAATCCGCAGACAGCAGGATGAGGAACAGAAGCAGGCAGAGTCATTCAGCGGAACAGCATTTCCGGCTGCTTTATCCGGACCAGGGCAGCCTGCAACGAAAACCACCGTTGAGCTGAAAAGCCTCCTTAATCGCCAGCTATACAGCCGTATGCTTCCGTTTTCCGGGGATCCGTATTTTGGCAGGGTGGAGCTGGAAACCTGCCTGAAATTTAATTCTGTGAGAAATTGTTTTACCCGTGGAATTCCGCGTTGGCTGTGAGAAAAAATATATCCTCAAGGATGTGTTGGCCTTTGTGTGGAATCTGGATCATAATGAGAAGGTTTCTTATGGAAAAAATCTGGAATTTATCCATTCAGATGAAGCCTTTTCAGAAGGATCCAGAAGCGTGCTGGCCTTTATCCGGGAATGGGTCGAGAATCATCACGGCACTTACATGTCCAGATATGAACAGCTGAAGAATATAGCTGTGGAAAAGGTGAGGGATCTTACCGTTGACAGAAAAGAACTTGAGGATTTGCTTCTTATACTTGGCGAAAAAAGTTTCAAGTTCAAAATGAACAATGATCCGGAGACAACATGGCATTCTGTCAGAGAAATTCCGAACAGGACGCTGATGATCCGGAAGAAGGATCAGGGGTTATCTCTTGAGATCGCGCCGGTATACAGTGTGACAGGCATACGGTATCATATGTATTTTGATAATGCGAAGGTATATCTGGTTTCCAGGCAGGAGCTTGGAGCAGTGGAGGAATTTGTTGCTTGTCTGGAGCGGCTTCCTGCAGGCCGAGGCTTTATTGATGAACCGGATGTGCCTGCGTTTGTGCGTGAGCTGCTTCCTTCCCTGAAAAATTTTCATCTTGTGATCTCAGGGATTTCCCGGAAGAAACAGGTCTTGAATGCTACAAGCTGCATATGAGATCTATCTGGATGCGCCGGAGCGTGACTGGATCACCTGTAAGGCATTTTCTGTTTACGGGAAGGATAAATTTTCGGTTTTTGACCGAGATGTGTCTGCCCGCACCAGGGATATTCCGGGAGAGCTTGGTGTGTTTGCGCTGCTGTCAAAATATTTTAACGGATATGATGACCAGCGGATGGAGCTGGCATTGGATTGTCGTGCCGAGGAACTGGAATCTTTGTGCAGGGAAGGTTCAGGGAAACCCGACAGTGTGAAAGATTCCGAAGAAAAGCTCTACCAGCTTCTTACTGAAGGGATCCCCGCCATGCAGAAAGTTGCAGCTGTCTATATTTCCCAGTCCATCAAACAGATGAGGGTGACAAAGCTGCCAAACATCCGTCTTGGCGTTTCTCTGTCAGCCGGACTTCTGAACCTGGATCTGGATGTGGAGGGGATGGATCAGGCGCAGCTTTTGATATTCTTTCCAGGTACGATCGCAGGAAAAAATATTTCCGCCTGAAGGATGGCAGCTTTCTGGATGTTTCCGATGGTCAGCTCAGGGAGCTTTCTGCTCTGAAAAATGGACTGCAGATCAGTGATCGTGAACTGAAAAAAGGAAAGACTCAGGTTCCGGCCTATCGTGCTATGTATCTGGACAGTCAGCTGAAGGGCGGCGATCTGATCAAGGTAGAGAAGGACAATGCCTTTCGTGCGTTGATCCGGAACATGCAGACAATGGAAGAACATAAATTTCAGATTCCCAGGGAGCAGGAAAAAATCCTCCGGGGCTATCAGAAAGAGGGCTTTTACTGGATCAAAACTCTGAAGCATAATCAGTTTGGAGGGATCCTGGCAGATGATATGGGACTTGGAAAAACCCTCCAGGTGATCACATTTCTCTGGTCAGAATTTCAGGAATCTGCGCCGGGAGAAAACAGACGTGCCCTTGTGATAACGCCTGCTTCGCTGGTGTTTAACTGGATGAACGAGATCGAACGTTTTGCGCCGGGACTTCCGGCTACCGTTGTGACTGGTGATGTGAAGGAGAGGAAAGCACTGATCAAAAATGCGGGAGAACGGGAGGTTCTGATCACCTCCTATGACCTTCTGAAACGGGATCTGAAGGCTTATCAGAACCTGGATTTTGCTGTGCAGATCATTGATGAGGCGCAGTATATCAAGAATCACGGAACTCAGGTGGCAAAGGCTGTGAAGGAGATCCGGTCGGAATTCAGGCTTGCGCTGACCGGTACACCGGTGGAGAACAGGCTCAGTGAGCTGTGGAGTATTTTTGATTTTCTGATGCCGGGTTTCCTTTATTCTTACGAAAAATTTCGTAAGGAAATCGAACTTCCGGCTGTGCAGTACAGCAATTCCGATGCGATGGAGCGTCTGCAGAAAATGATCCGTCCTTTTGTGCTGCGGAGATTGAAGAGGGATGTGCTGAAGGATCTTCCGGATAAGCTGGAAAAAGATATGTTTTCCCCGTTGGAAAGCGAGCAGAAGGAGCTGTATGAGGCCCATACGGAACGGCTTCGCCTGATGCTTGGGATGCAGTCGGATGCGGAGTTTCGCACTTCTAAACTGCAGATCCTTGCAGAGATCACGAGGCTGCGGCAGATCTGCTGTTATCCGGGACTGGTATATGAAGGATACAAAGGGAATTCTTCCAAGCTGGAGATGTGCATGGAGTTGGTTCAGAATGCGGTGAATGGCGGACATAAGCTCCTGTTGTTTTCCCAGTTTACTACCATGTTGGATGTGCTGGCTGTCCGTCTGAAAAAAGCAAAAGTTTCTTTTTATATGTTGACCGGATCGACTTCCAAGGAAAAACGGGCGCAGATGGTACATGCATTTAATGAGGATGATACTTCTGTTTTCTGCATTTCTCTGAAAGCAGGAGGAACAGGCCTGAATCTTACGGCAGCTGATATTGTGATCCACTACGATCCCTGGTGGAATCTTGCTGTGCAGAATCAGGCAACAGACCGTGCCCACCGCATCGGTCAGCAGAACGTTGTCAGTGTCTACCGCCTCTTTATGAAAGACACCATAGAAGAACGAATCCGGGCTCTTCAGGAAAGAAAACGGGAACTGGCTGATGAGATCTTAAGCGGCGAGGGAATCGGCCAGGCTTTGATCAGCAGAGAGGAAGTACTGGAGCTGCTAGGCAGGTAAAATTCTTAACTGAATCAAGTAAGTTCCTTGCTTCAATTACGAAAAGCAATACGCGGTGAGGGGACTTGCTTGTATCAGGAAGAGTGCAGGCTGTGAATATCCGCCTGATTCAACAAAAACACCCCCGATGGAAATCGCGTGTGTAAATCACATACGATATCCGTCAGGGGTGTTTTATTTTATGCAAAAAACTTATCGTACAGACCAAAGAAGAAGATAAACAGAATGATCAGCGGCAGGATATAAGTGATGTATCCGCGCATCCATTTCCGGATCTTCATGCCTTTTCCGGTGTTGGCTTCTTCTGTGAAGTTTTCCCAGCCCCAGCCCCGTTTGGAAACACAGAAAAGCAGGTATACAAGAGAACCAAGCGGGAGCAGAATGTTGCTTACCAGAAAATCTTCAAGGTCGAGAATTGCGCCGCCGAATACCTTGAGCCAGTCCCAGGACCATACATTGTATCCAAGTACGCATGGCAGAGACAGAAGGATGATGGCGATGGCATTTACAAGACTGGATTTTTTTCGGCTCCAGCCGGTAAGCTCCATACCGCAGGAAATAATATTTTCAAATACAGCCAGGATGGTAGAGAAAGCTGCAAATGACATAAAGATAAAGAACAGGCTTCCCCACAGTCTTCCAAGCGGAATGTGGTTGAAAATATTCGGCAGTGTGATGAAGATCAGGCTCGGTCCGGAAGTCTGGTCAACATTGAATGTGAAACATGCCGGGAAAATAATAAGTCCGGAGGTGATCGCAACAAAAGTATCCAGAAGCGCAATATTCATGGATTCACCAAGCAGTGCATGATCTTTTCCGATGTAGCTTCCGAAGATAGCCATAGCACCGATACCAAGGCTGAGAGTAAAGAATGCCTGGTTCATAGCACCGGTAATGGTAGAAATAATACCGATCTCTTTCATACGCTCGAAATCCGGGATCAGGTAGAATTTCAGTCCCTCTTTGGCACCATCCATGGTAAAACTGTTGATGGCAAGAACAACCATGATCACCAGAAGAGAGATCATCATAACCTTGGTAACTTTTTCAAGGCCGTTCTGAAGACCGCGGGAGCAGACAAAAACACCTGCAATAACAACAACGATCATCCAGAATCCCATAGTAACGGGCTGGCCAAGCATGTTGGTAAACTGTCCTGCAACACCGTCGGAATCAAGTCCCTGGAATTTACCGGTGGCTGTCATATAGAAGTAATTCAGCATCCAGCCTGTAACAGTGGTGTAAAACATCATCAGGAGATAACATCCGATCAGAGTGATATATCCATGGATGTGCCATTTCTGTCCTGGTTTTTCCAGTGCGTAATATGCTTTGACAGGACTCTTCTGGCTGGCACGTCCAACAGAAAACTCCATAGTCATAACAGGAAGTCCAAGAAGGGCCAGGAAGATCAGGTAAAACAGTACGAATGTGCCGCCACCGCCCTGTCCGGCCATGTAAGGGAATTTCCAGACGTTTCCGATTCCGATGGCACAGCCAGCAGAAATCAGAATGAATCCCAGACGGGATCCAAGTTTTTCTCTTTCTTTCATAACTCACCTCATTATTGCAGTATGGTAAACTGCTATTTGTATAAAGTCGCAGGTTTTATCTTAACACATTCCGGGATATTGCACAATAAAAAGAACTTGCATTTTACATAAAACATATGTTAGAGTAAAATGTAATTTTAATAAGATGAAGCGGTGAAACGTTACGCTTTAATGAGACAAAGATCATATGCCGATAGAACCTGGATAACTGTTCTTTTCAGTCAGGGATACAAAGTTTTTTGGAGAGATTCCGTAATATTTCCGGAAACATTTGCTGAAATATCCGGAATCAGAAAATCCGCATAAAGAAGCTACATTTTGAATGGAAGGGCTGTCTTCCAGAAGAAACTGTCTGGCTTTTTTCATGCGGCAGACATTGATATATGAGGTAAGTGTAACTCCGGATTCCTGACTGAATACAGCAGAGAGATGCTGGGGATTGACAAAAAATGGGAAGCAATGGTTTCAAGACGAAGATCCGGCTGATTAAAATTCAGACAGATATATTCCTGAACCTGGGATACAAGAGCTGACTTCCGCGGATTTTTTTCATCAGCAAGAGAATCCAGAACTGCCTTGCAGGTAGACTGGAGCAGTTGTTTTAACTGCAGGGCACTCTGGCAGTTCTGGTAAGTATTCAGGGCGTTCCAGAAGAGGAAAAAGCGTTTCACGCTGACTGCACTCCGTGATAAAACCGTCAAGTACAGTAAGAAAAGCAGCAGCTACACTCCAGGTCTGCCGGATATGGATTTTTTTGGTGATGATATCGTTGAAATATTCATCAATATATTTACAGAGAGCCGGTGAATTTTGCTGGCGCAGAAAGATCAGGATATCATTATAAACCAGAGGCTTTAATGTAAAATCACCGGAATGGGACTGGGGCGTGAAATAAAGAAATCCGGAAGAAGACGCAGTTCTGTTATGAAAAACAGAAAGAGCCTCTTCATAGGAATAGCGGATTCCTTCCACGCCTTCATGAGGTGTTCCACAGCAGAAAAAAGTGGAAATCTGTGCGATATTATCATATATCCCGGCAAGTCTGAGACAGGATTGTTCCAGATCGGTAAAAGAAAAATCAGAGCTTTTTTCCATGATGATATACTGTCTCATCTGAGAATAGTCAATGTAAATAAGCTCTTTGCACACAGGCTGTAAGATTTCCCTGCATATATTTTCCAGGATGGTGTGGAGCAGAGAAAAATCACCTTTTTCATCCCATATTTCCGGATTGGCATTGTGGATCTCCATAAGAATGGTAAGATAATCGGAAGTTTTATGAATCGGAATTTTTTCCAGATCATCCGGGGAAATGGTTGTTCCGCTGATCACCTTCTGGAAGAAATTAAGCTGCATTTGCCGTGTATACAGATCGCGGAACTGAAAATAATTATTCACATAACTGTTTCTGGAATTTTCCTGATCGATCTCGTCACTTACTTTCTGGAGTGTCTCCATAAGCTCCCGGTGATCCAATGGCTTCAGGAGGTATCCGCGGACCTGAAGAGAGATGGCTTTTTTGGCATAGTCAAAATCTTCGTATCCTGTGGAAAGGATGAACCTGGTATGACAGTCTGTTCCAAGAGCTGCGATCATATCCAGACCGCTCATAACCGGCATGGATATATCCACAAGGGCAATATCGGGTTTAACATTTTCAATAAGCCGGATTCCGGCCTGTCCGTTATTAGCTTCCCCTGCAATGTTATAAAGGTTTTGTTTTTCAAGAAAATTGATCAGAGATTTTCTGAAAAAAACTTCGTCGTCAATAATTACAAGTGTTTTCACTTTATATTTCCCCCTCGATCAGATTTTTGTCAGGTATTACTATGGTTACAGTGGTTCCCTTTTCAGGTGAACTTTCGATGGTAAGTCCGTAATTCTCACCGTAGAGAAGAGCAATCCTGTGGTTGATACTTGGAAGCCCGAAAGAATGTCGGGCAGTTTTGAAGTCTCTGATAGAACGGTTAAGTTCGGCAAGTTTTTCCGGCGGGATACCGGAACCATTATCAGAAACAGAAATACAGATGGTACCATTTTTGATAGAAACAATTAAGTGAATATGGCATATCTGGCTGGTAAGTCCGTGGACAAAAATATTTTCCACAACAGGCTGTATGGTCAGCTTGGGTATCTCTGCCCCATGATCCTCCCAGGACGGCTCATAGATGATCTCGTAATCAACAAAATCCATATACCGCAGATTCTGGATATAAAGATACTGTTCTGTAAGAAGCAGCTCCTGGCGCAGAGGAATGATAAACTGTCCCTTTGAAAGAGAGTTTCTGTAGAAAGATGACATGGCAGACACTGCTTTTACTGCGGTATCATTCATATCAATTTCTATGAGGGACTTGATGGTGTTTAAAGTATTATAAAGAAAATGGGGATTGATCTGGGACTGTAAAAGACGTATTTCCATTTTCTGTTTGGCATTTTGTTCCTCATAGATATCGTTAAGTAATGTCTGGATCTTCTGCATCATAAGGTTAAACTGGTTATAGAGAACTGCAAGTTCATCATTTGAAGAGTAACTGGCAGAAATATTCAGCTTTCCGGCAGATGCAGATTTCATTTTTTCCAACAAGTTTCTGTATAGGTGCGGTGACAGTACCTGTACATAATATGGAAAAAAATACAGATAAAATAAACACTACAATGCTGATCAGAAGAATGTTGTGCAGGATCACCATATGATCCAGAGTCAGGCTTTCCAGAGGAATCAGGTTGATCACATTCCAGTTTAGGTCAGGATAGGATTTGCAGATAAAAAGAGTGTCAGTGCCGTCTACGGAAAAAAACTGCCTGTCGGTTTCTGTCAGGGTTTTATAATTCTCTGAACTGATTTTTGTATAGGATGAGAAGTCTTTATAAATACCTCCGGATGAAGAAGAGGAAAGTATCTGTCCATTTTCATCAGTAATATAGAAATCCCTGGAAGAGCTGTCCGGAAGGTCGCGGAATGCAGAGGAAATATTTGTTTCTCTGATCAGAAGGACCAGGCGCCCAGATATTTGGTGTTATCAATGTTTGTAATACTTTTTAAGGCTACAAAGGTTGGCTCCCCACTTATCTGGAAGGGTCCGAGAAACTGAAAGGCCAGATTAGTCTGAAGGCTGTCAAGGACTTCGGGACCTAAAATGGAATCAAGCTGATCTGTTTCTGTGGTACTGCTGTGAAACCAGTGGTTTTCTGTATCCAGGATATCCCAGGCATAGATGTTTTTGTGAAGTCCGATGATACGCTGGGCCTGGTCTGTAAGCTCGGAATTTACCAGAAAATGTTCCAGTGTGTTTTCGGGAACTGTGGGATTTTCTTTTAAAACATCGGCGATATTGCTGTTGATGGAAAGGGTGATGGCATAGTTTGATATATTATCGATCTTTTCTCCAAGGTTGCTGGTGATCAGGGATAGCTGCTGCTGACTGGAAAGTGCGGCACGCTTGATCAGTACTTTTTGGATGCAGTATAAAAAACACGGAAGTAAGCATGAGTATCAGAGAACTGAGCAGCAGATATGTAATAAAAAGCCTGCGTTTCAGACTGATTCCTAAAAATAAGTGAAACACCTTTTTTTTCAGATTTTCTATCATGGAATCCCCCTCTGGTTTTATTGGCTACATTATATAATAAGGGAAAAATTCTCACAAGTGTGGGGGAAAGATTGGAGAAAATATTCCAGGTACAGCGAAGATTTTCCATGTATTTTTCCGGACGGATTTAATATAATGGTCTCATCGATAAGGAAAGCGGAACAAAATATTCAATCCGGATGAATAGAAATGTACCAAAAGGAGGACGAAAATGAAATTAAAAAAAGTGATGGCTGCTACACTTGCCACAATGATGTGTCTCTCTTCATTCAGCATGATGAATGTGTGGGCAGATAAAAAAGAGGATTCCGAACCACTTGTGATCAATTATATCAGTGCCAGGGGCGAAACAGATGCGGCACTGAAAACATTGAAGAAGCTTGCAGAAGATTATAAAAAAGATCACCCGGATTTTGAATTCAATGTAGAGTCTATTGCAGACAGAGAAACATATCTTCAGAAGATCAAGATCCTTGCATCCAGCAATGAACTGCCGGACTGGTTTGACGCAGATCCGGAGGCATTTTTTGAAGGACTTTGCAAAAAGGATCTGATCTACAGTGTGGATGACCTTTATGATGAACTGGGTATCAAAGACAAGTTCTTTGATATTGCACTGAATTATCCGAAACTCAGTGACGGAAGCAATTACCTTATGACCTGGCAGGGAAATGTAGAGTATTTCTGGTATCACAAAGACATGTTTGAAAAAGCCGGAATTACTGAAACACCTCAGACACTGGAAGACCTCCTGGATGTGTGCAAGAAGCTGAAAGATGCGGGAATGACCCCGATATCCGCAGGAAATTACGACATGATCATGCGTTATCCTGCATTTAAGGCTTTCAGACTGGAAGGAAATGACTTCATTGACAATGCAAGAATGGGAAAAGAAAAATTTAATTCTGAGACAGGTATCGCAACAGCCCAGTATACACAGGATATAGCCCAGTATTTCAGTGAAGGATGGACAAGTTCAGATACTACCGCACAGATGGATCTGTTTCTGAACAGTGGTGCGGCAATGTTATACACCGGAACATGGGATACACCGGATCTTACAGATGATGAGGGAAATCTTAAAGATGACATTTCCATGTTCAAACTTCCTGTAGACAGCGAAGGAACCGCTACAGGAGAAAATGATTACTATGCGAATTGTGGAATCGGAACTGCCATTCTCAAGGATTCCATGAGTGATGAGATGAAAGATTTCATCAGTTATGTATGGGATAATTTTGCTGATACGGCAATGTATGAGTTCAATATGCTTCCATCCATGATGCCAAGTGATTCGGAGAAGCTTCCGGAGCTTACACAGCAGATTTTAAGTGATCTTGAGAACTGCGGCACTTTTGCCCAGTGCTGGGATGTTCGTCTGGATCCTTCTTACGGTGGAATTGGCGCCACAGTCCCAAAGCTCCAAGCAGCACGGCGATGCCGATGATGATGAAGCCGGTTTTGTCGCTGATCTGCAATGCGCTGGTGATGTGGGTGGTTTGTGTCGCTCCGAATGTGATGCCCTGCCTGTCCTGCAGGCTGAGCGTGGCGTCCGCGGTGCCGGAGGTGGCCACGCGGATAATGAACGCCACTTGGCTTCGCCGTGCGCGGGCACTTCCACGGTGTCGAAACGCGAAGTGACGATCTGCATGGAGTTGGTCAATGATGAGACTTTTACCGTGACCGGATAGGGGTGGCTGTTGCTGATGGTAACGGGCATTTGCGCGGTTTCGCTGACCACGTTGACGTTTTCCGTCGGTGTGATGGCCACGCCGTTGATGAGCAGGGACGCCAGTTGCCCGGCTCCTTCCACCATGGTGCTTCCGGCTGGATTTTCGCCGCCTAGCGCGTGCAGGGCCATGATGCCGTGCGCGTTGACGAGCTGCCTGCGCCACGCTTTGAGGCCTGCGGGGGCCTGCTTGGCATCGTCGGCGACGTCGGTGAGGATGGATGCGTTGAATCGTTTGATGTCGTTTGTCGAGGCTGCCAGTGTGTTGAGCGTCTGCCTGAGATTG
>ENA-OQDW01000361-OQDW01000361.1-human-gut-metagenome-genome-assembly--contig:-NODE-361-length-19427-cov-3.273886_pt1 | contig 19427 bp, 17 predicted proteins | sample MGYA00242784_ERZ504613 | MGnify/ENA primary metagenome ERZ504613 (study PRJEB26092, sample SAMD00036330) | human gut metagenome | host: Homo sapiens | study: EMG produced TPA metagenomics assembly of...
TGCATCAAATAGGAAAAATAGTCCCTGAGAAAGCAAATCAAAGCCTCATAGATGCAGCCTGATAATTGACCCAATGCTTCTGGATCCATTACTTTTTGTGTAAGCTCCTCCAACAGACTTTGAAGATGCTCATATTGTTCCAAATATTTCGCTCTTTCCGCATCAAAACTACGTTCTAGCTCCAGTTGCGTTTTAATACTTTCTATTTTGTTTCCTTTTATGCGAAGCTCGAGTTCCCTAGTTTCAAAAAACTTTTTATCAACCAGAGCATCGCTAGAATGGTTGCTACAACCACAGCAGTCTCACGGTCTAATAAAATGATCCCGTGTTCGATGAACGAGCTTACTAACCTGCGCTGCTATTTAACATCAGTATATCACCTCTATTCAGCATCATCTACCGAGTTCCTCAACTCTTCATACAATCTTTTTAATCGGAAACAATTTGTTGCATATTGTATATTGGCACGATCCAATGCAATATTGAAATCACCTCTGGTACTATTGTCGCCAACAAACTCAGAAATGTGCACTGTTATAAAGGCATTGATTATTTGTAGATAACCACGAAATTTTTGGGCAGGCTCTTCTTTTGTCTCCGCTTCTTTGATCAATGGGCTCAACGACTTCCGGTCATAAGCTCCTATATTCTTTTTCAGCTTGCCAAGCCATTTGAGCACATCAAGCATATCTATAATGATATCAATCGCTTCTCGTTTCAAATTTTCAACCAACTTTCTAATTTGATTCAATTAAAATAAAAGAAGCCCAATAGTAGGGTGCATGATACAATTTTTCATCATCGTTTCGATCTTCAATAGAGCAAGTCAAACTTTTTACAACACTTGGCTCAAGTATATCCGCCATCTCTGCAAAAATCGTGCGAGCCTGCTGTGCGGTTAATTCTTTTAAATATGCTTTGGCTTGCCTCAAGGCCTCGTAAACGCTCAGCTTTTTCCTCAACAAGTTTTGATAAAATTGGATCATCAAAATAGTAGATGCAGCATCGGGGATTTTCCAAAGGCTGGCGATAACTTTTCTCGCCCCCGCATTCAAGAAAGATCTTCGAAGCCCCAATACACCTTCAAAACCCGTTTGATCCCCCAATCCGCTTTCACAGGCTGCTAATGTAACCAATTCTGTTCCATCAAAATTTTTCATTGATAATTCTTCAGCGGAGATTCGATCTCCTCCTGATAAATACAAGCAGGAACCAGACAAAATTTCAGCGACTTTACAGTCATATTGGCCATGTGTGGATAAATGTAAGTATTGATAAGTTTCATCAAAGATATCTCTCGTAACCCGTTCATTCATCCTTGGTGTGCAACCTAACAGTGCTGCAATTGTACATACTTCATATGGAGAAGTGCTCAAAGGCTGGAACCCAATCAGATCTGGTGCCCCCGCGGCCATATTTTTACGATCCAGATCGCCCCGCCGAGCTTTTTTATGCAACAATTCACGCCCGGAATCAATATAGCAAACTTTGTAAGAAGCCTTGAGAAATAATTCAAACGGAATAGAAAACAGAGCGTCTACAGGTGCAATCACAAGCTTATTGATTTCCGGCGGGCAATACTCCAGAACAGGGGCAAAAATAGTATCGATTAAATGATGGTAGGCCTCTGTGCTAAAAATATTGAGATCTGTTCTATGCTCCACAATTGCTTCTATTAGAGAATGTACCTGTGTATTGACCCAGTTGACATCAGCTAATTCAACAAATTGAATTGAGCCGGAAGGATACAAAATAAATGCAGCATACGATTTTTTTTCAATCTCTCTATATATCTGAGTAAACTCGATTAAAACACTGCCATTATGGATCTGATCGCATATTTTCCGAAGATCCATAGTAAATAGATCTTTATAAATATCCGGCCCAATCTCTTCAAAAAGCTCTATCTGAATTTTTCGGATCTCCGCTGTATATCGGCCATTCAAATTTTCATTTTTTAACCGTTCTATTTTTTGATAGTTTGGGTTCTCATTTAAATACCGTTTCGTAATGCTGCGATAATCATAAGCAAGCATTTTATAATTGATATAAAAACAATATGCCGCCGCACTTCCTCTATGCTTTTGAATCAAATAAACACATTTTTGAAGAATTCCTTCAAAACCGCCAGAAACTCAATCTGTTTTTTTTCATTCAAATACAAACAGTACCTGTTCAATCGTGTTTTCATAGGTATTTATAATCTGTTGAAGTGTCATCTGTACATTTTCATAGTCATTTAACTGATCATATGCCAAACATATCCAGGCGAGTATATCCAACTTAGCCTTAGCATTCATCGGCATATCCTGAACTCTCTGGTAAAATGCAACCGTTTTTTGAGGAACCCCTAGTTTTAGATAGCCTGGCATAATCAGAAAGGTCATATTAGCCATTCTATTTCGATATAACTTGCCAATAAAGCTTTCTTCACCATAAATGCGGGTCATCTCAGTAAAAATATCGATGACCTTCTGAACCCAATATAATTTTGCATCCTTCTCTAAATAATCGACGTCCTGCTGCTCAAATGGCATCTGGAACTGATTCATGTTCCTCATGACCCTTATTAATTGTTGCTGCTTTTCATATTCTAAAGAATCCACACACAGAGAAAGCTTCGGCTCAATGATTTGAAAAATCTCAGGGGATAAACCTAAGTTCGGCGCCGCCTCCCGAAAAAGAATCGACTTGGCGAGATCTGGGTCACGTGAGGTTACCAAGGTAAGCAAATCCAATATGGATATTCCTTGCTCTAGTTCATCTTCATCCAATTGGGCTCGAGCATGAAATAATAAGAAAAAAATATTTTCTAAGTGATCCTCTCTATTGATATATATATCATTAAGTTCCTCCGGCACATCTATCTGTTTCATTTCATGAATTGCTATAAGAGAAATTTCGGCACGCTGTATGCAAGATTGGTAATCTCCTTTCAAAAAATCAAGTATCGCATAGTAACGTTCCACATACTTAGCCAAAAAGCTATTTTCTCCATAAAGCACCGTAACCCATGCCCGTACTTCGTCCAGATAGTATTCTGCTAATTCATTGTTGTTAAAGTCAATTTGGTTCGCGCTGATTTCCAAGAGAATTGCAATATATTCAGCACCAATCTCATCGTGTGCGTAAAATTTAAGATAGGCCTGCCGCCATTGCGCGGCATACGCGCTAAAAAGGCCCGGGCTAAAGTCCTCGATAGCCTTTTGCATCAGAGAAGGTAAGGAAGAGAGCTCCTCCGCCAACATTTGTGCCGATCCACTTTGATTCGGTTGCTCCACGGCATGCTGCTTGATTCGCGCAATTATTTTCACTTCATCCACCTCGCCTAGAAAGTTTTCTGTTAGCCGTAGCATTCATTGCACGACCAAACCTCTCGATTCTATTAATTTTCCCTCAAATGCCCTACATCTTGGATAATACGATTTGTTATGACATTGAAGTATATAATAGGATATTATGATATTTTATTTCGAAAATCAAGTAATATTTTACATATAATGGATAACCTTGCTTAAAAATTAATTGAGTCTCTAAAGCGAATCATCATTTTTATTACGAAGTGAGCCCCGCAAGCCCACAGAACAAATAGCATTCTGCTTAGGAGCCAAGCAGTTACAGCTATTCTGTAACGATAAAAGCAGCCCCGTCTTATTTAGACGGGGCTGCCTTTCATCATTTCATTGCAAAATCCAGTAAGCAATCGACCAAATCCAGTGGAGCGCTGACTGATCAAAGTCATGCACATCATTTCATGATGCGGTGATCGTCTGCCGTTTTATTTCTGTGGTTTTACCACCAGGTTCACCAGCTTACCCTTGACATAGATTTCCTTCACGATTTGCATATTCTCAATCGCTGCCTTGATCTTCTCCTCCTGCTTTGCCAACGCAATCGCATCAGCCGCCTCCATCTCTGCCGGAATAGAGAGCTTCGCGCGCACCTTGCCGTTGAGCTGCACAACGATCTCAACCGTTTCATCCTTGCACTTTGCCTCGTCGTAAGCAGGCCACTGCTGATCCGTCACCGTGCCGCCGAAGCCCATTTGCTCCCAAAGCTCCTCTGTCATATGCGGGGCAAAGGGGTTAAGCAGAAGCGTCAGCGTGCGCAATTCGCCCTTCGTCACCGCGCCTGTATCTGCGATCGCATTGAGCAGGCTCATCATCGCGGCAATCGCGGTGTTTGCCTTCAGGTTGTCGATATCCTCTGTTACCTTCTTGATCGTGCGGTGTATAGGCGCTTCCAACTCCGGGCGGTAGCCGTCGCCATCCACCGCAATCTCCTGAAGATTCCAAACGCGGTCAAGGAACCGCTTACAGCCCTTGATGGAAGCGGAATTCCAGGGGGCCGCCTTCTCAAAATCGCCGATGAACATCTCATAAAGCCGCATGGTATCCGCGCCGTATTCATTGACAATATCGTCAGGGTTTACAACGTTTCCGCGGGATTTGCTCATCTTCTCGCCGTTTTCACCCAAAATCATGCCGTGGCTCGTGCGCTTCTGGTAGGGCTCCTTAGTGGGCACCACACCGATATCATAAAGGAATTTATGCCAGAAGCGGCTGTAGAGCAAGTGGAGCGTGGTATGTTCCATGCCGCCGTTATACCAATCCACCGGCGTCCAGTATTCAAGCGCTTCCTTGGAGGCAAGCGCTTCATCATTATGCGGATCGCAATAGCGCAGGAAATACCAGGAGGACCCCGCCCACTGAGGCATGGTGTCCGTTTCGCGCACAGCCTTTCCGCCGCAGTGCGGGCAGGTGGTATTCACCCAATCCGTCATCTTGGCAAGCGGCGATTCTCCCGTTTCCGTCGGCTCATAGGAATCCACCATTGGCAGCTTCAGCGGAAGCTGATCCTCCGGCAGCGGCACATAGCCGCACTTTTCACAATAGACGATCGGGATCGGCTCGCCCCAGTATCGTTGGCGGGAGAACACCCAGTCGCGCAGTTTAAAGTTCACCTTGGAGCGACCTTTCCCGTTTTCAGAAAGCCATTCGGTGATTTTTCCCTTCGCCTCATCCACCGTCATACCTGTTAAAAATCCAGAGTTGACCATAACGCCGCTCGCGCAGTCTGTAAATGCTTCCTTCTCCACGTCGCCGCCCTGGACCACCTCGATAACCGGCAGATCAAATTTTTTTGCAAACTCCCAGTCACGCGTATCGTGCGCGGGCACCGCCATGATCGCGCCCGTGCCGTAGGAGACAAGAACATAATCGGAGATAAAAATTGGAATTTCCGTATCGTTGACCGGGTTTACCGCACGCACGCCCTTGATGCAAACGCCGGTTTTATCCTTGTTAACCTCTGTGCGCTCGAAGTCGGATTTGCGGGCCGCCTCTGCCTGATAGGCCCGCACTTCATCCAGGTTTTCAATTTTGTCCGCCCATTTTTCGATCAGCGGATGCTCCGGGGAAAGCACCATATAGGTAGCGCCGAAGAGCGTATCCGGCCTGGTGGTATAAACAGTCATCTTATCGCCCGTTGTGGCGGTAAAATCAACCTCCGCGCCGGTGGAGCGACCGATCCAGTTGCGCTGCTGTACCTTGACACGGTCGATAAAATCAAGCTCGTCCAGATCGTCGAGCAGTCGCTGGGCATAGGCCGTAATTTTTAGCATCCACTGGCTTTTGACCCGGCGCACCACCTCGCTGCCGCAGCGCTCGCACACGCCGCCCGCGGCCTCCTCATTGGCCAGCACACACTTGCAGGAGGGGCACCAATTGACAGCCATCTCCTTTTTATAGGCAAGTCCCTTTTTGAAGAGCTGAAGGAATATCCACTGTGTCCATTTATAATAAGATGGGTCCGTTGTGTTCACTTCGCGGCTCCAATCGAACGAAAAGCCAAGAGATTGCAGCTGCTGCTTAAAGTGCGCCACGTTATCATGCGTGACGATCTCCGGATGGATATGGTTCTTAATGGCATAGTTCTCCGTGGGCAGGCCGAAGGCGTCCCACCCCATTGGATAGAGCACGTTATAGCCCTGAAGCCTCTTTTTACGCGCCACAATATCCAGCGCCGTATAGGAACGCGGGTGGCCGACGTGCAGCCCCTGCCCAGAAGGATAAGGGAATTCTACCAGGCAGTAGAATTTCGGGCGGTCATATTCGTTTTTGGCATGGAAAACGCCCGTTTCCTCCCACCGATCCTGCCATTTCTTTTCCACCTGTTTAAAATCGTAGTTCATCTACAGTCCATCCTTTCTATCCTTTTTAAAAAAGGCGCCAGCTTTCTAAAAATGCCTCAGCTGTCGATCATATCGTCGATTTCAATCTTCTTGCCGTCCGCCCATAGGCGCTCAAGGTTATAATAGGCCCTGCTCTCCTTGTGGAATACATGCACCACCACGCTGCCATAATCCAGCAGAATCCATCCCGTGGCGCGGCCTTCAATATGGCCCGCCTCTACGCCCTGCTTAGAAAGCGCATCCTCTACCTCGCTCGCAAGAGCGCGCACATGTGTATTGGACGTTCCGTTTGCAATCACAAAGTAATCGGCCACCACGGATAATTCCGTGATCTGGATCACTTCAATATCCTCCGCCTTTTTCTCATCCAGTGCGCGGACAGCAGCCTTTACCAGATCAATTCCTGTCATCAAATCCCTCCGTGTGTTAAACTCTCTTTTATCATTCACCAAAACCGTTATCTTTACAAGGGCTACTCAATATCTTTGGCCCGAAACAGCACAAATTTCACTTGGCTAACATTATCGACCGTATCAATCTGCTCCGCCGCAACCTCATAATTGAAAAACAGGGAGGGATAGATGAGATCGTATACATCCGTATTTACGTTAAGCATCATCACGATAAAATCCACGCTCTTCTCCTGCACGATCTGGCGCTGCTGAGCACGCATCTCCGGCAGGTTTTCATCCGGAATATTGAGCAGGCAAAAATATTTGTTCACCGGCAGGATATCCGCTGCATAGTAAAACCCGGCATCGAGGAAGCCATAGTTCAGCAGCGTGGCATTCTCCTTTTCGTGAATGATATCCGCAAACTTGTATTGGACACAATCCTCCTTTGGCACACCGAGCAAATAGGTGTTTGCACATAACTGATAAGAAGCGCCCGTTAGCACGAGCGTCAGAACGGCGGCCAGCGCTAGCATCCCTTTGCCCGGCTGGGAATTCCGTTTTGGCCCTTTGCCCCAAACCATCTCATACAGCCCCGCGGCAATATGAATCGCAACCACCCCGGCAAGGCAGGTAAAACCGGCATAGATAAAGAAATAATAGGTATACGACCGGCCTCCCCAATACAGGCCGAGCGTTAGGAACACCGCGCATAACAGCGGCCCCACCGCTCCAACCCAATTTTTGTGAAGCTTGCGAAAAACCAGCATTCCGGCGATCCCTACTACCGCCGTGCCGAACAGCCATGGCGAACGCTCGCTCATACGCACGATCACCTGCCAGATACTTTGCATGCGCTCGGCCATAGTCATCGGAGTGGAATAACCAAAAATATTGTTATAAAAATAAACCTCGATGAGATCCTTCAGCGCTCCGTGCGCCCCGAAATAAACAAGCCAGGGGAGCGCCGTTGCCGCCATCCCACCCAAAAAGACTAGGCAGCTGATAACCGCCCTGCCAAGCCCCTGCGTAAACAAGAGCGCAAACGCAACCACCGCCATAAAGCCAAACCAAAAGCCCAGCAGGGAAAACTTCATCCACAGCACGCATCCGGCGCAGACGCCCGTCAACACAAGCCAACTCAGCGGCATCGGTTTTGGGTATTCTTCCCGGCAGTAACGCAATAGGATATATAGCGTGAACGCGAGCAGCGGCAGGATATATTCCTCCGTCTCCCCGCCGTGAAAAAAGCTAGGGAGACAAAGCTCACCAGCGCCATCAAGGGCGCGGCGATATAAAAATAGTTGGATACTGCCGGCTGGAAGAACAGCGTGACGATTTTATAGGAATAAAACAAAAAGAACGTATACGATAAAATCTCCAGCAGATAAACGCCGAAAAAAGATCGGCTCGATACAAGCGACGCTAGGCCGTATAAAAAATAGAGCAACGGCCCCTTTTGCTCTACCAGATCCCGATAGGGCACAAGGCCGTGCATCATACCCTTACCCACGGTGAAAAAGCATTGGATATCGCTTCCATTATTCAGAGGATATAAAAAAGAGCTCTTTGTGCAGATTGTTAGAAAACAAAAAGACACAAACAGGCAATAGAGCAACATCCCTATCTGAACCCGGCGCTCTGTTTTATGCATGGTCCACCACCCTTTCCTACGCAGTTCCAGCGATAATGATCTCATTATACGCCTCCACGCTATCGGTATGAATCACCTGCCCGCTCTGCACAAGATCTGTGATGCAGAAACGCATTCCCTTCAGCATCGCGGATTCGAGGCTCACCCCAGCCGCCGCGCGCATCTCCTCCACGCCGTTATAAATCGCGGTCCGCGGAGATAAAATCCGCAATATAGAGCACCTTTTCCAACACACTCATGCCTGCGCGGGCTGTGGTATGGTAGCGGATCGCCCGTAAAATATCCGCATCCTTTACCTGCAAAGCCGTGCGTGCATAGGCCTCGCCTGCCATCGCATGCCATAGCTTGGGGTTTACACGCTCATCTGCCGTAAGAACAGCGTCCGCTTGCTCCAAAACGGCAAGCTGCTCCTCCGGCGGACTGTTTTTCATTATATCATGCAGGATTCCCGCTGTATATGCTTTTTCTGGATCGGCTCCATATTTTTGGGCTAGCCGCCTTGCCTCTTGTGCTACATTGAGCGAATGCGCAAAGCGCTCCGGGCGAAGCTTTCCGCGTATAGCGGCGATAAATTCTTCGTTTCGCTGCGTATCCAACATCCGATAAAGCCCCTTTTCCAGAATATAATGGCACACCTCGCCTGGGATCAGGTCTTTCACCTCGACGCCTTCCCGCAGCTTTTTCCGCAGTTCGGTAGAGCTAACAGGCACAGGGCGCACTGTGCAGAGGATGACCCGGCTGCTGAGGTCTCCCAGTGGGCCGCCACGGATATACGACTCCAACGAGGCATATTCCTCCATGCCCCCCCGCGCGGCCACGGCCAGCCTGCACATGCGCAGGATTTCACCGGGGTTGCGCCACTGGTGGAAAGAAAGCAGCATATCCGTGCCCATAAACAAATAAAATTCTGCATTGCCATATTGTTTCTGCAATGCTGCCAGCGTATCGCAGGTGTAGCTCTTCCCGCCGCGGGAAAGCTCCAGGCCGCTAATCTCAAAAGGTTCGTCTGGAAACGCAAGGCGACACATCTCCATCCGATCTGCCCCGCTCGCGAGCTCATGCGCCTGCTTATGCGGCGGAAGGTTAGCCGGGATAATGAGCACCCGCTCAAGCCCAAGCGCCTGTGCGAGCGTGCGCGCCAAATGAACATGGCCGCTGTGCGGCGGGTTGAAGGTTCCGCCATAAATGCCAATGCGCCGCTTACCCGGCTCCAACATTTTTTCCCCTGCCATTGCGTTTTCCTCCGTTGGCCGAGCTATTTGCCACGGCCCTGCCGTGTGGAAAAGCGGCCGCCCTCCCGCTTCTGGCGCAGCGCACCGCACTCTTGCGGCTGTTGGGGCGATTACCAATGCCCGACTTTGGTTTTTCCTTCCTCACCGGTTCATGAAGCGCCGGGCTATAGCGGTATAGCACAATGCTGCCGCCAATCACCTGAACAATATCGGCCCCAGTCGCCTCGGCCAGCTTCTGTGCAATCGCCTTCGGCGGCTCCGGCGTTGTTTCCAAAAGCACCTTTAGCTTGATGAGCTCCCGCGCGCGCAAGGCGTCGTCCGTCTGCGCAATCAGCGCATCGTTCACACCGCCCTTGCCTGCCTGGAACACAGCCTCCAAAGAATTTGCCTGCGCGCGTAGCGCCGCTCTTTCCTTACTTGTCATAGATGATCCTTTCCTGTTTCAAGATACGCCGGCAGCTCCTGTGCCAGCTTACGCAGCGCATTCCCACGGTGACTGACACGGTCTTTCTCCTGCGCTGTCAGCTCTCCAAAGGTTTTTCCCCCAACGAGAAACAGCGGGTCATATCCAAAGCCACCCCCGCCGCGCGGTTCAAATGCAATCGTCCCCTCACAGGCGCCACGCACGGTCAATTGCCTCCCATCCGGGAACACACAGCACACGCTGCTGACAAAGCGCGCCGTGCGCTGTTGTGCCGGAACAGCCTGGAGGTTTTTCAGCAAAAGCGCGTTGTTTTTTTGATCATTTCCATGCTCGCCCGCATAGCGCGCAGAATACACGCCGGGCGCGCCGCCCAGCGCATCCACCTCAAGCCCGGAATCATCTGCAATGCAGGGCAAACCGCTCTCCCTGCATCCGGATTCCGCCTTGAGATAGGCGTTTTCCTCAAAGGTTTGGCCTGTCTCCTCCACATCGGTGAGCGCAACGCCCGCCTCCTCCGCAGTGAGAACGCGGATGCCCAGGGGCGATAAAATCCGCGCGAGTTCATCGCGTTTTTTTAAATTATGGGTCGCTATTAAAAAATCCATACGGATGGTCATTCCTTTCCTGCGCCAGTCAATTTGAAAGAGCGATTCCAAACTGCTTCTGCCTTTTTTGTGCTTAGCTTAATCCGGATTGCCCAGGCGCGTTCTCCAGCGCTGCCTGCGCAAATAACGCCGCTCCCTGCGGAGCAGCCTACGCTGCCTGCGCCTCTCCAAACGCTTTTGGCGGCGCACCGCATATTTGCTGGAGCGCTGATCGCGCTTCGGGTCTCCGAGGTAATCCCAGAGGCCCGGATGCTTTTTGTGCCGAAGTTCCAACGGATGATTGCGCTCTCCGCCGCGATCATACCAACGGTGGTATATTTTCTTCCACAGTTGCCAAAAGAAGCGGCCTGCTGCCCGAACCGCTTTGATTCCCCTACCCATGTTGATGACCGTCCTTCCGCTTTCCAACAGCTTATGATTCCTGTAGCCCATCCTCTTCCCGGCTGACCTCTTCAAACAGACCCTGCGCAAACGCTTCGGCGTCAAAGGGTTGTAGGTCGTCCACCTGCTCGCCAACGCCTACAAATTTAACCGGAATTTTCAAATCGTCCATGATGCTCAGCACCACGCCGCCGCGGGCTGTGCCGTCGAGCTTTGTCAGCACGATGCCCGTAATTTCCGCCGCATTCATAAACTCACGCGCCTGGTTCACGGCATTCTGGCCCGTGGTCGCGTCGAGCACAAGGAGCACCTCACGGTCAGAGTAAGGAAGCTCTCTGTCAATCACCCGATAAATTTTAGCAAGCTCTTCCATCAGGTTCTTTTTATTGTGCAGCCGACCCGCCGTATCGCAGATGATCAGATCCGCATCCCGCGCCTTGCCCGCCGCAATCGTATCGAAAATAACCGCCGCCGGGTCTGCGCCCTCGCGGTGCTTGACGATCTCCACACCGGCACGGTCCGCCCAGATTTCAAGCTGCTCAATTGCAGCGGCGCGGAAGGTATCCGCCGCCGCTAAAATCACCTTTTTGCCCTGCGCCTTATAGTAGGCCGCCATCTTGCCGATGGTGGTCGTTTTGCCTACTCCGTTTACCCCGATTACCAGGATCACAGATGGGATCGTATCAAGCTCCATCCCCTCCTTGCCGGAGAGCATATCGGCCACAACCTCCCGGATCACCCGGCGCAGCTTGTCCGGTTTTTTCAAATCGCGTTTTTTCACGCGGTCGCGCAGCTCGTCGATGATGTGCTGCGCCGTTGTCACGCCCACATCGCCCATGATGAGGATTTCTTCCAGCTCCTCAAAAAGATCATCGTCAATTGCGGCGCTCGCTTCCAGCACGGAATCGATTGCGCCGGACATCTGCTCCCGCGTCTTTTTTAATCCAAAATTAAATTTTTTAAAAAGCCCCATGAAATCGGCCCCCTGCTATTCTTTCTTGATCCAACAGCCGGATGCTTCGAGCCGTGCTCATCAAAAAAGCCGGCCGAATCAAACGGATTCTTTTTTATCATATCATACTGCGGCTGAGAAATCCATGTATCCGCCCAGAAAAACGCCAATGTTTCACCCGATCCCAAGCTTCTTCGCCATCTCCGCCGTTTTGAGCTCCAGCATTTTGGATACGCCCTCCTCCTGCATCGTAATGCCATAGAGAACGTCCGCCTCCTCCATCGTGCCGCGGCGGTGGGTAATCAGGATGAACTGCGTGCTGCGCGTCATACGGCGGCAATACTGCGCGTAGCGCGTAACGTTAACATCATCGAGCGCGGCCTCCACCTCGTCGAAAATACAAAACGGCGAGGGCGTCACTTTCAGAATGGCAAACAGGAGTGCGATTGCCGACAGGCCCTTTTCTCCGCCGGAGAGCAAATCGATATTCTGCACGTTTTTTCCCGGCGGCTGCACCTTGATATCAATGCCGCACTCCAGCACGTCGTGTGGGTCTTCCAGCAGCAGCTCCGCCTTGCCGCCGCCGAACAGCTCGGTAAAAGTTTCCCCAAAGTGGTTGTTAATTTTATAAAACTGCTCGCGGAACTGATCGGACATTTTCTTCGTCAGCTCATCAATCAGCCGGAGCAATTCATCGCGCGACGCCTCCACATCACCGATTTGCTCTTTTAAGAAGGTGTAGCGCTCGCTAACCTCCTTATATTCCTCAATCGCGCTGACATTGACGCTCCCCAGCGCCCGAATCTGCGCCTTCAGCTCCGAAAGCCGCCTCTGCGCCTTGGCGGGCTCCTTCAGCTCCGGGCAGAGCTGCTCTGCCTCCCGGCGGGTGAGCTGGTATTCGTCATAGAGCTTATTAACCGTTTCATCATATTCCTTGCGCATGGCGGCCTTGCGCTCCTCCAGCCTAGCGAGCTCACCACTGAGTTTCTCCCGCTCGGCGGATTTCGCCCGCTCCATCAGCCGCAGCTTTGAAGAACGCGCCTCCAGCTCGTTACGCTTCGCAATATAACCCTCAATCTCTTCTTTTGATCCTCCGCTCTGCCCGCGAAGCGTGTGCGCCTGTGTTTCCAGCTCCGCCTTTTCCTCGGCAAGGGCGCGGTTTTTCTCCTCCACGCCGGCAATTTCCGCGCAAAGCTCCTCTGCGCGCGCAGATGCCCAGCGCGGCGGCGTTCCAGCGACTCGATCGTCTCCGCGTGGGCCTGGCGGTCTTTCTCGGCCGCAAGCAGGGAGAGTTGCAGCTCATTTTCCTGCCCGCTTAAAGCGGCTCGCTTCGCGGCGAGCGCTTCGCGTTCCTCTGTAACGGCGGAAAGCCGCTGCTCTGCCTCCTCCATCCGGGAGGAGAGCTCCGCTTCTCTGATATGCGCCTGCTCCAGCTCCTTTTCCAAGCCGGAAAGCCGCATCGCAGCCGCATCGCGCTCGCGCTGCAAATCACCGGCCGTGGCGTTTGCCGTTTCCAACTGGCCCGCAACAAGGCGGAGCGTGCTTTCACTGCGCACGCGCTGCTCCTGTGCGCGCGTCAAATCCGCCTGCGCGCCTTCAAACTCCGCCTGCGCCGCAGAGAATTCCTCCCGCGCCGTCTTATAGGCGGCAGCGCCTTCACTGAGCTTCGCCTGCGCTGCCTGCATCTCGGTGCGCAGCTTCTCAATCTCATTCGAGCGGCTCAAAAAGCCCGCATTCTGCATCCGGGAACCGCCTGTCATCGAGCCGCCAGCATTGATGATCTGGCCGTCGAGTGTGACGATGCGGAATCGGTAGCTGAATTTTCGCGCAATGGCAATGGCGCAATCCATATCCTCTGCAACCGCTGTGCGCCCAACCTGCGCCTTAACAACCGCTTCATATGTTGCATCGCACTTTACCAGGTCAGATGCAACGGCGACAAAACCATCGCATTGGGCAAGGCCCCGTTCCTCCAACATCCGGCCGCGCACGGCGCTCAATGGCAAAAATGTCGCCCGACCGCCTTTCGTCTCCTTCAAAAATTGGATGGCCCGCTTGGCGTCGCCTTCACTGTCCGTCACAATATTCTGGAGCGCTGCGCCGAACGCGTTTCAATAGCAACGGCATACTGCTCCGGCACGGAGATCAACTGGGAAAGCGCGCCGTGGATGCCGCGCAGGCTGCCCCGTTTTGCCTCCCGCATCACAGCGCGCACGCTGCCTGTGTAGCCCTCCATATTCTTTTCCATATCCTCGAGCATATTGACGCGCGAGGTTTTCTGCCGCAGGTCAAGCTCCAGGTTTTCCTGCTCCTTCTTCCGCTTTTCCGCCCTGACGCGGCGGGAATCGAGCCGCATGGAGTAGCCCTTTCATCGCATTTGAGAGCTCCTCCACCGCTCCCCGCATTTTGCATAGGCGGTCTCCGCCGCTTCTTTTTCCTGCGTCAGCCGCTCAATCAGCTCGCTGCGGGCAGCAAACGTTTCGTCGATCGTCGCCATGCGTGCGGTGATTTCTGCCATGGCGCTCTCCGCATGCGAGGACTGCACGCGGCAATCCGCCACTTGGCCGCCAAGCTGTGCGATCTCTGCCGAAATGGATGCGCAACGGCCCGCAAGCGCCTCGCCCTGCACATTGAAATCCGCCGCCTGGCGAGCTAGCCTCTCCAGCGCGGCATGCTGTTCCCCCGCCTGACGGATTAACGCTTCAATCGCGCCGCGCTCCTGCGCGATGCGCTCCTCGAGGTGGCGGCAGGTTTCCTCCGCCTGCTCCTGATCCTTTTGAATGCGGGCAATCGTATCATTGTTATGTAAGATCGAATTATCCGCCACTGCCGCCTGCGCCTCCAGCCGAGCGGCCTCCTCCTCCAGCCGGGCCGCCCCGTGGCGCACCTCGTCAATGCGCACCGTCACCTCCTGCGACTGGGCGATGATCGATTCGATCTCCTCCTCAATCTCCGCGAGCTCCCGCTCGGCGCCCTCATGCTGGGCATTGGCAAGCGAAATTTTATGCTCCTGCTCGCGCAGGCGCTCGTTAGACTGCCGGATCGTATGCACCAAAGGCCAATCTCCAGCTCCTTTTTCTCCTGCGCCAGCACCAAAAAGCGCTCCGCCTTCTCGCTCTGCTCCCGCAGGGGCTCCACGCGCGCTTCCAGCTCGGAGAGAATATCCTTCAAGCGCACCAGGTTTTCCTGCGCCTGTTCTAAGCGGCGATTCGCATCCGTACGCCGGTAGCGGTAGTGGGAGATCCCAGCCGCTTCCTCAAACATCTCGCGCCGTTCGCCGGATTTTGCGGAGATCATATCCGCAATTTTGCCCTGCTGACGATCGAATAGCCATCGCGCCCGAGGCCCGTATCCATAAACAGCTCATGGATATCCTTGAGCCGCACGGCGTTTCCATTGATACGGTATTCGCCCTCGCCGGAGCGGTAATAGCGGCGGGTTACGGCCACTTCGTCCTCATCGAGCGAGAGGGCGCGGTCGCGGTTATCGAGCCGCAGCGTCACCTCGCAAAGCCCTGCGCCTGCGCACGCCGGTGCCGCTGAATACCACATCCTCCATCTTCGAGCCGCGCAGGCTTTTGGTGGACTGCTCGCCGAGCACCCAGCGCACCGCGTCGGAAACGTTGCTCTTTCCGCTGCCATTGGGGCCGACAACGCAGGTGATCCCCTTGTCAAAGGTGAGCACCGTTTTATCCGGGAAGGACTTAAAGCCCTGCATTTCAAGTGATTTAAAATCATCCGGTATGGAACCTCCAAATTCAGCCGGCAGACATCAGATCTCAGTCATCAGAGCGAAAGGATTGATCCGCCCAACGTCTGACATCTCATATCTGGCGCCCTGCTTTTACTTCATATTTTTTGCAGCCTGCATCCGCTGCGATCCGGCAGTCAAAGCCTTGCTCCTTCAGCCGTTTTAGATTTCTGCGGTGCTGACCCGCCATTTGGGAAACACAATGCGGAGCCACTCTCAAAGCTGCTTTCGAGCCTTCCGGCAGGCATTCCCGCAGCGCGTAAAGCGCGTTTTGATAATAAATTTCGCCTTCGCACAGCTCCCGGAACGCCGGGTGCCACGGCCCGGCGATATAGCCCTTCTCCACATCGCCGCCCGCATGCAGGCCAAGGCGGATTACCGGCACGCCGGCCTCTTCACACCGCAGAAGAAGCGAGGCGCAGAGAGAAACCGCTTCTTCCAGCAGCTGTGGCAAATATGTGCCGGATAGGTACTGTTCCGCCAAAAGCGTGCCCTCTAAAACGATGGTCGGATAAATCCGCATGGTGTCAGGCTCAAGAGACAACAGCTGGCAAAGTGTATTCTCTGCGCCTGCGGGCGTATCTCCCGGCAGGCCCGTCATCATTTGCAGGCCGAGCTCAAAGCCCATCTCACGGATACGCCGAGCGGCTGACTCTACCTCCCGCGCCGTATGACCACGGCCGTTTTGCAAAAGAACGCGGTCATCCATGCTCTGCGCGCCGAGCTCAATGGCGGTCACGCCAGATTGCTTTAAAAGGGAAAGCACATCCGTTTCCACCGCGTCCGGCCGGGTAGAAACACGGATGCCTGCGATTTGCCCCCGTTCCAGATATGGCTGCGCTGCATCCAGCAATTCCCGCATATATGCCCTATCAATCGCCGTGAAGCTGCCGCCAAAGAAGGCGAGCTGCGCGCCCGCACAATCCCGCGTGCGTAAGGTGCGCAGGGCCGTTTCTACAGCGGCTGACACATCCGCCGCGCGCGGTTTTTTCAACGCACCGGAAATACTCTTTTGATTACAGAAGCTGCACTGGTGCGGGCAGCCCTCGTGCGGAATGAATAGGGCAATGTTAATATGCTTCCCGCTCACAGGCCCATCAGCGCGAGCGCCTCGCGCGCAGCCGCCTGCTCGGCAAGCTTTTTGCTCCGGCCCGTGCCACAGCCGATGATATTGCTGTTGAGGTGCACTTCCACAGTAAAGGATTTATCATGATCCGGCCCGCTCTCATCCGTGAGCACATATTCCAGCTCCTCCTCCGGATTCTGCTGGATGATCTCTTGAAGCGTGGTTTTATAATCCTTGAAGGGCAGGCTGTGCTGCACCGCATCCTTGATAAAACGCAGCACAAAGGTGCGCGCGCTTTCGATCCCGCCGTCGAGGTAAATGGATGCGATCACCGCCTCAAATGCGTCCGCTAGGATTGAGGGCCGCTCACGGCCACCCGTGTTCTCCTCCCCGTGGCCCAGGCGCAAATATTTCCCTAAGGAAACCTCCAGCGCAAAGCCGTGCAAGGATTTTTCACATACCGTAGCCGCGCGCAGCTTCGTCAGCTTGCCCTCCGGCAGATGAGAAAAATGGCGGTAAAAATAATCCGCAGTGATAAAGCCGAGCACGGAATCCCCTAAAAATTCCAGCCGCTCGTTGCTGCCATAGGGCACCTGCCGCTCGTTCGCATAGGAGGAGTGCGTCAGCGCGCGCTCCAGCAAGTTTTGATCCCGATAGGCATACCCCAGCTTTTGCTCCAGCTCCTTGAGCTGTTCCTGACCGTTCATCCGTATGACCGTCCTTTCCATGCCCGCTCTAAAAATGCGTGTAGGCTACCGTCCGTTAGGCTTCCGACGCCTGGGCGGACTTTGTCACTGCATTTGCAATATTTTCGATCACGCCTGTTTCACTGAACTGCTTCGCTTGCCGGATCGCGCTGCAAAATGCCTTCGCATTGGAGGAGCCGTGCGCCTTGATCACCGGCTTTGAGATACCCAGCAGAGGCGCTCCGCCGAACTCGGTGTAATCCATCCGCTTTTTGAAATCCATCAGCCCATTTTTGATCATCAAAGCGCTGAGCTTTGTGATCGCATTCTGTTTAAAAATGCCCTTGATGTTAGCCATCATCGCCCCGGCCACACCCTCATACATTTTTAGAAGCATATTGCCCGTGAAGCCATCCGCCACCAGCACGTCGCACGCGCCGAAGGGGACGTCGCGCGCTTCGACATTGCCAATAAATGGTAAGAGGAAGCTCCATCAGCCCATAGGCCTCCAGCTGGAGCGGCCCGCCCTTGGTTTTTTCCGTGCCGATATTGGCAAGCCCCACGCGCGGCTGTTCCACACCGAGCACCTTTTGCATATAAAAGCTGCCCATTGCGCCGAACTGATCGAGCATCTGCGCGGTGCATTCCACATTCGCGCCACAGTCCATCAGCAAAAACGGCGCCTCGTTCGATGGCAGGACACTGGCAATCGCCGCGCGGCGCACCCCACGAATGCGCTTGACAAGAAGCGTTGCGCCTGCCACCAGCGCACCCGTGCTGCCCGCGGAGACGAACGCATCACCCCGGCCCTCAGCCAATGCTTTCAGGCCGATCGCCATAGAGGTATTCCCCTTCTCCTTCGCAATGCTCGTCGGCGCATCCTCCATGCCCATCACATCCGGCGCGTGGAGGATTTCCATTCGGTTGAGGGAAATCCCACTTTCCTGCGCGCAGGCCTTGATTTTTGCCTCGTCGCCCGTGAGGAGGATGGTAACCCCCAGCTCGCGCACTGCCGTTTCGCAGCCTTTCAGAATGGCAAGCGGCGCGTTATCCCCGCCGAATGCGTCTGCAATGATTTTCATCCGTCCGACCTTCTCTCCATATGTTGTGCATTTTCATGCCGTTTTATTGATGGATGCCTTCCTCCCGCAGCCGGGCGGAAAGAGCTTCCAGTGCCCGGGTAGAAAGCGATTCATATCTCTCCCTTTTCTCACGAACCGGCCTTTCCAGCGGCGGCAGTACGCCGAAATTTGCTCCCATCGGCTGAAAATTCTTCACCGACGGATCGCTGATATAGCCTGCCAGCGCGCCGAGCATCGTCTCCCGCGGCAAAACCAGCGGGTCTTGCCCACGAAGCCTGCGCGCTGCGTTGAGCCCTGCAAGGACGCCGGAACCGGCTGATTCCATATAGCCCTCCACGCCTGTGATCTGCCCGGCAAAGAACAAATCCGGTCTCTTGCGCATAGAGTAATCCGCGTTTAACAGCCGCGGAGAATCGAGAAAGGTATTGCGGTGCATCACGCCGTAGCGCAGGAATTCCGCGTTTTTGAGCGCCGGGATCATCGAAAACACGCGCTTCTGCTCGCCAAATTTCAGGTTGGTCTGGAAGCCTACGAGGTTATACATCGTTCCGCCCGCATTCTCTTTGCGCAATTGCAGAACCGCCCACGGCCTATGCCCGGTGCGCGGGTCTCGCAACCCTACCGGCTTTAAAGGGCCGAAGCGCATCGTATCCGCCCCGCGGGAGGCCATCACCTCAATAGGCATACAACCTTCGTAAACGCCTTTCTTTTTGTCAAACGTATGCAGTGGGGCGCTTTCGGCATGGAGGAGAGCATCATAAAACGCCTCATATTCCTCCTTGTCCATCGGGCAGTTAATATAGTCGTCCTCCCCGCCCCGACCATAACGGGATTGGGTGAAGGCGCAATCCATATCAACGCTATCTGCGCTCACAATTGGTGCGGCGGCGTCGAAAAAGCTCAGCGCTTCGCCGCATAACGCGGCAATCTCCCCCGCGACGCGCGTCGGAGGCGAGCGGCCTGCCGCGATAACCGTGACGCCTGTTTCGGGATCGCCGTCGCCTCCCGAT
>ENA-OQDW01000363-OQDW01000363.1-human-gut-metagenome-genome-assembly--contig:-NODE-363-length-19294-cov-2.520947_pt1 | contig 19294 bp, 23 predicted proteins | sample MGYA00242784_ERZ504613 | MGnify/ENA primary metagenome ERZ504613 (study PRJEB26092, sample SAMD00036330) | human gut metagenome | host: Homo sapiens | study: EMG produced TPA metagenomics assembly of...
CTGCCTGATGAATGACACCGTACTCGCTGCAATACAGAGGCACATCATATTTTTCCGCAGCAGAAATTGCCGCAGAAAGATTTGCTTCAAAGAAAGAAGTTTCCACATCTGTGAGCCCTTCATGCAGAAGTGAACCGATATATTCCTTGCTGAATGCAGCGGACCAGCGGCGATAGTTGGCGAGAGTGTCCGGATATGCAATGTGGAAGTCCTTCGGCATACCCTTGATCCACTGTGCAGTCTGATGCGTGAAAATGATCGGATCATAGCAGTGGAAACTGTAGACGATGCGGGAATCTGCCGGTGCATCCAGCAGTGTCACACCGTCGGCACCGTTGTAGTGAATGCCGCCTGCCAGAATAAAAACATCCGGTGCAACAGAGCGGATCGCTGCAATGGCGTTGGCAGCGATCTGGTTCCAGTCTTTTGCGGTGTGCATGTCTGCCGCTTCATTCAGCAGTTCAAAAGCAACAATATCGCTGTCATTTCCAAAGCGTTTTGCAAATTCCTGCCAAAGAGAGATAAAGCGAGCCTGCAATGCCAGATTGGTGAAGAATTCGCCGGAATCTGACTCATCGGCAAAAGAATAGCCGGCAGTTTTTGTGTAAATTCAAAATCATGTGCAGATCATAACTTCTGCACCAGAGAATGCACTGCTTGATCCAGCGAAAACCGTCTTTCCTTGAGAATGCCGCCCTCGGATTCTACCAATTCATAGTCCACCGGAATCCGGACGTGATCCAGTCCCCAGCGGGCAACTGTTGCAAAGTCCGCTTCCGTGATAAATGTCTGATAATGCTTTTCGGTATGCTCTTTCTGTGAAAACCAGCCGCCAAAATTGATACCATGCTGATAGCCTTTCCAAATACGCATGATGTGACCTCCTGTCAATCGAAATAGCAGTGGCTGTTGTCTGTTACGGAAGCAATTTTCTATTTGAATTGCTTTGAATCCGCTATGCTTATGAAGCGGACACGTGAAAACGAGAGCCGTGGGGAATGCTGCTGGACACCAAATAATTCCAGAGTCAATGCCCCTTTAAAATATCTGCATTTTCATTTTACGAGGAATATCAAAAAAATGATACCAAAAAACTTGCTTTTTTGATAGAAATGTGATATAATATTTCTGTACAGGATAAATGCAACTTTTTGGGTCCTGAAATCATAGAGTAATTATAGGAATTTCTTACTTTTCCCATGTTTCCGTAAAAAACCAGCAGAGGCCGATGTGTATTTTCCAGTTGTTCTGGAAAATACAGTACTTTTTTCAGTGCAGGTTGCCGGAGAGGACGGATAGAGCAGGATTTTGTTATAGATTTGTTTCTGAAAGAAATTCTATATTTATTCACATTTAAGGCGATATAAAATAGTAGGAGGAGATTTTCATGACATTGGAATTAGAATGGCAAAAAGCAGAGCAGGAACGGCAGGAGGATATGCACCAGCACGAGCCGCCGGAAGCCGAATTTGGCTTTTATAATCAAGTGCAGCAGGGCGATGTGGATGCAGTGCAGGAAAATCTGCGATCCGGATTATATCGGCAGATCGCCATGAGAGTAAGGCTTTCTGACGATTTGGTGCAGAATTTCCGGTATCACTGTATTGTCTGTCTGTCAATGGTATCGCGGTTCTGTATTGAAGGCGGCATGCCGGGGGAACAGGCATATCGTATGAGCGATTTCTATATTCGTAAAATTGACACGGCAACGACCATCGATCAGGTGGAGAAACTGCATGATGCCGCTTGTATGGATTATGTCAAGCGAATGCAGCAGCGGAAAATCAAGCAGGTCTGTTCCAAGCCGGTTTCACTGTGCCTGAACTACATCTATTCGCATATGCACGAAAAAATTTCTACAGAGGAACTTGCTGTGGAAGTGCACCTGCACCCCAGTTACTTATCCCGTCTGTTTCGGGAGCAAATGGGCTGTACGCTGCACGATTATATTTTAGATCAAAAAATTCAGTCTGCCAAACGCATGCTGCAATTTTCCGACCGCAGCTACGCTGAAATTGCAAACCTGCTGGCGTTTTCTTCCCAGAGCCATTTCATACAGGTCTTTTCCAAAAAAGTCGGTGTTACGCCGAAGCAGTTTCGGGAGGCGGAATTTCGTTCAAAACTGATGCGTGGAGAACAGGAGTGACAAAAAGCAGTCCGCGGCAAACGGACTGCTTTTGAAACTGTTTTTGCAATAGGTCAGATTATACCATGACGACAGCATTTCCCAACAGCTTGAAATCCCGACAGCTTTTGCAGAGATCATTCAAAAATGCGGCAATGCTCCGGTCGCGGAGATTGCCCTTGAAGTCGATGTGGAAAACAACGTCGAAGCTGCCGTCCCGAATGGGTCTGCTTTCGATTTTGGTCATGTCCAGTCCATACAGGAAGAATTTGTTCAAGATTCGGCTCAGGCTGCCGGGCTCGTTGGAAATGGACAGCATCACGGAGATCACAGACGCATTTTCCGCCACCTGCATGTCCTTGGTGATGCAGATGAACTGGGTGAAGTTCGGGACAACATTGGAAATGCGGGAAGCCAGAATCTGTAGGCGGTTGTGCTTGGCACAGTCTTCGGAACAGATCGCGGCAATGGTCTTGTCACCGGATTCTGCCACCATTTTGGCAGCAGTGGCGGTGTTGCTGTAGTCGTGGCTGTGGAGGGAACGTGCATCTAAGAAATCGCTGCACTGAGAGAGTGCCTGCGGGTGGGAATACACTTCGGTGATGTCCGCCATTTTAGCATCCGGCAGGGCAGCCAGACAGTGCATCACTTCTACCTGATTCATTGCGGTGATAAAGAAGCTGTACTTTCCCATCAGGTCTACGGTCTGTGTAACCGTTCCGGAGGTGCTGTTGTAAATGGGCAGAACGCCGTATTCCAGTTCGCCGGATTCTACCGCTTCAAAGACCTGCTCAAAGGTCGGATAGAACTGAATGTGCCGTTCCGGAAAGAATGCCTGTGCGGCGGTTTCAGAGTTTGCACCCACGGTGCCCTGACAGCCGACACGGACGGCTTCCTTCATGCGGGGCGTTTTGAAATTGGGGGCATCTTCGGCAGCGACCAGCATTTTCTGCTGTAACTGGGAGCTGATGCTCATCATGTTGGCGAACATAGTGCGGGAAGCCAGTCCCAGTCCCTCTTTGGCGTTTTGCTCCACGCGGTCGAGGATCTGCTGTTCCCGTCCTGCCTGAAAAACCGGCATGTTGTGTGCTTTTTTATATCTTGCAACATCTTGGCAGAGAAGCATGCGTTCTTCAAATAAAGACTGGATCTGTTTGTCCAGCCGATCGATCTCATTGCGGATTTCCTGTAATTCCATGTTGTATTCCTTTCTGTGAAGGGATTTTCGGTGCAGATGCGGTGTTGCCCTTGAAATTTGCGGGAGGTTTCTTTCTGTGAGAACAACTTCTGCTACCGTGTGCAAAGTATGCTAACTTCCATTATACACAATTATTTTTCAAAAATCAAGATAAAATTTTGAATAGCTATTGAAAACGGCAATCGTTTTGTGCTATAATGAAATGTACGTGTGAAACGAGGCAGGCACTGACCTGCAAACAGGAGGGCTGGAAATGCGGATTTTAGGAATCGATCCGGCTATGCCATTGTAGGTTTTGGAGTGGTGTCCTATCACGGGGCGGATTTTACGCCGCTGGAATACGGGGCAATTACCACAGAAGCCGGCACACGGTTTGCAGCACGTCTGACGGCGATCTATGACGATCTGGATTTTTTGCTGAAACGGTTTCAGCCGGACTGTATCGCGATTGAGCGGCTGTACTTCACTTCCAACCAGAAAACGGTGATCGATGTGGCACAGGCACGCGGTGTCATTGTCCTCTGTGCGGAGCAGCACCAGATTCCGATGTATGAGTACACGCCCCTGCAAGTCAAGCAGGCGGTCGTGGGCTACGGAAAGGCGGAAAAGCGGCAGGTCATGGATATGACAAGGCGAATTCTGAAGCTGGCACAGATCCCGAAGCCGGACGATGCCGCCGATGCCCTTGCCCTTGCGATTTGCCACGGACATTGTGCAACCGGCGTGCAGCTGCAAAAGAGAATCATCAAAGCAGGAGATACAATATGATATATAGTGTACATGGAAAACTGATCGCCAAAGAACCGGCAATGGCAGTGGTGGAATGCGGCGGCGTAGGGTATGCCTGCCGTACCACTCTGCATACACTGGGGCAGGTGGGAAATCTCGGCGAAACCGTTCTGCTGTATACGGCCATGAGCGTGCGGAAGATGCCGTAGAATTATTTGGCTTTTCCACACAGCAGGAATTGCAGTGCTTTCAGCTTCTGACTTCGGTTTCCGGCGTGGGACCGAAGGCAGCCCTTTCCATTCTGTCGGATCTGACACCGGATCAGTTCCTGTTGACAGTGGCTTCCGGTGACAGCAAGGCACTGACACGTGCCAAGGGCATCGGGGCAAAGTCTGCCCAGCGAATCGTCATGGAACTCAAGGATAAGATCGCCGGTGATGCCACAGGGCTGCTCTCCGGCACTGCCGGTGCAGGAGAGATTGCAGCGGCGACTCAGTCCGGCGGCAATGTGGGCGAAGCTATCGAAGCTCTTGTCACGCTGGGCTATACCCAGAGCGAAGTGGCACCGATCGTGGCAAAGCTGGATCCGTCCCTGTCGTCCTCCGACTGATTCGGCTGGCGTTGCAGGAATTCGGAAAACAGCGTAACTTTTGAGAGAGAGGGAATCAACCAAAATGATTGAAACCAGTGATATGCAGTTTGAGGAGCGTATGGTGACACCCCGCGAAGTGGAAGAAGACCGCGAAGCAGAAGTGACACTCCGTCCGCAAACGCTGGTGGAATATATCGGACAGGATAAAGTTAAAGAAAATCTGGCAGTCTATATCGAGGCAGCCAAGCGGCGTGGCGATCCTTTGGATCACGTGCTGCTGTACGGGCCTCCGGGACTGGGAAAGACGACCTTGTCCTCGATCATTGCCCACGAAATGGGCGTGAATCTTCGTGTGACAACCGGTCCGGCAATTGAAAAAGCCGGTGATCTGGCGGCGATCCTGACCAATTTGCAGCCGAATGACGTGCTGTTTATCGATGAGATCCACCGCCTGAACCGTCAGGTAGAGGAAATCCTGTATCCGGCACTGGAAGACCATGCCATTGATATTATCATGGGAAAAGGACCGTCAGCACGTTCGCTGCGGGTGGATCTGAACCCGTTTACACTGGTAGGGGCAACCACCAGAGCGGGGCAGCTTTCCAGCCCGCTGCGTGACCGCTTCGGCGTAATTCTGCGGCTGGAACTGTACACCACAGAACAGCTGACGGATATTGTCCGCCGGAGTGCAATGCTGCTGAAGATCCCGTGCTCCATTGACGGGGCAATGGAAATTGCAGGACGTGCCAGAGGGACACCCCGTATTGCCAACCGCCTGCTCAAGCGGGTGCGGGACTTTGCCGATGTCATGGGCGACGGTGAGATCACACAGGAAATCGCCCACATGGCACTGGATCGTCTGGAGATCGACGAACTGGGACTGGACAGCAACGACCGCCGTATGCTGGAGATGATTATCAAGGGCTACAGCGGCGGACCAGTAGGACTGGAAACGCTGGCTTCTGCACTGGGTGAAGAAACGGTCACACTGGAAGACGTGTGCGAGCCGTACCTGATGCAGCTGGGCTTTTTGGCGAGAACGCCGCGGGGACGCTGTGCTACTGCATTGGCGTATCAGCATCTGGGCTATCAGCAGCCGGATTCTGGCGGCGGTATGGACGGTCAGATGAAATTTTCCACAGAAGAATCTTAAAGCAACACTGTACAAAGCTTGCCTGACGGCTTTGCGTGCAATCGCATTTTGTGCGGTGTTGCCTAAAAATATCAAATCATTGACAAAAACATCGGAGTGATCTCCGTATGTATGAAAGGAACATAAGAATCATGGGTAGATTGTTTGGGACAGACGGTGCGAGAGGTGTCGCAATTACAGAACTGACATGTGAAATGGCAATGCAGATCGGCCGTGCCGCTGCATTGGTGCTGACAAAAGAGGCAAAGCACCGTGCGAAGATTTTCATCGGCAAGGACACCCGCATTTCCTCGGATATTCTGGAAGCGGCTCTTTGTGCCGGCATTTGTTCGGTAGGAGCAGAAGCGGTAAAGCTGGGCGTTGTCCCCACACCGGCTGTGGCATATCTGGTGCGGACACACGGTGCAGATGCCGGTGTGATGATCTCCGCATCACACAACAGCGTGGAATTCAACGGTATCAAGCTGTTTGCCGCTACCGGTTATAAGCTGCCGGATGCGATCGAAGCAGAGATCGAAGCACTGATTCTGGATCATCCGGAGCAGATCACATTGCAGTCCGGTACCGCAGTGGGTGCCATTTCGGAATACGCCAACGCCAAGGAAGACTATATTTCCTATCTGGCAAGCTGTATTGCCGCAGACTGTACCGGCATGCGTGTGGTTCTGGACTGTGCCAACGGCAGTTCCTCCGCAACGGCAGAATCCTTGTTCACTCGTCTGGGTGCAGAGGTACATATGCTCAGTGCATCACCGGACGGCACCAATATCAATAAGAACTGCGGCTCCACCCACATGGAAAACCTGATGGAATATGTAAAGACCCACGAGTGCGATCTGGGTCTGGCATTTGACGGTGATGCAGACCGTTGTCTGGCGGTGGACGAGAATGGCAAATTGGTGGACGGCGATAAGATCATTGCCATTTGTGCTCATGCATTGCAGCAGGAGGGCAAGCTGAAAAAGAATACTGCCGTTGTGACTGTGATGACAAATCTGGGCTTCTTCCACTTTGCCAAGGAAACCAGATCGCCACAAAGGCGACCAAGGTCGGTGACCGCTATGTGCTGGAGGAAATGCTCTCCGGCGGCTATAACATCGGCGGCGAACAGAGTGGTCATATCATTTTTCTGGACGAAGCCACTACCGGTGACGGCGAACTGTCCGGCATCAAGCTGCTGGAAATTCTCAAGAAGTCCGGCAAGAAGATGAGCGAACTGGCGGGTCTGATGGAGTGCTTCCCGCAGGTGCTGTACAATGTGACCATTCAGCCCCAGAAAAAGGGACTGTGGCAGGACGATGCCGACATTGCGGCAGTCATTGAAAAGCATACCGCGATCCTCGGCGACAACGGCAGAATCCTCGTGCGGGAAAGCGGTACCGAACCGCTGATCCGCGTCATGGTAGAGGGAAAGAATGCCGGTCAGATCGAAGCCGCTGCACAGGAAATCACAGAACAGGTCAAGATTTTTGCCGCATCATAATGCAGGATAGATAAAGGAGTAGCCCGAATTGAGAGTAGCAAATGGTTGGAAACAATATCGCATTTTAGACACTTCGCAATTGGAAAAGCTGGAGAACTGGCACGGTGTCACACTGGTACGCCCTGATCCGCAGATCATCTGGAAGACCCCGAAAAAGCACCCCGCATGGAACAGGGCGGACGGACATTACAGCCGCTCGTCCTCCGGCGGCGGAAGCTGGGCGTTTTCCAAGAAGCTGCCGCCGTTTTGGGAAATGGAATATGAACCGCTGGGGCTGACATTCAAGATTCAGCCCACCGGCTTCAAGCATACCGGATTATTTCCGGAGCAGGCAGTGAACTGGGACTGGATGGCAGAGCAGATTCGCAACGCTGGCAGACCGATCTCTGTCCTGAACCTGTTCTCCTATACCGGCGGTGCAACGCTGGCATGTGCCTCCGCCGGTGCTTCTGCGTGCACGTGGACGCGTCCAAGGGCATGGTACAGTGGGCAAGGGAAAATGCCGCACTGTCCGGACTGACGGAAAAGCCCATTCGCTGGATCGTCGATGACTGCGAAAAGTTTGTGGCACGGGAGATTCGCCGCGGCAGAAAATACGATGCCATCATTATGGACCCGCCCAGCTACGGCAGAGGTCCGGGCGGTGAGGTCTGGAAGCTGGAAGAAAACATTTTCGATCTGGTAGAACTCTGTTCCGGCGTGTTGTCGGAAAACCCGCTGTTCTTCCTGCTGAACAGCTATACCACCGGACTTTCTCCCGCAGTAATGGGGTATCTGCTGGGGAGCGTTCTGAACCCGAAATTCGGCGGCGGGGTGACAGCCGATGAGATCGGGCTGCCGGTAGAACAAAGCGGCATGGTATTGCCCTGCGGTTCTACTGCGATCTGGAAAAAATAAGGGAAATGTTGAATAAAGCTTGTGCGGTAAGATGCGTAGTCAGATTTTTCGGCAGATTGCGTGCAAAGCCGTCAGGCGTGCTTTATTCGGTGTTTCCTGAGAGCAGCACTGCATAACGCTGTTTGTGTGGTGCTGTCGGAAGTCTATGCGTCGAAAACAATGGGGAACGTTGCTTCTGGGGGTGCTTTCTTTGGCGGCGGACTGCTTCGCAGCAGGGATACAGTATCTGGATCGCCGCTATGTGTATGGGAACCCGCCGGAGGGCATCGCAGAATGGTGCACTTTTTTGCTCCGTATGGGTTGTTCGCAGCGGGTGTGGCGGTACTGGTGGTGCTTCTGCTGCTGGTATTCCGGCAAAAATAGAGATACGGCAGGAATTTTCTGCCCGTATTGCCTGAAAAAAGGAGAAAATACCGTGGAAAAACTGATTGCGGCAGAGCATCTGTCATTTCACTATACCGACGAGGAGGGAAAACCAGCTTCTCCGGAAATCCTGAAAGATCTGACTCTGACACTGGAAACAGGCTCTTTTGTGGCAGTTCTGGGACACAATGGCTGCGGCAAGTCTACGCTGGCGAAACATATGAATGCCATTCTGCTGCCCACCGGCGGCAAAATGTGGATTGCCGGCATCGATACCTGTGACGAAGAAAAGCTGTATGAGATCCGGCAGCATGTGGGTATGGTATTTCAGAATCCGGATAATCAGATCGTGGCAACGATCGTCGAAGAAGACGTGGCTTTCGGACCGGAAAATCTGGGGCTACCGCCGGAAACCATACGGGAACGGGTGGACGATGCTCTGAAAGCGGTCGGCATGTACGAGTATCGCATGCATGCTCCCAATCAGCTTTCCGGCGGACAGAAACAGCGAATCGCCATTGCCGGCATTATCGCCATGCGTCCGTCCTGCATTGTGCTGGACGAGCCCACAGCGATGCTGGATCCGAAAGGCCGTATGGAGTCATGAAGACCATTCGCATGCTGAACCGTTCCTATGGCATTACCATTGTGCTGATTACCCACTATATGGAAGAAGCGGCACAGGCAGATCGTGTGATCGTCATGGATGACGGAAACATTCTGCTGGACGACCGTCCGGAGGAAGTGTTTTCCCATGTGGAACAGATGAAAGCAATCGGACTGGACGTGCCGCAGGTGACGGAACTGGTGTATGAACTGCGGCAGCAGGGGATTCCGCTGGACAGTCATATTATCAGTGAAGATGCCGGCGTAGAGGCAATTTTGCAGAACATGGCGTGAAATGAGGTGTGCAAGTGGCAACGATACAGACAGAAGGACTGACCTATCGCTATGGCATTGGGACACCTTTTGAAAAAACGGCAGTAGATCATGTAGATCTGGAAATTGAAGCAGGCTCCTTTGTGGGGATTATCGGGCATACCGGCTCCGGCAAGTCCACGCTGATTCAGCACCTGAACGGGCTGCTGCGTCCCACAGAGGGAAAGGTTCTGCTGGACGGTGTGGACATCTGGGCGGACAAGTCGAAAATGCGGCAGATGCGGTTTCGGGTAGGGCTGGTGTTCCAGTATCCGGAGTATCAGATCTTCGAGGAAACCGTGGCGAAAGACATTGCCTTTGGTCCGCGGAATATGGGACTTGCCGAAGAAGAAGTGCAGGCACGTGTGCGGGAAACAGCTGCCATTGTGGGGCTTTCCGAGGAAATCCTGAAGCAGTCACCTTTTTTGCTGTCCGGCGGTCAGAAACGCCGTGTGGCAATTGCCGGCGTTATGGCAATGCGTCCGGAGGTGCTGATTCTGGACGAGCCTACCGCCGGACTGGATCCCCGCGGACGGGAGGAGATCCTACAGGAGATCCAGGCGTATCGCAATCAGACCGGAGCGACCATTTTGCTGGTTTCTCACAGCATGGAAGATGTGGCACGGCATGCAAAAAAAATTCTGGTGATGAATGCGGGAAAGGTGTTCTGTTACGATACGGTAGCAAATGTTTTCCGCCGTTCGCAGGAATTGCAGGCGATCGGTCTGGCAGTGCCGCAGATCACCCGCGTTTGTGATGCACTCCGTGCCAGGGGCGTACCGCTGACAGATGATATTTTCACCGTGGAGCAAGCAAAACAGCAGCTTCTGGAATGGTATCATCGGACAAGAGGAGGGCAGGGAACATGCTGAAAGACATTACGATCGGACAATATTTCCCCGGCTCCAGTCCGGTACACCGCATGGATCCGCGGTTCAAGCTGATCATGACGCTGCTGTTTATTGCCATGTTGTTTATGGGACAGCATCTGTACTCCATTTGTTTCGGAATTGTGTTTTGTATTCTGGCACTGGCTCTGTCCCACATTCCGGTGAAGCTGATCTGGAAAAGCATCAAACCGCTGATACCAGTGCTGCTGATCACAGCGATTCTAGACCTTTTCATGGTGGACAGCGGTGATGTGTATCTTCACTGGCATTTTCTGAAAATCACAGCAGGCGGCGTGCGGACGGCGATTTTAATGGTTACACGAATCATTGTGCTGCTGGCAGGGTCTTCGCTGCTGACCTATACCACTTCGCCCATTGCTCTGACAGATGCCATTGAACGGCTGCTGTCCCCGCTGAAAAAGCTGCATGTGCCGGTGCATACGTTTGCCATGATGATGACGATTTCTCTCCGGTTTATTCCTACGCTGCTGGAAGAAACGGACAAGATCATGACGGCACAGAAAGCACGGGGAGCCAGCTTCAGTGAGGGCAATCTGTTGCAGCGTGCCAAGCACTGGTGCCGATTCTGGTACCGCTGCTGGTGTCGTCTTTTCACCGTGCGGAAGAACTGGCAACGGCAATGGAATGCCGCTGTTACCGCGGGGAAACCGGCAGAACCAAAATGCGGCAGCTGCATGCTGCCGGACAGGATTATGCAGCAATGACAGTGACGCTGCTGTTGTTTGCCGGTGCGGTAGCGGTAAAAATCATCTTTTAAGGAGGATTTGCATGGAAATAACACCGTCTGTGAAAACGCCGCTTTCTCAAACAAATGCAAAAAGTCAAAAGAGCCGCATTTTTCTGCTGCTGTCGTTTAGTATCCCCATGCTGTTTCTGGCGGTAGGCTTGTGCTGCAGAACGTGCACCCTTTTGGAGATCAGCAGATTCTGGTGGTGGATTTCTGGCATCAGTATTACCCGTTCCTGCGGCTGCTGCATGAAAAATTGCAGCATGGAGGTTCTCTGCTGTATACATGGGATTCCGGCCTGGGTTCCAACTTCGTATCTATTTTTGCCTACTATGCTGCCAGTCCGCTGAACCTGCTGACAGCACTGGTGCCGGAAACATTTCTGCGTGATGCGGTAACATTGGTATTGCTGTTGAAAGTCGCTTTGCCGGCTTGTTTTTCGCATGCTTTCTCCGCGGCACATTCCGGAGAAATGATTTTTCCCTCTGTATCTTTTCTGTGATGTACGCTCTGTGCAGTTACATTCTGGGGTACTACTGGAATATCATCTGGCTGGATACAGTCGCCCTGCTGCCGCTGGTAGTGCTGGGACTGGTATATCTGGTGCGGGACGGAAAGTGCCGGCTGTACTGCATTGCACTGGGGTTGTCGCTGTTCACAAACTTCTATATCGGCATGTTCACCTGCATCTTTGCAGTGGTCGCCTACTGTTGTCTGTGTGTGTGCTATCTTCGCTGGAAACAGCTGCCGATGCGGACATTGGCAATGGCAGGTTGTTCTTTGCTGGGCGGAGCGTTGGCGGCAATTGTGCTGATACCCACTTATTACGCATTGCAGCTGACCCATAGCGTGAACAATGCGTTCCCTACAGCGGTGCAGTTTTATGAAAACTGGCGGACGCTGGCGGCAAATCTCATCAGCTTTCATGAACCGACTTCCAAGGACGGTCTGCCGAATCTGGCATGCGGCGTACTGCCGCTGGTGCTGATCGGACCGTTTCTGCGTTCCGGCAGGATTCGGATTCGGGAAAGATCATGGCAGTTCTGGTGCTGGCGTTCTTGATGATCAGCTGTAACTGCAATGTGCTGAACTATATTTGGCACGGATTCCATTTTCCGAATATGCTGCCTTATCGATTCTCATTCCTGTTTTCCTTTGCCCTGCTGACAGTGGGCTACCGTGCTTTCTTGGTCGTGCTGGAGGAAAAATGCCGCGTGTGGGACTTGCTGGCAATGCTGGCAGTGACAGTAGGTGTGTTCCTGATTGCATACAATGTGCAGGAAAACCGTGCTGTCTACTGGACAGCTGCACTGATGCTGCTGTATACAGGCATTATGCTATTGGCATATCGGCAGATCTTCGGAAAGAAGATGCTGTATCTGACGGTGTCGATCGTGCTGGCATTCGAGATGTTCCAGAACGTGAAGCTCGGTACAGAAACGGTTTCAACATCGGCATATACCGGTTATCCGGCTTCCTATACAGACGTAGAGAATCTGCTGGAACAAATCGATGAACAGGACGAAACGCCGTTTTACCGGACGGAACTTTCCACATTGGTATACGCTGAATGATCCGGCGTTGTATGGCTATCACGGCGTTTCGCAGTTTCTTCCATGGCAAATGAAAATGCCACCAAGTGGATCCGTTCGCTGGGCTTTCCGGCATCTGAGGCGGGAAACCGTTACTACTACGGCGGCGGCACACCGGTAGGAAATGCCTTTACCGGTGTTCGCTATCTAATCAGCCGAGCAAGCACAGTGCTGGATGACAGTGCGTGGGAGCAGATCGCTTCTTCGGAGTCCTGCTATGCGTACCGGAATCAGTACGATCTGCCCATTGGTTTCCGTGCCAATACCTCCTTGCTGGAATACGATCCGAATCCGGAGGCGAACCCGTTCGATAATCTGAACACGCTGTTCCGGCTGGCGACCGGCATTGAAACACCGTTGTTCACCATGCTGGAAGTGGACAGCGTGGATTATGAGGGAGCAGATGCCCTGAAAAACAGCTATGGCAACTACACATATCATGCCGATGCCAGTGCAGAATCTCACAGTCTGCAATACAATTATCGGGTGCCGCTGGATACAACACTGTATGGTTACATGAATTTGCAGGACGTTTCCAATATTACGATTCTGCAAAACGGCGTCTACAAGGGCTATTTCAACAATGGCAAGCAGGGATTCATTTTCCCAATGGGCACCTATCAGGGGGCGGATACGGCAAGTGTTTCTATGACTTTGCCCAAGGACGCAGTTTCCGGTCTGATCGTGCTGTATATGTATCAGATCAATCCGGACGTGCTGGAGCAGGGCTTTGCGGCGTTGCAGAACGGCGGCATTACGCTGACGGAAGCTTCGGACACTAAGCTTAGCGGCACTCTGACTGCGGAGCAGGATGGCGTATGCTATTTTTCGATTCCCTATGAATCCGGCTGGCATGCGAAAGTAGACGGCGTAAAAACTGAGATCACGCCCATTGCCGGAGAAATGGTTGCCGTTCCGGTGACTGCGGGAACGCATACCATTACGCTGACCTATTGTCCGAAAGGTTTTGTAGTAGGAGCCTGCTGTACTGTCGGTGCAGTGTTGCTGCTGCTTGCCGTGTCTTTTGTGCAGTGGAAAACCGGAAAGCGGCTGTTGCAGCCGGTTCCGGAGGAACAGGCGGAATTTGCTGTTCCGGAAAAAGAAAAGGCGGAGGAAATAGAATTGTGAGAAATCTGAAAGTAACAATGGGTTTTCGCGGAACCAATTACCACGGGTTTCAGCGGCAGCCCAATGGCATCACTGTGCAGGAAGTGGTGGAAATAGCACTGTCGCAGCTGTTCAATGAGCCAGTGACCATACAGGGCTGCTCCAGAACAGACACCGGCGTGCATGCCAAGGAGTACTGCTTCACCATGCAGACGGAAAAACAGCTGCCGGAACGGAACTTCATTCGGGGAGCCTGCGGGTATCTGCCGGAGGATATTTCCATTTATCGAGTAGAGGAAATGCCGCCGGAGTTCCATGCACGGTTCAGCTGTAAGGCAAAGGAATATATGTACCGGATCCACAACAGCGAAAGCAAGAATCCGTTTACCACCGATCTGGAATTGCTCTATCGGCGAAAAATGGATATTCCGCTGATGCAGGAGCGGCACAGCACTTTGTGGGCACCCACGACTTTGCAACGTTTTGTACAAATTACACAGAAAAGCAGAATACCATTCGTACAATCCACGACATAACCATAGAAAAGCAAGGAAATACCGTGATTTTGCTTGTCAAAGGCAATGGTTTTTTGTATAATATGGTTAGGATCTGGTGGGGACGCGTGTTGAGTGTCAACGAGGGAAGAATCGCCGTTTCCGAACTGGACGACCTTCTGGCATCTAAAAATCGTGTCCTCGCCGGAATCACCGCACAGGCACATGGACTGTACCTGAATCGGGTGTTTTATGAATAAAGCCTGTCGGAAAGGAGATCGTCAAAAAGCTTATGAGCTATGATTCTGATGATATGATCGAAAAACGTAAGCGACGCAGTAAGCTGCGTTCTCTGCGGAATTTGCTGATATTCCTGCTGATCGTCGGCTTCTGCGGGTATTTGTATATACAGCGGGACGCGTGGATCCCGAAGCTGGAGGGAATCGGCGGACGGTACGATTCTGTGACGCAAAATGACGGCACACTGGCAGAGGGGAACTTCCCGTTGACCATTTCCGGAAGTTCCAGCTATCAGGCAGCGTTGGCAGATGACACCTTGTTTCTGCTGCATGATGCCTATCTGAGTACCTATTCTATGCACGGCGATGCAGGAGATAACCGGCAGCACGCGTTCCAGAACGCCACCATGAATACTGCCGGAAAATATGTATTGCTGTTCGAAAGCGGCGGCACCTCGTTCCGGCTGGACACCAGGCACAAAAATGTCTATGGCAAGTCTGTGGACAACAACATTCTCTCCGGTGTCGTCAGCGACAACGGAACTGTTGCCCTGATTACGGAGTCTGGCTCCTATGCCTGTGCCATTGTGGTATACGACAATACCGGAAAGCGGCTCTATCAGCGGAACTGTACGGAGTACGTGGTGGATCTGGCATTTCACAAGGACAGCAACGGCTTGTGTCTGACTTCAGTGAAAGTGGAAAATGGTGTGGTGCAGAGCACTGTCACCAGCATCACATTTAATCAGGTGGACACCCAGTGGACTTCCATGCCACTGGAAACTTTGAGCGTCAAATCTGGTTTTTCCTCCAACGACAAATTCTGTGTGGTGGGAAATACTGCTTGTGCATACTATAGCAGTGCCGGCGAAATGCAGGGAACATATAACTATAACGGTACACTGGTCAGTGCAGATCTGGAAAACGGAAAGGCTGCTCTGATCATACAGGACGACCAGAAGCGAAACACCTCGCTGGTGCTTCTGGATCAGTCTGTTTCCAGTCCGAAAGTGTTGTCCATTGACAGCACTGCGGAAGAAGTACGGGTGTGCGACGGCGATGCTATTGTCATGAGCCGCGGAAATATCACTTCCTATGATTTTTCCGGTACGGCACTGGCAACAGTAAATCTGGACGGTGCCTATACTTCGTTCCTGAAACAGGACGGTTATTTGTTCCTGCTGGGATATGATCAGATTGATCGTGTGGACTTTAAGGAGTAGCTTGTGGAATCTTTCATGCATCAGACGTGGTGGCTGTATGATCTGACAGTGTTGGCAGTGCTGATCCTCTGTATCTGGGGCGGCTGGCGGCGGGGTCTGATCAGTTCTGTTGCTGGTCTGCTGGGATATGCTGCGGCGGCATTGCTGGCAGGCGTTCTGGCTCAGCCGGCGGCAGAATATGTTTACGACGCTGGCTGGCAGAGCCATGTGCGGCGATTCTGGAACAGAAAATGGAACAGTATCATCTGGCAGACGATTTACAGCAGACGCTGGGGAATTATGGGATTCAGCTGGACGATGCGGCATTACAGCAGATCGCAGACAATCCGGACAATGCTTCGGAAGAGTTGTACAGCGTGGTGTCCCAGAAAACAGGACTGCCTGCGGAACTATTGCAGCAAGGACTGTCCCAGAGTATTGACAGTGCATCTTCTCAGCTGTTTACGGAGATGCCGTCATGGATGCACGAGGCGATCCTGCCGCAGCAGAGTTCACAGGAACTGCAAAACCGGACTGTACAGGCGGCGGCACTGGTGCTCTCCAGCAATACCAGCGATGCCGCAAAGCAGCTGACAAAGCTGTATGTTCGTCCGGTGCTGATTACAATGGTTAAAACATTTACTTTTTCAGTTCTATTTCTCTTGATTTCTGTATTGATTCAAGGTATAATAAAAGGACTATCTGCTTTCCGCCGCACCGAGGGCATACGCCTGACAGATCAGGCAGTTGGTGCCGGACTGGGAGCAGTGCAGGCAATTTTTCTGCTGGTGCTGATGGTCAAACTGACGGGGTGGATCGTGGAGCACGGCGAAAATCAGATTGCCTTTTTCAATCAGGCTGAAATTCAGAAGTCTGTTTTATTTCAGCATCTCTATCAGCTGATGCAATAAACCTATCAGAAAGGTGTGTAGAAAACGATGATGTTATGCAGTCGATGCAAAAAAACGACCTGCCGTGGTATTTATTACAGCGATGCAGGGCGAAAAGAAGAAAAATGATGGTCTGTGTCTGGTGTGTGCCAAGGAACTGCACGTGCCGCAGATCGATGAATATATGAAACAAATGGGAATTACCGATGAGGAACTGGAGCAGATCTCCAATCAGATGATGGACATGATGGACGGGGAAAGCTTTGAAATGGGCGGCTCCGGTGTAATGCCGCAGTTCCTGCAATCTTTCATGAAGGATCCGGGAAAGATTTTCGGGAATCTGAAAGATGACGGTGAGGAATCCAATGAATTGCAGACCGCAGACGGTAATGAAGAGATTCCGTCAGCAGACTACACAGAGATCCCAAGCGGTTCCAGACGGGAACGCCGTTCCAAGCGGAAAAAGGAACTGCGGTTCTTGGGCAATTACTGCACGAACCTAACCCGCCGTGCCGCAGAGGGCAAGCTGGACGCAATTATTGGACGGGATAAGGAAATTGCACGGGTGATTCAGATTCTCTCCCGCCGCACCAAGAACAATCCCTGTCTGATCGGTGAACCCGGTGTCGGCAAAACGGCAATTGCCGAGGGAATTGCTTTGCGGATCCACTCCGGAAACGTTCCCATGCATCTGAAAGATAAGCAGGTATACCTGCTGGATCTGACTTCGCTGGTTGCCGGTACCCAGTTCCGCGGACAGTTTGAAAGCCGTGTCAAGGGCTTGCTGGCAGAGGTGAAGCAGGAAGGCAACATCATTCTGTTTATCGATGAGGTGCACAATCTGGTAGGTGCCGGAAATTCTGAGGGTGCCATGAATGCGGCGAATATCCTGAAGCCTGCACTCTCCCGCGGGGAAGTACAGGTTATTGGTGCCACCACCTTTGAAGAATACCGCAAATATATCGAAAAGGATTCTGCACTGGAACGCCGTTTCCAGCCGGTAACGGTTAATGAGCCGACTGTAGACGAAACCATTGAGGTGCTGAACGGCATTGCAAAGTACTACGAATCCTATCACCGTGTGCACATTTCTCCGGAGATGATTCGTCTGTGTGCTGTGTTGTCAGAACGGTATATTACCGACCGGTTCCTGCCGGATAAGGCAATCGACCTGCTGGACGAAAGCTGTGCATGCACCAATCTGCGTTCTCCGGAAATCGAAGCTTATGATAAGCTGGCAAAGAAAAAGGAAGAACTGGAAGCCAAGGAAAAATCCATTGAAGATGAAACCGAGATCAACTTCGAAGAACTGGCACAGGTCAAGGGCGAACTGATCCGTCTGAATACCAGTCTGGAAGAAGCCCAGAAGAAGCTGGACGAAGTGCAGGTGACTGCTGACGATTTGTCCAAGGTCATCGAACTGTGGACAGGGATTCCGGCACACAAGATCGCGGAAACTGAATTCACCAAGCTGGCACATCTGGAAGACCGTCTAAAAGCCCATATCATCGGACAGGACGAAGCAGTGGAGTCGCTGGCAAAGGCAATCAAGCGGACGAGAGTACAGCTAAGCCCTCGCCGCCGTCCGGCTTCCTTTATCTTTGTAGGGCCTACCGGCGTGGGAAAGACAGAACTGGTCAAGGTGCTGTCGCAGGAACTGTTCGATTCCAACGACCCGCTGATTCGTCTGGACATGACGGAGTTCATGGAAAAGCACTCTGTGCACGTATGATCGGTTCCCCTCCGGGATATGTTGGTTACGATGAAGCCGGTCAGCTGACTGAAAAAGTTCGCCGCCGCCCGTACTCGGTGATTCTGTTCGACGAAATCGAAAAAGCTCATCCGGACGTGATGAATATTCTTATGCAGATTCTGGACGAGGGCAAGATCGACGATGCACAGGGCAGAACGGTCAACTTTGAGAACACTGTCATCTGCATGACTTCCAATGCCGGCTCCACCGATAAGAGCATTGGTGTAGGCTTTAACCGGACAGATACTGAAATTTCCAAGGAAAAGGCAATGAAGGGACTGCGGGAATTCCTGCGTCCGGAGTTCATCAGCCGTATTGACGAAATCGTGGTGTTCCGGAATCTGACAAAGCCGGATTTCGAAAAGATCGCTGCTTTGATGCTGGACGAAATGAAACAGCCGCTGGCAGAAAAGAACATCACGTTGCAGTACGATGCTGCCGCACTGGCAGCCATTGCAGAAGAAGCATACGGCAAGCCCTACGGTGCCCGTGACATTCGCCGTGTTATTCGCCAGATCGTAGAAGATCAGATCGCTTCTCTGATTATTGCACACAGTACAGAAATTCACACACTGCTGGTTTCCGCCAAGGACGGCAAGGTGGAAGTAACTTTTCAGTGAGAATCAAGTAAAATTCCCATAAAATAAAAAATCCCCCGTTTTGTGACAGAACAAAGGGGATTTTTGCAGTAGGGAGAAGAAGCACCGGATACCGGCAAAGCATAAAAAAACAGCCCCTACTATTGCAGGAGCCGTTGATTTGGTTGGGGTGGAAGGATTTGAACCCTCGGAATGGATGGAGTCAGAGTCCACTGCCTTACCGCTTGGCTACACCCCAGTTTATTTTCTGCCGTCTGTATCAGCCGACTTGATTATTATATCACAATTCCGGAGAGATGTCAACCAATTTCCGAAAAACAGA
>ENA-OQDW01000365-OQDW01000365.1-human-gut-metagenome-genome-assembly--contig:-NODE-365-length-19203-cov-3.641801_pt1 | contig 19203 bp, 22 predicted proteins | sample MGYA00242784_ERZ504613 | MGnify/ENA primary metagenome ERZ504613 (study PRJEB26092, sample SAMD00036330) | human gut metagenome | host: Homo sapiens | study: EMG produced TPA metagenomics assembly of...
TCGTCAGATGAAACAAAAAGCGGAGTGAATACTTGATGTATTCACGAGCATTTTTGTGAAATATGACGGGAAATTTGCAAGCAGATGGCGTGCAAAGTCGCCAGACGCTCTTTGTGCGGTATTGCCTAAAAAGTTGACAAAAAAGTAGTGTAATGTTATAATGTATTTATTCACTATAACAACATGTGAAGTGAAACACAGAACCCACAAGAATCGGAAAGAAAGAAGGAATGAAATCAAATGAAATTCAAAAAACTCATGGCGGCAGTCACCACCGGTGTGCTTGCTGTCACCAGTCTGTCCCTTTCGGGACTGATCGGCTCCGCAGAGGTGCAGGAGCTGATGAACGACACATTCGAAAGCGGCTACGGAGCATGGAAAGGTGTTGGCTCCTCGCTGTCCCTGTCCACGGAGCAAGCCCACAACGGCGGCACTTCCCTGTACTGCTATGACCGCACCGCCAGCTGGGGTGCTCCCCGCTGCTCCCTGACCGGAATCGTGGCTGCCGGACAGAGCTACGAGATCTCTGCCAGTGCCATGTACGAGGGCAGCGGTCAGCAGAACATGGCGATCAAAATGATCTACACCGATGCCAACGGCACAGACCACTACGATCAGGTTGCCGCCGCACAGGCAACTGCGGGACAGTGGGTGGAGATAAAGGGCAACTACACCGTTCCCTCCGGTGCCACCGATATGATCCTCTATGTGGAAATGCCAGGTGCCAATACCGACCAGACCTATTATATTGACGACGTCGTCATTAAAGGCGAAAAGACAGAGATCCAGCTGGACAACAAATTCGAATCCGACTTCGACAACAACTCCACCCAGAAGTGGAACGGCCGCGGCAGTGCCGAGGTAGAACTCTCCACCAAGTACGCCCACAGCGGCACAACCAGCCTGTATGTTTCCGGCAGAACCCAGCTGTGGAACGGTGCCACCCGCAGTGCGTCCGACATCATGGAAGCCGGCGGCTACTACAAAGTCGGCACCTACGTGCTCTATGACGGCGACCAGTACACCGACACACAGAAATTTTCCATCAACCTGCAGTACGACCTGAACGGCAAGGAAAACTACTACACCATTGCCACCGAAACTGCAAACAAGGGCGAATGGAAATACGTGGGCAGCGAATTCACCGTGCCGGAGGGTGCGACCAACTTCTATATCTATGTACAGACCGGCTACACCAGTGCCCCAAGGAACAGGATCTCATGAACTTCTACATGGACGATGCAGTCGGCGAACACCTGCCGGATCCTGCCATTCAGGACGACATCGCTTCCTTGAAAGATGCCTATTCCGACTACTTTAAGATCGGCTGTGCCTGTGCCGGTTCGGAATTCGCACAGGTGCCACCAAGGATCTCATCAAAAAGCACTACAACAGCCTGACGCTGGGCAACGAACTGAAACCGGACAGCGTGCTGGATCTGGCACTGTCCCAGAAGTACGTGGCAGAAACCGGCGATGACACCATGCCCCAGATCTCTCTGAACGAAGCAGACGAGATGCTGAAATTCGCCGGCGAAAACAAGATTCCGGTACGCGGTCATGTGCTGGTATGGCACAGCCAGACACCGGACTGGTTCTTCAAGGAAAACTTCGATCCCAACGGAGAATGGGTTTCCAAGGACAAGATGACCAAGCGTCTGGAAAACTACATCAAGACCGTCATGGAAACGCTGAAAAAGGATTACCCCGATGTGGAATTCTACGCATGGGACGTGGTGAACGAAGCCGCTTCCGATGCCGGCACCATTCGCGATGCGGGTTCCAACAACGAGGTGAACGGACAGTCTGCATGGGTTAAGGTCTATGGCGACCAGTCCTATATCCCGCTGGCGTTTGAGTTCGCCAAGAAGTACGCACCGGCAGGCTGCAAGCTGTTCTACAATGACTATAACGAATATTCCCCCAACAAGCAGGCGTACATCATCAGCGACATTCTGAAACCGCTGGTGGAAAAGAACCTGATCGATGGCGTGGGCATGCAGTCCCATATTTCCATGAGTTATCCCACCATTGATCTGTACAAGTCCGCAATGCAGCAGTATGCAGACCTGGGACTGGAAATTCAGGTGACTGAGCTGGACGTTTCTGAGAAGTCCAACGAATACGCCGACCAGCTGGCACTGGCACAGCGGTATCAGGACGTATTCAAGATGTACAAGGAAATGAAGGATTCCGGCGTGAACCTGTCCGCCGTTGTCCTCTGGGGCATCACCGACTCCACCAGCTGGATCGGCGGCTATCCCCTGCTCTTTGACAAGGACTATCAGGCAAAGCCGTCCTATTACGCCGTGATCGACACCGACTCCGAAGTAGAAAAGCTCCAGACCATGACGGCATACCGCTATGACGGCACAGATGCCGATCTGGAACGGGCATTGGAAATCGGTACGGCACAGTATCTCAGCACCAAAACCAGCAGTACCAACACTTATTTCAAGGCAGCTTGGTCTGACGAAAACATGATCGTTCGCATCTACAATCCGGCAGTTTCAGCAGATGGCAAAAACTCCTATGTTGCAATTTACGGAAACCATGTGGATTCTATGGGAGGCTTCCCAATTGCCAGCCAAACCATTACTTCCGACACGGCATATATCGACCTGAAATGGAAATCCTACAGTAATGCTGGTTGGGAACCGAAAAGCGGCAGTACCGTGCACTTAGATGTATTCAACAATGATGCTGCATGGAATTGCATTGATCTGGCAAAAAGCTTTTTTGACATGATGAATGAAAGTGAACCGACTGGCGGCGGTGCATTGCCCAAGTGCGGTATTGTCACCCTCGCGGAACAGCCCAAGTATGCCGAGGCAACCAAGACCGAAACACCCATTACTATTGATGGGGACATCGATGCCGCATGGCAGATGCCAACACCATTGATGTCAACACCTATTCTATGGGCAATGGTGCGACCGCCGTTTCCAAAATGCTCTGGGACGAGAATTACCTCTATGTACTGACCGAAGTCACCGATCCCGTACTGAGCGTGGCAAGTGCCAACGCCTACGAGCAGGACACCGTGGAAGTATTCTTCGACGAGAACAACCACAAGACTTCCTCTTACGAGAGCGACGACATTCAGTGCCGTATCAACTACGAGAACGACAAGACCGTTACCGACGGACGTTCCACTGACGCATTCCTCTCCGGCACGAAAAAGACCGACAAGGGCTATATCGTCGAAGTGGCAATTCCGTACACCATTGGTTCGTTCCACGCCAACCAGATCGTGGGCTTTGATGTACAGGTCAACGATGACGGTACCGGCGACGGCAAGCGTACCAGCATTGCCAACTGGAACGACCTCACCGGTCAGGGCTATATCAACACCAGCGGTTTCGGCGTGCTGAAACTGGTTGGTGACGGCACAGTTACCACAGACACCACTGTAACGACCACCACCACTGGTACAACTTCCACCACAACAGAAACTGTCACCTCTGCCACCACCTCCGGCAGCAGTACAAATACTTCAGAAAGCGGTGAAAGCGGACTGACACTGTACGGCGATGTCAACATGGACAGCCGTGTAGACATCACCGATGCGGTTCTGCTGAACAAGGCAGTGGCAAACGTTGTCACACTGGGAAGCACCCAGAAGAAGAATGCGGACTGCGATGCCGACAGCGAAATCAGCGGCAATGATGCAGTTGTTCTGCTGAAGTTCCTGGTATCCATTATCCACACCCTGCCCAGTGCAGAATAAGCGTAAACTGACAAGCTAAGGAAACACTGAATAAAGCCCGCCTGACGGCTTTGTACGCAATCTGCTTGCAGATTTCCGTCATATTGCCCAGAAATCCCTTGCCATACGACTGCGTTCGAGGCAGGATTCTGCCCGAGAACAAAGGAGTGTCGCACTAAGATAAATTGCGACCGGCAGTATGCCTGCGGAATTTCTATGCAATCTGCCGAAAAATCTGACTACGCATCTTACGCACAAGCTTTATTCAGTGTTTCCCTAACGATGTAACGGCTAAAACATCACATATCACAAAAAGCGGAGATTCCGGTGCGTGGAATCTCCGCTTTTCTAATTTCCTCTAGTATATTATAATTTTAAAGCTTTATAGATTAGGCTTCCTTTTCAAGGGAGGCTTATTCCTGATATACGAATTTTATTTATCCGATTCTTTGTTATAGAAAAACATAACCACTGCCATAGCAATGATGATACAGTACCCCAGAATGCTCAGCCAATCGGGAATCTGTGCAAACAGCAAAAATCCCAAGCCTGCGGCAAAAATGATCTGGGTGTAATCGTAAACGGAAATTTCCTTTGCCGGTGCATAGCAGTATGCCGAAGTGACACCGAACTGTCCGCCTGCCGCCGAAAGCCCTGCCATAACCAGACACAACAGCTGCTTCCACGTCATAGGCTCATAGCAGAACAGCAGATATGGCAATGTCACCACACAGGAAAAGGCGGAGAAGAAAAAGACGATATACGCCTTATTCTCCCCGATCTGCCCCAGACGGCGTACCATGGTATAGGCAACGCCTGCCCCGAAGCCGCCCAGTAGTCCGATCAGGGACGGAAACAAATCCGCATTGGCAAAGGTGGGCTTGATGACACACAGTGCCCCCACAAATGCCCCCAGCACGATCAGCCCCTGTTTCCAGTTCAGTTTTTCCCGCAGAAAGATCCACGAACAGAGAATTGCAAAAAACGGGGACATCTTATTCAGAATCGACGCGTCCGACAGTGCCAGATGATCGATCGCGTAAAAATTGCACAGGATCCCCAGCGTTCCCGCCGTGGCACGCAGTACCAGAAACGGCAGAGATCCCTTTTTCGGCAGAAAGCAGCCGTGCTCCCGCAGGAGCATCGCCAGTGCAAACAACAGTGCCACCAGATTCCGGAAAAAGCTTTTCTGGATAAACGGCAGATCGCCGGAGAGCCGCACAAAGGCATTCATCCATGCAAAACAAAACGCCGACAAAATGATGCAGATCATGCCCTTCTGCCGGTCAGACAAAGAACGCTTTGTCATGATTTTCATCTTCTTTCATTGACGTGTTTTATGGCTGACATAGCCGCCGGTGAACTTGGAGGACAGGAACGTCTGTTCCCCATACAGCCCGTAATAGCCGGAGAGCAGATAGCTGACGGCAATTGCCAGCAGATAATACGGAGCACCCGCCATACCGAACAGTTCAGATGCGATCATCATGGAAGCCAGCGGGCAGTTGGTCACGCCGCAGAACAGTGCCGCCATGCCTACCGCCGCACAGAGAGAGGGCGAAATCCCCAGCAAGTGCCCGAACAGACAGCCAAACGTTGCTCCAATGAAAAAGGAAGGCACGATCTCGCCGCCCTTAAAGCCGCCGCCCAATGTCAACGCCGTGAAGATCATCTTCGCCAGAAACGCATACCAGACCACCTGCCCTGCCACGGCACGCCGCATCACCTCGCCGCCAATGCCCAGATAGTCCTGATTATGTACCAGCAACGCCAGCACCCAGAGCACACCGCTTGCCGCCAGAATCCGCAGATATGGATTTTTGCAGTACTGTTTCAGGAAGTGCTCCGTCTGGTGCAGCAGCACACAGAACAGAATACTCACCGCCGCACAGCAAACGCCCAGCAGCAAAATTTTCAACGCCGGCACCACCTGAAACGCCGGAATTTCCCCGATCGTATACTTCGCCAGCGGAATGCCGCATTTGCCCGCCAGCCACGAAGCCGTCAGAGAAGCAATGGTACAGGGCACCAGTGCCGCATACCGCATGGCACCGACACACACCACTTCCATGGCGAAAACCGGTGCCGCAATGGGCGTGCGGAAAATTGCCGAAAACGCCGCCGACATGCCGCAGAGCATCAGCACCTGTTTATCCCGTTCCGCCAGACGGAACACCCGTCCCAGCACACTGCCCACACTGCCGCCCAGCTGCAACGCCGCACCTTCCCGTCCGGCACTGCCGCCGCAGAAGTGGGTTACTACGGTGGAAATGAAAATCAGCGGTGCCATTTGCATAGGCAGTTCCGTTTCTGCCCGCAGCGAAGCCAGCACCATATTGGTGCCCTTGTCGTTCTGGTCGTGACTGATGCGGTACAGCCACACGATCAGCAGACCGCCGGCGGGAAGTGTCAGCACTGTCCACCAATGCCCCGTCCGGAATGTCGTCACCCACTGTATGGCATACACAAAAGCAATCCCGATAAATCCCACCAGAACGCCCATCAGCACAGAGTAAAACACCCACCGCAGCAGCAGCCGCAAATGGGAAAGAATGTGGATACCGCTGTGCAGCAGCCGTCCTTTCCAGTGGGAAAGAAAACGTTCCCCTGAACGCATACCATTCCTCCTGACACAAACGCAATCCTCCGGAAAGTCATGCTTTCCAGAGGATTTCCGTCCAATTTTATTTGCAAGGCAACACCGCACAAAGCTTGTGCGTAAGGTGCGTTGTCAGATTTTTCGGCAGATTGCATAGAAATTCCGCAGGCATACTGCCGATCGCAATTTATCTTAGTGCGACACTCCTTTGTTCTCGGGCAGAATCCTGCCTCGAACGCAGTCGTATTGCAAGGAATTTCTGGGCAATATGACGGAAAATCTGCAAGCAGATTGCGTGCAAAGCCGTCAGACGGGCTTTGTGCGGTGTTGCCGCAAGGAAAGTAATTTTGCTTTCCTCAATAATTCTCAGCCTTGACCTGAAAATAGGACTGTGGGTGCTGGCAGACCGGACAGACCTCCGGAGCCTTTTTGCCTACGACAATGTGACCGCAGTTGGCACATTCCCAGATGACATCGCCGTCCTTGGAAAAGACGCAGTCGCCTTCGATATTGGCGAGCAGCTTGCGATAACGTGCTTCGTGTTCCTTCTCGATCGCACCCACCGCCTCAAACAGTGCCGCGATCTGTGTGAAGCCCTCTGCCTTTGCCTGCTCCGCGAACTCGACATACATATCTGTCCACTCGTAGTTTTCGCCGGCAGCCGCATCTTTCAGGTTCTCTGTTGTTTCCGGCATCACGCCGCCGTGCAGCAGCTTGAACCAGATCTTCGCGTGTTCCTTTTCATTGTTGGCAGTTTCCTCGAACAGCTTACCGATCTGCACATAACCGTCTTTCTTTGCCTTGGAAGCGTAGTAATTGTACTTGGTAAATGCCTGTGATTCGCCGGCAAATGCTGCCAGCAAGTTTTTTTCCGTCTGTGAACCTTTCAGTTCTGCCATGATATGACCTCCTTTTCATCTTGAAGAAAGCAAAACAAAACTGTTGCATACAAACAGGTTTTATTCTGCATTTTTCCTATGGCAAGACCGCACAAAGAGCGTCTGGCGACTTTGCACGCCATCTGCTTGCAAATTTCCCGTCATATTTCACAAAAATGCTCGTGAATACATCAAGTATTCACTCCGCTTTTTGTTTCATCTGACGAAAAATTTGACGACGCATCTGTCGCACAATCTTTGTGCGGTATTGCCCTATGTGATTCTTCGGTGGTTTGCAGTTGTGTCCGCTGTTCCGCCGCCTTTCGACAGGCGGGACACAATCCGGAAAAGACAATGTGATGGGATTCCACCAGAAAATCCTCGCAGCCTACGATCTTGCTGCACAGGTCGCTCTGATAGGGCATGTTCACATCGAACACCCGATTGCAGCTGCGGCATTCCAGATGATAGTGGGGCTTGGTGTTGAAATCGAAACAGTCTGCCCCGTCCGGAATGGGAATGTGCAGGATCTCGCCCTGCTCTGACAGGATCTTCAGATTCCGGTAGACCGTCGCCTTGCTGATCAACGTGTTCTCTGCGGCAATCTCCCGAAAGATTTCGTCTGCCGTAGGGTGATTGTGCATTCGCCGTACCGTTTCCAGCACCAGACGACGCTGAAGCGTATTGCGATTTTTCATAAAAATCAATCCTTTAAGCCGAGCATATACAAGATATACTCTAATAGTATCAGTTCTTAATTAACATTATATACTATCTGATTTGACTTGTCAAGAGATTTTTCTAAAAAGGCAACACAACAACATCATTTCCCCTCTTTTATTGTCGCCGGTTTCCGGAAGATTATACAAAAAAGCCTGCCTTGACAAAAAGCAAGACAGGCTCGATACCACAAATTACGCTTTACGCTTCGTCCGGTGTCAGGGAAACCGATTCCCCGTTCAGAATCTTATTGGAAGTCCGCATTGCACACATTTTTCCGCACATAGAGCAGGTGTGACGATCCTGCGGCGGACGGCTCTCGAAATAATCCCGAGCCTTTTCGGGATCGATCGCCTGAGCAAACATGCCCTCCCAGTCGATCGCACAGCGAGCCTTGCTCATGGCGTTGTCCCAATCTCGTGCCCCCGGAATGCCCCGTGCCAGATCGGCAGCATGTGCGGCAATTTTCGAAGCCACGATACCATCCCGCACGTCCTGTAAATCCGGCAGACGGAGATGCTCTGCAGGTGTGACATAGCACAGGAAATCCGCACCACTCATGGCAGCAATGGCACCGCCGATCGCAGCTGTGATGTGGTCATATCCCGGAGCAACGTCTGTTACCAGCGGCCCCAGCACATAGAACGGAGCACCATAGCACAGCCGCTTTTGCAGCTTCATGTTGGCAGCGATCTCGTCCATAGTCATATGTCCCGGACCCTCTACCATTACCTGTACATCGCGTTCCCACGCACGCTTGGTCAGAGCACCCAGTTCCACCAGTTCGCTGATCTGTCCCGCATCGGTGCTGTCCGCATTGCAGCCCGGACGCAGAGCATCACCCAGACTGATGGTCACATCATATTTCCGCAGAATGTCCAGCACGTCGTCATAGTATTCGTAGAACGGGTTTTCGTTGCCGGTCATTTCCATCCACGCGAACAGCAGCGAGCCGCCGCGGGAAACAATATTGGTGGTACGCTTCTGCCGCTTGAGGCTTCCACCGCACGGCGGTTGATGCCGGCGTGAATGGTCTGGAAATCCACACCCTCTTTGGCATGTGCCTCCAGCACTTTCAGGAAATCCGTTGCCTTGATGTCCGCCAAATCTTTTTCCAGATAGCCAATGGCATCATACATCGGCACGGTACCGATCATTGCCGGCGACATTTCGATCAGCTGTTTCCGGAAAGTATGTGTCTTTCCGTAGTTGGACAAATCCATGATCGCTTCGCACTGAAACTGAATTGCCAGCTTGACCTTTTCGAACTCTGCCGTGTAATCGTGGCAATCTCCGGAGATGCCAGATTCACGTTCATTTTCGTCCGCAGCCCCTCGCCGATGCCGTAGGGGTGCAGGCTCTTGTGGTGGATATTTGCCGGAATGCAAATGGTACCCTTTGCCACCCGCTGCCGGATCAGTTCCGGCTCCAGATGTTCTTCATTGGCAACAGTTTCCATTTCCGGTGTCAAAATGCCCTGTTTTGCGGCATCCATTTGTGTTGCATATGCAGCCATGTATTCTATTCCCTTCTTTTATGTAATATGATCTTTCTTTAAGGAAACGCTGAATAAAGCCCGCCTGACGGCTTTGCACGCAATCTGCTTGCAGATTTTCCGTCATATTGCCCAGAAATCCCTTGCCATACGGCAGTATGCCTGCGGAATTTCTATGCAATCTGCCGAAAAATCTGACTACGCATCTTACACACAAGCTTTATGCAGTGCTTCCTTAAAAGTGTGCCTGCAAGCCCGTCAGGTCTTTGATGACTTCGCCGGCAAGGATCAGCCCCGCCACCGACGGCACAAAGGCACAGCTTCCCGGAACCGGTTTGCCTTTCTCTGTCCATTCCGTCCGCTGCAACGCTGCCGGCAGTTCCTTGGAATAGACCACTTTCAGCTTGGGGATCCCCCGCTTTTTCAGTTCCCGCCGCATCACTCTCGCCAGCGGACAGACAGAAGTCTGCATAATGTCTGCCACTTCAAACGCCGTGGGATCCAGCTTATTGCCGGCACCCATGGCACTGATGATGGGCGTTCCGGCGGCATATGCCTGCTCCACCAGTCCCAGCTTTCCGGAAACCGTATCGATCGCGTCCACCACATAGTCATACTGGGTGAAGTCAAAATCCCCTGCGGTTTCCGGCAGATAGAATTTCTGATGCTTGGTCACGCGGCATTCCGGATACAACAGCCGGATCCGTTCTTCGGCAGCGTCCACCTTTGCCATGCCAATGGTGGCACGGGTGGCAATGATCTGCCGGTTCAGATTCGATGTGCAAACGGTATCGTTGTCGATCAAGTCCAACGCCCCGACACCGCTTCGTGCCAGAGCCTCCACGGTATAGCCGCCAACGCCGCCAATGCCGAATACGGCTACCCGTGCCTGTGCCAGCCGTTCCATAGCGGCTGTGCCGAAAAGTAATTCTGTTCTGGAAAATGCATTCATATATGTCTATCCTGATACTTGGTCAAAACTTGGCGAACTTCTTCTTTGTGTTCCAAAAACGTTCCCACAATTTTCGGATCAAAGTGTGTTCCGCTGGATTCTTCCAGAATCCGGAACGCCTTTTCCACCGGAAACGCTTCCTTATAAACACGCTTGCTGGTCAGGGCATCAAACACATCGACCACCGCCATGATTCTGGCACAGAGAGGGATCTCCTCGCCGGAAAGATGATACGGATAGCCGCTGCCGTCCCATTTCTCGTGGTGGTACAATGCCATTTCCTGTGCCACTTTCAGGTAGGAGTCACTTTCAATATCGGTCAGCGTTTTCTCAATGATCTCCCCGCCGGAAAGGGTATGGGTCTTAATGACTTCAAATTCATCTTCTGTCAGTCTGCCCGGTTTATTCAGCACCACGTCCGAAATCTTGATCTTTCCGATGTCGTGCAGCGGTGCCGCCTTGCACATGCGGTCCTGCATCTCCGGTGTCAGTATTTTTGCATACTCCGGCATTTCCGCCAGATATTTCACCAAAATACGCAGATATTCGCTGGTTCGCTTGACATGCTGACCAGTGAAATCATCTCGGGATTCCACCATATCGGCAAAGCTGACGATGATCTTGTTCTGGATCTCCTGAAGCCGCCGGTTAGAGTTCCGCAGAGATTCCTGCTGCACAAACATCCCCACACAGCTGTCCAGTGTCAGCACGAACTGATGCATTCTCTGCACCACGTAATCAAATGAATTGGCAAACACCACCAGATAGCCATACACCATCTGCTGATTGTGCACGGCATAAATGACCACAGGGTCTGTTCTTTCGGTAATGTAGTTCCAGTCCGGCACCAGCTGCCGCTGCGGGATCTCCTTGATTTCGGTGTTTTCCTCCCCGTAAAAAAACCGGAGTGATGTCACTTCTTCTGTAAACGGTTCAGTTTCATAAGTATGCCCGTTCTGATCCCCGTGGAAAAAACCTGCATTCATGCAGAGATAGGTATCCGAACGAATATAGTACCGGAGAATCTCATTGACTTTTTCCATATCCTGTTCGAACGTCAGCTTTGTCAGCATGTTGGTCATGGAACGGTCGTACTGGGCACTGTTGTTCATGCGGGAATAGATCGAATTCACGGCAAGACCGACTGCCTTCATGGAGAATTTCCGGCAGCCGCAGGATTCGGAAACGTCCAGCGTGTACGGAAAAACATATTCCCGCTTCATTTCTTCTCCTGCATTGGCACGTTCTATCAGCTTGGCGAGAAAACTGCCGAACCGGTTCAGGTTTCTGCGGCAGGTCGTCAGCCGCGGGAAATTATACTGTTCCTGCACAATACCGTCGAATCCGGTCACGATCACATCTTCCGGCACACGAATGCCCCGTTCCTCCAGAATTTCACACACGGTGATCGCCATAGAGTCGTTGATGCAGACGATCGCCTGCGGCAGACCCTCCGGATCGGCAAGAAAGCGTTCCATAACTTCCTGTGTGGGAATGCTGTAGAAATTCCCATAGCCAAACCACTTTTCGTCAAACGGAACGCCGTGCTCTTTCAGCACGTCCCGAAAAATCATTTCCCGTATTTCCGAAGCGGGATTGCCCTTAAAGCCGGCAATGCAGGCAAACTTGGTGACGTGGTGCTGTTCGATCAGGTGCTTCACCAGATACCGGAATGCATCAGCTTCATCAAACGAAATGCGGATCCCGCCGGAATAGCGTTCTGTCGGTTCTATCAGAAATACCGGTTTCCGGTGTTTCTGTGCCGCCGTCAGAATGTCCTCCACGATCGCACGACATTTCAGACACTGGGTATAGATCAAAACCACATCGATCACCGAAAAATCCATCAGCTGAAAAATGCTGGCTTCCCCGCGGTCGAACGCCGTATCCCGAAACAGATCTGTTGTCGTATTGAACAGCAGGCACCGCCAGTTCTTTTCCAAAAGCGACTGATACAGCGGGGCTATCATGCTCTGTGTATTTTCGTTTTGTATTTCTGACACACAAAGTGCAGCCACCTTGTATCCATTGATCATATCCTTTTCCTCCGCCGAAAATTCCTCGGACAGCTCAGCCTACAGAACCTGTGAACTGTCCCTGTTGTCATTTTTCCCCATTGCGAAAACAACCCCGCAAAAAAGCGACAGAAAAGCCTTGTGCGGTGTTGCCTAAAATATCTCTTTTTTATTGTAGCATATTCCAATTCTGCTGTCAATCTGTATTTCCGGAATGTCCGGTGTGTCTGTTTATTTTTTTACAAACACGCAAAAAAAGCACCGCATTTTGCAGTGCTTTCATTCCGTGCAGTGCTGTTCTCACAACAGCAGTTTTCCCAGTGTTTCCACGCTGTCGGTCACCCAGTCTGCACCATATTGTTCCAGTTCGCCGGCTTCCGCGTAGCCGTACCGCACCCCGATGCAGGGCACGCGGCATTCCTTTGCTCCGAGGACATCGTGCTTCCGGTCGCCGATCATCACCGTCTGCGGCGGCTCCTGCTCCGGCAATCCCAGCCGACGCAGTGCCAGACGAATCATGTCCGCCTTGGTTTCGCCCGCCCGATGAATGTCACAGCCAGCCACAGCCGTAAAGTACTTAAACAGGTCAAAATGCTCCAGGATCCGGAGCGTATAGACTCCGGCTTGGAAGTCGCCACTGCCAGCACATAGCCGTGTTCCCGCAGCTGTTCCAGCAGCTCCGGAATCCCGTCATACACCGCATTTTCCAGCAGCCCTACAGTGGAAAACCGTTTCCGGTACTGTTCCACCGCAAAGGCAGCACGTGCCGGCGGCATGCCGCAGAACTCCTGAAAAGAATCCAGCAGCGGCGGTCCGATAAACGGCCGCAGCTTTTCCGCATCCGGCTCCGGTGTGCCGCATTGCTCCAGTGCGTACTGCACACAGCGGAGAATCCCCTCTGCGGAGTCGGTCAGTGTGCCGTCCAGATCGAACAGCAGATACCGGAGGTCTTTCGGTAACGCTTTCATGCTCAGCCTCCCAGTGCGATCATGCGGTCAATGCAGCAGCGTGCCTTGGCAATGGTCTTGCTGTCCAGCTGGATCTCCGTGCCCTCGCCGTCTTTCAGAATGTGGTAAATGTCCATCAGCGTGGTGGACTTCATGTTCTCGCAAATCAGCTTCTTTGCCAGCGGATAGAACCGCTTTTCCGGACAAGCATTTTGCAGCGTTTCTGCAATGCTGATCTCTGTGCCGATAATGAATTCCTTTGCGTCCGACTGCATGGCATAATTCACGATGCCGGAAGTTGAACCGATATAGTCCGCCTGCTCACAGACTGCCGGACGGCACTCCGGATGCACCAGCATCAACGCATGTGGGTGTGCTTCCTTTGCCAGACGCACGTCCTTTGCCGTCAGTGCGCATGGATCGGGCAGCCGCCCTGCAACAGCTTGATCTTCTTTTCCGGCAGCTGCTGCTGGACAAAGGAACCCAGATTGCAGTCCGGAATAAAGAGGATCTTGTCATTGCTCAGCTGCGAAACGATCTTGACCGCAGAAGAAGAAGTCACGCAGACATCGCAAATGGTTTTCAGTTCTGCGGTGGTGTTGATGTATGCCACAACGGTATAGTCCGGATACTGCATCTTCACCGCACGGATCATCTCTTTATCCATCTGTTCTGCCATAGGACAGCCTGCCGTGGGGTTGGACAGGTATACGTTTTTTTCAGGAGAAGGATCTTCACAGTTTCCGCCATGAACCGCACGCCGCACATGAGTACGTTCTTCTGCGGTGTATCCTTTGCCTTCACGCTCAGAGCATAGGAATCTCCGGTAAAGTCAGCAATTTCCAGAATATCGCTGGTCTGATAGCTGTGTGCCAGAATACAAAAGTCGCGTTCTTTTTTCAGCCGCAGGATCTCCTCTTGAATCTCACGTATTTTCATAATCTCAATTCCTTTCGGGACAGTGTACTTCACGCCACAATTTCTCATCTTCGCTAAAAAATATGTGATTTATACTTGCATTTGCAAAAATAGATAAACTTATTCTAGTATAGCATAACAAATGGAGTTTGTCAAGATTTTCACAGGATATTTACATAGGAAAATGCTATGTTTTGTTTCTGTAAAATATAGAAGAAAACTGAGAAGAAAACTGGAGGAATTTCAGGCAGTCCTGCAAAGAAACAGAATCCACATTTTTCGCTTCGGAAATTTGTGCAAAAAAGGCACTTCACAAAATGCGGAAAGTATGTTATAATAGTATTATGCATTCCTTGTGCATTTCCAACAGATTCCCAAAGCAATTTCATGCTTCATTTTAACAATTTTACTATTCACAGAAAGAAGGCTCTGCCCATGCAAAAAGCGGCACGCATCATTGGTATATGTCTTTCCCGCGTACAGGAAGAATACAGACTGCAATGTATCAAAGCATTCAAGCAACATGCTTCTGCAAAAGGATACCGCCTTTTTATATTCAACGCAAAATCCGACTTTTTTCTGCCGCCGACCCCGACAGACTTCGGCGAGATGACTGTATACCAGCTGATCCCCTATGATCTGCTGGACGCAATGATCCTCTTTCCGGATACCATTCACAGAGATTCCATTCTGAACGACATTCTGGAAAACTGCCGCAGCCGGCAGATCCCAGTGCTGACGATCGACACGGCTCTGGAAGGCTGCATCAATTTCCGGTTCGACTATGCCAACTCGTTTGAAAAGCTCTGCCGCCATGTGGTGGAAGTCCACCACGCCAGAACGCTGTTCATGCTTGCCGGATTTGCAGAAAATAATTTTCCAATGAACGGATCGCCGCATTTCAGAAAGTCCTGCAAGAATACGGGCTGTCGCAGGAGAACTGCCGTATTGCATACGGGGATTTCTGGGAAAAGCCTGCAATAGAAGCCATGGAAAAGTGGTTTGTAGAAGATAAGCTGCCGATCCCTGATGCAATTATCTGTGCCAATGACACCATGGCGATTACAGCCAGTCAGTTTCTGCAGAACCTCGGCTATCGGATACCAGAGGACTGCATCATCACCGGATTTGACGGTATCTCATATGCAAGCTATCACGTGCCGCACCTCACCACCTGCACGCAGGACTATGACACCATGGGGCGGCTGGTCATCGAAGCAATAGAAAAGCTGTGGCTGGGACAGCCTGTAGAACCTTCCACCGTTGTGGATTTCTACGTGCGGTTCTCCCAGTCCTGCGGCTGTGAGGCAGTCGGCTCGGTCAATGTCAATACCATTTTGCAGAACGTGCTGGATCAGCTGAAGCTTTCCAACGAACGGCAGGAGCTGACATGTCAGGTACAGTCCGCTGTCACCAGCATGTCCTCACTGTCGGAACTGCCGGAGATCATTCTGGATAAATTCATCTTCCACACCATAGTCTTTGCCCTGAATGACGACCTGTTCCGTGCTCCGGAATTCGGCGAGGGAAAACAGAAAAAACAGGCATTCAGTGAAAATGTCAACATCCTCTGTCAGCGGTACTTCTGGTGCCCTGAGGAGCCTGTGTGACCTCCCGAAACACACTGATCCCCGATCTGAACAGGCTGCTGGAACGGGAAGATCCTGTGATCTTCAGTGCCTGCATTTTCTGGATCTCACTATGGGCTACTGTGCATTCCAGACGGACATCTCCTATGATTCCTACGAAAAGATCAACAGCTTCATGAATGCCATGGGTTCTGCACTGGGGATCTTCCATGCCCAGATGCACACCAAATCCATCAATATGCAGCTGAAAAGCGTCAACAGCGAACTGGAAAAGCTGTATGTGCACGACCATATGACCGGACTTCTGAACCGCCGCGGTTTCTACCGCCAGTTCCGGCAGCAGCTGACGGAGAGCAAGGGAAAGGACATGAGCGTGATCATCATCTCTGCCGATCTGGACGGACTGAAACACATCAACGATACCTACGGACACACCGAGGGCGACAACGCCATCAGCACAGTGGCAGAGCATTGATGACCAGTGCCATTCAGGGAGAAGTCTGCTCTCGTTTTGGCGGGGACGAATTCACTGTTGCCGGTGTCATTGCAGACATGGACGACAATTATTTCGAAAACTTCCGCGAGAGATTTCGCGAGTATCTGCGGCAGTATAATCAGATCTCCCGCAAGCCCTATCTGGTGGAATCCAGTATTGGCTTCTGCTTTCAGAAACTGGAAAACGAGATCGATCTGGATCAGATGATCAAAATTGCCGACGACCGCATGTATGAGGACAAAGTGCAGCGACGAAAAGCCCGCCGCTGATCCGACAAAAAGGTGGTGACATTTTATGCATGAAAAAGAAATCGTTTCTTCTGCCTGCTCTACCGCGATCAGACAGACCTCAAAAATTTTCTGAAGGAACAACGCCGCACAGCTCCGCCGGATTGTTCATGGCTGGTTCTGATACATACCTGTTGTCACAGCCCTGCCAGTGCCGTTGCGATCGCACAGCATGTGAAAGCAATTCTTCCGATGCTGCAGTTCTCGGCACAAGTGCAGCCGCCGTCATTCATCACGGCAGCACCTATACGGACCAGTGTCTGCTGCACATTACCCGATTCCGCCGGACACGTCCGGAAATTTTCCGGCTGTCCCTGGACGGCAAAACACCGGAAGAACTGGCGGAAGAAGCCGCAGAGAAATTCCCCGCAGACAGCCGTGCCCTATTTGCATTTTTCACAGATCAGTACATGCACATGCAGCCGTTCCTGCAACATCTGGAACAGCTGCGGCAGCACATTCCCACTGCCGGCGGCATGGTCAGTACCAACACATTCGGTGCGTTTGCTTTTGATGAAAACGGGGTTTACCCTCACACCGCCGTGTTTGCCGTTCTGTGCGGCGACACGCTACGCACATGGAACGGTGTAGTTCGGGGGCAGGAAGCATTCGGCGAAACATATACCATTACCCAAACCGAACAGGACAACATTCTGGAAGTAGACCACCAGCCGGCATCGCAATGGTTTCAGCAGAAGCTGGAGGAGATCTGCCACACTAAGCCCTGTCCGGTCCGTTCGGAACTGCTGATACGGTTTCCGCTGGCATTACAGCAGACGGGTACACCAAGCCAGTTTTTGAGCTACAGTGAACCGCAAAACCGCATACAGACCTATTCCAACTGGCTTCCGTCAGGCACACGCTTCCGTATGGCATATCTCAGCCTCTGACTGCTGTGGCAGAGCTGCGGGAGTGCTGTGCAGAACTGAACACCATGCCCTGTCAGACGATCCTTGCCTATCCGGGAATGCTGCACTACTCCGCCATGACAAACTGCACTGCATGGGAACTGCGGGCACTTCGCAGCAGCCGCATTTGCGGAGCATTTCTGCACGGAGAGATCGCCGCAGCAGAAGAACACAATCAAGTCTATGTGGGAGCTGATACGCTGTTCGGTCTGACAGAATCGGAACACGACTATTTGCCTATTGACCAGACCCTGCTGGACGATTTACAGGGACTGGATGCCGACTGGCACAACATCGATCAATATCTGGAACATACACAGCAGCAAACAACGATTTCCTCTGCTTCCCGACAGATCATGCAGCAGGAAATCCTGCTTCGCAGCAATACATTTTTAGATAAAGAAACGGAGCTGGAAAATCTCGTGAAATTCAAGTTCGACGACAAAAAACATCGGTATAACAAGATCTGCATGATCTCCATTGAAAAGGGAATCCTGATCTCCGGTCGCCGTGGTTCCAAGGTATGGAACCAGCTGATGCGGGAAAATATTCAGCAGGTGATCCGCACGCTGCACGACACGGAGCTTTCCTTTTACTGCAACGATAAATGGTCGTTTTTCTTCACCGCCGAGCCAGAATATCCGGACGACAAATTTCTGGCACAGGCAGAAATGGCATTTCATGAATGCGGCTATTACTTCTGCAAGGAATTGAACATCACGCAGTCAACGCCTTTTACGTCGTCATCGGCGAAACCGATCTGCTGGAAAAGATACAGCTTTGCATGTCTGCCACGGCAGACCACAATGCCCGCTTTTATCTGTACAACAAGGATAATGCCGAAACCATGAAGCAAATGGACGAAAAGCTGCGTATGACCAACATCATCAGCGATGCCATTTTGTATGACCGCATTGTCCCCTACTTCCAGCCCATTCGTGACAACCGCACACAGGAGATCACCAAGTATGAAGCTCTGATGCGGCTGTCTGACAAGGATCACAATATCTACGCTCCGGGGCAGTTTCTGGAAATCGCGAAGGACTATCACCTGTACCTACAGCTTTCCCAGCTGATGATCAGAAAGGTGCTGGAACTGTTCCGTGACCGCACAGAAAGTGTGTTTCTGAACCTGTCCGCCTATGACATCAGTTCCGAAGCCAGCCGTTCCATGCTGTATGAACTGTTGAGCAATCTGCCGCAGGAAGCATGCGGACGCATCACCTTTGAAATTCTGGAATCGGAGAAGATACGCGACTTCAACGAAACGGTGAACTTCCTGAACGAGATCCGCAAGTTCGGCGTGAAAATTGCCATTGACGATTTCGGAGCAGGCTTCTCCAATTTCACGGCGATTCTCCGCGTCAATCCGGACTTTATCAAGATCGACGGCGACCTCATCATCAACTGCGACAAGGATCCCATGAAGCAGCTTTGTTTGCAGGCGATCTCTGACATTGCCAAGGGCATTGATGCGGAACTGATTGCAGAGCACGTGGAAAACAGCGGCGAACAGCAGACGGTAGAATCTACCAACATCCAGTATACACAGGGGTACTATTTCTCCAAGCCTTTGCCTTATCAGAATCTGGAACAGAAGAAAAAGGACTGATTTTCGTGTAATCTTCGGGTGATACTGAAATCTTACAGTACAAGTAAAATGCGAACTCTTTTCTTTTTTTGCTTCTTTT
>ENA-OQDW01000366-OQDW01000366.1-human-gut-metagenome-genome-assembly--contig:-NODE-366-length-19186-cov-1.954090_pt1 | contig 19186 bp, 22 predicted proteins | sample MGYA00242784_ERZ504613 | MGnify/ENA primary metagenome ERZ504613 (study PRJEB26092, sample SAMD00036330) | human gut metagenome | host: Homo sapiens | study: EMG produced TPA metagenomics assembly of...
TACCGGTAACCAGCTCTTTCCGAATTTTCCCTTCTGCTTCGCTCGGATGGCTCATCGGGGAGAAACCGGTTTGGAGAGCGGTCTGTTCGTCACTCATCAGTTCATAGACGCCTAAAGCATCTGTTGTTTCTGCATTTCGGATGCAAAGTCTTTCTGTTGATATTTTCATACTTATCATAATTTTTGTTCTTGCATTAATAAAATTGAATCGACCATCAGAAACCGGAACTTGGGATTTCTGACGGTCGATTCAATTATATACAAGTTGAGATGAAAATTTCAGAATTGAGAAAGAAAATGCAGAATTATCTGGAGATAATCTTTTCTATATCTTCCTTGATGGCATTCAGCACCTCGCTCACTGTTGCATTTTCCTGTATTTTCTTTGATTGATACAAAAAACGGTCACCATATTTATTATAGGTACGGGTTCCATCTTTGTGTCTTCCTTGCTCTTATCTTTTTATTCGCGATCTATACATATGGAGGGAAATTCAACAGCCTCATCATCGAATTGGAAGAATGATTGTGGGATTTTCTCATTTTTTGTATTTTCCCAATATTCTTCGTGCGTAGCAGGCTTTTCTCTTATCCATTCTATACCGCGGCAATACCTATCTCCTTGGAGTTGCACCAGTAAGATGTATTCATTGTGAATTTTCACTTTTTGCTTCCAACAAACCTTGTCCGTGAGTAAAGCCCCAGTTTGTATAGACTTTATTCGAGTTTAGTTTCCTTGCCTTTTATCTCCTCTATGTTTAATCCGGAAATAGTCCGTACTTTCAACAAATCATTTAAATGCTGATTGAGTTTGACACATAGTTGCGAGTACCATATCTTGTCTTGCAAATCCCCAATCCGTAGTTCATTGCAATACTCTTTGTTTGTCTTCGCTAACAAGAACGTGTCTCCTTCATTTACTTTCCAACTTTGAGCAAGAGTATGCAAACTCTGTATAAATAGAACAATAATCTTCAATTAAGCCCGATGGTATGGTTCTTCCACATTATTGTTCTTGTTTATGGCTTCGTACAACTGCTTGTAACTGCAAATCTTCCATTTTCCTTCTTTTTCAATATCTTTCTTGTCTGGAAACTCTGTTGCCAGCGATAATAGTATCAAGTTATCTTCCGGCGTGGGTTTTAACTTAGCTGCATATTCATCCAACTGGTTTTTACGAGGAATGCTCTTTACTTTGTTCTCCAATACAAACGGGATATGCTCACCATTACACAGCTGTACGCATAGGTCTAAATTCAACAGTTCTCTTTTTACTTTCCATGCTTTGGATTTCCATTTTACACTACATCCTAATTCCTCGAATATTGCTATGAACAGGTCAGGGTATCGTTCTCCTATCCAAGACAGGAAATTGCTATGAAACAATTCCTTGGAGGACAATGACAAATTGAATAGCGGTGATGACAGGAGTTTTTCTTTTATCTCTTCTTTCATGATTTTATGTATTAGTGGTACAACAATATCTTTTGTAATCTCAAAATTCAGCCGATGTTCTCCCTCGAACCATCTTGCATTGTCTTTTTTGTAATGGGCAATAAATTCATCATGCCCATGTACTAAAGTGTCGTTCTTACCGAACAAGGCGTATGTCTTGTTTTGGTCAATGGTGAGAGGTCCTCAAATTGGCATTTTTCTATTGCTTGATAGGCATCACATAATTCGGATGTGATTTCGTACTGGGTTTTGCCGTCTTGGCGGGGATTCAGAAATTCATGAACACCAATCTGGGTGCGCATGAATTCGGAAACGTGAAAAGCCGGGTTGACCAGTATTTTGCGATAACCTCTGAGCTGTCCGGCAAACATGCCGCCCATGGATGTGCCGATGATTATATTCGGATGCTCTTTTTTACACAGAGAACGTAGCATATCAAGAGCTTCGTCTGGAAGAATGGGCAAGTCGGGAGACAAGATTTCATAATTCGGGCAGAACATCCGCAAATTCTTTGCTGTTGATGATGAGCCGGAAGATGACAAACCATGTATATACAATATTTTCTGTTTCATACAAATAGTTTTTTATTCAAATATATGCGCCAGAGCTGGAAAATTTCAAAGTCGTACAACTTTAACATATCTTTAACATAATGGTTGTCTATAGTTGATTTTCCTTTTCCCTTATCTCCCGAATCTTTTCCAGTCCCGGCATTTTCTTTGATAATGCACTCTCACCAGCAGGGAAGTAGGATTTTAAACAATACAATAAACGGATAGACCGCCCCTCAGATAAGGGCAAAACCGGAAGATTGTATAGGTAGAATCCGTGTATGCCCCATGCTTTTTATCACGGAGGTTTATGTAAAACCTTGTCCCGCGCACGTGGGCTCGTCGGTTCGCGCATGTGTGCCCGTCGGTTCACGCACGTAAACCGGCGAGCCACGTGCATGGACGAAGCTTTGTAATAAGGTTTCGGGAATTATGCATCAAGCTTCTCTGCATTACACATAGGGCATCAAGGGAAAAAGTACCCGTGTTCGGGGAGCAAAAGCCACACTTCCGGCACTGTATGCAACGGGATTTCCCCCCTAAATGCAGTATTTGCACGAGGAAAGTGAAGAATAAGCCCAAATCGGTGTTAATAGATGTTATTTTGATATGATTGAAAATTGGGTAAAAAGCATTGCTAAGTTCTTACTATCAGATGATTAAGGCTGTAAATGAGAAGAAAAGTAGTGCTGGCAACCGTTTTGCCAGCACTTGCCAGCACGGTTGCCAGCACTGCTGTAATGCCGATGAACAGGGCGATACAAGCAATCAGTGCTGCGTGCTGGCAAAATTGATGATTTTCAAAAACTGGCTGCTGAAGCTTGAGCGGGGGGATTAACATGAACTATGTACCAGCAATGTTTCACCTTTTCTTTATAACACTATTCACCACCCGTATGGAGGAAACCAATTTGTTTGTCGAAGTAAATACATCCACATTCCAAATATGGGATGAACGTCCTTTGTGCAGGATAGTACCTACTGCCCTTACAGTATCTCCCTCGTGTGCAGAGGAAATGTGGTTTCCACTGACTTGCATTCCCACGACAATTTCGTCGGGTTCGCAGATTATCATGGAGCCGAGTCCTGCGACGGTTTCGGCCAAAGCGAGGGTGGCACCGCCGTGCAAGATGCCGAAAGGTTGGCGGGTACGGTGGTCTACCGGCATGGTTGCTTCTACACGTTCTTCCGAAGCGTACGTATATTGGATGCCTAAGTTTCCCATCAATGCGTGGCGTGCCCGTTCGTTCAGCAAGTCGAGGGGAATCTCTGCCGCATGTACTTCTGCCAATATTAGTTTTTCTACGGCCAGAGCCACTCCATCTTCTGCATTCGATGTGGTCACATAGTCTGCACAGACTTTTACCGAGTCTTGTGAATGTCCCATAGCTACCCCCATGCCGGCCAATTGGAGCATGGTCACATCGCATACGCCATCTCCAATGGCGATGACTTCTTCCCGTTTTACTCCCAAATGTTCTAACAGGACGCCTAAGGTATTTGCTTTATCGACTCCGCAGGCACTACTTCTAAGAAGTAAGGCTCGGAACGGAATGTGTCCAAAGTTCCGGCCAGACGCCTTTTCCAATGTTGTTCCAGCCCGACCAAAGCTTCCTCCTTATTGCTCACCAGCATACATTTGCATGGTGCAAAATCTATGGCAGTGGAGAATTCTTCTTCTCTGATTATTCTTAAGTTATTCAGTTGGGCTTCACGCTTTATGTGTTCATTGTTCGGACTGTCTGTTATGATGTTGTCATCATGGTAGGTAAAGATGGCAAAACCGTTCTTGCGGGCTTTCTTTTCCAGATAAGGCAGCATTTCCGGATTGATGCGGCGTTCAAACAGTATTTCTCCGTTCTGCGCCTTTATTATCTGGCAACCATTGTAGGAGAGTACGAATCCTCCATAATTACCTAGTTCAAGGACCTTGGCCAATGGCATCAGCCCGTAAGTCGGCCTACCGGATGCCAAGACTATGCGCACTCCCATTTGCTGTACCTTCAGCAAAGCTGCTAATGTTCTTTTACTGATTTCTCTTTCATCATTGAGTAGCGTTCCGTCTACATCAAGAACCAATAATTTATATTTCATGGCAACTCAATTTTGGGGTTATTATGTTACAAAGTTAGAAAAATGACTGTTAAAACGGTAATATTCGTTTTATTGTTTACTGAATTTTCTTTTATTTATTCTATCTTTGCCTGCGTTTTGTTCCGCATTCTCTATCCGGAGAAGCGGATGAAAAGGGAATCGGGTGAAAGTCCCGAACAGTCCCGCTGCTGTGAGTTCCATGTTCGGTGTATCATACTTGTGCCACTGTCTTTCAGAAAGGATGGGAAGGCGATGCACCGGGAACGAGTCAGAAGACCTGCAAAACAAAGTCGAAAAATTGTCCATTCGAGGAAAGTGGGCAGTGCGCAAATGGTTTTAAGATAATCTTCAATTATTCTATGTCAGGAAGGACTAAGGTACAATTGGTCTGTGCCGTTTTCTTGAGTGTAAGCATGTTCCGGCTCTCTGCCCAGGAAGTGGGGGGAGATACGATTACGGGGAAAGTGCATCAGATAGAGAAAGTGACAGTGACAGCACGTCGGTCACCCAACAAAGTAACTTCTGCCGTACCCGTACAGACTATGTCACAGCAGGACATCAGCCGGTTGGGAATACAGAATATGGCAGATGCCGTGCGGCGCTTTGCCGGTGCCAATGTCAAGGACTATGGAGGTATTGGAGGATTGAAAACGGTTTCCATCCGCAATATGGGGGCGGCTCATACGGCTGTCAGTTATGATGGGGTGGCGGTGAGCAACTGTCAGGCAGGGCAGATAGACATCGGACGTTTTTCATTGGACAATGTTTCCATGCTTTCGCTCGCCATCGGGCAGTCGGAGGACTTGTTGCAGTCTGCCCGCTTGTATGCATCGGCCGGTGTGCTGGGCATAGAGACGGAAAAGCCTCATTTTGACGATGGGCGTAATGCCGCTTTCCAGGCACGGGTGCGTGGCGGTTCGTTCGGAATGGTCAGCCCCTCGCTGCGTTGGTGGCAGAAGTTGGGCGGTCGTACACGCGTGGCGGTAGATGCCGGTTATATGAGGGCGGACGGGAATTATCCTTTTACGCTGGTCAATGGTAAATATGTGACGGAAGAGAAACGTAATAACTCCGGCATCTATTCATGGCAGGGCGAAGCCACCCTTTATCATACGTTCAAGGATGGCGGTGAACTGGATGTGAAAGGCTACTACTTCTATTCCCGTCGGGGACTTCCGGGGGCGGTTACACTCTATAATCCTCTTTCCGATGAGACACTTTGGGATGAGAATACTTTTGTGCAGGCACGTTATAGGAAGCATTTTTCGCCCCGGTGGAGTTTGCAGGCACAGGCAAAGTATAATCATAGCTGGAACAAATATAAGGATGAGGGCAAGGAATATACCGACGGATATTATCGGGAAAATCACCGGCAAGACGAATATTATATTTCCGCGACCGTTCTCTACCGTCCTTTGGAAGCTTTGACCCTTTCGTTGGCGCAGGACGGGGTGATAAACAAGTTGCGCAACAGTTTGCCGGAATGTCCTTTCCCCACAAGATATACTTCCATCAGTGCCTTCAATGCACGCTACCGGCAAGGATGGCTCACGGCCACGGCCTCGCTGGTGTATACCGCCACTTCGGAGCATGCCGAGAAAGGTACGGTCCCCGATGACTTCCATCGCTTTGCCCCCTCTTTATCAGTCAGTATGCACTTGGCAGGACGAGTCGCTGTATTTCCGGTTGATGTATAAGAGTACGTTCCGTCTGCCCACTTTCAACGACCTCTATTACTACCGGCTGGGCAACCGTAATCTGCGACCCGAGAAGGCAGACGAATATAATGTCGGTATCACATGGAGCAAATCCGGATTGTCTGTGTTCGACTATATCTCCGTTACGTTCGACGGTTACTATAATGATGTGACGGATAAGATTGTGGCTTTTCCCACCACCTATGCGTGGAAGATGGCGAACTACGGTAAGGTGCATGCCGCAGGTGTGGATGCCACTTTGGCGGCAACCGTTCCATTGACGGAGAAAATAAGACTGATTATGTCGGGCGGATATACATGCAAAAGGCCATTGACCTGACCGATTCCGACGCGAAGAACTATAAGGACCAATTGCCTTATACTCCTCTTCATAGCGGAAACGCGTCCGCCATTGTAGAAACGCCGTGGGTGAATGTGGGCTACTCGGCGGTAGGAGTGGGAAAGCGTTACTATTTGTCGCAGAACATTCCGGAGAATGAGATTGAGGGCTATCTGGAGCATACGATGAGCCTCTCTCATGAGTTTGCTTTGGGCGGTTGCCGGCTTCTGTTGCAGGCCGAGATTATAAATCTGACCGATGAACAGTATGACGTGATAAAATATTATCCTATGCCGGGTCGTTCGTGGCGGTTGACGGGTACTTTCAAGTTTTGAATAATCTATTTATGAACAACAAAAACTAATTATAAACAATAACAACTGTAATTATGAAAGTAAGAAGTTTATTATTCGGTATGCTCTGCATGCTTGCTTTGGGTGCCTCTTTGGCATCTTGTAGTGACGACGATGACGATTCTCTGGATGACGGCGGGTCGAAGGTGACACTGCCGCAGGCGCGTGTCTATATTCTGAACGAGGGTGGTGGGAGCTAATAACGCAAGACTTGCCTTTTATGCACCCAATAAGGATGCGGATTTCATCAGTGATATTTACCAGACTCAAAACGACGCCAAGTTGGGTGACCTTGGTCAGAGTATGATTGAGTATGAAGATGAAATATATATAGCTGTAAGTGGTTCCAATTATCTGACTAAGCTGAATGCTGCGGGTGTGGAGTTGAAACGTGTTTCGTTTGTAGACGACAACGACCTCAGTGCAGGCATTCGTTATATCGATGCTGAGGATGGATATATCTATGCTTCCTTCTACGGAGGAGCTGTAGCTAAAATCAATGCGAAAACGTTGGAGGTAGTGGATAAATTGACCGGACTTGGCGACAATCTGGAAGGTGTGGCAATCTGCGAGGATATGCTTTATGTGGCGAATAGCTGTACTGCTGATTGGAGCACTTATCACAATGACGTAAAGGTGATAGATTTGCGTACTTTCAAGTTGAAAGAGACGTTGACGGTAGGTTTGAACCCCAATGCTTTGGTTGAAGAGGATGATAAGGTTTTTTTGATTTCATGGGGTAATTATGTTGATATTGGCTATTCATTACAGATGATAGACCTGCTGCCAACAATAAGGTGACGGAATTAGGCAGTGCCACCCGTATGTGTGCTACTGATGATATTCTCTATTTGACTTATTCAAATTACACCAATCCTACCGCTTCTTTTTTTACTTATAATATAAAGACTGGAAAGATGGATGAAGCTTCTTTCTTGAAGGATATACCGGAAAAGTTGAAAACTTCTACGATTTATATGTTGGAAGTAAATGATAATAACGGTGATTTCTATATTGGTACTTCTGAATATACCACGAACGGCACCATTTATCGTTTCAAGAAAGACGGTACCTTTATAGAGCAGTTCGATGCAGGAGGTATGAATCCTAATTCTGCTATCTTCTTCAATTAATATCAATGAAAAGAAATAGTTTACTTATCTGTCTGTTCGCAGTCTTGTTTCTTTCCTCCTGTGGGGGAAGGAGCAAGACTGCCTCTGCTTTGGCCAACGGTGACACCATTCCCTTACGTTATGCAGAGAATCTTACCTTAATGTCCTATCCCGGCTATACCTTGCCACCTTGCGCAATCCTTGGGATACGTTGCACACGCTACATACCTATATACTGGTCCCGAAAGACCGCGAACTCCCGGCACATCTTCCGGCAGGTACTGTGGTACGTACCCCACTCTCCAAATCAGTCATCTACTCTTCCGTCCACTGCGGACTGATGGATAATCTGGGTGTGTTTGGTAGCATCGGCGGTGTCTGTGACTTGAAGTACATCAAACTACCCGCCGTGCACGAAGCCTGCCGCCGGGGTGCCATCGCCGATTGTGGCGACGGTATGAATCCCGATATGGAGCGCATCATCGACCTGCATCCCGATGCCATCCTTCTGTCTCCGTTCGAGAACAGTGGCGGTTATGGCCGTATCGAGAAACTGGATATTCCCATCATCGAATGTGCCGACTACATGGAAACCTCCGCTTTGGGACGTGCCGAGTGGATGCGTTTCTACGGACTGCTCTTCGGGGTTGCGCCACAAGCCGACAACCTTTTTGCTGAGGTGGACAGTTGTTACCAACGCCTCAAGATGCGTGCGCAACTTTCATCCACCTCGTTCTCCGTTGTCAGTGAGTTGAAAAGCGGCTCGGCATGGTACGTGCCGGGAGGGCGTAGCACCATAGGAAGGCTTTTTCAGGATGCTTGCGGGCGTTACGCCTTTGCCGATGATACCCACAGCGGCTCTGTTCCTCTGGCTTTCGAGACCGTTTTCGACAAGGCGGGCGATGCCGACGTCTGGCTGGTGAAGTACAACCGTGACCGCGACATGAGCTATGCTGATTTGGAGGCGGATTATATCGGCTACACCGGTTTCAAGGCTTTCAAGACCCGGAATGTCTATGGTTGTAATACGGCGAAAGTTCCTTTCTACGAGGAGACTCCGTTCCGTCCCGATTATTTGTTATCCGACCTGATACAGATTCTGCATCCCGAAATAGGAGATTTGGGAGGCTTGCGCTATTTTTGCAGACTGAAGGAGTGATGAACACAGAGATACGGAACTTTTGTGAAAGTAATAGAAAACTCTGTGCCTCCGTGTCTCTGTGTGCTAAATAATGTAACTATGAGTAAAGGCTGGAAATATGGTATCGGGCTGGGAGTAGTAATCTTATTGCTTTTTGCGGGCAATCTGCTGGTGGGGTCGGTTTCGATTCCGCCTGCCGATGTTTTCCGTATCCTGCTCGGTGGAGAGGGGGAGAAGGCAAGCTGGAGCTTCATCCTTTGGGAATCCCGTTTGCCCCAAGCGCTGACGGCGCTGCTTTGCGGTGGCGCATTGGCTGTCTGCGGACTGATGTTGCAGACGGCTTTCAAGAATCCGCTGGCAGGACCATCCATTCTGGGCATCAACGCCGGGGCAAGTCTGGGAGTGGCCTTCGTCATGCTGCTGTTTGGCGGCAGCATCACGGCAGGGGTGTTCAGTCTGTCCGGCTTCTTCTCCGTACTGCTTGGCGCATTTATCGGAGCCATGCTGATTATGGCACTTATCCTTTTCTTTTCCACGCTGATAAAGAGCAATATCATGCTGCTGATAACGGGTATCATGATAGGCTACATCGCTTCTTCGGCCATTGCCCTGCTGAACTTCTTTGCTACGGCAGAGGGGGTGCAGTCCTATATGATATGGGGGCTGGGCAACTTCGGTGGAGTTTCCCTACAGCAGATGCCGGCCTTTGCGCTGGTCACCATTGTGGGACTGTTCGGCTCATTATTGTTGATAAAGCCCCTGAACGCCTTGTTGCTGGGAGAGCGCTATGCCGAAAATCTAGGTGTCAATGTCCGCCGTGTGCGCAACTGGCTTTTGATTATCACCGGGCTCTTGACGGCTGTCACCACCGCTTTCTGTGGTCCGGTCGCCTTTATTGGCCTGGCCGTGCCGCATGTGGCCCGCATGATATTGGGGACAACCAATCACAATTCCCTATTGCCGGTCACCATCCTGAGTGGCGGTGCAGTGGCACTGCTTTGCAATCTGATTTGCGTCTTGCCCGGCGAAGCGGGTATTATCCCCTTGAATGCCGTCACGCCCATTATCGGTGCGCCGGTCATCATCTACGTTATTCTGAGCCAGCGGAAGCCCCAACAATTCAACTAAGCTATTGCCAACAGTTTGACAAGGTTTTGCCTTACTATTGGCAAGACTTTGCCACCGCGTTGGCAAACTTTTGCCATAGGCATGGCAAAGTTTTGCCAAACCTATGGCAATGTCTTGGCAAAATTTCTCTCTGATTATCAACGTGCTACTTTTTTTGTATTTTTCTCTCCATTCTATAGGGTTTTATCTTCCTCACCGCTCTTATTAATAGAAACCCCTTAAAAACATGCCTTATGAAAAACTTTGTAGGATTTACACTTGGGTGTTTGTTTGCATTCTTATCTTCGGGTATCACCCCGTTGATGGCGCAGGACGCGGCAGTGAACGAGCTCGTCATCACCGGTACGGTCAAGAATAAGGACAGCAGGAAGAAACTCGAAAACGTGAACGTCTCTGTTGTCGGCAACAATATCGGAACGGTGACCAATGCCGACGGCACATTCTCCTTGAAAGTAGCGGAAGCGGAAGCTTTCCGTGGACTGGAAGTCTCCCATATCGCTATCTCACTACACACCTCTCTCTGGAAGAACTTGAAAAAACGGGCGAGCTGACCATCTGGATGATACCGGCCCCCAATCTTTTGAGCGAGATTGTGGTCTATGGCAATAATCCCCGCGTCATAGTGGAAGAGGCCATCAAGAAAATTCCAGTAAACTATTCTGGCAATGACAACATGCTGACCGCCTTCTATCGGGAAACCGTGCAGAAGCGCCGCCGCTATATCAGCGTGTCCGAGGCAGTGATGGATGTCTATAAGACGGATTATAACTCCCGCGATGTAGACCGCGACAAGGTGCAGCTGCTGAAAGGCCGCCGCCTGCTGAGCCAAAAGCAGAGTGACACGCTGGCTGTGAAAGTGGTGGGAGGCCCCAATTTGTCCCTTTATCTGGACATTGTGAAGAATGGCGATGCGCTGTTGAGCACGGACAATCTGGACTATTATGAATTCCGTATGGAGGACCCCGTCAATCTGGATAACCGCATGCAGTATGTAGTCAGCTTCCGTCCGCGGGTCAGCCTGATGTATGCCTTGTTCATCGGGAAACTGTATATAGACTACGAACGGCTCTCCTTTACACGTGCCGAGTTTGGCCTGGACATGGCAAACCGGGTGAAGGCAGTGGAGGCCATTCTGCATAAGAAGCCCGTCGGCTTGCGGTTCCGCCCGCAGGAAGTCGCCTATCTGGTGACCTACAAGCAGCAGGGGACCAAGACTTACCTGAACTATATACGGAATGTCATCCGCTTTAAATGCGACTGGAAAAAAAGACTGTTCTCCTCCAGCTACACCGCTTTCTCCGAAATGGTGGTGACCGACAGGACGGAAAGCCCTCTCTCTGGCATCTCCAACAAGAACACCTTCAAACGGAAGCAGGTATTCTACGACCTGGTGGATGAGTATTGGAACGAAGACTTCTGGAGGAACTACAATATCATAGAACCTACGGAATCCCTGGAGAATGCAGTCAATAAATTGCGGAAACAATCCAATTGATTATCTGATAGTTTTCCTTATATTTGGAGCAACCGAGAAAAAACACCGTGTATGCTGGACGAACTGATGATACTGGCCAGAATAAAGGAGGGCGATATAAAGGCGTTCGAAGGAATCTTCCGCCGGTATTATTCCCCTCTTTGCTGGTATGCTGCGGGCATCACGGGTGATACGGCGTCTGCCGAGGAAATTGTGGAGGAGCTGTTCTACGTGCTGTGGAAGAACCGGGAGCGGTTACAAGTATTCCAGTCCGTGAAAAGCTATCTCTACCGTTCTGTGAGAAATGAAGCCGTGCAGTTTTGTGAGCATCAGGAGGTCAAGGAGCGCTATCGGGCATCTGTCCGTACGGAGTCCGGGCCGGGCTATTCGTCCGACCCCCACGCGCATTTGGAGTACGAGGAACTCCAGACCCTCATCCGGCATACGCTCGACAAGCAGCCCCGGCGCCGGCAGCAGATTTTCAGGATGCACCGCATGGAGGGGAAGAAATATGCAGAGATTGCCTTGTCGCTTTCGTTGTCCGTCAAGACGGTGGAAGCGGAAATGACCAAGGTACTCCGAACCTTACGAAATGAAATTGATAATTATATCCGGACACAATGATGGAAGTAGATAAAAAGAAGACAAGGACCGACGAGGCATGGGTACGGCTTTATGCCCGCTTCGAAACGGACTGCCTGCTGCCGGCAGATGCGGAACACGCTCCGGCAACGCACCGCAGGCTTTACCTCAAGTGGGGGAGCGTTGCGGCAGCCGTGATTGCCGGAATCGTATGTTTTGCCGCATGGTGGGCCGTACCGGAACAAGGTGGGGACAGTCGTAGCTTGCTGACGGAGGAAAACCGGGAGAAGCCCACACTGGTCAAGACCCTTGAAGACGGTTCGGTGGTATATCTGGCGCAGGAAAGCACGCTGAAGTATCCCGAACATTTTGCGGAAGACAAGCGGGAAGTGAACCTGCAGGGTGAAGCCTTCTTCGATGTGGCAAAGAAACCCGAGCAGGCTTTTACGATTGAGACGGCGAGGGTGCGTGTGGAGGTGCTGGGCACGGCTTTCAATGTCAGGAGCAATGAAGGGGTCCCCTTCAGCTTGTCCGTGAAGCGCGGGAAGGTGAAGGTGCTGCTGAAACAAGAGGAACAGACGGTCTTTGTAGAGGCGGGAGAAACGGTTATCTTGCAGGGGGGCAGTCTGCTCGTCAGCGAGACGGAGAATCCGGAGCTCTTTGACCGCTACACCAGCAACATCCGTTTCAAGGACGAGTGCCTGGAGGATGTGCTGCGTGCCATCAATAAGGAGTCTGCCGGCTGGCAGATAGAAGCCGCGTCGCCAACCCTGGGCAAACGGCGGCTGACGGTCGAATTTTCGAGTAACTCCCCGGAGTCCGTGGCCGAGCTGATATGCTGGACGTTCGACTTGAAGTGTACACGTCAGGGCAATAGACTGATATTGTCGGAACAATGAATTCAATGAAATGCTTCATTCTCCATTTGCCACTCTTCATTTTCTTCCTGGCAGGCAGTGCAAGAGCGGACGGAGGCGATGTGCTGGACCGCATCGTCCGGCTGCCTGGAATGAAGGGAACGGTTTATGCGCTGTTGGGGAAAGTCTCGGAGCAGTCCGGCTATCTGTTTATCTATGATAGTAAGGTCATCCATAACGACTCAGTGGTGAGGGTCAGGAAGCAGGAGTGTTCCGTGAGGCAGGCCATTCATAGGATAACCGGCAGCCGGAACCTCGAATTGAAGGTATTAGGCAACCATATATTGATAACACGGGCGGCAGAAAGGAAGAGTATGGAAGAAACGGTACCCCTGCCGCCCCGACCGGCATATTCCACCATTGCCGGAATCCTGCTGGACAAGGAGACGGGAGAGCCCGTCGTCAGTGCGTCGGTCATCGCACAAGGAACCTCACTGGGTAACATTACCAACCAGAACGGTGAATTCCGGCTCAACCTGCCCGACTCGTTGAGGCGCTGCATGCTCTCCTTCTCCCATCTGGGTTATGTGGGGCAAACGGTGGAAGCCTCTGCTTTGGAAGGACGCAGCAATGTCCTGAGCCTTGAGCCGAAAGTCATTTCCTTGCAAGAAGTGCTTATCCGCTTGGTGGAGCCTAAAAAGCTGCTTCGCGAGATGATAGAGCACCGGGATAGGAACTGCTCCACTTCTCCGGTCTATCTGACCACCTTCTACCGGGAAGGTGTACAACTGAAGAACAAGTTCCAGAGCCTGACGGAGGCCGTTTTCAAGGTCTACAAATCACCGACGATGGAACCCGGACAGAAAGACCAGGTGAAACTGCTCAAGATGAGCAAGATAGATAACCGGGAGCAGACGGACAGTGTGCTTGCCAAATCAGCTCCGGGTGGAAGCATGTCTGCAGTTGGACATCATGAAGAATCTTCCAGACTTCCTCTTGCTGGAATCCGGCGAGGAACTTTATACCTATACTTCGGGCGACATCGTATCGGTGGACGACCGTACTGCCAACGTCGTCTATTTTGAGCAGAAACGTGGGGTAAAGGAGCCTTTGTTCTGCGGAGAACTCTATATAGACTCGGAGAACAGCGCCTTGCTGCGTGCCCGCTTCGAGATTCATCCCCGGTATGTGAAGGCCGCCACACGGCTTTTCGTGATACGCCAGGCTCCGAAAATCAGGCTGACAACGGAGAAACTTGTCTATACCGTCTCATACAAACCCTGGAACGGTACCTATTATGTCCACCACATCCGTGGCGACCTTTACTTCAAGATGAAGAGAAAACGCATGCTCTTCAGTAATCCCACTCTGTATACCTGGTTCGAGATGGTGACCTGCCGGATTGACGGGGAGAACGTGACGCGCTTCCCGCGTGCGGAACGGTTGCCGGTGCATACCGTCTTCTCTGAAACCGACTTCAAGTATGACGCCGATTTCTGGGGCGACTTCAATGTGATTCCGCTGGAAGAGGAGCTTGGAAAGATTATCGAGAAGGTCTCCTTGAAGATAGAGCAGACGGAAGCTCCGTAAACATGGCCCTCAATCGTTTGCGGCGGGTAGGTTGTATATTCTACACTAAAATTATCTCTATTTTGTTTTTTTATTGTAATTTTGCCCCCGGTATTAGTTTAAATTTAAAGATTGTAACTATGAGATTACCTGAGGACCCGGTGATGCTGTACAGCTTCATCAACATGAAACTGCGTGATTTCTATCCTTCGCTGGACGCGTCTGCGAGGATATGAACGTAGAGAAAGAGGACATTGTACGAAAATTGAAGCTCGTGGGATTTGAGTATAATCCTGCAAAGAACAGATTTTGGTAAATAATGTTTCTGTATAAAACAACTCCCGTTGCTTGTTGTTGTAAAGCGCAAGTTAACGGGAGTTGTTTTGTTATGGAACTATGGGATAAGGCAGAACGTCTTTGGACGAGGGTCAAGAACTGGAAAACAGTACGCGGCTGGCACATCTGGAAGTTGAAGCTGGTGGATGCCCGGTTGTATTTCGTCAGCATGTTCGTCGGTTTGCTGACGGGACTGGTCGCTGTGCCCTATCACTATCTTCTCTATTATCTGTTCCACCTCCGCAGTGGTTTCTTCGCTTCGCATCCGGCCTGGTACTGGCACATTCCACTCTTTCTGTTTTCTTGGGGCATTCTCGTCTTCGTCATGTGGCTCGTGGGGAAAATGCCGCTTATCGGCGGGGGAGGTATTCCGCAGACACGCGGCGTGATTAACGGGCGCATCACTTACCGGCATCCTTTCATCGAGATGGTATCCAAGTTTGTAGGGGGCATTCTGTCCTTCTCGGCGGGGTTGTCTTTGGGGCGCGAAGGGCCTTCCGTGCAGATAGGCTCTTATGTGGGTAGCCTGGTATCCCGCTGGACCCATATCCTGAAAGGCGAACAGAAACAGTTGCTGGCAGCCGGGGCGGGAGCGGGGCTCGCTGCGGCTTTTGCAGCGCCACTGGCTTCCTCGCTCATTGTAATAGAATCCATTGAACGCTTCGATGCCCCTAAGACGGCCATCACTACCTTGCTGGCGGGTGTTGTGGCAGGAGCCGTGGCAAGCATGGTCTTTCCTGTGAATCCTTACCATCTGATAGAAGTAACGGAACCGGTTTTCGCCTTCTTTGTCCAGATGAAGTATTTCTTGATATTGGCGGTGATTGTCTCCGTATGCGGGAAGTTCTACTCCTCCACCATGAATGCTTTCAGGCATGTGTATGCCAAAGTCAATTCTCCGGCGTATGTCAAGATGTTCTATCTGGTGCTGGTGGCCTACATCATTTCGCTGATGCAGGTCAATCTGACTGGAGGCGGGGAGCAGTTTCTGCTGGCCCAGGCACAGAACGGCAGTACGCAGATTATGTGGGTGACGGCTGTCATGTTGCTGCATTTCGTCTTTTCCGTTTTCTCTGTCTCTTCCGGATTGCCGGGCGGCAGTTTCATTCCGACGCTGGTTACGGGAGGGTTGTTGGGACAGATTGTCGGTCTGGTAGGAGTGAGGTACGGTGTCATCGGGCAAGAGAATGTCAGTTATATCATGCTTGTTTCCATGTCGGCTTTTCTGGTGGCCGTGGTCCGTACACCGCTCACGGCCATTGTGCTGATTACGGAGATTACGGGGCATTTCGAGGTCTTTTACCCTTCGGTGGTTGTTGGTGGGTTGACCTACTATTTTACGGAACTTCTGCAAATGAAGCCTTCCAACGTCTCCCTCTATGAAGATATGATTCATGCTCCCGATTTTAAAGAAGAGAAACGCTATACGCTTTCAGTGGAGATTATGACGGATTCTTATCTGGACGGGAAACTGGTGGACGAACTGTCCCTGCCGGAGCGTTGCGTCATTATCAATGTACATCGGGATGGAAAAAATCTGGTCCCCGCAGGAACTCGTTTGATTCCGGGGGACCAGGTACAGATTGAGATGGACTCGCAGGACATAGAGAAACTCTATGAACCGCTTGTCAGTATGGCGAATATCTATTAAGCCAGATTGCCTATCTCGTCCAGATTCTTCTGGATGTCGGCATCCGTCAGCTCGTAATTCACTAAATCGCCGGACAAATACTTGTCGTAGGATGCCATGTCGATAAGTCCGTGACCGGAAAGGTTGAACAGAATCACCTTCTCTTCACCCGTTTCCTTGCATTTGTTTGCTTCGCGGATGGTGGCGGCAATGGCATGGCAGGACTCGGGGGCGGGGATGATGCCCTCTGCTTGCGCAAACAGACAACCGGCGTCGAATGATTCGAGCTGCTTGATGTCCACCGCTTCCATATAACCGTCCTTCAGCAGTTGTGATACGATGACACCTGCACCGTGATAGCGTAGGCCGCCGGCATGGATATTGGCAGGGGCAAAGTTGTGTCCCAGTGTAAACATGGGCAGCAACGGAGTGTATCCGGCCTCGTCTCCGAAGTCGTATTGGAATTTGCCGCGTGTCAGCTTCGGACATGAAGCAGGTTCGGCGGCGACAAAGCGTGTTTTCTTTCCTTCGAGGATGTTGTGGCGCATGAAGGGGAAGGCGATACCGCCAAAGTTGGAACCTCCTCCGAAGCAGGCGATGACGGTGTCGGGATATTCACCCGCCATTTCCATCTGCTTTTCGGCTTCCAGTCCGATGACGGTCTGGTGCAGGGCACGTGGCTCAATACGGAGCCGAGGGTATATTTGCAGTTGGGAGTGGTCTGTGCCAGCTCTATGGCTTCGGAAATGGCTGTTCCCAGCGAGCCTGATAGTTGGGATGGGCGGTCAGTATATCTTTTCCGGCGCGGGTAGACATGGAGGGAGACGGGGTAACCTGCGCACCGAATGTCTGCATGATGCTGCGGCGGTAGGGCTTTTGCTCGTAACTGATTTTTACCTGATAGACAGCGGCTTCCAGTCCGAAGAGGCGGGCGGCATATGCCAGGGAAGCTCCCCATTGTCCGGCACCGGTTTCGGTGGTCACGTTAGTCACTCCCTCCTGCTTGCAATAGTATGCCTGCGGGATGGCGGAGTTCAGCTTGTGCGAGCCCATCGGGCTGACGCTCTCGTTCTTGAAGTAGATATGTGCCGGTGTGCCGAGCGCTTTCTCCAATCCATAAGCGCGCACCAGCGGAGTGCTGCGGTAGTATTTGTACATTTCGCGGACCTCTTCGGGGATTTCAATCCACGTGTCAGTCTGATTCAGTTCCTGGCGGCAGAGTTCCTCGGCAAAGATAGGATACAAGTCTTCTGCTTTCAGCGGTTGCTTGGTGCCGGGGTGAAGCGGTGGCATGGGCTTGTTCACCATATCGGCTTGTATGTTATACCAGTACTGTGGGATTTCCTCTTCCGGGAGAATGAATCTTTTCTTTTTGTTGCTCATAGTGGTTAAAATTATTAATAATTCAATGCCCAAATGTAGCTATTATTTTTGAACCAATTTCTTTTTCCTTTTGTTTTTTGTATATCAAGGTATATTTGTCTAAGTTTGCCGCGTTTCATTAATCGATGCATTTATGAAGATTTATCATAAATTCCTTTTGTATCAAAATAAATGGATTCACCCTTACGTACGGATGACAGTGGGAGTAATGACTTCCATCACTTATTTGGCCTCCATCCTGCTGATTGTCGGCGTGGTCTATGAGCATGGCTTTACGATTTCAGAGGTCGAGGCGCATCAGCTCCAACGCTTGTACCATGGGGTGTGGATTGTTTTTCTGGTAGATGTCACCCTTCGCATTTTGCTGGAATACAAGGATACCCGGCGCACCTTCAGTAAGCTCACCTGGATACTGACCATTCTGCTCTATCTGACCCTTATCCCGGTCATTTTCCATCGTCCGGAGGAGGAGGGCGCCATCTTGCAGTTCTGGGAATTTCTGCATGGCAAGGCCTATCATCTTGTCCTGCTGCTGGTGTTTTCCTTTTTCAGCCTTTCCAACGGCTGGTACGGTTGTTGGGGCGGCGTACGAACCCTTCGCTTATTCTGGCTGCAAGTTTCCTGATAATCATAATGATAGGCACGGGGCTGTTGATGTTGCCGCGCTGCACGATGAACGGCATATCGTGGGTCGACTCGCTGTTCATATCCACCAGTGCGGTGTGCGTCACGGGGCTGACGTCTGTCGATGTGGCGTCCACTTTTACCCCGACCGGTTTTGTGGTAATCATTCTGCTGATTCAGATAGGCGGTCTGGGAGTGATGACACTGACGAGCTTCTTTGCCATGTTCTTCATGGGTAATACCTCGTTGTACAATCAGTTGGTGGTGCGCGACATGGTGAGTTCCAATTCCTTGAATTCCTTGCTCTCCACCCTGGTCTATATTCTGGCCTTTACGCTGGTGATTGAAGGAATAGGGATGCTTGCTATCTGGGGAGACATCCACGGGACGATGGGGATGGACCTTCAAGAAGAGCTGGCCTTTTCCGCTTTTCATGCCATTTCCGCTTTCTGCAATGCGGGATTCTCCACGTTGCCCGGAAATCTGGGTAATCCGTTGGTGATGACGGGGCACAATCCGTTCTTCATCTATATATCTCTGCTGATTATTTTGGGGGGTATCGGTTTCCCCATACTGGTGAATTTCAAGGATATTATTCTTTACCATCTGCGTCGTCTGTGGCACTTTCTGCGTACGTGGCATTGGGACGGCAAGCGTTTTTACCATCTGTACAACCTGAATACAAAGATTGTACTGATAGTCACCTTCCTGCTGCTGGTACTGGGCACGGTGGGCATTGCTGTCTTTGAGTGGAATGCCTCCTTCGCCGGCATGTCGGTGGCAGACAAGTGGACGCAGGCGTTTTCAATGCCACGTGTCCCCGTACGGCAGGCTTTACCGACGTGATGGACTTGGCAGGT
>ENA-OQDW01000368-OQDW01000368.1-human-gut-metagenome-genome-assembly--contig:-NODE-368-length-19132-cov-2.936227_pt1 | contig 19132 bp, 25 predicted proteins | sample MGYA00242784_ERZ504613 | MGnify/ENA primary metagenome ERZ504613 (study PRJEB26092, sample SAMD00036330) | human gut metagenome | host: Homo sapiens | study: EMG produced TPA metagenomics assembly of...
CCGAAATCTCCGATTTCTCAAGCCTTTTTCTATTGTTACTGTTCACTCCGTTCTCAGCAACAACGCTTCGCGATGCACAGAATTATGCTAATCGCATAAATTCGCGCGGTATGTCTCGGGTTTTCTGTGACCTTCGCTCACAAAAAACACCTCGCGGAACGTTACCAATGAACAGTAACTTTCTATTACTCTTCCCTGTTCGCAAAACATTACGGTAAACAGCTATAAAAATGGCCTTCCTGTTTCCGCTAACATTTGTTGACATTTTTCACACTTTCTTTTACAATATAGTCGTGATTTACACTATTAAAGAATAAAAGTAAAAAGTAACCTGAAAGGACTCTGAAGTACTATGAAAACCATAGGTTTTATCGGCCTTGGACTGATCGGCGGCTCCATTGCCAGAACCATACGAAAATTTCACCCGGATTATCGCCTGCTTGCCTTTGACAAAGACAGAAGTGCTCTGGCAGAGGCAGTCAGTTTAAACGTGATCAACGGGATCTGTGATATTGACGATGAGCAGTTATATAACTGTGATTATCTTTTTCTCTGTGCACCTGTAGAATTTAATGTGGAATACATGGAAAAGATCAAAGATTCTCTTGGAAAGAACTGTATCCTCACAGATGTAGGCAGTGTAAAAAGCGTTATCCACGAAAAAGTAACCGAGCTCGGACTTGAAGGACGCTTCATCGGCGGTCATCCTATGGCAGGCTCCGAACGCAGCGGTTTTTCCAATTCCAGTGATCATCTTCTGGAAAATGCTTATTATATCATCACTCCGGGAGGAGAAGTTGCTTTGGAAAAATTTCTGATTTCACAGAACTGATCTCCTCTCTTGGTGCGATCCCCTTGTTATCACTGCAGAAGAACATGATTTCATCACGCAGGAGTCAGCCACCTTCCTCATATCGTAGCCTCCGCTCTTGTAAATCTTGTAAATCTTCTGGATAACGACGCCCAGTATATGAAAATGATCGCAGCCGGCGGTTTCCGTGATATCACACGTATTGCCTCTTCTTCACCGGTTATGTGGGAACAGATCTGTCTGGAAAATCAGAAAAACATTTCCACGGTTCTGGATGAATTTATCCGTATGCTGATCCAGATCCGCTGTTCCATTGACAACAAAGAAGCCGACAACATCTTTGACATGTTTGCAAGCTCCAAGGATTACCGTGACTCCATTGACATTGTAGACAACAGCCTGATCCCCCGCTCCTATGTCCTTTATATCGATGTGGCAGATGAGGCCGGTGCCATTGCAACCATTGCAACCATCCTTGCAACAGAAAAGGTCAGCATCAAAAATATCGGTATTATCCACAACCGAGAATTTGAAGATGGCGTTCTGAAGATCGAATTTTATACAGACGCAGCTCTGGAGCAGGCTAAAGTGCTTCTTACAAAACGTAATTACAAGATCTGCGAACGCTGATATATAAACGGCAGCAGATATCCGATCTGCTGCCATGTATTTCAAAAATAACAATACAGGCAGGTACTAATATGGAAATCAAAAAAGCAAAAAAATTATCCGGCTCTCTTGCCATTCCCGGAGATAAATCCATTTCTCACAGAGCTGTCATGTTCGGCTCTCTTGCAGAAGGCACTACCAAAATCACAAATTTTCTGGAGGGTGCAGACTGTCTCTCCACTATTTCCTGTTTCCGGAAAATGGGTATTAACATTGAAAATACAGAAGGAGAGATCCTGGTCCACGGAAAAGGTCTCCATGGTCTCAGTGCTCCGTCAGAGACTCTTGACGTCGGTAACAGCGGTACCACCACCCGCCTCATCTCCGGGATCCTTGCAGGACAGGACTTTGTATCAGAGCTTACCGGCGATGCTTCCATCCAGAAACGCCCTATGAAACGGATCATGACTCCGCTTTCCCAAATGGGTGCCGATATCATAAGTCTCAACGGAAACGGATGTGCACCGCTTAAGATCTCCGGAAAAAAGCTCCATGCCATCCACTACAATTCTCCGGTAGCATCTGCCCAGGTAAAATCCTGCGTACTTCTTGCCGGAATGTACTCTGACGGCATTACCCGTGTAACAGAGCCGGTCCTTTCCAGAAATCACACGGAGATCATGCTGAATTACTTTGGCGCCAATGTAACCGCAGAGGGAACAACAGCATCCATCAAACCGGACCCATCTCTTTACGGACGTGAGATCCTGGTTCCGGGAGATATCTCTTCTGCAGCTTATTTTATCGCAGCAGGTCTTCTTGTTCCCAACAGTGAGATCCTTCTGAAAAATGTGGGGATCAACCCGACCCGTGACGGCATCCTCCGTGTATGCAGGGCCATGGGAGCAGATATCACTCTCCTCAATGAAACCACAGAGGGTGAACCTACTGCCGATCTTCTGATCCGCTCCTCTGCGCTTCACGGGACCACAATAGAAGGCGCGATCATTCCTACTCTGATCGATGAACTTCCGATGATCGCCGTTATGGCAGCTTTTGCAGAAGGAACCACTGTTATCCGGGATGCACAGGAGCTTCGTGTCAAAGAGTCCGACCGCATCCAGGTTATGACGGAAAATCTTCGGAAAATGGGCGCAGATATCCAGGAAACCGAAGATGGCATGATCATTCATGGTGGAAAAGCCCTTCATGGCGCAGAGATCGATTCTCATCTGGATCACCGTGTAGCCATGTCTTTTGCAGTAGCAGGACTGCTTTGTGAGAGAACACTTTCCATCAAAAATGGAGAATGTGTCAACATCTCCTATCCGGAATTCTATTCTGATCTTTATAGTCTGGCTGAATAATTATCTCATATCCAGACAGAGAGCATTTTCATGTATCACAACATCTGTTCCATCAGATGACAGTGCATAAAATGCTCTCTTTTTTTGTATTTCGTATAATTTTTATTTATTATGGATATCATAATTCCAAAACAAAACCATTTTTTTGATAAATTTTATCGCTTTCCCCACTTTCCAAATTCCTACTATTATGGTATTATTTTTTCGGAAAATAATTATTTCCAGAGAGGAGCAACGATTATGAAAATTTTGTTTTATGACACCAAGAGCTACGATAGGGAATTTTTTGAGAAGCTGCTTCCATCTTATCCAGGTATTGAAATTAATTCATTGAAGCAAATATCCATGAAGAAACCGCAGCTCTTGCCCACGGCTACGATGCCATCTGTGCATTTGTAAATGCAGATCTCGGCGCACCGGTCATTGAAGAACTTCACCGCCAGGGTGTAAAACTGATCCTGATGCGCTGTGCCGGATACAATAATGTTGATCTGGAAACTACAGCAAAATGCGGGATCCAGGTGCACGTGTTCCCGGTTATTCTCCGGAAGCAGTTGCCGAACACGCCATGGCACTGGCTCTTACCGCCAACCGGCACACCCACAAGGCATATATCAAATGCCGTGAAAACAACTTTGCACTGAACGGTCTCATGGGCGTTAACTTTTATCAGAAAACTGCCGGCATCATCGGCACCGGAAAAATCGGTCAGGCAATGGCAAAAATCTGTCGCGGCTTTGGCATGAAGGTAATTGCTTATGATCTTTTCCCTAATAAAAATCTTGACTTTCTGGAGTATGTTTCACTGGATGAACTTCTTTCCACCAGTGATCTGATCAGTCTGCACTGTCCGATGACTCCGGAAACAGAGCATCTGATCAACTCCGAAACGATTGCAAAAATGAAAGATGGTGTGATCCTTGTAAATACCTCCAGAGGTGGACTGATCAAAACAGATGATCTGATCGCAGGTATCCGTGATCACAAATTCTTCGCCGTTGGTCTGGATGTTTACGAAGAAGAATCCGCATATGTATATGAAGACATGTCAAGCAGCATTCTTCCTACTTCCACGATCCAGCGTCTTCTGTCCTTCCCAAATGTGACCATGACCTCACATCAGGGATTCTTTACGGTAGAAGCACTGACCAATATTGCGGAGACAACCCTGGAAAACGCAAAAGCTTTTATGGTTGGAGCTGAAATGAAAAATCTGGTCCACTGATCGGTCTCAGCCCTGACACACAAAATAAGCCCCTCGGATACTGATCGTTTATCTGTATCCGGGGGCTTATTTTGTTCTTTTGATTTTAATAGATCTCGTCAAAAGACTGTCCGTCATCGTCTGTGTAATAAATGCGCTTTGCATCCTGAGTGAAGATCAGCTTCTGTTTCCCTGCATCATCGAGGCTGCACTGCTGATAGGTGACGCCCTCCTCTACCGGAAGCATACTGTCTGCATTATCATAGTCTGCAGCAGTAAGATTGGAGGTACATGGCCATACTCATAAATGTACTGGGCCACTTCATCTTTATCTGTATAGGTGCCATTTTCATCCAGTTTCTTTTCGCTCTGCGAGTCTGCTGCATCCGATGAATCGGACCCATCTGTATCTCCTGCTCCTGCAGCATTTTCAGAATCCTGCAGCTGCTCCAGGTCGCTTTCATCAGCTACTGCCATCTCATCGTCACCATTCTGGTCCATGGCCTCCACTTCATCCTCACTCAAAGGTTCCAGGTCATCCTGAAAAGCGGATTCATCATATTTTTCCTTATCTTTGCATCCTCCCAGCATCATCGCTGCCACCCCAGCAAGCACCAGGATAAAATATCTGAACTTTTTCATGGATCAATCTCCTTTCATGGAATATCGTTCTCGTAAAAGTGCAATTTCTCTTTTCCATCCTTCATCATCATTTGGTGTCTCCAGAATAAAGGGAATTCCCTCAAGAGCCGGATGGCACACCACATTCACAAGTGCATCCAGGCCGATCTGACCTTCGCCGATCTTTGCATGACGATCCTTATGACTGCCCAGTCCGTTTATACTGTCGTTAAGATGAACAGCCTTCAATCTGGAAAGGCCGATCACCCGGTCAAACTCATCAAGAACACCATCCAGATCATGGACAATATCATAACCGCCATCCCATACATGACAGGTATCCAGGCAGACACCCAGTTTATTATTTTTTTCCACCCTGTCAATGATATCACGAAGCTCCTGAAACGTTGCTCCTACTTCCGAACCCTTGCCGGACATAGTTTCCAGAAGGACGGTCGTACTCTGTTCTTCTGTAAGGACATCATTGAGGATTTCCGCAATTTTGGTAATTCCCGTCTCAGTTCCCTGCCCTACATGACTGCCCGGGTGAAAATTATAATAATTTCCCGGTGTATATTCCATACGTTTCAGATCATCTGCCATGATCTCTCTTGCAAAATCTCTCAGATTTTCTTTTGCGGCACAGGCATTCATGGTATACGGTGCATGTGCCACCAGCTTTCCAAAATGATTTTCCCTGGAAAGCTCCAGAAATCTTTCCACATCTGCAGGATCGATCTCTTTTGCCTTGCCTCCTCTGGGATTGCGGGTAAAAAAAGCAAACGTGTTTCCACCGTTTTTCAGCATCTGACGCCCCATGCAGCATAGCCTTTGGACGAACTTGTATGATTTCCGATATATAATATCATATCAGCACCATCTCCCTGTAGTTTATATTTCTGCCTTTTGGCCTAATTATTATATCAAAAACTTCTTTTTCTGAAAAGTCCGCGATTCTTTCTTTACAATACTTACCATTCTTCTATAATAAAGATATCTTTACATACGAAGGAGAAAAAGAATGGCAAACGACAATCAAAGGCGGCCGCCTCATGGCCATGATCCAGAGCAGGCACGCAGAGAAGCCGCCAGAGCACGGGAAGCACGGCGGAAGCATTCTGGTTCTGCATCCCGTAATTCCCGTTCACATTCCACCGGGACTCGCAGGAATGACATCAGCAAAAAATCCAGATATTACCAGGTACGCCGTCAGAAAATGTTTCTTGCAGCTGGCGGGATCCTGATCATACTTGTTCTTGTGATCATTTTTTCCGCACGTGCATGCATTTCTTCCCGGAAAGCTGCAGAAGCCGCCGCTTTGCAAAAGGCCCAGGAAGAGGAGGCCGCAAAAAAGGCAAAAGAAGAAGCTGCTGCTGTGAAAGATCCCGTTTCACTGACGCTCAGCGTAGTCGGGGACTGCACGTTGGGTACCGATGAGACCTTTGATTATGACACAAGTCTGAACGCATGCTACGATAACAACGGCAAAGATTATTTCTTTAAGAATGTAAAAAGCATCTTTGAGGCAGATGACCTGACGATCGCCAATTTTTGAAGGAACTCTCACTGATTCCGATGCCAGAGAAGATAAAACCTTTGCATTTAAAGCACCCGCCGAATATGCTCAGATACTCACCAGCGGTTCCGTTGAAGCCGTAAACACTGCAAACAATCACAGCCACGATTACGGAGAGCAGAGCTACACGGATACTCTGACTGCTCTGGACAATGCGGGCATTACACACTTCGGTTATGATGATACTGCGGTTATGGACATCAAGGGGATCAAAGTTGGTCTTGTCGGAATTTATGAGCTGAAGGATCATCTTGGGCGCGAACAGCAGCTGAAAGATAATATCGCAAAGGTCAAAGCAGATGGAGCAGAGCTTATAGTTGTGATCTTCCACTGGGGCAATGAGACCGAAACAGTTCCTGATACCAATCAGATGACCCTTGGCCGTCTTGCTATCGATGAAGGTGCAGATCTGGTATGCGGCCATCATCCGCACGTACTCCAGGGAATCGAAACCTATAAAGGAAAAAACATCGTCTACAGTCTTGGCAATTTCTGTTTTGGAGGAAACAGTTCTCCAAGTGATATGGACACCATGATCTTCCAGCAGACCTTCACTGTCACCTCAGAAGGCGTACAGGCTGATAACGTGACCAATATCATTCCCTGTTCTATTTCTTCCGCAGATGGCTACAACAATTATCAGCCAACTCCTGCATCCGGAGATGAGGCATCCAGGATCAAATCCAAGATAGAGGAACGCAGTGCTGCGATTCCTGCCGCGGATTCTTCATCCGCTACATCGGAAGGCTCTGACAGTGAAGAATAAATAGCATAACAAAAAATAATATCCCAACAGATCCTGTAATAATGCATGTTTCCATGCTGCGATCCGTTGGGATATTATTTATATAAAAAGTAATTTTAAATCTTATTCGATCATCATGCATCCCCGAAACTGAAGAAACGATATCTTTCCTTCACAGCTTCTTCATAAGCAGCCATAATATGTTCTTTTCCGGCAAGGGCTGAAACTAACATCAGAAGCGTGGACTCCGGCAGATGGAAATTAGTGATCAGTCCATCGATAGCTTTGAATTTATATCCAGGATAGATAAAGATCTCTGTCCATCCGCTTCCGGCCTTCACGATTCCATCCTCTCCGGCTGCGGACTCCAGGGTACGGCAGCTGGTAGTTCCCACAGAAATCACTCTTCCGCCGTTTTTCTTTGTATCATTGATCAGTTTTGCCTGATCTTCTTCTACAATATAAAACTCCGAGTGCATATGATGCTTTTCTACATCATCCACCTTTACCGGGCGGAAGGTTCCGAGACCTACATGCAAAGTTACATGTGCAATATTCACACCCTTCTCCTTTACTTTCTCAAGAAGCTCCGGCGTGAAGTGAAGTCCTGCGGTAGGTGCGGCAGCAGATCCCTCATTCTTTGCATATACAGTCTGATAACGGTTCTTATCCTTCAGCTTGTGGGTAATATACGGCGGCAACGGCATTTCTCCCAGCTGATCCAGGATCTCTTCGAAAATCCCCTCATAATGGAACTGGATCAGACGGTTTCCCTCATCTACAATATCAATGATCTCACCCTTCAGGATACCGTCACCAAAAGTGATCTTTGCACCGGGACGTGCTTTTTTTCCCGGCTTTACAAGACACTCCCAGATATCATTTTCGCGGCGTTTCAGAAGCAGGATCTCGATCAGCGCTCCTGTTTCTTCCTTGTGACCATAAAGACGTGCCGGGATAACCTTGGTATCATTGATCACAAGACAGTCTCCCTTATGCAGGTAATCCAATATATCGGTAAAATGACGATGTTCGATACTTCCATCTTTCAGGGACAGATGCATCAGTCTGGAAGAACTTCTGTCCTCCAGCGGATCCTGAGCGATCAGTTCCTGTGGCAGATCATAATAAAAATCTGATGTTTTCATAATTATTTTTCCACTTCCTCTTTCCACTGTTTGCGAAGCCTGCGGACCTCGTTCCACTCTTTGTTGGTCAGATCAGCTTTTGGTAAAAGATCCGGCCTCCATTTGGCTGTACGGATGATAGACTGCTCTCTTCTCCATTTATCCACATTGGCATGGTGTCCGGAAAGCAGCACCTCCGGAACCTTTTTGCCATGCCATTCCTCCGGGCGGCTGTACTGGGGATACTCCAGAAGATTCCCGGAAAAGGATTCCGTCTCACCGGATTCCTGATTATTCAGAACACCTGGTACCATTCTGGAAATAGAATCCATCATGACCATAGCCGGAAGTTCTCCACCGGTAAGTACATAATCACCAATGGAAACATAGTCTGTTACGATTTCTTCCAGAACACGCTCATCAATTCCCTCATAATGACCACAGAGGAAAACCAGGTCTTCTTCCAGGGCAAACTCTTTTGCCATATCCTGATTGAAGGTTTTTCCCTGAGGAGTCAGAAAGATCACGCGAGGTTTCCTTCCAATACGTTCTGCAATGGATTCATAAGACAGATATACCGGCTCCGCCTGCATCAGCATTCCGGCTCCGCCGCCATAAGGATAATCATCTACCTTCTGGTGCTTATTGAATGCAAAATCCCGTATATTGATCGCTTCCAGTGATAACAGTCCCTTTGTAATGGCACGGCCTGTAATACTTGTGTTCATTCCGTTCTCGATCATTTCCGGAAATAATGTAAGTACATGATAATTCATTTAAACAAGCCCTTTCATCAAATGTACAGTCATGGTATTTTTTTCCACATCCACATCAAGAACACAGTCATGGATCGCAGGAAGCAGGATTTCCTCGCCATCCACACGATCTACAATATAAACATCATTGGCGCCGGTCTCCATCACATCACGGAGCACTCCGAATTTCTCCCCATTCTCCAGAAGTACCTCCATTCCGATGAGATCCGCCACATAATATTCGTCCTCGCCAAGCTCCTGTGCCTCTTCACGTGGGATCCAAAGCTCACGGCCCTTATACATTTCAATATCATTGATGTTGTCAATGCCTTCAAACTTCAGGATCGCAAGATTTTTAAAAAACTTTACATTCTGAATATTCAGTCTGCGAAGCTCTTTTCCTGTATCCAGAAGCACATATTCAATATCAAGAAAACGCTCTGCGTCATCCGTTGTCGGAAAAACTTTTACTTCACCACGGACGCCATGGGTCGTTGTAATAACTCCTACCTTTAATAAATCTTCCATTTTTGCTCCCTTTCAGAGTAAAAACAGGAGCCATGGAATCCACAGCTCCTGTCTCTTTTTCATTGCAGAATATCTACAATCACTTTTTTGCTGCTTTTTGAAGAAGCCGCTTTCACAACAGTACGGATTGCCTTGGCAATTCTGCCCTGTCTTCCGATAACCTTACCCATATCGGCCGGTCCGACCTTCAGTTCAACAACAATCGCGTCGTCTTTTTCAGTCTCAGTAACGACTACTTCATCCGGATTTTCAACAAGAGATTTTGCAATTACTTCTACAAGTTGTTTCATTACATACCTCCTTGCTCCTGCCTCATTGAGGCCACAGATCCAAATCTGTCAGGTATTATTTCTCGATTCCGGCAAGTTTAAGAAGCTTAGCAACTACCTCTGTAGGCTGAGCACCAGCTGCAAGCCATTTTTTTGCTGCCTCTTCATCGATTTTGTATACGCTTGGGTCAAGGTTCGGATCATATGTTCCGATCTCTGCGATGCATCTTCCGTCACGTTTGCAGCGGGAATCTGCTACTACGATTCTATAGAAAGGTGCTTTCTTCTGTCCCATTCTTCTTAATCTGATCTTAACTGCCATTTTTGTTTTCCTCCAATTATCTTTCTGAAAATTTATTGTTATTTATTAAAAGGGAAGCTTAAAGCCGCCTCTTTTTCCCATATTCATCTTGCCGCCTGTTAATCCCGGCATCTGTTTCATCATCTTCTTGCTCTGCTCAAACTGCTTCACAAGACGATTTACTTCTGTAATATCCACTCCGGCGCCTCTGGCGATACGGTTCTTGCGTGAGATGTTCAAAATGTTGGGGTTACTTCTCTCCTGAGGTGTCATGGAAAGAATGATGGACTTGGTACGGTCCATAGCCTTCTCATCGATCATACCCTCGATATCCTTCATCTTACCGCCCATTCCGGGAAGCATGTTCAGGATACTGGAAATACCACCCATCTTGTTCATCTGCTCCATGCTGGTAAGATAATCATTGAAGTCGAAGTCCATTTTCTTCAGCTTCTTTTGCATCTCCTGAGCCTGTTCCTGATCCACAGATGCTTCCACCTTCTCGATCAGACTCATTACATCGCCCATTCCAAGGATCCTGGAAGCCATACGTTCCGGATAAAACTGTTCCAGATCAGAAAGCTTCTCTCCCATACCAACATAGAAGATCGGTTTGCCGGTCACAGCTTTAATAGAAAGCGCAGCGCCGCCTCGTGTATCACCGTCCATCTTAGTCAGGATCACGCCATCAATGCCGACTTTATCAGAAAAGTTCTGCGCCACATTTACTGCATCCTGTCCTGTCATGGCATCAACTACAAGCACTGTAGCATCTACATTCACATTCGCTTTGATATTCTCAAGCTCCTGCATCATATCCTCATCAATGTGAAGACGTCCTGCTGTATCGATGAGCACAACATTCTGCTGATTAGATTTCGCATGCTCGATAGCTGCTTTTGCAATATCCACGGGATTCTGCTTATCTCCCATAGAAAAGACCTCGACGCCCTGTTTCTCACCGTTTACCTGCAGCTGTGTGATCGCTGCCGGACGGTAAACATCACAGGCCACAAGCAGTGGTCTCTTTCCCTTGGATTTCAGTTTGCCTGCCAGCTTGGCAACCGTCGTTGTCTTACCTGCACCCTGAAGACCGACCATCATAAGAACGGTAAGATCCATTCCCGGTTTGATCGGAAGCTCTGTTGTCTCACTTCCCATCAGGTTGACCAGCTCATCATTTACGATCTTGATCACCATCTGTCCCGGATTCAGACCATTCATAACATCCTGTCCGATAGCCTTTTCCTGAACGGATTTCGTAAACTGCTTAACGACCTTAAAGTTAACATCCGCTTCCAGAAGCGCCATCTTAACTTCCTTCAATGCTACCTTGACATCAGCTCTGTGAGACGACCCTTGCCCTTCAGCTTCTTAAATACATTCTGCAGTTTATCTGTTAAACTCTCAAATGCCATTGATCATAACTCCTCTAATATCACATTGGAAATCGCCGCAATATCTTCGGCGTGGTACTTGTCAGCCAGTTCATGGATCTTTATGACCTGACTGCGGATGTTCAGGAATTTCTCGACCAGATGAAGCTTCTCTTCATATTCTTCCAACGTCCGATTGCACCGTCTGATCATATCATGCACACCTTGTCTGCTGATGCCAAGTTCCTCAGCAACCTCACTTAAGGAATAATCCTCAAATACCACACTGGTATACACCTGCCGCTGCCTCTCTGTCAGAAGCTCTCCATAAAAATCAAATAAAAATGTCTGCTCTACAAATTTCTCCATCTGTAATCACCTTGGCTATCATACACGATTCCATCATACCTGTCAAGGGTTTTTGCTTTACAAATTTATTTTTTCCTGAATTTCACAAAAAAAGACCGGAAAAGCACTTTTCTGCTGGGTTTTGCAGGCTTTTCGACCTTTGTTATTCTATTTGCTTCTTATTAATAGAAGGCTTGTTTCTGCACTTGTTTTTTCCTTATGATTCTATTATACTGTAAATCAAAAGAATCACAATTCCACATAACACGGCTATTATTCCTGTTTTTTCCTACAAAATATAGGAGGGAGGATTTTCCTTGAAACTCAGTGCAAAACTCATCTGCTATCATTTACAGAAATCTTTTCCCATGCATACATCCAGGCTGGATACATTCCCCACCCTTTCCTGCCCTTCCCGCTTTGAAAAGAACACCTCTCTTCAGGATGGGCGTGTTTACCTTATCACAGATCCGGATTTTCAGCTCACTTTTCATCATCCCAAAAATATTCTGTTCCTGATGATTGGAAAAATCTATCAGAACTACGAATTAACTCAGCCAAACATGTGTATCATCCCTGAAGATATTCCAGTCAATATTGTCTTTAACAGGATTCAGGATATTTTTATCCTATATGATCAGTGGAATCAGTCCCTGATGGATTCCCGTCTCCGGAACGCATCTATCCAGGAGCTTCTGGATCTTACAGCTTCCATTATTCCCAATCCAATGATGCTGATCGGTATGGATTTTACTATCATTGCCTCCAGAGACTGGAATCTAAGTGATCTTTCCAATTCTGTTTTGGGTTCCACTGAAAATTCCTGGGCTATTGTGGACAGCCTGAAGCAGGATCCTCATTACGAAGAGGCTTTTTATAAAACCGGATATTTTTATTATCCGGGAAATGGCCTTACTGCTCCTTCTCTTTGCGTAAATATCTCCAATAATGATAAAGCAGTATACAGGCTGATGTTTTCCGAAGGTGAGGTTCCCCTGGATGATACGTTTGGTTTTGTTCTGGAGTACCTTTCCCAGATGGTATCCCATGCACTTTCCACAGGAATCATGCACAGCCGGGATAAAGCTTTTCCTCTGCATCAGATTTTTATGTCCATTCTGACTGATCCCGGAGCTGATTATGTAAAAGTCAGTCAGCAGCTGACAAATGTAGGGTGGCTTTCTTCCCATATATATCAATGTATTTTGATCCAGACCGGCTGATCGACCAGAAAAATCTGACCCTCAATGCCATCTGTAATTATCTTGAAAATACGATCCCGGCCAGCTGTGCTACCGAATATAAAGGAAATGCGGTGCTTTTTATCAATCTGGATCTCTGCACTCTGACTATCCATGAGATTTCCGATAAGATCGAGGGTTTTATCAAAAGCAGCATGTTAAGCGCCGGATACAGCCGGAAGATGCTTGGACATTTCAATTTCCACCGGCAATACACGCAGGCTTCTGTTACCCTGCAGGTTGGAAAACGCAAAAATCCCGCAGAAAGTATCCACTATTTTGACTCCATCGCTCTGCCCTATATTCTGGAACAGGCAACCAAAAAGCTTCCTGCTTACATGGTCTGTCACGAAAAGCTTCTGTCAATGAAATATAAGGATGAGGCAAAGCAATCTCATCTCTATGAAACACTACGTTGTTTTCTGGAGCACAACCAGAACATTTCTCATACTGCCAGCGCTTTATTTATCCACAGAAGTACTCTTCTTTATCGTCTGGATAAGATCAAAGCTTTTCTGGATTCAGATCTTACAGACAGAAACGAGATCCTGTATCTGTTGCTTTCTTTTCATCTGATGGATATGGAAGAAGAAAACCGGAATGCAAGATCATAAAAACGGGAACTCTCTTAAATATTTAGCGTTTTCCCAGCTGCCAAAATGCAACTGCACTGCTGCCGCCACATTCAGTGAATCCACACCGTGTGCCATTGGAATACATACTGTATAATCACAGTCCGCAATGGTCTTCGAAGCAAGGCCATCCCCCTCTGTTCCAAGAACTACTGCCAGTTTTTCTTCTGCCATCAGATGAGGATCATCAATATCAAAGGAATCCTCCCTAAGAGCCATGGCTGCCGTCTTAAATCCCATCGCTTTCAGAGACCGGATTCCTTCCGTTTTCCACTCTGTTTTTTCATCAAAAAAATGTCCATGGTATCTGGAATACGGTTCCCATGCTGACACGGATCGCACGGCGGTACAATGGATTGCTGCACCCCGGTGTCAGCAGCACCGCATCCATCCCAAGAGCCGCCGCAGAACGAAAGATCGCGCCTATATTAGTAGGATTTACCACATTTTCCAGAACTGCGATCCTGCGGGCATTTTTGCATACATCGACTATATCAGGAAGCGCCGGCCGGCGCATTGCACAGAGCATTCCTCTTGTCAGCTTGAATCCAGTCAGCTGCGTCAACACATCAAATTCTGCCGTATAAACCGGGATGTCTCCACAACGACGGATCAGTTCTTTTGCCTCACCCTCAACATGTTTATGTTCCACCAGAAAAGAAATCGGCTGGCACCCGGAATCCAAAGCTCTCTCAATAACCTTCGGGCTCTCCGCAATAAAGATCCCCTTCTCCGGTTCTGCCCGGTTCAAAAGCTGTATCTCCGAGATCCTGGCATATACATCCAGCTCCGGAGCGTTGAAATCTGTGATTTCTATGATATTTGACATGGTTATTTTTCTCCTGTTCTATCTTCTTGTTTTCATCCTGCTATTGTAACAGAATCTCTTTGCAAAAGAAAGCCAGGTGTTATATGTTTCCACCTGGCTTTGCTGCTACTTGTAAAACAATTTGTTTATATTCAGATTCTCACTTCCATCCACCGGATCATATCCCCGATCACTTCATCTTTACAATACTCATTCAGGATCTCATGAAAAAGTCCGCCGTAGATCTTCATCTGCTTGTCTTTTGATCCTGCTTCTTTAAAGAAATCATAGGTATCCTGTACACTTACCAGACCGTCTTTCTCGCCGTGTGTCATAAGGACTGGATAATGGAACTCTGCTTTTTTCTCTTTGAACCAGTCAAGTCCGTCGCAGATCGCATAGCATAACCCCGCTGTAAAGGACTGTTTATTGTATGGATCTTTTCCGTACCAGTCTACCACTTCCTGTACAGAGCATACGCCTGAACCCAGCTGATTGGCAAGGCGCGTATGTACATCCATTTCTCCCGGCACACCACGTATCAGATTGCCGTTATCTGCGGTTAGCGCACCACTGGTAATGATCCCCCGGAGCTTTTTGTCCGGATATTTGGCTCCGTACAGAGAAACCGTAAATCCGCCCATGCTGTGTCCCAGAAGAAATACCGGAATATCTGGATTTTCCTCAATTGCCATATCCACAACTACGTTGGTGTCGTCCAGAAGCTCATTGAAATCTGAATAAAAAGTCTCTTCACCCTCAGACCGTCCATGTCCTCTGTGATCAAAACGATAGGTTCCGATTCCCGCCTCATGAAGTTTTTCCGCAAAATAATCGTACCTGCTGGTGCTCACAGAGTCCGTGGACAATCACGATCACCGCTTTATTGTCTGCTGCCGTTTCTTTTTTCAGATACAGTTTCGTTCCGTCAAACGATGTGATCATACTTTCACCCATAATAAAACCCTCCCTTTTCTTTCTGCGAGATACATATCCCCATTATATGTCTCACGCTATCTGATAGGTTTATCATATCATGAAATCTGTATTTTGATAACCCTTATTCGTAATTATCAGCAATTATATGTTTTTTTACAAAAAGTAATAAAAAATAAAGGGGTGACATATTTTGTTCTCTGAACTATAATCACCTCAGTACAAAGGGGCTGTCGCACTAAAAAATTAGTGCGACAGCCCTTTCTTTTTCATTGTTAGGGCAAATCCCTAACAAAAACAGCAGCGGAATATCTACATTTCCGCTGCCTGAATTTCTTATTCTACTTCTTCCGGCTCCATGCTGAGCATATGGCTTCCTGATTTCCAATATCATATTTCTGTCCGTATTCCTTGAAATACTGGTAGTAGTCCGCACTGTTTGTGGGATAGATCTTAGAATCGTGAATATGAAGATCAGATCCTGTCTCTCCGCTCTTCATAAGTGCCACCATAGCACTTGCACAGTGAGTTGCGATACGACAGAAACTGTTGAGGATATCACTAAATACCGTTCCCTCTTCCAGTCCGCATTTGCCCTGGCTCAGTCGCTCTGCATGACGCATCTTCAGTACATCACAAAGTCCTGTGATCACAGCTCCGAGAGGTGCTACTCTCTGTGCCATTTCTTTATCGTCTTTCATGAAAGCATTGCAGGTTATATTGATATCCTCACGAACTGCCTCCATAACAACATTCAGCTCATCCCAGGCTTCCTGTGAAAAATTCGTATGGTTATCATGCATTTCATTGGACATATGAGCAATGTAAGAAGCATGATCACCGATACGCTCAAAGTCATTGATCGTATGCAGATACAGTGAAGTCTGTCTTGTCTGTGCAGAATTCATCTCTCTCTTTGTCAGCTGGATCAGATACTCTCCTAGACGACTTTCATACTTGTCGATCAGATCCTCTTTTCGCTGAACCTTATCATACTTATCCTGCTGATAATCATTCAGAAGATTCATGGCTCTGTTGACATTCTTACGGAGCTTCTTGGACATTCCGTTCATTACACGGTGACACTGTGCGATAGCAAGGGCCGGGTAATTCAGAAGACGCTCTTCCAGAAGATCAAAGTCTGCCTCATCTTCCAGATCTTCTTTGTCATCCTTCACAAGCCAGCATACCAGCTTCTCGATCTTTGGAATGAATGGAAACAGCACGATAACCGTTGCCAGACGGAACACCGTATTCAAAAGTGCGATCGCTACCGGTGTCATGGTCATATCCATAAATGTAAAATGTACAAACGCATTCACGGTATAAAAGATCACTGACCAGAGGATCAGACCAAACAGGTCATTGATCAGATATACAAGAGCAGTTCTTTTACCGTTCTTATTTGCTCCGATGGCTGAGATCAGAACTGGACATGCAGCACCAACACCGATACCAAGAACGATCGGAAATGCACTTGCAAATGTCAGGATACCGGTTACGGAAAGAGCCTGGAGCACACCGACTGTTGCAGACGCACTCTGGAGTACCGCAGTAAAAGCGATACCTACGAGAATACCTGCGATCGGATTGGAAAACATAGTCAGCATCTTGATGAACATCGGACTCTCACGCAATGGAGATACCGCACCACTCATCATCTGCATACCTGTCATCAGGATCGCAAAACCAAGCATGATATTTCCCACGTTCTTATGTAAGGTACGCTTACAGAACATACGGAAAATAATACCAACTACAGCCACAACAGCAGAAATAGTTGCTGTGGAAAGAACGCTGGCGATTCCATTGGATCCTTCAATATAAGAAAGACATAAGATCCAGCCAGTAATACTGGTTCCGATATTGGCTCCCATGATGATACCGATCGCCTGTTTCAGTTTCATCATACCGGAGTTTACAAAACCGATCACCATAACTGTCGTCGCAGAAGAGACTGGATCACACTGGTAACACCAGTACCAAGTGCGACACCCTTCAGCGGAGTATTGGTCATCTTATAAAGAAATGCTTCCAGCTTATTACCTGCTGCCAGCTTCAGACCATCGCCCATTAGGGACATACCAAACAAAAATAATGATACTCCACACAACAAAGATAAGATCATTGAAAAAATTGCCATAATTTTCTCCTTTGTCATACTCGCTTCCTGTCATAATCTGTCAGGAGCCATGTTATCCTGAAAATGCAACTTTACATTTCCTTAATCTGGATTTTTCTTATTTTTAACATTTTCCCATTTATTATGCCACATCAATTTCCATATTACAACAACAGATTTATTTCGAAAATAAAAAAAATCGAAGGCAGCGGATCATCTTCCAAAACTCTGCCTTCGAAATGAGTATTTTTGAGTTATTTTTCACAAAATTTTTTATTTTCCAGGCGCATCAGCATATCATCCAAAATATTTTCCAGGTACTCTCCCGTTGTTCTTTCCCCTTCTTTTTTTATCTGGAGCATCGCTTTCAAATCTTCATCGGACAGGCAGATGATCAGTTTCCCGCTTTCCCGTAGACTTCCCCGTGCAGCCATTTTCGCATGTTTATCCGCTCCTTTTCTGGAAATAATGATCGCAACTTTACGGAGAGCTTTTTCGTACAGATATTTTTCTGTAGTGTAAATTTCCCTCTGAGTAATAGGCTTTTCATAGTTTTTAAACTCGAACACGATATATTTCGTAGAAAAATACTTACAGATCGTGTCAAAAAAATCCTGTGTCACCCCGTTTTTGATCTTACAGCACATGTCAAAACGATACAGATTTTCCTCTGTTGTCTTCTGCTGCTCCCACAAAGTCAGATATTCTCCAAGGATATATTTCAGAATAGAAACACAAAGTTCCTCATATTTCTTGAAAGCTGCACTACCGGTCTCCAACACTTTTAACTGCGCTATATAGCTGTCAGCAACCGATTCCGGATCCGTATTCTCCATCTGGCTGCTTTCCTCAAAGATAAAAGGCTCCGGTCTCTCCGGTTCTATGTTTTCCACCGAATAATTCAGAATCGAGATCAGTTCGTTCTTCAGTTCCGGATAGTCCTCAAAGAGCCACAGCACATTTCGGATGTCCCAGACATATCCAAGCTTCGCCTCTTCGTACTTTCTCTTAGTCTCATCAGAGACCAGATTCGCCACTACACAGATATTTTGTAATGGCAGATCCTTTTTCTGATCTGACACTGCTTTTCCAACCAGACGGCTATAACTCTGCAACCGTTTAAGTGTAGCGATTTCTTTGGAATCACTGTACATTCTGGTCATAAAGACCCATTCATCGCTTTGGAAAGAAACCCCTTTATATGTAAGGTATTTTTCAAAAAGCTGCTTAAAGCGGGCCATATTTTCCCAGTTTTTCATCTGCACATCACCCTCTGAATTTATATAGGGTTCTACGCAGAGATTGCGAACGACCTGTTCTGTCACTTTTATGTTCGGCGCATATATCAGGCTTCTGTACATCCGGCTTTTGTTTGGCACAGAACGTGGAAAATCTTCCGGAAATCCCTTTAATCTGGCTATTTCTTTGTGTGTGATCTTATGATAGACGCCATGGATACGGATCAGCGGCATTTTTATCAGATTCAGACGAACCTGCCCGGATTCCCGATAACCGCCTTTTTCCCAACACAAAACGCTGTCACCGGCATGCGAAGCATCAATCTTCTCTTTCGCAAAATCAATTCTGTAATACCAGGAATCCTGTGGATTTATTTCCACCCAGCCATCCAACAGGATACTACTCTTATGGACCTGCACCGGCATGATCATATCCGAAGCATTCACTCTTTTTGAAACAATATATGCAAATTCTTCCCGCAGCGGAAATGCAGTAACCTCCGAACTCTGGATATTTT
>ENA-OQDW01000369-OQDW01000369.1-human-gut-metagenome-genome-assembly--contig:-NODE-369-length-19125-cov-2.811559_pt1 | contig 19125 bp, 23 predicted proteins | sample MGYA00242784_ERZ504613 | MGnify/ENA primary metagenome ERZ504613 (study PRJEB26092, sample SAMD00036330) | human gut metagenome | host: Homo sapiens | study: EMG produced TPA metagenomics assembly of...
CAATACCGCACAAAGAGCGTCTGGCGACTTTGCACGCCATCTGCTTGCAAATTTCCCGTCATATTTCACAAAAATGCTCGTGAATACATCAAGTATTCACTCCGCTTTTTGTTTCATCTGACGAAAATTTGACGACGCATCTGTCGCACAATCTTTGTGCGGTATTGCCCTAAAAAGCGTGTTCTGCCCACACAAAACACGCTTTTCGACAAAGCAGTCACCGTTACGGTGCTGCTTTTTATTTTTCTATAGGAATCATGATTCCCACCCGAAACAATTCTGCACTGGGCTGTACGTCCAGTGTGCCCTTGTGTTTTTCCACAAGGTGCATGGCAGAAGAAAGCCCGATGCCGTGGTATTCGCTGTTGTTCTTTCGGGTGAAAAAGCCCAGCTGTTCCTTTGGTGCAAGCATACCGTCGTAGGTGTTTTCGATCACCATATACCAGAATGCAGGCTTGCAGGCAGTTTTCAGCCGGATTCGTTTTGTTGCTCCCGGCGGCATTCGCAGACACGCTTCTACGGCGTTTTCCAGCAGGTTTCCCAGCAGGGTGCACAGTTCTACGTCAGTCATGGAAAACGGTTCCGGAATCTGAAATTGCAGGGACAGATCAATGTGCTGGATCTCCGCCAGATTGTCATAGTAGAACAGCAGGGCATCTACTGCCGGTCTGCCGCAATAGGTTTCCATGATTTTTCCAGATCCGCTGCTGTATTCGCCCACAGAGTCCAGATACTCCAGAATCACCTGATCGCCGGTTTGTTCTGCCAGCGTGTGCAGTGTGCGGAGATGGTGGCGGAAATCGTGGACAAACCGCCGGCGGATCTCGACCTGTTCCCGCAGCTGGAAGGTGTAGTTGGTCTGCATGATCAGCTGCTTTTCAGCATTGTGGTTCTGCTGCTGGAGCAGGCGGTTCTGGGTGTAACTTTCCGCTAAAAATTTCCATAGCATCGTAGCCAGCATGTAGATCAGCACCGTGCAGACCCATTCCAGAAACCATCCGCCAAAGATCGGGTCGTATGCCGGATAGATACGATCCCAGAGGCAGGCACAGCCGAAAAAGAGGGATACATAGAAAAGCCGATGATTCTTTTCGCTTTTGCGGGCAGTCAGGAATGCTGTGAAGATCAGATACGCCGAAAGCTGCAGCTTATATCCGGCAAGAAGTCGGGAAACAGCGGCAATGCCCCAGTCCGGTATGCTGCTGCACCGAAAAAATACACCGAAACGCCAACGCAGATCCCCACAGCAACGCCGCAGCTGATGCGGGAAACCGTGGCAGCAATGCCGCAGACCTGATTGTGCAGGTAGAGCAGCAGAGCCAGTGTCCCGTAGCAGCACAGCGTTTCCAGCCAGTAGGTGGGAAACACCGGCAGCAAAAAGAGCGTGTGCAGCAGGGGATACACTGTCCATCCGATCATCAGCAGACAGAGCAGTGCCAGAAGGGCAGCGTTTTTGTGGTGTGTCCGAAGCCAGAAGTACCCGCAGATCAGAATAGCAACCTGAAATGTGAAAATCGTACAGAGCCGCAGCCCCAGCCGGATTCCACGGGTGTAATTCAATGCCTGCGGTGTACCGAACGCTGGCGGAAAAGTCATGCCGCTGTAGAAATAGGACTGATTATTGACAGCGATCAGTATGGTGATCATGCCGTTTTCGTCTGGAAAAAACTGACCAGCCGGCTGCCGGTCGCGTCCCGATAGTGGTCTGGGTTGGGATTTCCGATAGACAGAGCCGGATCGCCGTTGATATACAGCTGGTATGCTGAAAATACTTCCGGCATACCCAGAGAATAACTGATGCGGGTACTGGGAACCTGAATGCGGAGCAAATAAGTGCCGCAGCCAAGCCGTGTCTGGTCGCTCTGTCCGGAGAGATCCATGCGGTTTCCGGACTGGAGATTGACATAGGTCATATACCGGTCTGGGTCGCCGTCCTGAAGTCCGCCGGTGTCAGCAGCACATTGGATAATATGCCCAGTCATGCCACAGATAACGGCTGGGGTGCTGCTCCATGTCTGCTTCAGAAAGGATCAGCAGTCCGTTGATAGGCTGAGTGGTGTGCTGTGTATATTTGTTGTTGAAACGGTACAGCCCGCTGAAAAACAGCGATGCCAGAAGGACGGACAGCAGCATGCCCAGATATAACCGGAGCATCTGCCTGCGATTCTGCCGGTTCATCGTTTTTGATTCCTTAGCCGCAGGAACAGAAAGATGCCCAGTCCTGCCGCAGCGATCCCACCTGCCAGCCAGAAAATCCAGTACGGAGCATTATGCTCTGCCTCTGCTGCCGGAATGGAGAAGATTCCCAGATAACTGGTATCCATGCGGTAGGCATGGCTGTCTGCATCGTATTCCAACAGCTGTGCGGCTCCGTTGACTTCCAGTGCCGGTTCGGCATTTTTGGAAAAGAGCGATTCCGGAAACCACAATGTCACTTCTTTTTGCAGGGAAACATTTTCGTCATTTACGGTGACTTGTACGGCGTAGTTGCCGTCCTCTTTTGGCGTGATCGAAACAGTGACGGTGTCGGCGTCGGTATAGGGGAATGCTCCCTGCGGAATGGAAGGGTAACGCCGTTTTGGAGAATACCGCATTGCCGCTTTGTTCGAACATGCACTGCAGCCGGTATCCGGAAATGGTATCCCGATCGCTGTCCGAGTATTCCAGTATGGGAGCCGCAGTAGTTGTCTTGCTTTGGGCGGTGCTGGCTTCGGAAGTGGCAGAAGCAGCTGTGGTCTGGGCAGCGGCAGTTTCCGCAGGGGTGCGGTTAACGGAATATGCCTTTTTCTTGTGTTCTTCCCGCGGCGAACCGGCGTTGTCATTTTCCTCTGCTGCGGCAGGCACAGCTGCCGGTGCCTTGATCTGAGCCGCCTGTGTTTGTGTGGTGGTGGAAGCGGCAGACCGTGTTTCTGTCGGTGCAGTTTCCGGAGCCGCAGGAGCCGGCTGGGAAACCGCCGGCGTAGGAGATGCCACATTGTCGCTGCCGTCCCGATCGCCGCCTATGGAGATCACCTTGGTATGACTGCCGTCTTCGAAAATGCCGATGTACTGCGAACGGGTATCTTCGGTCTGCACATAAAAATAGGTGTACCACTTTTCCGGCAGACGATTTCGATAGATGAAAAAGCCGTTCTGGCAAATCGATGCCATTTCGTTGTCGCACAATGTCCATGTACAGTCGTCCAGCTCAGCATCGTCACAGGGCTGCTCGCTGGAATAGGCATAAACGCTGTCGCCTCATGGAGCTCCGGCAGGCAGTAAATGACGTGGCTCTCCGCGTGGTGCGTGCACAGAACAGGTCAAATGCTTCCGGCTGGCTGATGCAGACGGAATGGAAATGTTCTCCAACTCCGGAGCAAGCACATAGTTTGCAGCATCTCTGTCGGAATCGTCAATGCACAGATGCACAGTAACGGTATAGCTTCCCGCAGTCTGAATGTCTACCGTTTCCCAGCCGGAGATCTTCGCCAGAAGCAGGGCTTCGCCGCCGTCATCGTTGTAGGCGGTCAGATAGGAAACCGATTCTTCCAGACAGTACTGAGATTCTTCCAGTTCGAGAGTATCCCCTTCGGCAATGAGAAAGCCGCTGAAGAACACGTCGGCAGAAGCGATCGCGGTGAGAACCTCCGGTTCTTCCTCCGCTTCAGCTGAAACTGGAATGCTGCTGCCGAGGCAGGTCATCAGAAAAAGGAAAAGCACGGCAAATTTGCCGAAACGTTTTGAAGCACACATCAAAGCATCAATCCTCCTTTGCCATTTGGTCGTAGAGATAGGTACGCCAGAGTTCGCCGATTTTTTTCTTGTTGCGGATATTGATCGGCAGCGTTTCGCCGTTGGAGAGCCGGAACAGATTGCCGTCCATGTCCTGAATGTGCTGCATGTTTACGAGAATGCCGCGGATACAGGGAAGAAAGCGTTCGTCAGCCTCCAGCGATGCCGTCAGCTTTCCGAAGGAAACAGCAAGAGAGATGCATTCCGCTTCCGTGTGGATCACCGTCGTGTGTCCCTGTACATCAATATAAAGGATCTTTTCGGTGGGAATGCTGCGGGGGACGTTTTCCTGTACAATTTCCAGAAACGGCACAGCATAATCCGGCTGTAGTTCCAGAAATTGCATTGCCTGTTCGAATTCCTCCGGCACAATGGGCTTTACCAGATAGTACACTGCCCGCACGGAATAGCTTTGCCGGAGAAAGTCGGTGCTGCTGGAGAGAAAGATCAGTTTTGTGCGGCTGCCGGCGGCGAACAGTTCCCTGGCAGCGTCCATGCCGGTCTTTTGCTTCATATAGATGTCCAGAAAAACCACATCGAAAGTCCGGTGCTGTGCGGCTTCCAGATATTCTTCAGCACAGGTGAATTCTTCCAGTTCTGCGGTGATGCGGTGTTTTTTCAGGTAGACGTGCAGATATAATTTCAGACTGTTGCGGTCTGCGGCAGAGTCATCGACAAGTGCAATATTCATATGCAAAAATCACCTCCGTTGCATTGTAGATTTTTAAATAGGCATACGAATACATATTACATTATAGCATATTTTTCATGGAATGTCGAGAGATTTTTTTGCGTTTCATGAAGAAAAACTGCGTTTTGCGTAAATCGTATTGCATAATTGTGAAAAATCCAGTATAATTATATCATCAACAGCGGTGCTTTTCGAAAGCAGTGCTGGAATAGAAATCAGAGCAGGACAGATGAAAGCGTGTTCTGCTAAGGTTGAAAAGGAGTTAGAACTAATGAAACTGAAAAAAATGTTAGCATGGCTGACTGCGATGGCAATGCTCGGAACTGCCGCACTGGCAACCGGCTGCGGCTCGGAAGAAACATCTTCCTCCAAGGCGGAAACCTCTGCTGCGGAAACTGAAGAAGCTGCTGATGCAGCAGATGATGCAGATGCAGAAGACGGCGACAGCGTGGACGACGAAACCGCAGCGTATGCCGATGCACTGGCAGGCACTCTCTGGCTGGGCATGGATACAGAATATAACTGCTATGCTATGGGCTTCAATGAAGAAGAGATCGTATTTGAAGCAGATGACGGTTCTTCTGCTTCCGGTTATTGGGGTGTTACCGCAGGTGACCCCACCATTTATATTTTCGATGATGCAGAACTGACCAACCAGATCGCTTCCATTCCGTGGAGCTATGATGTGGAAAATGACGTGATGATCCTCAACAACAATGTCATCATGGCACAGGCAGATAACTACAGCTTTTCTGATGCAGCAACTGCAATGCAGGAAATGGCAACTGCCGCAAAGGTACAGGAATACTTGCAGGGTACTTACTGGGTAGGCACCGATGACACCAGTGCATCTGCTATTTCTATGAGCAGCGACACGCTGGAGATCATTGAACTTAGTCAGGACGGCACACTGGATCAGGGCTCGTTCCTGTGGAGCATGGATTATGATACTCTGAATGCCTACGATGAGAATTACAACCTTCTGGCAAGCTTTGGCTGGGATATTTCGGAAGATGGCTCGGAACTGCAGCTGACCAACGACGGCGAGAGCATTGTATATACACAGGTATCGGAAGAAGATGCCAATGCCGTGGTAGAATATCTGTATTCGGCAATGGGTCTGGAAGAATCCGCAGAATAAGTGTGTAAAGGAAACACTGTATAAAGGCAGCACTGCCGCACAGGCTTTGTGCGGTGTTGCCTGAAGTTTGTCTGATGGTTTGGTATGCAATCTGCCGAAAAATCTGATGACACATCTTATGCACAAGTTTTATACAGTGTTGCCCTAAAACTATATAATTATAATACTGTTCCAATGGCAGACTGGAACGATGTGGGACGAAAGGAGGTTATGACCATGAAAAGCAAAACTACAGCAATTATTCTCTCGATTCTTCTGGGAGAACTGGGCGTGGACCGTTTTTATCTGGGATATACTGGTTTGGGTATCCTGAAGCTGATCACGCAGGCGGTTTCGGGATCTGGTGGCTTATTGATCTGATTCTGATCATTACCGGAAAACTGACAGCCAAGGACGGCAGCGAACTGGTATAAGCACAAGGCAACAAAGGCATTGTTCCCCTGTGCCTTTCAACTGTTCATATTGGAATGATACAGGCTCACAAAGCCGCTGTAAAAAGCAGAGATTTTTATCTCTGCTTTTTTGAAAATGAAAAATGAGAAATGACGAAAGGAACTGTTTATGCCGGTATTTTTGCGAAAATGTGCCGCAGTCTGCATGGCGGCAGTACTGAGCTTAGTGACAGTCGGCTGTCTGGACTGGGAAGAAGATATTCCGCTGGAGGAACAGGGGAATGCTTCGGATACCTATACCCTGATGCTGTACATGTGTGCTTCCGATCTGGAATCCGAGTGCGGATTTGCCACGGAAGACCTCAACGAGATCATGTATGGCTACACCGCCGGCAACCTGAATGTGATCGTGCAGACTGGCGGCACAGCAGAATGGCAAAATACGGTAGTTGCAGATGACCGCTGCCAGCGGTATCAGGTGACAGAGGACGGTCTGGAATTAGTGGACGACAGTCTGGGCATGCAGAACATGGCAGACAGTGCTACACTGACCGACTTTATCCAATATTGCAGCAGCAATTACGCTGCCGATCACTACGGGCTGGTGCTGTGGGATCACGGCGGTGGTGTGGTTGGCGGCTATGGCTATGACGAAAATTTCGGCGGCGACAGCATGAGCCTGACGGAAATGTCCCATGCTCTGGGCGATGCCAATGTACATCTGGATATGCTGGGGTTTGATGCCTGCCTGATGGCGAATTTTGAAACCTGCCTGATGGCGGCACCGTATGCCGATTATCTGATTGCCTCCGAAGAGCCGGAGCCGGGGTGCGGCTGGTACTATACCGATTGGATCGGAAAGCTTTCGGAAAACTGCGGGATTCCGCCGAAACGTTACGGGCGGCAGATCATTGACGACTATATCACAGAAAGCGGATGGGATTCGCCCAGTATGTATTCCACGCTGGGCATGTTTGATTTGCAGCAGGTGACACAGAAGCTGCTGCCGGCACTGAGCCAGTTCTCCGATGATGCAGTGCAGCAGCTTTCCGCAGGGGAGTACCGCCGGATCTCCCAGAGCCGCAGCAATACCCGTGCGGTGTATCAGTCAGAACTGGATCACATCGATCTGCTGGACTATGCACAGCACAGCCAGAGCGAAACGGCAGACCAGCTGGAACAGGCGGTTTCCGACTGTGTTGTATATTATCGGGAAACGGAGAACGGCAGCGGGGACAACGGGTTATCCATTTTGTTCCCCTATTATGATCTGTCCGCACTGGATATGCTGGAGGAGATGTATCAGACTTTGGGGTATGATGATGCATATCCGGCGTTTCTGGAGCAGTTTGCCAATGTTATGGCAGGTGGACAGATCTCTGTTTCCGGTTTTTCCAATACCCAGAATCACGCAGCTGCCAGTGAATACAGCGGCTTTCAGTGGTTCGATGCTGATGCCGGCTATGACGAATCCTACTACGAAACCTATAGTGCAGACCTGAGCCTGCTGGAAACCACGGAGGTGGACGGCAGGTGTGTGCTGGAGCTTTCGGAAGAAGACTGGGAGATCGTCAATGATGCCGCAATGCAGATGTTTGCCGTCTATGACGGATTCTATGTGGACATGGGGCTGGACGATTACTGCGAGTTCGACGACTACGGCAATCTGATCGTGGAATACGACCAGACATGGGTGGCACTGGACGGACAGGTCGTGCCGTTTTTCCACGAGTCCTATACCAGTGACGGGGACAGCTTTTTCACCTGCGGTTCCGTGCCGTGTGTCTATAACGGTATCGATGCGGAGATCGTGCTTGTCTGGGATACGGAGCACCCGTCGGGATATGCTGCCGGCGTTCGTCCGGTGTATACGGACAGCGTGGCAGCCAAGGGGTTGTATGACATCTGTGACGGGGACACGTTTCAGGTGTACTATGACATCTACGACGAGGATCTCAACTATGTGGAAACGATGACGCTGGACGATGAGATTTTCACCGTGCAGGACAGTCTGGAAGTCGGCTATGCAGATGCAGCAGAGCAACTGGGGGATACCTTTATTTATTACGTGCTGGAGGACATCTATAACAATACGTATTATACCGATTCGATTGCGTATTTAGAGGAATAGCTAAAGGCAAATACCGGCAGTACGGAACAGGAAATTTCCTGACGTGCTGCCGGTTTTTTGCATCATTATTGTCGTACTAAGTGTCGTACTGTTGTTTCCTCACACAAAACAAAACACGCAGTTCCGAAAAATCTTCGAAACTGCGTGTTGATTCTGGTCTGAGTGACCCGACTTGAACGGGCGGCCTCTACCACCCCAAGGTAGCACGCTACCAACTGCGCCACACCCAGATAAAGTGCTTTCTGCACACCAGCATAAATAATTATAGCACGTTTTTTCTGGGTTGTCAATGATTGCGTAGAAAACTATTTGTGATATGGATAAATCAACAAACAAAATGTATTCCTGAAAATGAATCTGCCGTTCCGCACGATCGCCGCTCCTTATTATTGCGAAACCGCAGTCTGTTTTCGCCGCCATTTTCCCGTGCGGTATTCCAGAAATGAAATCAGCCAGTTGCAGAACCAGCCGATGGGCACGGCACACCACACCATAAAAATGCCAAACCGCGGAGCCATTGTCACAGCAACGATCACGCGAATACTAAGGTTCACCAGATTGGCGACCGTGAACATTTTCATATCCCCAGCCCCACGCAGCAAGCCGTCCACTGCCATTTTAAAACCGATGAAACAGAAGAACCACCCCATAAAAGTGAGATAGCCCTCGCCTACGGAGAACGCTGTTTCTGTGCCGTCTGCTCCCAGAAACAGAGCGACCAGCGGGCGTTCCAGCAGTTCCACGCAAACGCAGATCAGGATAGCACTGCAAAGTACCATGCAGTTCGTGGCATGATACCCTTTTACCACTCGTTCTTCCTGTCCGGCACCCAGATTCTGGGCAGTGTAGGAGGAGAGAGCGTTGCCGAACGCCGCCATAGGCACAATGCAAATGGACTCCACCCGCATTGCCGCCGAAAATCCAGCCAATGCCTCGGAACCGAAGCTGTTTATCACCGACTGCACCAGCATCATGCCAATGGAAACGGTGGACTGCTGTAAAATGGAGGGCAGGGCAATGCGTGTCATTTGCAGCAGTTCCGTGTGACTGAAGATGCCGGTTTTTCCGCTGAGGAAACGCTTCAGTTCCCGCAGCAGCACGAGAAAGGAAAGCACTGCCGAAATGCCCTGTGCGATCAGCGTTGCCCATGCCACACCGGTCACGCCCATGTTTGCCTTTGTGACAAGCACCATGTCCAGCACCACGTTGAACACCGAGGAAAAGATCAGAAAATATAAGGGGATACGGGATTTCCCAGTGCATTGAACATGGAGGAGAACACGTTGTATAAAAACAAAAATGGCAGCCCTGCGAAGTAGATGTTCAGATAGTCCACTGCCATGTCCAGCACATCTGCCGGCGTTTGGAGGACTTCCATGATCTGTCGGCTCAATGCCAGTCCGAAACCGCCCAGCAGAATGCTGACTCCCAGAAATGCCAGACAGGCGGTGTAAACTGCCAGCTTCATGCGGGGGGAATTCTTTTGATCCGAAGTAACGGCTCACCACCACCGAAGCCCCGATGCCGCCGCCAATGGCAATGCAGATGAAAATGTTAGTCAAGGCGTAGGAGGCTCCCACTGCCGCCAGAGCCTGTTCTCCTACATATCTCCCCACAATGGCAGAATCCATCAGGTGTATGTCTGCTGGAACAGATTCCCCAGAATCATCGGCAGGGCGAACACCAGCAGTGCCCGAAACGGTTTCTGCCGAATCAGATAGTCGTTTTCCATGATGCCATACTACGGAAACGCCGGAAGCTTTTATGTACAAGGGCAATACCGCACAAAGATTGTGCGACAGATGCGTGCGGGAAGATACGAAACAGGCTCTGAAGGGAAATTTGCAAGCAGATGGCGTGCAAAGTTGCCAGACGTTCTTTGTGCGGTGTTGCCCAAGCTTTATGCAGCGTTTCCTTGCTCCTTGTCAAAAATTTAGAGTGTGTTCTCATAAAATGCTTTTGCCGAAAAGACGTGCATTTCATTTTTATGGGAACGCACTCTATAGTATAGGACGATCTCCGTGGAAAAGTCAACCACTTCCTGTGAATAAAAAATGACAAGGGGAAAGGAACTGTTGTTGTGCACTGCTGCCCTTATTCGATCTCTCCGATCAGATCTTTCACCACTTCTCCGGCAATGATCAGCCCCACCACCGACGGAACAAAGGCATTGCTGCCGGGAACCTGCCGCCGCTGGGTACACTTGCGGGCAGTGCTCGGCGGACAGATGCAATGGGTCTTACAGCTGTTTGCCATGTTTTCTTTCGGGGCAATGGGCTTTTCCTTGGAGTAGACCACTTTTAGGGCAATACCGCACAAAGATTGTGCGGCAGATGCGTCGTCAAATTTTTCGTCAGATGAAACAAAAAGCGGAGTGAATACTTGATGTATTCACGAGCATTTTGGTGAAATATGACGGAAAATTTGCAAGCAGATGGCGTGCAAAGTCGCCAGACGCTCTTTGTGCGGTATTGCCCAGGATGTTTTTTGCAGATGCAAAAAAACACACCCTTCCAATTATAATCGAGTTGTCGGTTTTTGTCAACCCATATTTCTCGGTTTCGGGCGATTTGCTGTATGAATATGAAACATCACAGGAATGTTACACAATGTTCACCTGGATTCTGGCAGAAAAATCGGAAAAAGGCTTGACAAGAAGGTAAATGTGTGGTATTCTATAGTTAGTCAATGCTAACTCTTGAAAAAGCAAAGATCCCCAACTGTGCAGAGCATGGCTGACGAGCCGTGAAATGTGCAGTTCTTGATGACGAGGGAATGCTTGGCTGCCAGAAATACCGTGGACAGCGGAAGATCCGCTTCGTCCGAGAACCATGTGAGGTGAAACTGATGAGTGTTGTAATTATCGGCGGAAATGAGTGCATGAGCCGTCAGTATGCAGATGTCTGCATGGAGCACGGCTGCACCGCGAAGGTGTTTCCGAAAGAAACTGGTCCGATCGAAAAGAAGATCGGCTCTCCGGATCTGATGATCCTGTTTACCCGTACTGTATCCCATAAAATGGTACAGGGTGCCGTAAAGGCGGCGAAGAAGAACTCGATCCCCATTGCACGAGTGCAGAGCAGCAGCATTTCTGCATTGCGGGCACTGCTGGGGCAGAGAGGTATGGCACAGGCATAATGCTTTCCCTGAAGCGGTGGGCGTGAGAACCGCTTGGGGATAAGCTTTTGCATACGAAGAACCGACGTTTTGGAAGAGAGCGTCGGTTCTTTTTTTATGTAGATACACTTTGGTTCGTCAAACTGCATAAAAAGATATGAAATTTGTTCTATTTTTCTTGACAATGGAAAGCGGATATGCTATAATGAAGTGTACGTAATCAGTGATCGGCTTTTTGAGCCGAATATGAAGAATTGGAGTGAAAAAAGATGAACTGGAAAGGAAATCTAAAGAAAAAACTGACGGCAGTACTGTCCGCCGGTGTTTTGGCGGTGACGGGAACGGTTTCGGCAGTGTCGGGAATGACAGTAACTGCGGACACTCCCGACTTGCAGTTGGATAACTATGCAAAACTGCTGCAATATTCGTTGTACTTTTATGATGCGAACATGTGCGGCAGTGCGGCAGAAAATTCTGCTTTCTCTTGGCGGAGTGCCTGCCATACAGGCGATACTGTTGCAGGCGGCTTCCACGATGCCGGCGATGCCATTAAGTGTGGCTTGACTGCCGGATTCACAGCATCTACACTGGGTTGGATGTGCTATGAGTATCAGGATCAGTTCCAGGAGACAGGCACCATGGAGCATTACCAGCTGATCATGAACGAATTCTGTGATTTCTTTAAGGCGTCTACAACACTTTCCGGTGATGAAGTGTCCTCATTTGTCTATGAAATGGGCGATGACGGCAAGGATCACAGTACTTGGTACGCTCCGGAAAAGATGTGGGATCGTGACAGCAGCGAAACCTATTCTGTAACAGACGGTGCCAGCAACGTTGCGGCACAGTATGCTGCGGCACTGGCACAGAACTATATCATTTCCGGCAGAGAAGAAGATCTGACCTATGCGACAGCACTCTATAATTTTGCGGCAAAGTATCGGAAGATGACCTATGAGCAGAGCACCTATAGTGACAAAGATGTGCAGGATGATATTTCTTGGGCAGCAGGATGGATGTATCTGGCAACCAAGCAGGAAGATTACCTGACGGAAAACAGCAAGTATACCAGCAGTACAAACGACTGGACAAAGGATTATTGCTATGCAAACGCTTCTCTGGGTGCTGCGATCATCAATGCGGAGATCACCGGCAACTGGAGTTATGCAACCAGCTATATTGACGGCATTGTCAACTCCAACCAGAACCAGTTCTATGTTATGAACAGCTGGGGCAGTGCAAGACATAACACCTTGATGCAGACCTGTGCACTGGTCGTTTCTCACCACAAGAAAGAATCCGGCAAGGATTACAGCGAATGGGCACAGAAGCAGATGAACTACATTCTGGGCGACAACAATGCCAATGTATGCCTGGTCGTTGGCTGGAATGATGTTTCTGCCACTTCTCCGCACCACCGTGCCGCTTCCAACCTGACCAACAGCTCTGACTGGCACGAGTACAACAGCTGGGACGGCGACTACGCTTCCAGCGGCGGACACATCCTGTACGGTGCACTTTGCGGCGGTCCGACCAGCAGCGACTTTACAACCTATCAAAAGACGGCAAAGGACGCAACTTCCAACGAAGTCGCACTGGACTATCAGGTTGGTTTGGTAGGTGCGGCAGCTGGTCTGTATGCAGCTTACGGCACAGGCTCTGTTGTAGCTGAGATCGGTCCGGAAGTGACTGTTTATGCATCTGAAGTGGCTGCTGCAAACGGCGAAACACCGCAGCCGGGCACTACCACTACAGAACAGACGACTACCACGACAGAAGAAACCACAACGACTACTGAAGAAAGCACAGTAACAACAGAGGAAGAAAAGGCAGAATGGGCAGACATCCCGTATTATATTATAGCAGGCGATGATTTCAGTGCTTCGATCTCCTACACCGGCAGCAATCCCGATTTCCAGTGGACTTCTTCTGACCCGAACGTTCTGGAAGTCGAGGGCAGCGGTCTGAATGTTACGCTGCATGCAAAAGACGGCGGTACTGTGACACTGACTGCAACCAATGGTTCGATCACACTTACCAAAGAGATTGGGGTTGCGATTTGCATACTTACCACTTCTACCACCGAGGAAACCACCACAACAACAACCGAATCTGTCACAACGAATTCTGACGAAACCACTGCGACAACTTCCAGCAGTGAAACCACGACCACTACAAAGGGCGGCGATGTTACACCTGCCAGCCTGTACGGCGATGTCAATCTGGACGGCAGAGTGGATATTACCGATGCGGTAATGCTGAACAAGGCGGCTGCCAATACGGTACAGCTTTCTGAACAGCAGCGGAGCAATGCAGACTGTGATGCCAACAACGAAGTGGGTTCCAATGATGCTGTGGTACTGCTGAAGTTCTTGGTATCCATTATCAAGACCCTGCCGGAAGTTGCAGAATAACGGAGGGATCGGACATGAACCGAAAGGCTTTGCAGAAGCTTTCTTACGGTGTGTATCTGGTGACAACATCGTATAACGGAAAGCCGTATGGCTGTGTGGCAAACAGTGCGATGCAGATCACCTCTGCACCGGCACAGATTGCCGTAAGCATCAACCACGACAACGCGACACATGACCAGATCGCCCAAAGCGGCAAGTTTGCACTGGCGATTCTGGCAACGGATACCGATCCGACTCTGATCGGCGGTTTCGGCTATCGTTCCAGTCGGGACGCAGACAAATTCGCCGGTGTTTCCTGTACGGAAAGGACGCATGCCGGTGCCAGACGGGGCGAATGGCGTGGATCACCTGCCGCGTGGTGAAGCTGATGGACGCAGGCACACATACGATTTTTCTGGGAGAAGTCACAGACTGTGACCTGAATCGGGAGGACGGCATTCCCATGACCTATCAGTCTATCATAGTGTCATCAAGGGTGCCAGCCCGAAAAACGCTCCCACCTATATCTCGCCGGAAGATTAAAAAAACACTGCATAAAGCCCGCCTGACGGTTTTGCACGCAATCTGCATGCAGATTTTCCGTCATATTGCCCAGAAATCTGATTATGCATCTTACGCACAAGCTTTATTTAGTGTTCCCTTAAAAACAAAATCACTTGACATTTCAAAAAAAGTGTGGTATACTGTGTTTCGGTAACATATCGACAGTTCGTTTGCACCATCCTGTCGCAAAACAAAACTAGGGCATCCGAAACTGGAAATCACACAAAAACCGTTTTGTGTTTGTTTGAAATGAATTTTGGATGCAGTCGTATGTGCAATGCGGCTGCATTTTTTATTGGGAGGAAAACCATATGTTTGAACTCAAAACATCAGCCAGCTTTGACAGTGCACATTTTCTGTCTGGCTATCAGGGCAAGTGTTCCAATCTTCACGGACACCGCTGGAAAATCGAAGTGACGGTCGGACAAGAAACCCTACAGGAAGAAGGCAACTATCGGGGTATGGTGATCGATTTCGGCGATGTGAAGCATGCGTGAAAGCACTGGCGGACAGCTATGACCACGCTATGATTTATGAGGAAGGCACCTTGCAGCGTGCCACTGTGGAGGCACTTCTGGCAGAGGGATTCCGGCTGATCGCGGTGCCGTTTCGTCCCACGGCGGAGCAGTTTGCCAAGTGCTTCTATGAAAAGCTGACCGCAGACGGCTTGCCGGTACGCCGTGTGGCAGTCTATGAAACGCCGGAAAATTGTGCAGTTTATGAGGTGTGAGAACATGAATCGTTTGGCAGTGGTGGAGAAGTTTGTCAGCATCAACGGAGAGGGAACACATGCCGGAGAACTGGCAGTGTTCCTGCGGTTCCGCGGCTGCAATCTGAACTGCGGCTTTTGTGATACCAAGTGGGCAAATACGGAAGATGCTCCCGCAACAGAGGAGTCTGCGGAGGAACTGGTGGAATATGTGCGGCAGACCGGCGTGCAGAATGTGACGCTGACCGGCGGAGAGCCGCTGCTCCAGCCCCACATCGGGGAACTGATCACGGCACTGGGTGCCCTGGGCTATCGGGTGGAGATCGAAACCAACGGTAGCGTGGCACTGGAATCCTTTGCGGCACTGGCATTTCGCCCTTGCTTTACCATGGACTATAAGCTGCCGGACAGCGGCATGGAATCTGCCATGAAGCCGGAGAATTTCGACCTGCTGCGGAGTCAGGACGCAGTGAAATTCGTGGTGGGCAGCAGAAGCGACCTGAACCGTGCACTGGAAGTGATCCGGCAGTATGCCCTGACGGCAAAATGTACCGTCTTTTTTAGTCCGGTGTTCGGGGCAATCGAGCCGGTGGAAATTGTGGAATTCCTCCAGGAGCACAAACTGAATCGGGTACGGCTGCAATTGCAGCTGCATAAATTGATCTGGGATCCCAGAAACGCGGTGTATAAGGGGGTGTGACAATGGATACCAAGGCAATAGAAACCCATATTCGGGGGATTTTGGAAGCGATCGGCGAAGATCCTGATCGTGAAGGACTGCGGGAAACGCCGCAGCGTGTGGCGAGAATGTACGAGGAGATCTTTGCGGGCATTTCGTATTCCAACCATGAAATTGCAGAGATGTTCGGGAAAACATTTGAAGCCCCTTCGCCCAGTCAGTCCCAGACGGCAGTGGTGATGAAAGATATCAGCGTGTTCAGTTATTGTGAACACACATGGCACTGATGTATGACATGAACGTCAATGTGGCATACGTGCCCCGCGGCAGAGTGATCGGACTTAGCAAAATTGCACGCATCTGCGATATGGCATCGAAGCGGCTGCAATTGCAGGAACGGCTGGGGCAGGACATTGCGGAGATCCTCATGGAAGCAGTAGGAACGCCGGACGTGGGCGTTGTCATTACTGGTTCGCACAGCTGCATGACGGCACGGGGAATCCACAACGTTTCTTCCCGCACGACCACAAAGACATTCTGTGGTGCGTTCCAGACGGACCGCAGTCTACAGGAACTACTTTAAGGAGGTACGACCATGAAAGCAATGGTTCTTTTCAGCGGCGGCGTGGACAGCACCACCTGCCTCGGCATGGCAGTGGACAAATACGGTGCGGAAGAAGTGCTGGCACTGTCTGTTTCCTATGGACAGAAGCACCAGAAAGAAGTGGAGGCTGCACGGAAAATTGCGGCGTATTATGGCGTTGCGTGGAAGCAGCTGGATTTGTCTGTGATTTTTGCAGATTCCAACTGCTCTCTGCTCTCCGGTTCCACACAGGAGATCCCCAAGGAAACCTATGCGGAACAGCTACAGGAAACCAACGGCAGTCCGGTTTCCACCTATGTGCCGTTCCGCAACGGACTGTTCCTCGCTTCTGCGGCAAGCATGGCACTGTCCAACGGCTGCGAAGTCATTTACTACGGAGCACATAGTGATGATGCCGCCGGCAATGCCTATCCGGATTGCAGCGATGCCTTTAATGAAGCAATGAATCGGGCGATTTTTCTGGGAAGCGGCGAACAGCTGCGGATCGAAGCCCCCTTTGTCAAGTGGACAAAGGCAGACGTGGTAAAAAAAGGACTGGAACTGGGCGTGCCCTATGCACTGACATGGAGCTGCTACGAGGGCGGCGAAAAGCCCTGCGGTGTCTGCGGTACCTGCCGCGACCGTGCAGCAGCATTTGCAGCAAACGGTGTGCCGGATCCGGCACTGGGAGGTGAATGATATGGCAGGAAGAAGCAAGGAAGAAACGGGAGATATTACTCTGCTGGGCAATCAGAATACGAAGTATGCCAGCGACTATGCACCGGAGGTGCTGGAAACATTTCCGAACAAGCATCCGGATCGGGACTATTTCGTCAAGTTCAACTGTCCGGAGTTTACCAGCCTTTGTCCGATCACCGGACAGCCGGACTTTGCGACCCTGTACATTTCCTACGTGCGCGGGAGATTATGGTGGAGAGCAAGTCGTTGAAGCTGTATCTGTTCAGCTTCCGGAATCACGGCGATTTCCACGAGGACTGTGTGAACATCATCATGAACGACCTGATCAAGCTGATGGACCGGCGTACATTGAAGTGTGGGGAAAGTTTTTGCCCCGCGGCGGCATTTCCATTGACCGTACTGCAACTATGGCAGACCGGGGACGAAGTGGGAACAGGTGGCTTGGGACAGACTAACCCACCATGACATGTTTCCGGAAAAGATAGACAATCGATAAATACAAAAGAGAACAACGGCGTTCGACTTTATGGGACTTTTCTGTCTGGTAAAGCCGAACGCTTTCTTTTTTCTCTGAAAAAAAGTTTTTTCTGGAGTTTTGCACAATTTTTCTTGCAATTCCCCTGCGAGTATGATATAATAAAAATGTTTTTTCTGACAATGTCGGAATATGCAGCTTTTTGGCTGTAGAAAAATAATAAAGGAAGTGAACGCAAATGGAAATGATGACGAAGATCATCAAAAACATTGATTCTTGGGTATGGGGCTTCCGTTGATCCTGCTGATTCTTTTGTGCGGTATCTGGCTGACGTTTCGTATCCGCGGACTGCAGATACGTCAAATCGGTCTGGCATTGAAATTCATGGTCAAGAATGAAGAGGAAGGCGAGGGTGAAGTCACCAGTTTTGGTGCTCTCTGTACGGCTCTGTCTGCAACGATCGGTACCGGTAATATCGTCGGCGTTGCTACGGCAATCGCAGCCGGCGGTCCGGGTGCTCTGTTCTGGATGGAGATCGCAGCCCTGTTCGGTATGGCGACCAAATATTCCGAAGGCTTTCTGGCAATCAAATATCGTACAGTAGACAAAGAAGGACACTATCTGGGTGGCCCGTTCTACTATATTGAAAACGGTATGGGCTCCCGTTGGAAGTGGCTGGCAAAGCTGTTCGCCCTGTTCGGTATGCTGGCTGGTCTGCTGGGCATCGGTACCATTACGCAGATCAACGGTATCACTTCTGCGGCAAACAATTTCTTTGATGCTGACAGCAAGCACATTGCTTTCACCCTGTTCGACACAAGCTACACATGGACGACAGTATCATGGGTTTTGTTGATTACCATTTGTGTGGCACTGGTTGTCATTGGCGGTTTGAAGCGAATCTCCCAGATCTCACAGGTGGTCGTGCCGTTTATGGCAGTTGCCTATGTTCTGTGCTGTCTGATTATGATGATCTGCAATGTGACAGAGATTCCCCATGCAGTTGTGGAAATCGTCAAGAGTGCTTTTGGCATGGACGCAGTTGCCGGCGGTGCACTGGTGCTATGATTGTGGCAATGCAGAAGGGCGTTGCAAGAGGTATCTTCTCCAACGAAGCCGGTCTGGGTTCTGCCCCGATCGCTGCCGCAGCAGCACGCACCAAGGAACCGGTTCGTCAGGGTCTGGTCACCATGACTGGTACATTTATTGATACCATTATCATCTGCACCATGACTGGTCTGTCTATTGTCATTTCCGGTGCATGGCAGAATCCGGATCTGGAGGGTGTACAGATCACAGACGCTGCATTCCAGCACGGCCTGCCGTTCCCGTCACAGGTTTCTTCCTGTATTCTGATGCTCTGCCTGATTTTCTTTGCATTTACCACAATTTTGGGCTGGAGTTATTATTCTGAACGCTGCCTGACCTATCTTCGCGGCAGGGCAAGCCATACACTGACACTGGCTTACCGCTGGCTGTACATTGTGGCAGTGTTCATTGGTCCGTATCTGACTGTAGAAGCCGTATGGGACACCGCAGATATTTTCAATGGTCTGATGGCATTCCCGAACGTCATTGCACTGATTGCTCTGTCCGGCGTAGTTGCTATGGATACCAAGCAGTACTTTGCGGAAAAGCGGCATTTGCTGAAATAAAAGCAGTAATATCTTTGGCAATACCGCACAAAGAGCGTTTGGCGACTTTGCACGCCATCTGCTTGCAAATTTCCCTTCAGAGCCTGTTTCGTATCTTCCCGCACGCATCTTGCGTGCATATTTTC
>ENA-OQDW01000370-OQDW01000370.1-human-gut-metagenome-genome-assembly--contig:-NODE-370-length-19121-cov-8.062283_pt1 | contig 19121 bp, 17 predicted proteins | sample MGYA00242784_ERZ504613 | MGnify/ENA primary metagenome ERZ504613 (study PRJEB26092, sample SAMD00036330) | human gut metagenome | host: Homo sapiens | study: EMG produced TPA metagenomics assembly of...
TAGGTTTCTACCAGTTTGTGAAGACTAGTGCCAATATTGCACTTAACAAATGAGTAGTGATTAATTATTAGTGATTAGATACAAAATAGGCATCGGGATTATAAGTACCGATGTATTTGTATCTATCAATTGATATTCTCCTTATTTTCATTCTTCGATAAGATTATACTCTTTCTTCGATGAAGTATCGTGGGCGGCGCTTCACCTCGGTATAAATCTTGCCGATATAGACACCCGTAATGCCCACACCCGTGGTGATGATGCCACCGATAAACCACATGGAAACAAGCATGGAGGTCCAGCCCTGGATGGTCTTGCCCTGGAAATATTCTACCAAGGCAAAGATAATCATGATGACTGCCACCAAAGTCATCGCCAAACCCAGGAAGGTGATAAACCTAAGAGGTGCTACGGAGAACGAGGTGATGCCATCGATACTGAAGCTCAGCATCTTGGTAAACGGATACTTACTCTCACCCGCCTCACGAGCCTTGCGGTCGTAATAGACGAATCCCTCCCGGAAGCCCAACTGGCGTACGATGGATCTGAGGAAGAGATTGCGCTCGGGATACTGCATCAGAGCCTTCAGGGTGCGGTTGGTCATCATGCGGAAATCGGCATGATTGTAAACCGTATCCTTATCCACACTCTGCATCAGCTTATAAAAAGCCTGGGCGGTAAAGCGCTTGAAGAAGGTATCGGTCTTACGCTCCTTGCGCACACCATAGATGATATCCTTGCCTTCCTGCACCTGGCGCACCATATCCACGATAACATTCTCATCGTCCTGCAGGTCGGCATCGATACTTACCATCGCATCGCAATGGTCTACCGCAGCTTCCATACCTGCCCAGAGCGCATTCTGATGGCCCCGGTTATGCGACAGTTTGATGCCATGCACATACCCATGCTCCTTGGCAGCATCCGAAATCATCTGCCAAGTATGGTCACGACTGCCATCGTCGACAAGCAGCAGTTCTGTGTCGGCATCAGTCTCTTTCTTAATCTTTCTGATCAATGCCCCCAGCACATCTAAGGTCTTAGGCAGCACTTCTTCCTCGTTATAACAAGGGATAACTATCAATATCTTCATTTGTAAGCCAGTATTTATTCAGATGCAAAAGTAACTCATTTTTTCTATTTAAACAAGAAAAACGTTTAATATTTTTTATTCTTGATATATATTTCCCGTTTTTCTCCATTCTTTCTTACCATTTCCACTTTACCTGTATCTCCAGATCGGTTTGCGAAGAGCGGGAGATTTCCTGCAAACCAGAAGAGATGTGAGAGCGGTCGAAATAATCGGTTGTACCCAATTTGGCGATAAGCAGCAGATGGGAACCTATCTCTGAGCGTGCCACCAAGGCGTAACGGATGCCCTCACCGTAGTAGCTGCCGAAACTCATCTGATAGAGCAGACCAGGCTCATAAGCGTAGATACGGGAGGCGAAATCGGAAGTATGGAAATAGCCCAGGCAGCCTCTCAACGTTCCTTTCAACTGCTTCTTCCATTTCCATTCCCACCCTATATGCTCGCTCACCATATAGCCTTTACTAAGTTCATCGCCCTCATTCTTCATTGCGCTTTCTGCCTGGCTCATCGTATAGTCTAAACTGGTTTTGGCGCTCCATCGTTTTTGGGATATTGTGGCATAGAGGCGCAGACGGCCGGTCGTGGTTCCCGCCTTATCCTTATAACGGAACCTTCCTCCTACCGTCAGCACTCTTGAGGCTGGAAGAGAATATTCAACAGATTATCCCAACTCTGTGTGCTCTCCCTGGTCTGATACTTAGGCCAGGCAAAATAGGCGAAATCGCTGTAGGCTGTGATGCTCCAATGATGGGCAGGAATCCAGGTAAAGCCCAGATATACGCCGTTTTCATCCTGCACATCGCTCCCCTCGGAAAAGCTGTTGCTGAAGAGAGAATAATATCGGGCAGAATAGAACCTGTGAAGAGCCATGAGCGTGAAATGGTCGGAACAGAGATAGGAGGCTGCATTGAGCGTGGCTATGGAACCGCAATCGCCAGTTGCCGTCTCGCCGGAGAGGGTGAGGCGATGGGAGATATAACCATAGCTGATACTGGCATTCCAAAAGGCATTCCCCTCTGGAGCAAAACGCTTGTAAAGCTGGCTTTTATTGGGCGTGAGCGGAAGGGAAAAAGAGGTATAAAAGGCTGTACCTCCGATGTGCCAGCCCTGATGCCGGTAACTGATGTTGCCTCCCACAAGTGTATTGGATGCTACCTTCTGTTTAGCAATCTCATTCACCGTGCGATGCAAACCGGTCTTCAGGATGGTCTTGATGCCCCCGCCGTCAGCAGAAAGCGTAGCATCTATCTGGCGATAAGAAAGAAAACCAGTCAGTTCGAGGCCCTTTAATAAGGTATAGGTGGCGGCGGCGCCTTGCAGATAATTGGCTGAAGAACGGGAAGAATGACCGCGGATGATGCAGGAAGATGATCTGCCCAAGGAGGTTAAGGCTGAGAGTTTGCCGAAGCCGAAATCATTATTGAGTATCAGTCCCAATCCTGCGTTCAGTCTGTATCTGCCCAGGGTGATATTCTTCCATCTGCCAGGTTCTTTACCTGAAGATAGAAGGAATAGAAGTCGTAACCCATCGTGTTCCTGCCTCCGAAGAATGGTTCGCCGGCATCCTGAGAAGCTACGAATCCCAGTTTGACGGAATTGCCGTAGCGAAACTGGTAGCGCAGTCCGTGCTTGTAAGGATAACCTAGATAGCCGTCGGTTCCGCTTGCATCGCCCTTGCGCTCATAAAAAGGAACCTTCAGCATGCCCATCACCTCGTGCTTGCCATACTGGGCGATGTTTTTAAGACTGGGGAAAGCCGGCTTGCTCCCGTCATCGGCCACAAAGAAGAAACAACTCATCAGCTGGCGCTGGTACCAGCCGATGCTGCTTATCAGGGTAAGCTCGCTCATACTCTTCAGCTGTCCATAGCGGTAGATATAGAACAGGATGTCTTCTACCTGTGATGCAGTAAGAAACGGCATGCGCTCCAGTTCTTCTCTCGTTGCCGTATTCAGATTGACGGGATGCTGCGCCATCTCCTCCAAATCTTCTTCATAGTCCTGCCAGGCTACATGCTCGAAATCTTCGGATGAAGAAAGGTCGGACAGCAATTGCTGCCAAGGTGGAGAAGCGGAAAGAGAATCTTCAGGCGCGGCGCCCTGTTCTGAAAGAGAGGAAGATTGGGCTTGAGCCCATGAGGCACAGAAGATTTGGGAGCTGCCTACGAGAAACAGTTTCAACAAGAGGGCTGTTATGGAATGAGCATGCTTCATGTGTAGTAGGCACTTTGTTTATTAAATTAAGACAAAGTTACTGCTAAAATATGAAAAAGAGAAAGAAAAAGCCAAGAATCTTTCTCAATTTGAGAAATAATCTGTAATTTTGCGGCGTAATTAGTAACACAAAGGGGCTTACACCTCTTTATATATAGAAGAAGCTCCACGAAGAAAAGGAGCTGGTCAAAGAACTTTGAGGAGATTTACATGAAACAGAAAATATGCTTTTTACTGGCGATGCTCTTCTGCATCACCCTGCAAACCATGGCGCAGACCGATGGCGACAACCCTGAAGACAGGGAGGTGGACATGGATACTCCTACCTTTGAACCGATGGTGAAGGTAGGAAAAGTGCTCCTGGATCATGACAGCGTGCAATATGTTCAGGTGAACAACGTGTACGTTTATCCGCAGCCGGTATTCAAGAACGCCAAGGAGCGAATGGCTTACAACCGTTTGGTATACAACATCAAGAAGGTGCTGCCGATAGCCAAAGAGGTAAGAAAGATTATCATCGAAACGGGTGATTATCTGGAAACGCTGCCTAACAAGAAGGCAAAGGATGCACACATGAAACTGGTGGAGAAAGGTATCAAACAGGAATATACCCCGAGAATGAAGAAACTCACCTATGCACAGGGTAAACTCTGCATCAAACTGGTGTATCGTGAGTGCAATTCCTCATCCTATCACCTGATTCAAGCCTTTCTGGGTCCTATCCGTGCCGGATTCTATCAGGCATTTGCAAGCCTCTTCGGTGCCAGCCTCAACAAGAAGTACGACCCGAACGGCGTTGACAGATTAACAGAAAGAGTGGTAAGACAGGTAGAATCGGGGCAGATTTAACCAGTTCATCTTATTCAGAAAGCCCATACACTTAGGTATAAAAGCATTTCCAGTCAATAGGAATTGCTTTTATACCTAAGTTTTTTTGTTGATACAAGCAGAAGAAATCTCCGTTCATAGACATTGAACCGTCGTTCAGTGTCTTTGAACCGACATTCAATGTCTTTGAACGGCGGTTCAATGTCTATGAACGAAGATTTAAACAGACTGAAAAAAGAAATGTTCCTAAGAAAAGCAACAACTTTTCCTAGGAACATTTCCTTTTATATTCGAATGAGATGCCGACCTATTCCTCTGTATAAAGCACCTGAATCATGGTCTGGCCAACCGCCTTAAGCACATTCTTATCCAAATGAGCCATATCATCGCTCACGGTGTGCCAGGTAGGACCAAAACTGCTCTGCTGACAGTCTGGATAATAAGCAATCACATCTACAGTAGGAATCTTAGCCTTCTCGTTGACCGGAATATGATCATCAGTAATCATTCCGCCATCGCTCTTAGGGAAGTAAGAGCCGAAACCAGCCTGACGGGCTGCAGCCCAAACCTTCTTCACGATGCCACCGGCATACTGCATAGACATACCCTCACGATAGAACTTGGCTCCCTGTCCGCCCACCATATCGAGGAGGATTCCGAAACGAGGATTATATCCCTCAGGCTTGTTCTCGCTCCAGTACTGGGCACCCAATGCCCAAGTATCGCCATCGTCCTGAACATCAGCCCACTGAGGTGTTCCCCAGTCTTCAGTATCGAAACATACGAAATCTACGCCGATGTTAGGATTCAGCTTCTTGTCAGCCTGCAGCTGGCGGGCTATCTCCAACATGACGGCTACTCCGCTGGCTCCATCGTTGGCAGCCATTACAGGCTTGCGCCAGTTGGTACTGTCGGGGTCGTTGTCGGCCCAAGGACGGCTGTCCCAATGGGCACAGAGCAAGATGCGGGTTTCAGCCTTCGGGTTGTAATGGGCGATGATATTGGTATTCTTCAGGATGGTACCATCATAGCCCTTGAGGTCAGCCTTCTGGGTTTCTACCTCACAACCAAACTGCTTGAACTTGCTCACAATCCATTCGCCACACTTGTCGTGCGCCTCGCTGTTCATGACGCGAGGACCGAAATCGCATTGTGCGGCACAATAAGCCAACGCCGAATCGGCATTAAAGGCAGGACCTACAGGATTCAGCTTCTCTGCTTCCTCTACTTCCTGGATTTCCAGCGAACTGGTGTTGGCATTCTTATAGCTGATAGCTCCAGCTACCACTCCGGCAGCAACTACCAAGCCTAAAATTATCTTCATTTTCTTCGTCATCGTATTTACTTTGAACTTTATGATTACTTAATAACTATCGAATTGGCTTTCCCTTTGGCCGCCGAACGTTGTTTCTTCGTTCTTCACTCTTCATTCTTCACTTTCCAAAGTTCTGTACCTGCGTCATCACTCTGAGCCAGTTGCCTCCCCAAATCTTGACAATATCCTGCTCGCTATATTTGCGGTGCAACAGCTGGAGGGTGAAATTGATGAGTTCAGAAGAGTCGGCGAGCCCCCGGATGCCGCCGTCTCCATCAAAGTCGGTTCCCAGACCTACGTGGTCGATACCCATCACATCGATGGCATGCTCAAGATGGGCAATAGCGTCCATGATGTCGGCTTCACCCTCTTTACGCAGGAATCCGTGATAGAGCGTGGTATGAGCCACACCACCCTTTGCTGCGAGGGCACGCATCTGGTCATCGGTCAGATTGCGAGCACATCGCAGAGCGCACGGCTGCTGCTATGGCTGCAGACAATAGGAGTCTGGCTGATATCAAGTGCATCGTAGAAACTCTTCTCGCCACCATGACTCAAATCTACCATGATGCCCAGGCGGTTCATCTCATGAATCACCTTCTCGCCAAAACTGCTCACACCATTATGGGTATTGCAGCCGCGGGCACTATCGCAGATATCATTATCACCATTATGGCAGAGCGTTATATAAACGATGCCGCGCTGGGCGAAATGCTTCACGTTACTGATATCGTGCTCCAGGGCGAGACCGTTCTCGATGCCGAGCATGATGCTCTTTCTGCCATTCCGCTTATCGCTATAAAGATCGGCAGGAGTGCGGGCTATGCTGAGATACTGACTGTTCTTGCTCACAATCTCTTCTATCTTATCGAAGATGAGGTCGGCATACTGCGCAGGTCCCTTTACATCGAAAGCCACCTTGCTGCTGAAGCTCTCGCCTATCTGAGGCTGTGGCAGGTAAGCTACCATCGTGGTAGCATCCTGATGACCATCGGTCATCTTATGGAGATCAACCAGGATGCGGGAATCGCGATGATCAAACTTGATGCCCTGAGGGAAGAACATCGGAGTATCACAATGGGTATCGAGCGTAAGGATGCGCTTATGCAACTGCTTGGCTGCATAAAAGTTGTTAGCCTGATTAACCAGCCATTGGAAAATCTTCAATCCTTCTTCTTCCAGCCATTCCGGATGCCATTGCACACCGAGAATCTGCTTATACTCGCTACTCTCTACAGCCTCGATAATATGGTCGGAAGATTTGGCGATGGTACGCAGATGATTGCCTGGCTCGCTTACCGCCTGATGGTGGAACGAGTTGACAAAGATCTTCTCCTTATTATATGTATTATATAAGGTGGAATCTTTTCTTGATTTCTACGATGTGGGTAGGTTCTGTACGGTCGGCATCCTGGCTGTGCTTTACCAGCTGCTTGATATCCTGGCACACCTTTCCGCCCAGCGCAATGGCAAGGGTCTGGATGCCCCGGCAGATGCCAAGCATCGGAATCTGGCGGTTGAAAGCCAATCGGGTAATCATCAGTCGGCAGCATCACGTTCCTGATTGATATTGTGAAGACGGGGAGAAGCTCTTCGCCCATCCACAGCGGATTATGGTCGCCGCCACCCGTCAGAATCAATCCATCAAGATGCTTCAGGGTATTGACGATGACCTGAGCATCGGCAACAGGAGGAATAATGACTGGCGTACCGCCAGCCGCTATTACCTGCTTATAATAACGGTCGCGAAGCGTAGCATCGATACCTTCATAATTGGCAGTAAGGCCAATTACAGGCTGATGCTTCGCTTCGGGAAATCTAGAGTATGCATCCTGGAGATGCGACTCTAAGTCAAATGTTTCCATTTGTTTATCTTTCAAAAAATAATGATTCAAGATCTTCTAAAAATCGTACTCAGGTATGGAGACACTTATTAATCTTCATCGAGAAGTACAGGAATCTCACGCTTGATGCTCTGCTCAAGAGAGATAAGCGTTTCGGTAGAAACCACACCAGGGATAGCCTGAAGCTTATTGTTAAGCAGATCCATGAGCTGCTCGTTGTCGCGGGCATAAAGCTTGATCAGCATGGTGTATGAACCGGTTGTAAAGTGACACTCTACGATTTCAGGAATGTTCTGCAAGCGCTCTACCACCTTTTTATACATATTACCGCGCTCCAAGTTCAAACCTACATAAGTGCAGGTAGAATAACCCAGGCTTTTAGGGTTTACATCAAAACCGCTACCGGTGATGAAACCATCCTCATCAAGTGCTGAACACGCTGATGGATGGCAGCACGAGACACGCCACATTCTGCGGCTACGTCTTTGAAAGGAATACGGGCATTCTTGGAAAGGATGCCGAGAATCTTTCTGTCTAGATTGTCTATTTTCTCCATTTCGTTTTGTTTTATATTATTCTATTTATAAGGTACTTTTCTATACCAGATAGCAAAATTAATAAAATCTATTGAAACAGCAAACAAAATGCACGAATATTTTGCAATATCCGTGCATTTTGTTGTTTTTTATACTGTTTTTAACCAAAAACCTTGGCATTTTGCTACTTTTAGTAGAAAAATCATACGCTTATCTGATAACCTCGGAGAAGTAATGATCACGCAAAGGTTTCACCACTTTATCACCCGTCAAAACTATCTGCTGCTTAAGACGGATGTCTTGAGAAGAGGCTCCAATCTTCAGTTCATACGTTCCTGGAGCTATATTCCATTGACGATTGCCTCGATGAGAATAATAACCAAACTGATCAGTATAGAACTTGATGCATACTCTCTTGGTTTCGCCAGGATTGAGAGAGATGCGGGCAAAGCCCTGCAACTGGATAGGATGAATCTGCTGGTTGCTCTGAGTTGGCGACAGATATACCTGCGCTATCTCATCGGCACGAACCTTACCCGTATTGGTAACCTCAAAGTAGATATTGCTCGACTCTGAAGCCGTAGAGAGCTCCTTAACTGTCTGCAAGTTCTTATAGGCAAAGGTTGTATAGCTCAATCCATAACCGAAAGGCCACTCTACACGAGCATCCTGACGGGTGGAATAATTATAGCAGATAGGCTCATAAACCTCAGTATTAGGATAGCTGACACTCAGCTTGGCAGATGGTGAAATCTTGCCATAAAGAATGTCAGCCACAGCTGTACCACCCTCTTCACCAGGATACCAGGCCTGGATGACTGCTGCACAACGCTTGGCTATCTTGGAGATAACCTGCGCACGACCGCCGAAGACTACCAGGACTACAGGTTTGCCCGTAGCCAAGAGTTCCTCAACATATTCCTCTTGCTTACCAGGAAGCTTGAGACCATCTCGCTCACGATTCTCACCACAGAGCATCACATTCTCGCCTACAGCAGCAACGATAACATCGCTTTCCTTTGCCATCGCCAAAGCTTCTGCCTTGTCTGCCTTCTCGCCTGAATCAACCTTGCGATGCAGGAGCTGATACTCCCAAGCACGCTTATCGCCAGACTCTTCAAACTTGGTCTCTATCTCCTCTGTCCAGTCGCAACCACGAGAATACTTTATATTAATACCCTCAGGTTTACTTGCCTGCATTGCCTCTAGCAATTTAACGATATGTGGCAAGTGGCTATCATCCCACTTTTTCTTCCAACTCTGCCAGAAATAGAACATTGAAGGGAAAGAGTAATCGCCACACATCGCCCAGATAGAATTGGCATTAGGACCCGTGAGCAAGATATTCTTAACCTGCTTGGCGCTGTTAACATCAGCTCCTTCACAAGAGGCAAAACACCATTATTCTCCAACAAGACGATAGACTGGCTAGCTATATCGTAAGCCGTCTGCCGTTCTTCCTTAGTATCAAGCTTTACATCCTCCGTACTATACAGATATGGATTCTTATCCATCAGTCCTGCACGAATCTTATAACGCAGAACATCCTTTACAGCACGCTCAAAGACTTCTTTCTTAACAAGTCCCTTATCCAAGGCTTCCTGTAAATACTGATAGTTTTCGCCTCTAGGGAAATCAACATCATTGCCACCATTGATAGCAGCCACAGCTTTCTGAAGAGGAGTATCTAGTCCCGGCAACTGGTCAATGGCAGTATAATCGCTCACCACCATTCCATCGAATCCGAGATAATCTCGCAAAATATCGTTGAGAATCTCACTATTTGCCACGCACTTGGTACCATGAACAGCATGATAACCCGGCATCAAAGCTTGCTACCTGCCAGACGAATCATCGTCTCATGAGGCAAAAGGATATCTTCCATCATCTCCTTCTCATCAGCATCACCGCCACCACCATATCCCAGATAGTGTTTAGAGCAAGCTCCCACTCCCTTCTTGAGGTCGCCCTGCTGAAGACCCTTGACAAAAGCAGTACCCATAACGGCAGAAAGATAGCCATCCTCACCGTATGATTCTTCCAGACGATTAAAACTTGGAGTACGGCAGACGTCTACCATAGGGGAAAGCGACAATACGCCACCCATCTTGCGAAGAGCAGTACCTGTCTGCAAAGTCTTGAGTTCTGCCAGCTCTGGATTGAATGAGCAAGCCTGACCTATCTGCTGTGGATAGACTGTTGCATCTTGCGTATTGATACCCGAAAGAACTTCCTCGTGAAAAAGAGCAGGGATACCATTTGGGGTATGATGTATCAACCAATCTTGTACTACAGCCACACGCTTTCGCAAGAAATTGGCATCAACCAATTCCTGACTGGCGTACTGAGAAAAATGTCCAATACCATAAGGAATGAGCTGCTTGCATTTGACGGTATCCAAATTGCCTTCCGCATCAAAAAGCTCATCCATATACCCACTTCTCAACTGAGCGATACGCTCTGGCTGTGACATTCTGCTGTAGAGTTCATCTACCTGTTGGTTCACTTGCTGTTCCGTATTGTTTATGTTACTGCAACTAGCCATCAGCACAGTTGCACATACGGTTGTTGTAATTTGTTTCATCATTATCTTTTAGGTTAAAAAAATGATTATTGAAGTTTTTATTATCACGTGCAAAGATAATGCAAACGAGCGCAGAATATCAAGCTTGCTTGAATATTATGCCGAATGCAGTTTATCTTCTGCAAAGATAATACAAATAAGAGAACTAACAGATTCGCTTTCCCGTTTTTTATGCAAAAGCAACAAACACAAACGTAAAAGAAACAAAAGAGCCAAAGATAACACTCTATCCTTGGCTCTTACCTTATTATATTTTAGTAGTAATTACTTGTTGAAATGAATTCAGTAATTACTTTCTCTTCTTTGAATGCGCAGCTTTCTTGGCTGCAGGTTTAACAACCTTCTTCTCTGCACCTACGGCTACATCTTCCTTCAACTCGCCAGCAGGCTCAGCCTTTACCTCTGGCTTTACGATGCTGACCAGCTCAAGATCGAACACCAAAGTAGAGTATGGAGGAATCTGACCAGCCTGACGCTCACCATAAGCCAACTCGTAAGGAATGTAAACCTGCCACTTACTGCCCACAGGCATCAGAGTAAGCGCCTCGGTCCAACCCTTGATCAATCCGTTGGCACGGAACTTATCTGTCTTGCTGCCACCATGCTTGGATGTAGCATCAAAAACGGTACCATCAATCAGACGACCCTCGTAGATAACCTCTACCTCATCGCTTGCCTTAGGCACTTCGCCATGACCTTCGGTAATCACCTTATACTGCAAACCGCTAGGCAACACCTTTACACCAGGTTTCTTGGCATTAGCAGCAAGGAACTTCTCGCCGGCACCAGCCAAAGCTTCCTTCTGGAAATCGGCAGCAGCTTAGAGGTAAAGAATGTTGTATCATTAGCCAAAGCTGCGATAAAACCATTCTGGAACATAGCATGGCTGATAGAATCGCCTGTACTCTTCAACTCTTCCTTTGTGCCAGGATATACGCGCTTCTCTACCAGTTTGGCAACCTCCATACCTGCCGAATAAGCTACGGTCTTAGGATTGATTCCCATAGCAAGCGCATCCTTGTAACCACGAAGGAAATTCTCCATATAGGCAGTATCTACCTGAAAACTCTGCTGGATATAAGGAATCAGACCACGAGTGGCATTCATACCAGCTACATAACTCAAAGAATCGGCTGATGATTTCAACTCAACAAGAGTAGCCGCCTTCTTAACCTTCTTCTTGCTTGCAGCACTAGCTGTAAACAAAGAAACACCCGCCACGAGGACGAGTGCTGTCATTAATATTTTCTTCATTTATAAAGTCCTCTATAAAAATGAGTTCCCACAAAAATTACTTGCCACCTACTGAAATCAACTCAATCTTGAAGATCAATACAGAGAATGGCTTAATCTGACCCTGCTCGCGCTCACCATAAGCCAACTGCTGAGGAATGTAAACCTCCCAAACAGAACCTGCTGGCATGTGAACCAAAGCATCAGTCCAACCCTTGATAACCTGATTAGCACGGAGATCTACAGCCTGACCACGCTTGAAAGAAGAATCGAATACCTTGCCGTCGATTGTCTTACCCTCGTAGTTAACCTTAACCATAGAAGTATCCTTTGGCATAGGGCCGTTACCCTCCTTGATTACCTTGTACTGAACACCAGAAGGCAGAGTAACAACTCCTGGCTTCTTCTTGTTGGCAGCGAGGAACTTCTCACCAGCAACCTTGTTAGGACCATATTCCTTCTCCATGTTCTTAGCCTTGATAGCCATCATCTTAGCCTGAGCTATCTGAGCAGCCTGCTCAACAGTCATCAAGCCCTTCTTGCCAGTAGTACCTGTGATGAAACCAGCCATGAAGTTCTTCAGAGAGATAGACTTTGTAGAATCCTCACCGAATACCTCGTGGTTGATGCCCTTAATCATCTGGTTGCTGATCTGCTGACCAATCTGGATACCTGCATAGTAAGCAGCCTTCTTCTTGTCGTCACCAGCGTTGGCACCATCGTTAAGACCCTTGATGAAATCATCCATGTAAGCAGTATCAACGCCCATGCGCTCTACCATAAACTCCTTCAGACCCTGAGTCTGAGACATACCCATAGCATAGCTCATAGTATCTACATCAGTCTTGAGATCTGCCTTAGGAGTAGAATTGCCACAACCTACGAATGTAGCAGCAGCACAAGCCACGAGGGCTCCGAAAAATAACTTTTTCATTTTCTTATTTAATATTTTAAATTCTTTATTTTTATCTATTATATTCCAGGATTGCCTTTACTTCATTTAAATATATCTACTAACAGATTACTTAACGGCAACGAGCTCAACATCGAAAATCAAGGCTGAGAATGGAGGGATAGATGCACCTGCACCACGCTCGCCATAACCCAACTGATAAGGATGAAGAAACGGAACTTGGCACCCTCGGTCATGAGCTGAAGACCCTCTGTCCAACCAGCGATAACCTGGTTCAATGGGAAGGTAGCAGTCTGACCACGGTCGTAAGAACTGTCAAACTTAGTACCGTCGATAAGCGTTCCCTCATAGTGGCACTCTACCTGATCGGTAGCCTTAGGAGCCTTGCCATTACCTTCACGCAAAACCTGATACTGCAAACCGCTCTTAGTAGTGATGATACCATCCTTCTTGCCGTTCTCGGCGAGGAACTTCTCACCAGCTTCCTTAGCAACCTTGCCCTTCTCGGCAGCAGCAGCCTGAGCCTTAGCCTCCTGCTCTGCAAAGAAGTTCTGTACCAACTCCTGAGCTTCCTGCTCGCCGAGCTGAAGCTTACCGGCGATGGCATCCTTTACAGCCTGTGCAAAATCATCAATATTCAAACTCTCTGCACCCATAGAAGCCAACTGGCGACCGATGCCGATGCCCAAAGCATAACTTACTTTATCCATAAAATTTATTTATAAAAATGTATTAATAATCTTAAAATGTACTTTTTGTCCTTAAAACGAGTGCAAAGATAACATTTTTCTCGCTTAAAACGATGTTATTTGCAGAAAAATTGCTAAATTTGTGCATTCTTAATAAAAAGATTAAGAAAATATGAATAATTAAAACGTGATAAGATGAAGAAACTCGTATTTTTAACCGGTGCAGGCATGTCTGTGGAGAGTGGTTTCAAAACTTTTCGTGGCAATGATGGATTATGGGAAAACTATCCTGTAGAACAGATAGCTACCCATGAGGGATGGGAAGCTGACCCTACCCTAGTAACAAACTTCTACAATATGTTGCGCCATAAACTCTATGCTGCGCAACCTAACGAGGGACATAAACTTATCAAGGAGCTGGAAAAAGACTTCGATGTGACGGTAATCACCCAGAATGTAGATAATCTGCATGAGAAGGCAGGTTCCAAGAATGTAATCCATCTGCATGGCGAACTGTCAAAGGTTTGCTCTTCACGCGACCCTTACGACTATCGCTACATCAAGGAATTACCTGAGGATGACTGCGAGGTAAAGCCGGGAACCGAAGCTGGAGATGGAAGCCTGTTGCGCCCATTTATCGTTTTCTTCGGCGAAAGCGTTCCTATGATTGAGCCGGCAGCCGAAGCTGTACAACAAGCCGATATCTTCGTCATTATAGGAACCTCACTCAACGTTTATCCTGCTGCAGGTCTGATTTCATATACCAAGCCTCACATTCCTATCTATCTGATAGACCCAGGTGCCGTAAACACCAATGGATATTACAAGATAGAGCACATCATGAAAGGGGCTTCAGATGGTATGAAGGAACTGAAGGAAATATTGGAAAAATAAAAACATTCAGAATACCTAAACAATAAAAGCAAACGGGGAAGCATCCATTGATACTTCCCCGTTTGCTTTTATTACTTTTATTTTCTCTCTATCAATAATATTCTGCATTACACAGCCTCAGATGTTCTGACGCCCATGCGGGCCTCGGCGACATTAACCACATAATCACCCAGTTTTTCGCACTCCTGAATGATATCCATGTACAATGTACCTACACCATAGGTATAAAGATGGTTATCTACATCATCCAGATTCTGGTTTCTCAACTGAGTACGATAATTATTAATCTCAGTCTCGATATTGTACGTATGGTTGAGATTGATAGAATGGCGTTCATGAGCAAACATATAGTTCATCTGAGTCAGCGCCTCATCTACCAACTTAAACATCTGATGAATGTTTTCACCCTGCTTGACAGTAAACTCCTCCTTGTTTTCACCCTTGCGCTTAATGGTGCGGGCAAGATTAAAGCAACTGTCACCAATACTCTCGATTTCAGAAATCTCACGCAACATCGCACGGATCTTCGCCTTGGTATCATCACTCAGATGAGCATCACTCACCTGATCAAGATACTTGGCAATCTCAATCTCCATATTATCAGAAATACCTTCATACTTCTCGATACGCTCATAGAGCTTGTCGAAAGTCTTGGAATCCTGAGTATCCAGCAACTCTCTCACCATACTAAACATACGATGGATACGCTCGCCGAAACTGCCGATTTCCTGCTGTGCCTCGAAGACAGAAAGTTCTGGGGTCTTCATGATGCCAGCCTGGATAAAGCGCAAACGGAAATCTTCATCCTCCTTATCTGCCTTAGGCTTGATAAGTTTGCAGACAACTTTTTCCAACTGTGGGATAAACCAAATCAGAACGCCCGTGTTACAAACATTGAAACAGGTATGGAACATCGCCAGGACAATTGGCAACAACTTCGTCTTCTGTGCCGCAGACATACCACCATCAGGATCATACCCCACGATAGAGCAAACGAAATCTACAAATGGATAGAACAGGCAGAGAACCCAGATTACACCAAAGACATTGAATACCAGATGGGCCAAGGCTGCACGACGAGCCTGGGCATTAGCACCCAAAGCGGCAAGATTGGCTGTAGCGGTAGTTCCGATATTCTCACCCATCACCAAGGCAATACCCAGATAGATAGGGAGTACGCCTGTAGAACAGAGTAAGATAGTTATAGCCATCACAGCCGCCGAACTCTGTACGATACAGGTTATAAGTGTACCAATCAGGAGGAAGACTACAATCGTGAAATGACTCTTTGTATCAAAAGATCCAAAGAAATCGATAACCGCCGGATTATGTTCCAGATCGAGAGCCTTACCCGCACTACTCAACAGAACGAGCGAGAAGAAGAGGAAGGCGATACCAAAAAGGAAATCTCCGAAATAACGGCGCTTCTTACTATAAATCAGCATAATGCCGAGGAAGAACGCAGGGAATACGACAATCGTTAAATCTACATTATAACCCAGCGACATAATCCATGCCGTAAACGTGGTACCAATGTTGGCACCCATAATAACGGAAATAGCTTGGGCTAAAGTCAGCAAACCTGCATTTACAAAAGAAACCGTCATAACGGTAGTTGCAGAGGAGCTCTGAACGGCACAGGTAATAAAGGTACCTGTAAGCATTCCCGTAAATCGGTTGGTTGTCATAGCGCCCAAAATGTGGCGCAACTGAGATCCTGCCATCTTCTGCAAGGCCTCACTCATCACCTTCATACCATAGATGAGCAAAGCTAAAGAACCGAGAATCTGAAAAAAAATCACAAGATATTGACTTGTATCCATATTCATTTGTATTTGTGGAAATGTTTGTTACGTTTCGGTTGCAAATATAATAAGAATTTCCGTTATTACGAAATATTTGGGAAAGATATTGCGAGTTGTAACAGCATTGTAACATCCAAGACCCCCTAAACACAATTTTGGAAGAACTACATTTACGAACAGACAAAAAGAATCAATAAGCTATATTCTGCTCTGAAATACAAAAAATGAAGACATATTATGGTCCGTTTTGCCTCATATTTAATAAAAAACGAAAAAAGATGCCAAGAAACTTTGTTTTCTCCTTTTTTTTTGTTTCTTTGCCTTATAAAACTAATAATAGTCATAATTTATGGGAAAAGGTAAAAAAGGTGGCAAAAGAATGAACAAAGCGCAGCTCACTGAGATGCTGCAGGAATTCTTTGCCGAAAGACCGGGCGAAACGCTCAGCTTTAAAGAGATATTCCGTTCCCTCCATCTTACGACGCATCCGCTCAAGATGCTGGCGATTGACATTATGGAGGAAATGGCATGGGATGACTACCTGGCTAAGGTAAGTGATAATTCTTATCGCCTGAATCAAAGCATACAGGTGATGGAAGGTAAATTCGTTAGAAAGGCAAATGGCAAAAACTCTGTTATCCCTGATGATAGCGAGAAGCTATTTTCGTTTCTGAACGTAATTCGATGGGAGCACTTAATGGCGACAGGGTGGAATTCACCTTCCTGGCTCGCCGTAAGAACCACATCAAGGAGGCACAGGTCAACAAAATCCTTGAACGTGCTAAAGATACCTTCGTAGGGCGTCTGAAAGTGGATAAAGATCTAGCTTACCTCGTGACACCTGGCGATGTCTTTGCTCACAACATCATCATTCCTAGAAGAAAAGTAAAGGGAGGAAAGACCGATGACAAGGCAGTAGTCCGGATTATCGAGTGGCCGGATGGAGAAAACAAGAGTCCTATTGGCGAGGTTGTTGATATTCTTGGTCAGATGGGTGATAATGATGTTGAGATGAATTCTATTCTTGCTCAATATGGATTACCTTATAAATATCCAAAGAATGTAGAAGATGCAGCCAACAAGATAAGCGGCGAAATCACAGAACAGGATTACAAAGAACGAGAGGACTTCCGCAAGGTATTCACTTGCACCATCGATCCGAAGGATGCCAAGGACTTTGATGATGCCCTCAGTATCCAGAGATTGGAGAATGGTAACTGGCAGGTAGGTGTTCATATCGCAGATGTGTCACATTACGTCACAGAGGCAGTATCATCGACAAGGAAGCTGTGAAACGTGCAACATCTGTATATCTCGTAGATCGCACCATCCCGATGCTCCCAGAGCGTCTCTGTAACTTTATCTGCTCGCTTCGTCCTAATGAGGAAAAACTTGCGTACAGCGTCATCTTCGAACTCGACAACAATGCCGAAGTCAAGAACTATCGCATCGTACATACCGTCATCGAGAGCGACCGCCGATATAAATATGAAGAGGTACAGGAACTCCTCGAAGCAAATGGTGTGATTGATGGTACTGGCGAACCTGCTCCAGCAGAAACCAAGGAACATCCTTATCAGGGAGAAAACGCACTTCAGCTCATTACGCTTGACAGACTGGCTAAGAAACTACGTGCCGCAAGATTCAAAAATGGTGCTGTTAAGTTTGACCGCGAAGAGTTGCATTTCGACGTTGACGAAAAGGGGAAACCAGTAAGCTGCTACTACAAGCGCTCTAAGGATGCCAATAAACTCGTAGAGGAATTCATGCTACTCGCCAATCGTACGGTGGCAGAAAGTATCGGAAAGGTAAAGAAAGGAAAGAAGCCAAAGACGCTTCCTTATCGTATTCATGACAATCCTGACCCACAGAAGTTGGAAACCTTGCGTGAATTCGTTGTGAAGTTTGGTTATAAGATGAAAACAGAGGGTACGAAGGGCGCTACAGCAAGAAGTCTCAACAAGTTGATGTCTGATTGCGAAGGAAAACCAGAGAATAATCTCATCCAGATGGTTGCACTCCGTGCCATGATGAAGGCAAAGTACTCCGTTCACAACATCGGACACTTTGGACTGGCATTTGAATACTACACCCACTTCACCTCACCTATCCGCCGTTATCCGGATACGATGGTGCATCGCCTGCTTACTAAGTACGCAGATGGCGGCAGAAGTGCAAACGAGAAACATTACGAAGAACTCTGTGAGCATTGCTCTGAAATGGAACAGATTGCACAGAATGCAGAACGTGACAGTATCAAATATAAGATGGTAGAATTCATGGGAGATAAACTCGGCGAGGAATTCGATGCCCATATAAGCGGTATTACTTCTTACGGTATTTATGCTACCATAGACGAAAACCATTGTGAAGGAATGATTCCGATGCGCGACATCGCTGACGATTATTACGACTTCGACGAAAAGAACTTCTGTTTGATTGGTCGTCGTCACCATAATAAATATCAATTAGGCGATGCTATCCGCATCAAGGTGGCGCAAGCCAACTTGGAAAAGAAACAACTAGATTTCACCCTAGCCGGCGATTCGGCTCCTGTACGCAAGGAAAAGCCTGCAGCTAATACTTCTTCCAGCAAAGCGAAAAAGTCAAAGCAGAAGACACGAAATCACCGTAAAAACAAATAATATCAAATTGGGCTGACCTTATTGGTCAGCCTTTTTTATTTTGAATCTATACACATTTACAAAATCCAGGACCGAATAGGTAAAAAGATAAAAGGAGCCGCGTAATCTGTGGGATAAAGCTGCGATAAGAAAGCAAAACTGCATGAAAACAAAAAAGCCTCAGAAATCTTTCGAAATCTGAGGCTCTTGATAAAAGGAGGCGGCTACCTACTCTCCCGCATTGCATTGCAGTACCATCGGCGCAAGTGAGCTTAACTTCTCTGTTCGGAATGGGAAGAGGTGGGACCTCACCGCAATAACCACCTGATAATGGGTTATGACGTATTTGCACACAAGCAAACGTATAAGTAATGTTGATTGTTGAATGTTGAATTACAACTTTCAGCACCATTCAGACTGTACATACAGTTGAAACTATGAACTTTCTAAAGAAAGTGTTCGGGCAATTAGTAATGCTCGGCTTTGACATCGCTGTCTTTACACCTGCATCCTATCAACGTCATCGTCTCTGACGACCCTCAATGGAGTT